>UPTG01000019.1_pt1 | contig 183153 bp, 151 predicted proteins | sample 2160121 | NCBI WGS metagenome assembly UPTG01 (sample SAMN06266255, study PRJEB28933) | marine metagenome | isolation source: Columbia River Estuary | place: USA:Columbia River Estuary, USA | collected 2014-07-27 | reverse complement strand
AATCAATAATAATTAAAATACTTTCTGGAAATATATTATACGTAGTGTAACAATATTTTCTCAAGAAAAAAAAGCCTTTCTGAATATTCGGAAAGGCTTTTTTTTAGTTAAAAATTCGAATTTCCACAACATATTTAGCGATTACTTGGAAATTGGTTTTAGTTGGCTTTTAAGTCGTTGACTTTCAGCTAGTTACGTGGGTGAAAATAAAATATGCTCATTGTAAAACTTGATTTAAAAAATTTCGTAATACTACTATTAGATAATACTTTTGACACTTATGACAAAAATGGAATTAAATAAATTTAGCAAACGGATCACTCAAGACCCAACTCAACCTGCAGCTCAAGCAATGCTTCATGCAATTGGATTGACTCATGAGGATTTAAAAAAGGCACAAGTTGGAATTGTCAGTACAGGATGGGAGGGTAATCCTTGTAATATGCATTTGAATGATTTGGCAAAAGAAATTAAGATTGGAGTCAATGAATCAGACCTGATTGGTTTGATTTTTCATACGATTGGTGTGAGTGATGGAATTTCGATGGGGACAGACGGAATGCGCTTCTCCTTGCCTTCTCGTGATATCATTGCTGATTCTATTGAAACTGTTGCTTCAGCACAATGGTACGACGCAATTGTCGCGGTGGTTGGTTGTGATAAAAATATGCCAGGAGCAATGATGGCTTTAGGAAGGTTGAATCGACCAGGGATTTTAGTTTACGGAGGAACTATTCAACCAGGTTGCCACTTGGATAAAAAACTCGATATAGTGTCTGCGTTTGAAGCTTTAGGTCAAAAGGTAGCAGGGGTCATTACAGATGAAGATTATAAAAGCGTTATTCAAAAAGCTTGTCCTGGACCCGGCGCATGTGGAGGAATGTATACTGCAAATACCATGGCCTCGGCAATAGAAGCTATGGGGATGAGTTTACCATACAATTCCTCAAACCCTGCGGTAAGTCCAAATAAAAAAGAAGAATGTGAAAGAGTTGGAAAGGCAATGCGGAATTTAATGGAAAGAAATATCCTTCCAAGAGATATAATGACAAAGAAAGCATTTGAAAATGCAATAACGCTTATAATGGTTTTAGGTGGTTCAACTAATGCTGTTTTGCATTTAATTGCAATGGCAAAATCAGTTGAGGTTGATATCTCCTTGGATGATTTCCAGCGTATTAGTGACAAAACACCTTTCCTGGCAGATCTTAAACCAAGTGGACAATACTTAATGGAAGACTTGCACAAAGTCGGAGGTGTCCCTGCAGTTTTAAAATTATTATTGGAGAAAGGAATGTTGTATGGTGATTGCTTAACAGTAACTGGAAAAACGATTGCAGAAAATTTAGCAGAAGTTCCAAATCTTCCAGCCGATCAAAAAGTCATTAATTCTCTCGATAATCCAGTTAAACCTAAGGGTCATTTACAAATCTTATACGGAAATATTGCAACAGGAGGTTCAGTAGCAAAGATAACCGGAAAAGAAGGAGAATTTTTTAAAGGAAGAGCACGAGTATTTAACTCTGAGGCTGATGCTAATTCAGCTATTGTTGCAGGTGAAATTAATTCAGGAGAGGTAATTGTAATAAGATATATTGGACCAAGAGGAGGTCCCGGAATGCCTGAAATGTTGAAACCAACTTCCGCTATTATGGGGGCAGGGTTGGGAAATTCAGTCGCATTGATTACAGATGCTAGATTTTCAGGGGGAACGCATGGATTTGTTGTTGGACATGTGACACCAGAAGCACAAGTTGGAGGAGTAATTGGATTGTTAGAGAATGGTGATATAATTACGATCGATGCTGTCAATAATAAATTAGACGTTGACTTAACTGACAAAGAAATTGAAAAAAGAAAAAATAATTGGCAACCGCTTGCGCTTCGAGCAGCAAATGGAATTTTAAGAAAATATGCTGCGACAGTATCATCTGCAAGTGAAGGATGTGTCACTGATGAATGTTAAACGTACTCAGAAGCAGTAGCTTCAATGAACATAAAAAATAATATAAGTGCAAAAAAATCTAAAGGTAAGAGCAAAAAGAATAAAATCATCTACACCAATTAAAACTAGTGGTGCAGAAGCAGTTTTGAAGTGTCTTATTGAAGAAGGTATTGATACTATTTTTGGTTATCCAGGAGGGGCAATCATGCCTGTCTATGATGCACTTCATTATTACCAAGATCAACTAGAGCATATTCTTCCTCGTCATGAACAAGGAGCAATTCATGCAGCTCAGGGTTATGCAAGGGTTACCAGGAAAATAGGAGTTTGTATGGCAACTTCTGGTCCAGGTGCGACTAATTTAATCACAGGAATTGGAGATGCTTTTATGGATTCTACACCATTGATTTGTATCACTGGGCAAGTGTTTAGTCAAGTTTTGGGAAGCGATGCATTTCAAGAAATCGATGTGATCGGATGTACAACTTCGGTAACCAAGTGGAATTATCAAATTACTAAGGCAGAAGAAATTCCAGCGGTTTTTGCCAAAGCATTTTACATCGCCAATTCAGGTCGTCCAGGACCCGTTTTGATAGACATAACAAAAGATGCACAACTTAATGAAATGGATTTTACCTATCAAAAAAATCCCACAGTTCGTTCATATCACCCTTTACCTAAGATCGAAAAAGCATCTTTGGAAGCTGCGGCAAATCTAATTAATAAAGCTAAGAAACCATTTATTTTAGCAGGTCATGGAATACAAATTGCACATGCACAAGATGAGTTTAAGGCCTTTGTTGAAAAAACTGGAATCCCGTTAGGTTGTACAATTCACGGACTTTCTAGTATTCCAAATTCACATCCATTACACATGGGAATGCTAGGGATGCATGGAAATTATGGACCTAATGTAAAGACCAATGAGTGTGATGTCTTGATTGCTATAGGAATGAGATTTGATGATCGGGTTACAGGTAATTTGGCAAAATATGCAAAACAAGCAAAAGTCATTCATATTGAAATTGATCCTTCGGAAATAAATAAGAATGTTAAAGCTGAAGTTCCAGTATTAGGTGATGCAAAGGAAGTTTTGAGAGAAATTTTACCGTTAGTCAAAGAGAAAAAATATACAAAGTGGGTAAAAGAATTTAAGATCTGTGCACAATTGGAAAATGAAAAGGTTATTAAACGAGATTTGAAAGCAAATGCAGATGGTATGATAAAAATGGGTCAGGTTGTTCGACTAGTTTCTAATCAAACAAATGGAAAAGCCATTGTAGCCACTGACGTTGGACAACATCAAATGTCTGCTGCTCGATATTATGAATATGAAGACACTAATCAATGGGTTTCTTCTGGAGGTGCCGGGACAATGGGTTTTGGGTTACCTGCTGCATTCGGAGCAAAGTTTGCTCAACCTCATCGAGAGGTAATTTGTTTTGTTGGTGATGGTGGTTTTCAAATGACTATTCAAGAATTAGGTATGTGTGCGCAATGGAACGTAGGAGTTAAAATAGTTCTACTTGATAATGAATACCTAGGAATGGTTCGTCAATGGCAACAATTATTTTTTGAGAAAAGATATTCTTCTGTTGCATTGCAAAATCCTGATTTTATTAAAATAGCAGATGGTTTTGGTGTAGCTGGTAGTATGGTTTCGGATCCTAAAGATTTAGAAAAATCCATTGACATAATGTTAAAACATGATGGTCCATATTTGCTTCATGTGCGGGTAGAGAAAGAAGAAAATATTTTTCCTATGATTCAAACTGGGGCAAGTGTCGGAGAAATACGGCTTGAATAACACATAATAATTTAAAAAAAAAGCAAACTTACTCTTGATTATTTTAATGAAAAAATAAGTCTGTCAAATTAGACCACAAGATAAAAATGAAAGAATTTACAATAACAGTTTTTAGTGAGAATAAAACAGGATTAATCTCCAGAATTGTTTCTGTTTTTACTAGAAGACATATTAATATCGAAAGCCTAACAACTTCAAAAGCATCAATTAAGGGTATTCACAGATTTACTATAGTTGTAGTGTTAAAAGAAGAACAAGTCCGAAAATTAGTTGCACAAATCGACAAGCAGGTTGATGTCATAAAAGCATTTTACTACGATGAAACAGAAATCATTCATCAAGAGGTAGCTCTATATAAAGTTCCGACTAGTGGATTTACTAATGGTAATAGTTTAGAAAAATTAATCCGTAAACACAATGCAAGAATATTAGAAATTGAGCCTGAGTTCACTGTAATTGAAAAAACGGGGCACGCAGAAGAAACTGAAGCATTACTTCATGAACTCGAAAAAATTGGAATTTATGAGTTTGTTAGGTCAGGAAGAATAGCCATTGTAAAACCAATGGAAATGCTAAATACATATTTGAAATCAATTGAAAGTACACATTTTAACTAATTACTTTTTAAAATGTAAATTTATTGTTAAAGTGTTTTGTTTTTCGAATTCTATAAACATATTTTCAATTTAATACATTTAATAAATAAGTAAAAATTTTATAAAAAAATCATAGTCATGGCAAAAATGAATTTTGGAGGCGTTGAAGAAAACGTCGCAACTCGAGAAGAATTCCCATTAGCAAAAGCTCAAGAAGTTTTAAAAGACGAAACTATTGCCATCATCGGGTATGGTGTTCAAGGTCCAGGACAAGCATTAAATTTAAGAGATAACGGATTTAATGTAATTGTTGGTCAACGGTCTCCATCTTTATCTTGGGACAAAGCTGTTGATGATGGATTCGTTCCAGGCGAAACACTTTTCTCAATAGAAGAAGCTTGTGAGCGAGGAACAGTTATTCAATATTTATTATCTGATGCTGCACAAATTTCTTGTTGGGAAACTATCAAACCATATTTGACTCCAGGAAAGGCATTATACTTTTCTCATGGATTTGCAGTTACCTACAAAGAGCGAACCGGGATTATTCCTCCAGCCGATATTGATGTAATTTTAGTTGCACCAAAAGGCTCTGGGACAAGTCTTCGGAGAATGTTTGTAGCTGGTCGAGGCTTAAATTCTAGTTATGCTATCTTTCAAGATGCTACTGGACGGGCGAAAGAAAGAGTGGTTGCTTTAGGAATTGGAATTGGTTCAGGATATTTATTTGAGACAAATTTCCAAAAAGAGGTTTACTCAGATTTGACTGGTGAGCGGGGAAGTTTAATGGGAGCTATTCAGGGTTTATTTGCAGCCCAATATGATCTGTTGCGAAGTAAGGGCCACTCTCCTTCAGAAGCGTTCAATGAAACAGTAGAGGAAGCAACTCAATCACTTTATCCTTTGGTGGCTGAAAATGGAATGGATTGGATGTATGCCAACTGTTCGACAACTGCACAACGTGGTGCATTGGATTGGTGGAAAAAATTCAGAGATGCAGTTAAGCCAGTTTTTGAGGAATTGTATGAAGAGGTAGAAACTGGTCGGGAAGCACAAGCATCAATTGATTCCAATAGCCAAGCTGATTACCGAGTAAGGTTAGAATCAGAGTTGAAAGAATTACGAGATTCAGAAATGTGGCAAACTGGAAAAGCAGTTCGGGCACTTCGTCCTGAAAATGCGAAAGTTAAAGCATAGAATGAATAATTGACTAAGGGTGTAACTTAAAGTTTCACCCTTAGTTTTTTAAAAAATAATTTCCATGAAAGTTCCCATCAAAGCAAGCAAATTTATTTCCATTGAAAAAATTTACAAAGCGAAAGTTCGGCTTAAAGGAGTAGTCGATCATACCCCGCTAATGCGAAATTTTAATCTTTCTGAAAATTATGATTGTAATATTTTTCTAAAAAGAGAAGATCTTCAGGTTGTACGTTCCTATAAAATTAGAGGAGCTTACAATAAAATGGCTTCCATGAGGAAAAAGGATTTGGAAAATGGAATCGTTTGTGCGAGTGCTGGAAATCATGCGCAGGGTGTAGCATTAGCTTGTCAGAAGTTAGATGTAAATGGGAAAATTTATATGCCTAGAACTACTCCAAAACAAAAAATTGATAAGGTTAGACGATTTGGAAAAGAACGAGTAGAAATTATTTTGAATGGAGATACTTTTGATGCCTCCTACATGATGGCGTTGGTGGACTCTGAAGAAAATAATAAAGTTTTCGTCCATCCTTTCAATGATGAAAAAGTGATTGAAGGACAAGCCACTGTGGGTTTGGAAATTTTAGAAGATTGTGAGGAAAATATTGATTTTGTTTTCGTTGCGATTGGTGGTGGTGGTTTAGTTTCTGGTTTAGGAAGTTGTTTAAAACAAATTTCTCCAAAGACAAAAATAATAGGAGTCGAACCAAAAGGTGCTGCTGCCATGTATGAATCATTGCAAAAAAATGAATTGGTAACTCTTGAAAAGATAGATCCCTTCGTCGATGGTGCCGCAGTACAGAGAGTAGGGGAGACTACTTTTAATTATTGTAGAAATATTATTGATGATATGATTCTGGTTCCTGAAGGGAAAGTTTGTTCCACCATCCTGCAATTGTATAATGAGGAAGCAATTGTGGCGGAGCCAGCTGGTGCGTTGACAATTGCAGCGTTGGATTTCTATAAAGAAAAAATAAAAGGAAAGAATGTAGTCTGTGTCGTGAGCGGAGGAAACAATGATATTACTCGGACGGAAGAGATCAAAGAACGATCACTTTTATATGAAGGTCTTAAACATTATTTTTTAATTCGTTTTCCACAGAGAGCAGGTGCGCTCAGGGAATTTTTAAATAATGTTTTAGGAAAGAATGATGACATCACACATTTTGAATATACTAAGAAAACAAATCGAAATGCTGGTCCAGCTTTGATTGGAATAGAACTAAAAGATCCAAAAGATTATGATGGGTTGATTGAGCGAATGAAAAAAAATGAGATTAAATTTCAAACATTAACCGATAATCCTAGTTTGTTTGAATTGCTGGTTTGATTTGTTTAACTTAATATTAAGTATAAATTAATATTTTTTAAGGTGTAAATAAAGCTGTTTTGAATTTAGTGTACTTCTTGTTCCAAATCAAAAAAAACATTTGTTGGTTCTAAAATTCACTATAAATGTTGCTCCTCATATGCTACAACAAATCGAAAATCATCTTCAATTTTAGACTTTAAAAGTCTAGAAAAATTCCGTTTTAATTTTTTGGATTTAAGTTGTTGCTTTTGGCAAAGTTCAAAAGTGGCTATCAATTTCGTTGATGCCTAAATATTTTTTAATCACTTTGAAGGTCGAAAACTAACCTTATTGGACAATATATTTCATTGTTTTGGTTGGTTCTTGAAATTATTTTTGCGGTATAATTTTCCAGCCAACGGGGTTTAAAAGTTTTAGATAATGGGGATGAGAAAATGTTTACTCTAGTAAGTTGTTATAAAATTGTTTAAAAATAATATGGAGTGTTCAAAGTACTCTAAAGCATTCAATAAATCTGCATTTTCTTTCCATTCAATTATCTTTAGATAAAGTTTTAAATTTCTTTTTCAGTTGTCTTAATAGTTTGTTGAACATCATATTATATTCTACAGTAGTTAAATCCTCTATAGTCTTTTTCTTTTTTTATTCAAATGTAGACTGTTAATAATTATAAAACTTTGGTTGAAATCAAGATTTTATATCTTTTATATTTCGACTTAAGTTTTCGGTAGTCAGGTGAGGTTAAAAGGTAATATATTCGAATGGAACGACCTGGATCACTATAGTTACTTCGATTAAGCAAAAGCTGATTTTTTGCTTGAGGCGCAATTGTCAAAAGATTAATTTCTATTTGGATCCTTCCCAATCGGTCATTTTTCTACACTGCCATTCAAAGCTTAGGAGGTTTTCTATCTGCCGATAAATAAAATTTAAACAAATATCATTTTTTATCTATATATTTACATTTGTGAAAATAATATTTAATTTTTTTTAAATACTTAAAAGACCGACTGCCCATGAAAATTTTAGTTTGTGAAGATGAGGAAATCTTATTGACTTCCTTAGCGTTTCGATTAAAAAAACAAGGATTTGAAATTATTTTAGCCAAAGATGGGAAGGAAGCTTTGGAGAAAATTAAATCAGAATCTCCTGATTTAATTGTGGCAGATATTATGATGCCTCAGGTAACAGGTTTGGAACTTATTACTTTTGTAAGAAAAAAGATGAAAAGCGACTTGCCGATCATAATGATTTCTGCCTTAGGAAACGACGATACAGTTTTAGAGGCTTTTAGAAAAGGTGCAACTGATTTTATATCTAAACCTTTCAAACCTTCAGAGTTGGTTCTTCGAATCAGAATGGTTTTCCAACAGATGGAATTAGCTACTAACTAGAATATCCATTTTCAGGAGGCAGTTGTTAGATGAGAATCTGCTAACTGCCTCCTAAAAATCACCTCCTAATCCTCTCCTTATTTTTCTTATTTCCAAAAATGAGACTATTTTTGTAGAAAACTTAGTAACAATAATTGAGTTATACATTATTTACTTTATTTTTATCTAGTTAAGAGTTATTTTTGCTCTTTACGCACTACCTGCGCGTTTTTATAAAATAACGATTAAATTATTTATCATTTTTTTATCCTTGAAATAGAAAAATTATATTATGAAAGGAATTATCCTTGCAGGTGGATTAGGTACGCGACTTTATCCACTTACACTTGCAGTTAGTAAACAATTGATGCCGGTCTATGATAAGCCGATGATTTATTATCCGTTATCAATTTTATTGCAAGCAGGTATCCGAGATATAGCTATTATTTCTACACCGCATGACTTGCCTGATTTTGAGAAATTACTAAAAGATGGTAGTGACATAGGATGTAATTTTACTTACATCGCTCAGTATGAACCAAATGGTTTAGCCCAGGCATTCGTATTGGGAGAAGATTTTATTGGAGAAGATAGTGTTGCACTAGTTTTAGGGGATAATATTTTTTACGGAAATGGTTTGAAAGAGTTATTACAAGCAAGTGCAAATCCGAATGGAGGAGTTGTCTTTGCATATCAAGTTGCCGACCCTGAAAGGTATGGTGTAGTTGAATTTGATAAAAATTTTAAAGCACTTTCGATTGAGGAAAAGCCTGGAAATCCAAAATCAAATTATGCTGTTCCAGGTTTATATTTTTACGATAACTCAGTAGTTGAGGTAGCGAAAAATTTAAAACCAAGTCCACGAGGAGAATATGAAATTACCGATGTCAATAAATATTATTTGGAAAAAGGATTACTACAAGTAGGAGTCTTAAGTCGGGGTGTTGCATGGTTAGATACAGGTACTCACAAGTCACTAGTTCAAGCCGGACAATTTATTGAGGTAATTGAAGATAGACAAGGTTTGAAGATTGGTTGTATCGAAGAAATTGCATGGAATATGGGTTTCATCGATGATGAGCAATTGAAACGACTTGGGCAAAAATATATTAAAAGTGGATATGGTGAATATCTGCTTCGTCTGCTTAAATAATAGCTAAAGTTAAAGTAATAATTATGCACCCTCGTTAATGACTCATTCATAAACGGTCGTTCCTACTACTAAATAGATAATTTTCAATTATTTTATTAAAGACAAATAATTTTTGAGGAAACCTATTTTCTTGAAGCTATTTCTATAGGGAACTGTCCAAATGATTTGTTTTTTTACCTCTTTTTAGACCTTATTTAATGTCAGTTTTCATTCAACTAATGTCACTCTTATTCCATTCATAGTAATTATGTCATATAATAAAGCCCTAGGTTCTCAGTTTATTTGAATTTGCTTTTCATTTGGTTTATTATTTTATTTTTTCTTAAAATTTCCCGTCGTAAGATCAAAAAGCAGTTAGTCCTCAAGTCGTGTATAGATTTTTACTTTGATTACCTATAATATGGCATTGATTATTATTTGAGTGTGAGCACTATTTGCCAGATATTAATAAATGAAATAAATTACATTCTAATCTTTAATAATCCTCTTATACTCCCTCAAAATCAGTTCTAGTTACGTCTAAATTTTAGATTTAGCATTGACTTAGGACATTAACCTAGCTAAAATGATAGGGTAATTGAAGCTTGAATATAACTGTCATCTCCATAACTGCTGAAAGATACTGATGTAGTTTTGGTTTGTGCTGAATAGCAAATGAATCCAAAAAAGGCTGATTCCATAGAAAGTATATTCCTCATTCTATGGAACAGAGATAAAAAACAATCCTAATTAATTATTACAAGATTGTAAAAATAGCGCTAGTGTCATTGTGTTATTTTTTTGTAATCATAATCTCCTTTATCATTTTGGGTATGAATAAAACATTGTCTTTTGGGTAGGTTTGAAATATTAATAATAGTTGCTTCACCTTCGAAATGCATCTCTAAAATTTGAGTTCCTGATATTTTAAAAATACTAATTTTGGACAAATGATTTTCTGATTGTATTAAAAGCTAATCGATAACTAGCTTAGGATAAGCTATCAATGAGGAGGACATTATGTCATTAATGCCAGTGGTTGACTGGGTGGATATAAAAATAACGGTAGTACCAGATAATTCCTGAAGTTTTCATGACTAGTTGCTGCTTAACGGATACTGTATTATTCTGATATAACTGTGAGAAGTTTTGATTGATTAATCGTTCTAGAACCTTTACCATCTGTCACATTCTAAGGATAGGTTTTATCACTTGCATTTGCTGATGTTATAGTAGCTTATATTGTGTAAATTTTCATCGCTTACAGTGATTGTTGAAATATTTCTCTCTCTAATAACGAATATACTCTCTATCAAGACAACTCCTTAGTCACTAACATTAATTGCTCCGCTAGGTATTTTACAGGTATATTCTAGCACTTGGTATTCAACTCTAGAATTAACTTTGATTCTGATCCAAACATTCTTAAAATTATTATTAATAATGCTTCAATAGTGAATTGCTGTTGGTTCTTGCCTTTTTGGAAAAAAGTTAATGAGTTTTGATTTTAGGATAAAAAGTCATTAAAATAGCAAAATTACTATCGTCATTAGCTTCATCCAACTTTTAAAGTTTTAATTGAGAACTAACCTCATTTGAGGGTGAATGAGTATATTGAATCCAGTTTTGTAAGTTATCCTTTTTGTTGGTTGCTTAGCCATTTTATCTAATTTGTAAAGCCAAACTGATTACCAAAGGAGTTGAGTATAAAATTGCTGACGATGATTCAAAACATGTATTAGTTTTTCTACTTTTAATGGTATTGTCTAAAATAGAGTATTGTAATTTGGAGGTAAAAGGAAATGAAAAAAAATATCATTTCGAGTGATATATGATTTAAATTATTTTATTAGTAGGGTCTTTTGTGTTTTTTGCGGTTCAAAAACAGCGTCTCTAGAAGTTTGAATATTTTCAAAAAGCACTACCTTTGTACTACTTTTAAAAAAATTAATAAAGAATAGAAAATGGCGACGCCAAGGACAGTAGCATTTTATACATTAGGTTGCAAACTCAATTACTCCGAAACTTCGGCTATCGGCCGAACTTTTGAAGACCGAGGTTATTCAGAAGTGAAATTTGAGGAAGGCGCTAACATTTATGTAATCAATACTTGTTCAGTAACTGAATTTGCAGATAAAAAATGTCGACAAATAGTTCGTCGGGCATTGCGATTTTCACCTGAAGCATTTGTTGTGGTAATTGGTTGTTACGCACAATTAAAACCTAAAGAAATTTCAGAAATTCCAGGAGTTGATTTAGTTTTAGGAGCTGCTGAGAAATTTCGAATTTTAGATTTTATTGATGATTTGAGTAAAGTAACGGATAAAGGAATGATTCGAGCAGGTGATGTTAAAGAAGCGAAACAATTTATCAATGCCTTTTCATTTGGAGATCGAACTCGATCATTTTTGAAAGTGCAAGATGGATGTAATTATAAATGTACTTTTTGTACCATTCCTTTAGCTCGTGGAAAGAGTCGAAGTGATACAATTGAAAGTGTAATTGCTAATGCAAAAAAAATTGGAGAAGCAGGGACGAAAGAAATTGTTTTGACGGGAGTAAATTTGGGGGATTTTGGAAATGGAACAGAAGTAATTGAAGGAATGCGTCCGAAGAAAGAAGCGATGTTTATTGACTTAATCAGAGAGTTAGACAAAGTGGAGGAAATTAAAAGATTTAGAATTTCATCTATTGAACCTAATTTATGCACAGACGAAGTGATTGAATTTGTAGCAGAATCAGAACGGTTTGTTCCACATTTTCACATGCCTTTACAAAGTGGAAATGATAAACAATTAAGAATGATGAGTCGTCGTTATAAAAGTGATTTGTATATTCAACGTGTGAAAAAAATCAAGTCCATGATGCCTCATTGTTGCATTGGGGTCGATGTAATTGTAGGTTTTCCAGGTGAGACGGACGAGGATTTTTTAGAGACGGTTGAATTTTTAGAAAATTTAGATATTTCATATTTACACGTCTTTACTTATTCCGAACGAGCGAATACTCCTGCTGCAGAAATGGAAAATGTGGTTCCAATAGAGAAAAGAAGAAAAAGGAATGAGATACTTAGAAATTTGTCAGCAAAGAAAAAGGATAATTTCTATAAACAATATTTAGGTCGGTACCGTGATATACTTTTTGAAGTGCATCGAGATAAAACAAAGATGACAGGATTTACTGACAACTATATAAAAGTGGAGTTGCCTTTCCAAGCAGAATTGATTAATAAAATAGCTACGGTCCAATTACAAAATATCAATGAAGAAGGAAATGTCGAGTCAATGTTGGCAGATATTCCAGAGGCAATTTTTGATTGTTAAAAATAAGAGAACCAAATTATAATTTATTAAAAGAAAGACAATCAAGTAAATACTGTTTGATTGTCTTTTTTTTGATAAAAATAAATTACTTAAATTCTTTGATTTCTTTTCAACCTATCTATTTTTAATATGTGTTTTGACCAATTCATTAAAAAGTTGATATTGTGGTATTTAAATGAATAAGATTTATGTTCATAGACAAATTTCGCTGTCAGTTTAGAGTTGGAATCAAGAGCAACCAATGGAAGTATTCATTTCAATTTTGACATACAAACCATTATTTGTCAAAGAATTAATTTTTCATTAAAAAAATAATTTCAATAAAATATGTATCCAAATCTTTCTTATTTACTGCATGATTTAATCGGAACAGATCCAGATAACTGGACTTCTATTTTTCAAACTTTCGGATTGCTAATGGCGCTTGCATTTTTGTCAGCTGCTTGGAACCTGTATTCCGAATTAAGACGAAAAGAGAAGCAAGGTATTTTTACTTTTACTTCTCAAAAAGTAATAATTGGTGATCCTGTTAAACCTACTGATGTAGCAGTAAATGGAATAATTGGATTTCTTGTAGGATTTAAGCTATTGTACATCGCTCAAAATTTTGACGTCGTTAAAAATGATATGCCAGGTACAGTTTTTTCAACTACTGGAAGTTTAGTTGGAGGGATCGCTGGGTTATTACTTTTCGCTGGATATAAATATTGGGAGCAGAATAGTGAGAAACTGGAAAAACCAATTGAGAAAGAGGTAAAAATTTTTCCTAGTGATCGAACGGGCGATATTACAGTTGTAGCAGCTATTACTGGTATACTGGGCGCTAAGATTTTTGCACTTATTGAAACTCCAAAACAATTTTTTGCTGATCCAATTGGTGAACTCTTTTCAGGCAGCGGACTTGCAATTTATGGTGGTTTGATAGGAGGAGCATTAGGAGTAATTTCATATATAAAGTGGAAGAAAATTTCTGTTCCTCATTTCGCAGATGCAGTTGCACCAGGATTAATTTTATCCTACGGAGTAGGTCGAATGGGTTGCCAATTGTCAGGAGATGGAGATTGGGGAATACCAGTAAAAACGGCTGAATATGATTATAGTGAAGCTCCAGGATGGTTGTCATGGGCACCAGATTGGGTTTGGTCATCGACCTATCCTCATAATGTTAATATGGAGGGAATTAGAATTGATGGTTACCCTTGGCAATATAATACTCAATTAGGAGATGCAGTATTCGCTACGCCAATTTGGGAAATCGCTGCATCATTTGCTATTTTTGGAATCCTTTGGGGAATTAGAAAAAAGATAACGGCTCCGGGAGTTTTATTTTGTATTTATTTAATTTTTAATGGGGTAGAAAGATATTGGATTGAATCATGGAGAGTAAATGACCGCTATGATTGGTTGCCATTTAATTGGACTCAAGCGGAATTAATAGCTGTATTGTTAATGGTATTGGGTGTTGCTTTAGGATTTTTTCTTTGGAGAAAAAACAAAACAGTAGTTGCGGAATAATTGAATAATCTTATTGCTTATAACAATTCTAGAGATGAGACGGAGATAACTAAGTTAATTCAAAGTAATGGGGAAATAAATGCATCCTCCGATGTACACTAACATCATCAATAAACTTTAGTGGTGTTTTATTTATGGAACTATTTTTTTCAGTAGATAACATCAATATTTTTCATTAACTATTATTTGATTTGGTGTTTTGTATCAGGTATAATATTGTTTATAATTATTTTTTTAAAATTATTGGTGGTTGGATCGTTGAGTTCCGATATAACAAAGTAAAGCCCCCATCTCTGGGAGCTTTTTTTTAATATCTATTATTTATGAATAAATCATTTTCCTTCTAAAATATTGTCAGAGGCTGTTAGGTCGCCATAATATTGCTGATAAAGGATTTTACCTTCCTCATCAAAATCAAAAGATTCATATAGACGTATTTCTGTTTGAACTGCTTCAGTTGAGTCAGTAGCGGCTTTTGTCGTTCTCCATGTTCCATAGTAACGAACGGATCCATCAGCTATCTTAGTCTCTGCATTAACTCCTGGTAAAAGACTAATTTCATCCATTATTTCATAGTCATATAGTTTCCATCCAGCTTGATCATTTGACTTGATTTCGGCTAATGAGATAGAATCTTTTTCGGCTCCTATTCTTGTATTAAGAATAACTGCGTTCTCATTATATAGAGCATCATAGTCCAAGCTCTCTTCTTGATATCCATTTAGATAAGCCATAACGGTTACCGAATTTTTTTCAAAGGCATCATCACCAGATGAAACTTCTACACTAGGTTGACAACTGTAGATCAAACCAAGTAGGAAAATTAGAGTATACTTAAATTTCATAATTTAAATTTTGAATAATTAAATTAACAAATATAAGTTTTAAAAAATGAAAAAGAGCCTAAAATCAGTTTCAATACAACTATTTATATTATACGCCTTATCATTTTTTAAAATGTTTTAGGATCCTAATTTTTTTATAAGATAAAATTTAGAGAGGGAATTTATGTTATTTTGAAGTTTCTCTGATGGGGTTAGATTTATTAGGGGCTTACATTAATGAGTGTCAATTAGTAGGTTTTTCTCTAGTTTGTTTTTAAGTTAAGACAATTTTAGAAATTGTCATTTTTTCATTAGGCATGGTATTTTGGCAAAAAGAAGTGGAGGATGAAAAACGAAAAGGAGATTTTGCATCAGAAAAAGCGAAAATTCTTCAAGATATTGAGCACAAATAAGCAGAGAGACTTAGTGACTTCAATAATTTGAAATTTCGACTTTTACTAATATTACTCATGAATTTTGAACTCCATTAACTGTGATAATGGGAATGACTGAAAGTATTGATTGACCTGGTGATGCTCAAGAAATGATTCAGAGAAATTTGGTAAACCTCCTAGTGTGATCCGTTAGGAGTAGATTATTAAATATATATATGTTTTTTCCTTGTGCCTATTAAGAAAAATTCAGAAAAATGAAAGATGAGTGAAGTTTTGGAATTCAAAAACCGTCTATATTGCGAGGCCTAGCAGATACACTTATTAGAGTCTATAGAAACCTAATTATACTTAATAAGTAACCCTAATCCTCTTAGTCCATTTCCTCACGCACGAATAAGAAATTAAAGACTAAGAGGTTTTTTATGCTCTTTAGAGTCCTTTATTTAAGAAAACCTGCAGCTTTTGCCATTCCAATTGCGATAGATTTATAATCTCGATTCTTCTTTTTTTCTTTTACATTGATTGCAGATCCAGGAGCATATATTTCTAGTGTGTACCCTTCAAATTTTATTGATAAAGTTCGTTTGCTACCTTTCCAAAGTGCAGCTTTCCCCATATTAGGTAAATACTCAGAGCTTTTAGAGGTAACCTTTTGAATCGACCATCTTTCCTCCCAAGTACCTACTTCATTATCTGGATTGTCAGGTCTGATGGCTATTGATCCTATCAATAGGTTGGATTCGTTTCCTCCAAATAATACGCGATAGGTACAAACCTGATTACTTTTATTTCCTTCAATCACATGAACTTCTTCTGAACTTACTTGGTATAGCTTCGCTAATGCATCTTTTCCTAGTGTCTGACAAGGATTAAGATCAGAATTATAATTAATGATATTCCCACTAAATTTTTTATTTACAAAAGAAGTATTTCCAATCTCATTGACAGAATCAATTCCACTTTTTTTATCGCCGATTGGATTATTACAAGCAAAGAAGAGAAGGATTGAAAAAATTAAAAAACTATATTTCATAATGTTTATTTTTTTAAAGATGATTTGATTAAAACATTTTTTTATAATCAGAGCCTACTATTTTAATACTAGCATTCTCATTAATTTTGATGGTTTTCATAGTCATGTTACCATCATCAGATTGAACATTGTATTCTAAAACATATCCGTTCAAATCAATTTCTTGATTACTTTGGTTTTGTTGAGTAGTAAACCAATTAGGAATTTTAAAATCAGGCGCAACCCACATGATAACTTTATTTGATTGATCAGTTAATGTATATTCATTACAAGTATATCCGAGAATTGATTTAGTAGCACCTGTTTTTTTTACATCAGAATAATCGTAATTAGCCATTTGGTCACCAGGCATTGCTTGTTGTTGAGCACTTGCTGATGACATTTGAATTTTCATTCCTTGAGCATCCACAAAAATAAAACTAGTACCATTATCATAAATAATAATTGACTCTCCTTCCATTGACTCTTCAGCAAGATCACTCATGTCTACCTTCATACCAAAATATTCTTCATTGGCATTAAAAAGATATGAAAGTGTATAAGTCTCATTTTCTTTATCCGTTGTTATTTTATTTATAAATTCATAGTTAAATTCAAAAGTACCAGCAGAAGGAAATGATGAATTGAGCTTAGGTTGATTATTAGAGGTAGTAGATTCTACTGATCTAGACGACCTCTTGTTATTAAATTGAGAATGCTTAGAAATGAAATCTGGAGATAATCCCTGCAAGTTCCCTTTTAAACCATTTTCTCCAGTAAACCCAAAGTGGATAGTATTATCATCCAATTGGAAGACGCTAACAGTACCTTGTGAGATATTATAGCTTACGTATTTATCTGTAACCGCCTGTGTTCGATTATTAATTTTAGATTTTAGGTTAGGCATAGAAGGATCGTAAGCAAGGTGAAGTGTGGCTTCTTCTGGAATTTTGAACTTGGTTTTTTGAGGATTATTTGCCGATTTTAAAGATGAAGCATTTTTAATTTCAAGTGTAAAGCCATCGGGGATGTCTGCACTATGGGTCCACCATGAACCTGAGATTCTATAATTATTTTCATTTTGAACGACCTTGACTTTTCCTAATTTTTTAATTCCAATAGTTTCATGAATTTTGCTTGAAATATTGATATCGCCAAAATCCTTATCTAAATTTCTATTAGATTTTTGATCGTTATTATTTGTTGGTTTTTCCTTTTTCTTAATTTCTCCATCCAAAGCATCATCTATAACTTTATCAATTTTTCGATCAATCTTATTTTCGATTTTTCGATCAATTTTCCTCTTCAATTTTTTTAAGATTTGGCCTTGAGAAGTAGTGAAAAAAGTAATAGACAAAATTAAAATGAGAGAGGATTTTAAAATTTTTGTTGTGCTCATATTTAACTGCATTTGTTTTTTGATTTTAAAAAATACAACTCAAACATATTAGTTTCTACCCGATAATTTTCAACAATTGTATAGATCACATAGTAGATTGTATAATTGGTGAGGAAAATTTAATAGAATGTTTTTTGTGAATCATCAAAATATTCTAGTCAGTCAAATCGAATAGTATGGGAGTTATATATCAGGTAGAATTATCTCGATTTTAATATTTACTTTTATTAAATTTAGTCTTTTAAATATCGAATTCATTCTAGTTTTAAATTATGACACACATAAGAGCTATCATTGTTGATGACGAACCAGCTGCCATAAGTAACCTCAAATGGGAAATAGAAAATTTCTGTGAAGACATAGAAGTGATCGATTCTTTTACTTCACCTGTAGAAGCTATTTCAGGAATTAATTATTTAAAACCAGATTGTGTTTTTTTGGATATAGAAATGCCGGAAAAAGATGGATTCACATTATTAAGTGAGTTGAAATTTAAAAAATTCCAACTCATCATAACTACCGCATACGAAAATTATGCACTACAAGCTTTTAAGGAAAATGCTATTGATTACCTTCTCAAACCAGTAGATACAGATGAATTAAAAAATGCAGTTGAGAAGATTAAATCAATGAAGGGAACGGTAGATTTAAGTAAACAAATTAGAAATGTACTCCAAACGAATATTAACGAATACGGTAATATTCAAAAGATTTCCTTTGCTGTAGATGGTAAAATATTGTTAATAAAACCTAGTGGAATTCTCTATTGTAGGTCTGATGGAAATTATACGGAGGTCTATCAGGCAGAGAAAAAAGCTATAGTTGTTTCTAAAAACTTAAAAGAAGTAGAGCGAAAAATTAATCATCCTAATTTTCTAAGAATTCATAATTCTTATCTAGTCAACACTAATCACATAATAGAATACATAAAAGGAGATGGAGGATTCGTTGTGATGGAAGATCAAACAAAAATTGCTGTGTCAAGGTCAAAGAAAAATGATTTGATGCAGAAAATTATTAACACCTAAAATTGTGGAAGAAAGATTTACTGAACTGACTTTGATGTTTACATTTAATTTGATGATGGTTTGGTTTAGCCTTTGTGCTATTATCTTTTATTTCACGAAAATAAAAAGCTTCAAATACTACGCAGCTTATACTCTCTTTCTGGGATTATATATGGGGTTGAAATTATCTGGAGAATATACCAGCCTTAATTTGAGAGAAACAGGTTGGTACCCAAATTGGTACCTTCAACTTTTATATAATTGTCTTTACTTCATTTTTGCAGCTAGTTTTCTAAATCTAGAAAAACATTTACCTCGACTAAATCAGAATATCCGACGAACTGCTTATAGTTGTTTAATTGGAGGAAGTGTTTTGTATTTCTTTTTGCTTTTACTCGGACAGTCTGAAATATTTATGTATTTCTTCCTAGGAGTGCTACTTCCCATCATAGAATTACTTGCAGTTTATACCATTTATAAGATTTTTTTTATCAATGATAGATTTAAATTTTACATGATAATTGGTACTATTATCTATCATATATTTGCATACTTCTCTTTGTATTTGAGCCATTATGATAATACAAAATTTTTAGGAATTTCACCAATAAGCTGGTTTACATTTGGTGTTGTTTTTGAAACAGTAATTTTTGCTTTAGGATTAGGTTTAAGAATTTATCAGATTTTTGAAGACCGGAATAACACACGTATTTCATTAATTAGTGAATTACAAAAAAATGAAAAATTAAAAGAAAGTATAAATGAACAACTTCAAGTAAAGGTAGCTCAAAAAACCAAAGAGGTAGCTGTATTAATCGAAGATCGAAAGGAACGGGAGAAGCAAAAAATTCGAATGCAATACGAACAAGAACTTTTAGAAATGACACTTACTTCTTTGCGTAATCAAATGAATCCCCATTTTATTTTCAATGCATTGAACTCTATTAAAAATGCTATTATTCATAAAAGCAAAGAAGATGCAGTCAGCTATTTAAATAAGTTTTCTAAAATACTGAGGGAGGTTTTAAAAAATTCCAACAACGATGAGTGTAGTCTAAAAGAAGAAGTCGAGACACTCCAACTTTATATGAATTTAGAGAATATTCGTTTAGAAAATAAAATTGAGTTCATTTTAGAAAATGAGCAAGATCTCAATATGAGTACATTTAAAATACCTCCATTATTGCTGCAACCGTTGGTGGAGAATTCTATTTGGCACGGTTTATCTTTAAAAGAGGGGAATAAAAATATTATAGTTCGAGTATTTCAAAATGATGAAAAATATCTAACCATTGAAGTTGAAGATAATGGATTGGGAAGGGAACGAGCAATGGAGATAAAAAGTAAAAAAATACTTCAACGTCCTTCAATTGGATTGCAATTATCTATAGACCGCCTAAAACTCTTTGGGAAAAATCGTTTGGGTCCTCATGATGTTTCTATCATCGATTTATATAATGATGAAGAAATTGCAATAGGAACAAAGGTTGTTTTAAAAATACCAATTTAAAAAATGCTAGAACTATTTTACTGCTTTGAGTGGTTTAGTATTTCGAATTTGATAAACAAACAATCTGATATTCGAAAGATGTTACAAAATATATTATATATCAGTTTTAATTTACCACTCAAGCGGACAAATGATCTGAGTCTAGAATCTTGGGTCAATGCCGAATGCATTGCCATAGATCAGCTCGAGAGTTTTAGTCCGAACCTCTTCTAGTAGTCTTCCTTATAGGAGTAAGTAGCTGTTAGAAATAAAGCAGCTACGAAATAACTTCTAATTTTTTCAAGAAATAAGTCTATTCGTTCTGCTTAAATTTGAATTGATAAAATTGAACAAAGAAGTTAATCGTGAAAATGAATGGCATATTATATTTTTTGTTTTGCGTAAAATAAAAAGTAGAAAACACCTTTCAAAACTTATACAAACTTAAAAGGAAATCAATTCAAGATTTAGTAAATGTATTTTTATTGTTATAAGTTATAATAATCCATTGTTTTTTTAATTTCTCAAACTTTTAATCGTTATGGAGAATTATGTCTTTTAAATAGAGGATATATTTTAAAGGGATAGTATAGTTCTTCAATGGAGCAGGAGGTTATGTATTTTAAAGTTGCTATTTTAAATCTTTTCTTATAATTGTATAAATAATTATAAGAGACGAATATAGACACAATACTAAATAGTTCTGTAGTTAAAGGGTCGTATTTGATGTTTTGGATGTTGTGGTTTAGACTTAAGTCCAAGCAATATGATCAATCTATTTCAGAAATTAAATGGTATTAGCTTAGACTGTGAGGGTGACTCTAAAAGTCGTTAGTTGAAAATTATTATCCTATATATTAGTAAGACTAATGCACAAAATTGCTAAGTAGCTTAAATGACAGATCCTCGACCTTTTAAGTTGTGAAGTGTAGGTTCGGTTTCTACGGGGCTGGTAATAAGTATTTAATTTTGATGTTTTTAGAAATACACTCCCATAGATAAACTATTTGAATCGTTGCTCTTTTATGATAGAGCTTAAAGTTTCGAGCCCTGTCAGTAGTACAAATAATATTTAAGAAGGAAAAATTGGTTTTATTAAAATTGGTGTTGATGAAAATCAGCATCACTTTTCCTATATTTGGAAAAAGGTAATTGAATTTTTTGATAAAAAACCAATCACGTGTATTTACTTGGATATGATATAGGTACTTCTTCGATCAAAGTAGCATTAGTTGATGCTGAGTCTGGCAAATCAATTAAAGTTATACAGTCACCGAAAGTTGAAATGGAAATGGTAGCAAAGGAGATCGGTTGGGCAGAACAATCGCCTGAAGTATGGTGGGAGAACGTGTGTTTAGCAACAAGAGAAATATTAGAATTTACTCAAATTGATCCACAGCGAATAAAAGGTATTGGGATCGCCTATCAGATGCACGGGTTAGTATTAGTGAATGAGGGGCAGGAGGTTCTAAGGCCTTCTATAATTTGGTGTGATAGCCGAGCGGTAGAAATTGGAAATAAAGCTTTTGTAAATTTGACAGAAGAAAAGTGTCTCTCCCATATGCTCAATTCCCCAGGCAATTTTACAGCTTCTAAATTGAAATGGGTTAAAGAAAACGAACCTGAAATTTATAGTCGAATTCATAAAATGATGTTACCAGGTGATTATATTGCGATGAAATTGACTGGCGAAATTAATACGACAATTTCAGGTTTGTCTGAAGGTGCTTTTTGGGATTTCAAAGAAAATGATATTGCTAAGTTTCTTTTAGATGAATATGGAATTGAGGAGCAATTAATTCCTGAAATCAAAGACACATTCAGTGTCCAAGGATTTTTAAATAAAAAAGCTTCTTTAGAAACTGGTCTTTCAGAGGGGATTCCAATTACATATCGAGCAGGAGATCAACCTAATAATGCATTGTCATTAGGAGTTATAAATTCAAATGAAGTTGCAGCAACTGGAGGAACTTCAGGAGTAGTTTATGGAGTGGTAGACAAACCAATTTATGATTTACAATCTCGAATAAATGGTTTTGCACATGTAAATCATACAAGTGTAAAACCAAGAATAGGAATGCTTTTATGTATCAACGGGGCAGGGATTCAATATTCTTTTTTGAAAAAAATAATTGCAAAGCCTGATGTCTCTTATAATGATATGGAAGTAATGGCGCGTGAAATTTCTATTGGTTCGGAGGGACTTCGAATCATTCCCTTTGGGAATGGTGCAGAAAGAATTTTAGCAAATAAAAGTCCAGGTGCACAAATAAATAATTTACAATTTAATAAACACAGCCAGGCTCATTTCTTTAGAGCAGGATTAGAGGGGATTGCATTTTCATTTGTTTATGGTTTTCAAGTTTTAAAAGAATTAGGATTAAATCCTAAAGTAATAAAAGTTGGGAATGATAATCTTTTTCAATCAAAAATATTCTCTTCCACGGTTGCTAATTTGTTAGGTTGTTGTATTGAAGTGATAAAAACGACAGGCGCAGAAGGTGCTGCAAAAGCAAGTGGAGTAGGAGCTAAAGTTTATGCTAATTTGGAAGAGTCGATTAAAATTAATGAAGTGGAAAAGCAATATTTTCCAACCGAAAATATCGATGAGTATAAAGTGGCTTACGAAGCTTGGGAAGAGGATTTAAAAAAATTAGTTAGTTAAATTTTCACCACATAGAAATTATAGATTTTTTCACTCAAAAGAGGTTATGTTTTCTATGTGTCTATGTGGTGAAAAATCAAAATCAAATCTCTAAATAAGGCACCTTTTCCTCTCGTACACTTCTAATTTTTAAAAATTTAAGATGTGACTTCACCGCATCAAAAAGCGTTGAGTTAGAATAATAAGGCATCCCAAATTCATCACAAGTCTCCACTAAAATATTTGTCAAATTTGGATAATGAATATGACAAATATTCGGAAATAAATGATGAACTACATGATGATTAAATCCTCCAAATAAATTTATAATTAATTTGTTATGTGTTGCGAAATCACAAGTGGTCACAATCTGATGCCTTACCCAAGATTGGGGCATTCCTCCATTTTGATTAGGTTCAGAGTATACAGAATGCTCACCAATATGTGCTGAGATCAAGGCCATCGCAATAGTATAACTTGTATAAAAATGAAAAATCACAAAACCCAAAAGTATTTGGTGAGAATAAAATGGTAATAATAAAGTTGGCAAAAAAAAATAATCGTCCAATAAATATTCTTTTTACCCAACAATAATTTTACATATTATATTTTAGGATGTTTGACGGAGGGTTTTCCACTGATATCCGTCTGAAGGAAATCCTTAAAATCTCGAAACATCAACCAAATTAAAGTATAAAAGAGATATAAAAATGGCATGTATAAATATTGGTAACGATGGAAAGAGAAGAAAGGAGAGCTAGGGGAAATCCGAACTAAATTACTTTGCTTAATATCTCCATCCATATTTAGAATATTGACATGCGGATGGTGGTAATGCACATGTTTCAATCGCCATATGTATCCACTCGCTCCTAAAAAGTCAAAAGTAAATAGTAAAAAGTTGTTAATACTTTTATGTTTTGAAAAAGTACTATGTGCTGCATCGTGAGCAATATTTAGAGCAACAAAAATGGTCAACACACCGCTGATTGAATAGCAAAAATATAACTGTAAAATCGTCTGAGAAAAGAAAATACTAATAAAAGCTAAAAGGTAAGCTATAATTAAAAATATCGCTTTCATTTTGGCAAAACCATTAGCTGTTTTTTTAATTTTATTTTTTCTAAAATATTGATTCACTCGGCTACGTATGGTTTTCAAAAATAAAATTTCACCTTCGTTATATTTAAATTTTAATTCTTTCATTTCAGTTGAGTTTATATTTTTTTTAAAAAAAATCAGGCAACACATCTTCCAAACCATACTTTCAAATCAATTGATTCATCTTCTTTATTGTCGTAAAATTCAAAACCAAAGCGTTCGTAAATTGGAACCAATCGTTCCTCAGTCGTTTCCATATAAATCGGTAAACTTAACTCAGAGCCTTTCGAAGTGATATATTCCTTCGCCTCCATCAAACCATTAAGACCATTATAATCTTTTTTTTGAGCTAAAAACCAACGTATAAAAAGTCTCGATCTTGGTATTTTTGAATTTGTAAAGCTCTTGTTTTTCGAATCAATTTTTCACGTTTTAATACTTGACCTATTTGACTGACTCCGATTACAAAGAAAGCCAAATACAAATAATGTAACCAATCCCGAAAAGAAAAATAGTGTACACTTTTTCGATAAAATAACAAGAGTGTAGATTGATCTTTTGGTTCAAAAATACCTCCAATTTTTTTAACCATAAAATAGCAATAAGCAATTACGGCTTTGATTCCTTTTGGAAAATTATTTCTATTTTTCCCAATTAAAGCATGTATTCGTTCATTATCTTGAAATACAGTACATAAAATTTTAATGGCTTTTTTGTCTTCCGAATCAATTCGAAATAGATAGGATGAAAGGTTAAGGTGCATAATCCACATTTTTTCAGGTAAAGAAATAAGATTTCAATTATTCGACTGTTTCCGTCAATATCAAGTGTAAGATGTGGTTTTTGAAAATCTGTATTTTATTAGATATGAATAAAAACTTTTAGAGTATTATACCTTAGAGAGTTTTTATTTATTTTACTTGCATGGTTATTCCAAGTAGCCAGTTAAATAAAGTATCATTTAGTCCACAGTTTCCAATTCCAAAATTTATTTCTTCTTTTCAATAGGATTTAAGTGTAAAATTTCTTCTGCAAAATCATAGGTTTTCTTTCTTACTGTTTCAAAATTTTCATTCCAAAGTGGACTTGCTAATACATGATTTGTTGCGTCATCGAAAGCTACTTTTCGTTTTTTAGTTTCAGGTGTTCCGAGCTGTTCGTACATTTCTAACATTCGATTTACAGAAACTACTTTATCCTGAATTTTTTCATTTTTGTACCAATATCCCATAAAAAGAGGTTGACTGACTTTATTGAAATTTTCTTCTGTCATCCCTACATCAAGTAAAGATTTTAAAGCAATAGCTGCTTCTAATCGGTATTTGTGAGTAACCAGATTATCGGTTCCTTTATTTGGTACCCATGAATTATAATGACTTCCATTTACAAATCTTCCCAATTGTAGCCCCCATTGTTGAGTGAGCAACCAAGCATCTTTATTCGCAATATCAATGTTGGGAGAATAATTAATCAAGGAATGAATATTTGGGTTTTCAGAGGCTAAAAGAAGTGCAGCCGTACAACCTGTAGAAGTTCCCATTATAATTACTTTTTCACCAAGTTGTTCTCCTATTGCGATTGCTCTTTTAGCAGATTTAATAAATTTTTCTGCTGTCCAATCAAGTAATGCTTCTTCTTCATTTAGCCCATGACCATATAATCTAGCCAAGTATAAATTGCAACCATATCGTTTTGCAAAATCTTTATGCATTGGTGAACCTTCGCCTTGACTTGCTGAAAAGCCATGTAAATAAACTAGTGAAAAAGGAGTTTTCTTTTTCAAGGTATCATTCACCCAAATAATTCTAGCTTCATTATCATCTCTTAAATTGAGATGTAATTTTTCTTCAGCATTGATTTCTTTTTCCAATTCAATCAAGTTTGGATTAGCTGAAATTGGATTTAAGTCTAAATGAGGAATTGGGGTTTTTGGTCCTAAAAGATAAATGACCATTATTAATACGATTAAACCCAACAATACTTTTACAAATCTAAAAATAAGTTTTTTCATGTTTTTATTGCAAAAATAGAAAATGGTTTGGATTAAAAGTAACAAAGGAATTGTTTCCATATTTTCGAGATGCCCCTTTCATCTTTTATAGAATAATATTTAACAATTACTATTTGATGGAGGATTTTGTAATCGTCGGCCTTATAATTTATTATCTCTTTAATGTTTGTGACTAAAATTAAAACGAATTTTCCAGTAGTCAGCTGGAATAAAAATCTTTCGCTAATGTTAATGATATCTGTTCCTATAATTTCATCAATATTTGATATTCTGAAGTAATAAGTTATTGCACTACTTGATCTTAATTAGCTGAGTTTACCAAATTTAATGTTCGATAAAAATCTTGGACAATCGGCGAATTATAATAATCTTGTAAAACACTTAAACTAATATTCCGTTAAATGAAAAAAAGTTCTAATTTTAAATGGTTGAAAAAGTTATACAAGAGGAAAAGATATGAGGAAAAGAATTAACTTAAAATAAATAAATTTTAAATAGTAATATAGTTAATATCATTAACGATCACGTTTTCCAATGAGTTCCTCTAAAAATAATAATAATAAAGACCATTCGTCAAAATCTTTTCCCAGCTCGGTAAATCCAGATGCTGTCCAATATTTTTTGCATAAAAAGAAAAAGAAACGAACTGTTGAGGATTTTGTCAAAGGAATTATCAAAGGTGATCGAATTATTTTAAGCCAAGCCATTACTCTAGTAGAGAGTTCTAGGCTTTCTGACCAAAATAAAGCTCAAAAAATTATTGAGGCTTGCTTACCTTATTCAGAAAATTCTGTTCGGATAGGAATTACAGGTATTCCTGGAGTTGGAAAAAGTACCTTTATCGAAGCACTTGGACAACATGTTATTGCTAAAAAAAAGAAGGTAGCAGTTTTGGCAATTGATCCATCGAGTAGTGTGACAAAAGGAAGTATCCTTGGGGATAAGACACGTATGAATGATTTGTCTTTGAAAAAAAATGCTTTTATCCGACCTTCTCCAGCAGGCAGTTCATTGGGAGGAGTAGCTCGGAAAACTAGAGAGACTATTTTACTCTGTGAAGCGGCTGGTTTTGAAACTATTTTTGTCGAAACAGTAGGTGTTGGCCAATCAGAAACTGCCGTACATTCGATGGTTGATTTTTTCTTATTGTTGCTTGTTCCAGGAGCAGGGGATGAGTTACAAGGAATTAAAAGAGGAATCGTTGAGATGGCTGATATTTTAGCTGTTAATAAAGCAGATGGAGGTCAAATTGATGCGGCAAAAAATGCTCGAAGAGAATATCGTAATGCATTACACCTGATGCCCCTGAAAGAAAGTGGTGTGAATCCAAAAGTTTTAATTTGCTCTGCCATGGAACAAACTGGAATTGCTGAAATTTGGAAATTAATTTTGATTAATCAACAGTTGACGCGGAAAAATAAGTTTTTTTATAAAAAAAGAAAAGAGCAATCTCTGTTTTGGTTACATGAACAGATAGGTAACGGGTTGAAAGACTTTTTTTATAAAAATGAAAAAATAAAAAAGCGATTAGAAGAAATTGAAAAAGAGGTTCTAGAGGGAAGACGAAATTCGTTTAATGCAGCAGATGAATTGTTAAATATGTTTTTAGACAAAAAATAGGACAGCTAATTAGCTGTCACTTTTTTATAAATCAAATTTGCGTTAAATATAGGTATAAACGTTGTATTGCAAATAAATATAATGCGAACTTACCAAGTATTTAATAACTAAATAAAACTATTTTGACCATGAAAGTTGGTACAAAAACACTTCAGGTAATTCAATCTGCTACAGCTGCTCCACTAGCAAAATGTGCTAGAATGTTAGCTAAGGGAAAGTGAAAAGAAGTTCTTTTTCAAAGTATGTTAGATCCTGATTCATTTATGAAAGGCCCTTTTGTTTCAATGGTTTCTGGAAACGGTCAGGTGAAAAAAATCAATAATAGTTTAAATTAGAAGAATCAAATTGTTTTTATTGAGAGAAGGTCATGATTTTAAGTAATCATGACCTTCTTTTTGAAAGGTTGAAATATTTCATAGGTTTTTAGCCTAATGGGTGAAAAAATTGAAATGGTTATCGAGATCTGAACTATTTAAGTAATGACTAGCTATTGTTTACTATAAGAAAGTGCCTCTATTTTATTGTTTATTGTTTTTTATTTGGGATTTCAATAGTGGAGGAAGAATGGAAAATATCATTGATTTAATTTTTAATTTCAGATTCTAAACAATTATCGAAAAATATTACTTTTGTAATTATATTCTTCATCAAATAAAAATAGAATGATCAGAGCAAATAATCCAACTTTGAGTTCTTGGGTCGCAGTACCACTGGGAAGTGATTTTCCAATACAAAATTTACCTTTTGGAATTTTTAAAACAAAAGGTGAAAAGCCGAGAGTTTGTTCTGCAATTGGAGATTATGTGGTTGATTTGGCAAAAGTAAATGATTTGGCATTTTTTGCAGATTTAGAAATTCCTAAATCAATTTTTTATAATCAATATATCAATGATTTTATGGCTTTGGGGAAAGATATGACAAGAGCAGTTCGAGACCGACTTTCAGAAATCTTGGATGAAAATGAAACTAAGTGGAATAGTCGTGAGATGGCTAAGCATATTTTTTATAAAATGGATGAAGTAGAATTGTTGATACCTATTCAGATAGGAGATTATACTGATTTTTATTCGAGTATCGAGCATGCGACAAATGTAGGAATAATGTTTCGAGACCCTGCTAATGCACTATTGCCAAATTGGAAACATTTGCCAGTAGGCTATCATGGAAGGGCTTCTTCAATCGTTGTTTCAGGGACGGAAATTAAAAGACCTAAAGGTCAACAGATTCCTAAGGATTCAAAGCAACCGGTTTATGGACCATGTAAATTATTGGATTTTGAATTAGAAATGGGATTTGTAATTGGTCAAAAAACTAACTTAGGAGATACCGTTTCAATTCAAAAAGCAGAAGATTATATTTTTGGGATGTGTCTGTTTAATGATTGGTCAGCACGTGATATTCAAAAATGGGAGTATGTTCCTTTAGGACCTTTTTTAGGGAAAAATTTTGCATCGACTATGTCTCCTTGGATTGTAGTTATGGATGCGCTTGAGCCGTTTAGAGTTCCAGGACCAGCTCAAGATCCGCCCGTTTTACCCTATTTAAAATATGATGGCGATAAAAATTATGATATAAATTTAGCAGTTAAAATTAAGCCAGAAGGAAGTAGATCAACTATAGTTTCAGAATCCAATTTTAAGTACATGTATTGGAATATGAGTCAACAATTGACACATCACACAGTTAATGGTTGTAATATAAATGTTGGTGATTTGTATGCTTCGGGAACGATTAGTGGAAAAACACCAGAATCTTATGGTTCCATGTTGGAAATCAGTTGGCAAGGGACTAAGGCGGTTCAAATGGCTGACGGAACAGAACGTAAATTCATTGCCGATGGAGATACTGTCATTTTAGAAGGATGGTGTGAAAAAGATGGAGTTCGTATCGGCTTCGGAGAAGCTGTAGGGAAAGTTTTACCAGCAGATGAGGAAGATTTGCTCACATAAAAAATTAAAATCCAAGGGTTTAATTTTTTACTGGACTCAGGGTTTGTATTCAAAAGCCAAATTTATTTTAAGATTTTGAAACTTAAAGTACTTATTAAAAGCCTCCGAGATTTTCGAGTCTTCCATCGATGGATGGGATTGACTTTGGCTTTTCTATTAATTATAAGTGCGGTGACTGGAGTTTTATTAGCTTTAAAAAAAGATGTTGATATTATTCAACCTCCAACTCAAAGAGGAATGAGTGATAACTTGATGGAATGGAAATCACTTGGTGAAATTAACTCAATTGCTGAGAGTGCATTGCATAATGCTTATCCTGAACAAAAAGAAAACTTTGTAGACCGAATGGATATTCGACCATCCAAAGGGATTGTAAAAATATTATTTGAAGATGGAAATTGGGAAGTGCAAGTCGATGGGAAATCAGGAGAAGTGTTGTCAATAGATAAAAGGTATTCCGACTGGATAGAAAGTTTGCATGATGGATCTATTATCTCAGATGGGTTCAAATTGGTTTCAATGAATTTTTTAGGAATGGGACTCTTGTTTTTAATTTTTACGGGCCTTTGGTTATGGTATGGGCCAAGGCGAATTCGAATAAAAAAAAGAGTAAAAAATTGAATACCGTTGTTTAAAAATAAATTGGTAAAAATCGTACGTTCCCTAAAGTGGTAAATTCCAGTGTTGGTGAGGGAATTTTTATCCAATTAAGGATGCTAAATACTGTTTTTAAAAATCGACTTTTCGTTTTTATCTTCATCAAATCGATATCAAACGAAAAATAAAGCTGACTATATCGAGGATAAATATTTGGATTACGTTGATATTGAATTCCCGTTTTTTCCTCTGTCCAATTGTAATTAAAGCCTTCAAACATATTTTGAGCACCATAACCTATCGCAATATTTAGCCACTGCGGAAATCGTGTATCTTTTCTCTTAATAAAGGAATGAATGTTAAAAGAGAACCAATTTGTCTGAGCATTATAATCTTTTAAAAGCGTTTCGGGAAAACGACTTCCATAAAGTGAGTGTGCTCGATCTCGATAAGTCGTCGTGTGTATACCATCGACCGAAGTCAAAATGTCAGTAGAATAGGAGGGAACTGTTGAAGAAACTTTCATAATAATTCGTTGTTCCTTCCAGGCCAATTCTTGCCCTACAAACAATCCAATCCCTAAAGTATTAAATGCAACATCAGGAATTGAAAATCCCCATTTTGCAGAATATCCATCCATTACTTCAATCGTTCCTTGCAGCAAAAAACTTAAACCAGCTCCTGTCCACATCGCTCTTCTTCTTTTCATTCCCGTCCATTTTGCGCCGGTGAATAACCAATTGGTATAATTATAAGCAGTAAAAGTATGTCCCATCTTATCTACATGATTCCATTCTCCAAGGTCATTAAAAAGTTGAAAACTACTTCGCTCTGTTTCCGCATACCAAATTTTGTTAAGACCAATTATTGCCGAGCCATAAATAGTCGCACCAATCGCAGAACAAGTCCAAAATCGTTCTTTATGCAAAGTATCAGCAGGTTGGAGAAAAGGTATTTTTTCTTTTATTTCAATTTCTAATGATTGTGCAAGATTATTTGCTCCGGATAATAGGAATAAAGGCAGAAGAAAAAAATGGAGAAAATATTTACGTTTATTAAATTTCAAAATCGGTTGTTTTAAATGGAAAGAGTGATAATTTTAGTAAAAATAAATTAAATTTAGTTCGAATATCTATTTTACTAGTGATTTCATAGAAAAGTATAAACTACTTGAGGTGAAATTTTGTACCATTGTAGGATATTTATTCTTTTTGAAAAATAACAATCTTGTTTACGTACAAAACTTCGAAAAGGATTAGTTTTTTAAAATAACAAAATCATACAAATATGAGTCAAGTACCTTCTAATCAAGGAAAATTAATTAGCTTCGGTGTAATGGCATTTTTTGCCTTAGTTGTTTTACTTACACTTTCTGGAAGTATTTTTAGAACAATTCAACCAGGGGAGAATGCAGTTCTCTTTAAACGTTTTGGTGGAGGATTGGATACTGAAAATGTCAAAGGTCAAGGTTTTCTTATAATCGCTCCATGGAACAGATTGATTACTTATGATACACGAACGAAAGAAGCATTCGAGGAAATGTCAGTCCTCTCTAAAAATGGTTTAACAATCGCTGTTGAATTATCCTATCGGTATCAGCCAATCACTAAAAGTATTGGGCTTTTACATGAGGAAATTGGTCCTAATTATTTGGAGGTAATTGTTAAACCAGAAATTAGGTCTGCAACGAGAGAGGTAATAGGGAAATACCTTCCAGAAGAATTATATTCCACCAAACGGGAAGCTATTCAGGATGAGATATTAGAACGAACAAAAGAAAAAGTTGGAAAGAAACATATAGTCTTAGATGAAGTTTTGATTCGTGAAGTAGCATTACCAGCAAGTCTAAAAGTGGCTATTGAAAAAAAGTTAGAGGAAGAGCAATTGTCTTTTCAGTTTGAATTTAAATTGGATCGAGAACGAAAAGAAGCAGAGCGTAAAATTATTGAAGCAACTGCTAAAGCAGAAGCAAATAGAATTTTGAATGCCAGTTTGACATCTAATATTTTGAAAGATAAAGGTATCGAAGCAACTTTAGAATTAGCTAAATCTCCTAATTCAAAAGTAGTGGTTGTGGGTGGAGCAGAAGGAGGATTGCCTTTGATTTTAGGAAATTAAATCCAACGCCCAAAAAAAGATAAACTGTACTTACGTTAAAGAATAGTTTATTTTGAAAATAAAAAAGGTTCAAAGGCAGTAAATCTGTTTTTGAACCTTTTTTTCTGCAGATATTTTGATTAACTAAATAATTTTAAACTGACTAAAGAGATTTGTACTATTTGATTTGAATAAATTGCATGTAATTTTCCATATCCGAATAATTTGATACTAGACTAAATATACTCATGCTGATAGTGCGGTTTCCAGAAGTAATTAAATATTTAGTAGAATACCACTTTACTTTTTTTTCAGTATGAGTGTATTTGTATTTTAAGAATCTGACTCGGTTTGCTCCCGTTAATTTACTCTCTAATTCTTTGTACCGATAGTTTGGATCAATTGGTAAAATACTTCTTTCTAGTAAAACTTCAAATTGTTGCAGAATGTATCTTTTGGTACTTTTATTCATGATTTGATAATCACCGTCTGTTTTAAAGGTGATAAAACTTAATTGTTCATTGTTATATTTAGCGAAAATATGATTGTCTTCTTTTTGTAAATCAAAGGTACGATCCATTAGTATTTGATTTTGAGTTCCTAATGAGTCTTTTCCATCAAAGAGAATTTCTTTTACCTTTTCTTTTGATTTTACTTCTTTATATTCTCGTGGGACTAAAACACGAACATTTTCTAAATTATATGCTATATCTGGAGAAGGGTTCGATGGTTCATTTGAGCAATTAGAAAAAAGGAGAATGAGTATGGAAAATGGAGTTAAATTTTTCATAGGATAATTATTTTTTATTAGTTCCTTTTAAAAATGGAACAAAACGAAAATTTGCAAACTCTTCTTTTTTAAATTCCTTTTCTGAAACTCGAGTGATTCGAAACATTTTCTGAGTATTATCATCACCAATAGGAATGACTAGAATACCTCCAATCTTTAATTGATTTTTAAGAGTAGTTGGGACACTTTTAGCGCCCGCAGTAATAATCATTTTATCAAAAGGGGCAAATTCAGGTATTCCTTTATAACCATCTCGGAAGTATGTTCGGATGTTTCCTACATCTAATTTTTCTAATAATATATTTGTTTTGTGGTATAAATCTTCTTGTCTTTCAATAGTATGAACTCTAGCTCCAAGAAGAGCTAGGATTGAAGCTTGGTAACCAGAGCCAGTTCCAACTTCCAAAATTTTATCACGTTTTTTTATTTGTAAAAGTTCTGTTTGGAAGGCAACGGTATAAGGTTGAGAAATAGTTTGATCACTCCCAATAGGGAAAGCTTTATCTATATAAGCCCATTCTTCAAATCCTTTTTCCATGAAAAAATGACGAGGAAGAGAATTGATAGCAGTTAAAACTTTTTCATCTTGAATACCTTTCGCTCGAATGGTTTCCATTAACTTTCTCCTTTGCCCTTTGTGTCGATAAGTATCTTTATAGTTCAATTAATTTTAAATGTTTACGCGTTGAAAATATTTCCAGGGGTTCTTTGTGGTAAAGGTAGAATTTACTATTTAGATATTTACGACTAAATAATTCAAAATTGATATTTAGAAATTCATTGTTAAAGAAACAGTTTACTGTTCTTTGGCAGAAACATTTTTTAAAATACTTATTTATTTCTTAAATATAGGATTGGAGTATTTGAAATCGTTTTGGTATTTTTGTCCTAATAAAATATAGATAAGAACGGAATACTGATAAAAAATAATAATTAAAATTTTTAATGAATGAATATTACACCCATTAAATTTGGAACAGATGGTTGGAGAGCTATTATTGCAAAAGAATATACAATAGATAATGTAAGAAGAGTTGCTGAAGGCACTGCAAAATGGATGAAAGCGAAGGGTTATGATAAAGTGGTTGTAGGCCACGATTGTCGATTTGGGGGGCAAATGTTTGCTGAAGCTGTAACTCAAATTTTTGGAGCCTATGATGTCAAAGTAAATTTGGCAAAGGGATTCGTTTCTACACCGATGGTTTCACTTGGCGTGGTTAAAACTAAATCTCATTTGGGAGTGGTAATTACGGCTAGTCATAATCCACCTACTTACAATGGATATAAATTAAAAAGTATTCATGGTGGACCATCTATTCCTTCTGATATTGCAGAGGTAGAAGTATTAGTTCCAGATGTCTCTACGATTGAAGTGCCGAGTATGGAAAAAATGATGGAGGATGGAATATTGAATTATGTGGATTTGGAAGGTATGTATTTGGATCATGTAGAGGCAAATTTTGATATGAATGCAATTCGAAATTCAGGTCAAAAGATAGCTTATGATGCAATGTATGGAGCGGGAATGAATGCAGTACAAAAATTATTACCTGATGCGGTATTTTTGCATTGCGATGATAATCCAGGGTTCAATGGGCAAGCTCCTGAACCAATCCATAGGAATTTGTTAGAGTTGTCTGAAACAATAAAAAATGATTCTGAAATTACTTGTGGATTAGCTAATGATGGTGATGCTGATCGAATAGGGATGTATGACGGAGATGGGAATTTTGTTGATTCACATCACTTGTTGTTATTATTACTCTGGTACATGCATGATTTTAAAGGTTTGAAGGGGAAAGTAATAGTTACTTTTTCAGTTACAGATAAGATGAAAAAACTTGCAAAAATCCTCGGGTTGGAAGTTGTAGTAACAAAAATTGGATTTAAGTATATTGCTGAGATTATGATTAATGATGATGTTTTGGTTGGAGGCGAAGAGTCTGGAGGAATAGCAGTTAAAGGTCACATACCTGAACGAGATGGAATTTGGATGGGATTATTGATTTTTGAATTTATGGCAAAAACAGGAAAGACATTAAAAGAATTGATAGTGGAGTTATATGAAAAAGTAGGGTCTTTTGATTTTGATCGAGATGATTTACATATCAAAGAAGAACAAAAAGTTGCCGTTATCGAAAAATGTGAAAATGATCCTTATCAATCATTTGGAGATTATAAAGTTCAAAGTATCGAAACAATTGATGGGTACAAATTTTACTTGAGTGATACAGAATGGGTTATGATTAGACCTTCAGGCACAGAGCCAGTTTTGAGAGTGTATGCACAAGCTCCAGATGCCTCTAAAGTGCGTTCTATTTTGGATACAGTTAAAACTGAAATTTTGTAAAAATCAGAATGATAAAAAAGAAAACTCCAAAGACATTTTTGCCTTTACGGTTTTCTTTTTATAACTGAAACGAAAATATTTTTCCTTTCTTTCCAACAATAAACCCTTTTCTATCTCGAATGAAGATATCATGTAAATCTACTTCTGGTAAATCTGGCATTGTTTCCCAATTGGCTCCACCGTTTTTCGTTCTCCAAAATAGGCCATCATGTCCTACTACATAACCATGTTCTTCATCTATAAAAAATACAGAACGAAATGATTTATTAGAAGTAGAAATTGCATCTCCATTTCGAATGAATTTCCAGTGTTTACCTGCATCAATAGTTTTGATAATTGAACCTGATTGCCCAACAGCGTATCCAACGTTAGAAGATGGAAAATGAATAGCTCTAAAAAAATCTCCGAAAATATCTTTCTTTTCCCAAGTATTTCCTCCGTCATTTGAACGTAAGACAATACCATAACCAACAATATGAATGATTTCTTTCTCTGAGTGAAAAACAGCGCTTAATTCTTGCTCAAATGAATCAATAAGAGTGGCTTCAAATGATTCATTAACTTGAATTATTTTTCCATTTTGATATGCTGCTCCAGTTATTATTATTCCATTTTCTTTTTCCCAAAAGCTAACACCTCGAAATGTCTCAAATGGAAAACCTAGGTTATGATAGGACCAATTATCTGCAGGAGATTCTTTGGAATAAAAATCACCACCCCATGCAACTGCAAACCCATTATTGTTAGGATTAAATTGCATATCATAAATCTCTTTCCCATTCAGAGAGTCTAATACCCAAGTAGCTCCGGCATCTGTTGATTTTAAATAAATATCATCATTCCATACATTTCCGCCAACAATGTGGACGGTGGAATCATCTGATAAGTGTACAGCATTTAAAGTCAAATCGGTTGGACTATCATGCTCAATCCATGAAGTGTAAAATGTTTCTTTTTTGCAACTTAAAAAAAAGGTAAAAAGTGATATGAAGAGTAATGAATTTATTTTCATGAAAGTAAAATAACAAATCGTATAAATTTAATGTAGCATTAAGAGCATAAAAAAAGACCTTTACAAAAGTAAAAGTCTTTTTTTGTTAAGGTTTAAAGGTTAATCTTTTATCTTATTCTTAACGGTTGTTATTCCCCAATTTAAGGTTGGAAAAGCTGCACCGCCATAGTGTGAAAACTTACTTTTATATTGAGATGGAAGATGATAATTATTAACAAAATCTGTCAAGAAAGCTGTCATCTCTTCAGTTTTTATATTTCTTGAATTAGGTTTAAGGTAAAATGCAATATTCTTAATTTTTCCTTTGCTATCCCAAAAAACATGTAACCACATCTTCACCCCTTTTATATCGTAATTAATCATCTCGGCATGAGCTTCCATTTCTTTTAATAAAGTATTCCATTTTCCATGAGCTAAATTAAAATCATCATCACAAATAGCAAGAAGAGAAGTACCTTCACTACTGAGATTTTCATAGGCACTCTCATGATTTCCGAGTAAGAAAACTTTTGGTAAAGTAGTTAAAGAATCTTGTTCAACGGAAAAGAAAGGCTGAACAGTATAGTAGTTTGCATAAGTTGGAGTACTCAAAAAAAACATTATTCCAACTAATAAAATCAAGAATTCTCTCATTAAGTGTTATTTTTTTTGTTAAAAAAAAACTAGAAAAGCATAGATGTTTTACACAGTATTCAGTTGCAATAAAAACTGTTTTGATTCTGTATATTTTATCAAAAATGCTACAATTAAAATATATTTATAGCTAAAGTTTTGCCAAAAAAAATTAGTTACAATAAATTTTAAAGAAAATAGGATTCTTTTGGTTCAATGGTGAAATTAATATTTAGGAGGGAGTTCTATATTTTGACTAAATAATTATCTAATGTACGTAATTTTATTTTTTAAAAGAAGAAAGGTAAATCGAAATATTATAATTTGAAATGAGGCAAATCGTTTAATTATTTTTAAACCATTCCTTCTGTAACAAGCTATATTTTTCCTCATCATAAAACTTATCGTTAAAATATAGTGATTCTCTGGTCGTTCCCTCATGAATAAATCCTAATTTATTGGGAATAACAAGGCTTTTAGAGTTTTCGGAAGCTATATTTATTTCAATACGATTGAGGTTCATTTTTTCAAAACCATATTTTATTAATCGTTGACAAGCAAGAGATACTATACCATTACCCTGTTGGTTTTTACTCAGCCAATAACCGATTTCAGCTACCTTATTTCTTTTGTCTATTTTTACAAAAGCTATAGATCCAACTAATTCCTGATTGAAAAAGATGAAAGTTGTTAGCTTTTGTCCTCCATTATTAAAAAGAATAGAAGATTTTAAAAATTCAAGACTATCTTTTTCAATTTTGTTCTTTTCGACCCATGGAAGCCATTTTCCTAAATATTCCCTTTGATCTTCAATTATTTGAAAAAGAGTTTTGGCAAATTCCTTTTCAGGCAATCTCAATTCTAGATTTTTGTTGATAAAAAGTGATTTTCTAGTCATTTGTATAAGCGTAAAGCTGAATTTTTTTTAACAGAGTGTTAGTAATATATACAACTTTTATTCCTTATTACGTTTTGGAATTCATAATTTTACATATTATTAAAAAAATGTAGATAAATATTAATTTATTTTCTTCGTTTCATTTAAAAAAGATTTTTTTAAACAAAAGAATTATACAGGATGGGAAAGATTATCTCACTACTCAATCACAAAGGTGGCGTTGGAAAAACCACTTCTGCTATAAACATAGGAGCAGGTTTAGTTGAACTTGGTAAAAAGGTTCTTTTAATAGACCTTGATCCTCAGGCAAATTTGACACTCTCTTTAGGAGTACCTCGTCAAAAAAATACGATTTATGAAGCACTTCGGGGAGAGAGTGATTTGGAGCCGTACGAGTGTAAAGAAAATTTACATATTATTACCTCATCGCTTGATTTGTCAGGAGCTGAAATGGAATTAATCAATGAAGCAGGGCGAGAATATATTTTAAAAGAATTATTTGCGACAGTTGAGGATGATTATGACTACATTATTATAGATTGTCCACCATCCCTTGGGTTGTTGACGTTGAATGCTTTGACAAGTAGCCATGTAGTATTTATTCCATTGCAAACTGAGTTTTTGGCATTGCAGGGAGTTGCGAAGATCAAGCAAATCGTTGATAAAGTTCGATTCCGATTAAACAAAGAATTGCAAATTGGAGGCGTAATCGCAACTATGTACGACAAACGTAAGGTGCTGAATAGAGATGTTGTAGAAACTATTCATAAATACTTTAAAGAAAAAGTATTTAATACTAAAATTAGAAATACAGTTGCTTTAGCTGAGGCACCCTCTCAACGAAAAGATATTTTTTCATACAGTAGAAATTGTAACGGTGCGAAAGATTATTTAGCACTATGTCATGAAATTATAGAAAGGTTGGAACATAATTCAGTTGAAGAGGTTTTGGCACAAAAAGATCAAGCATAATTTCATAAACTGAAATGATTAGTATTTTATTTTTTGTAAGAGTAAATTAAGAAAACTATTATTAAACAAAAGAGAACAGGTAATTTTAAAAAAATCCTCCATCTGTTTTCAAAAAAAATATAGGTTTTGAGTAAGAAAAAGTTTAAAAAAGGATTAGAAAGTCTATTCGGCGATTGGGGAGGTGAACCGATAGAGGATGTCGTATTAGAACTAGATAATAAAACGGAAGATTATCAGCTCGGATCACAAAAGCTAAAGCCTCATGCAAAAAAGGATTCAAGTAGACGTGCTAATGCAGGTAAGAATTTTACAACGGATTTGGATTCATTATTTCAAGAGGTTGTGCAAGAGTCTATTGAAGAACAATTCGAATTGAAAAAGGAAAAAGAAAGGGAAAAAAAGAAAGGGAAAAATAAAAAAACTCTATCAAAACCTGAGAAGAAAAAGCGAAGAGTAATACCTAGATCAGGAGGAATTGATTCATTGATAAGAAGTACTGTCGAAGGAAGTATCATGCAAATCGAATCGACAAGTAATAAGAAACGAGTTTCATTTGTATTTGATAAGGAAAAGTTGAAAAAATTGAAGACCATCGCAAAGTTGAAAAAATCTTACCTTAAAGATGTGATAGACGAAGTAGTTGCCGATTACCTCGTAAAATATGAGTTAAATTCTGATGAAAATAAAGATTAAAAAAAAGCTGAATGATTCTAAAATCATTCAGCTTTTTTATTTAAAATCGATTTGCAATTTTTTTGAAAATAAAACATATCTTTCTGATAAAAAACCTATTTCCCCCTCATGCGTCGCATTGATGAATTTCGCTTATTTTATAATCATACGATTCAACCTGAATTAGTTCGGATGGAGCGAGTTCGTAAACGATTGTTATTTCTCTTGACAATATCAGCTGTGGTTCTTGTGGTATTTGTAATTGTACTATTATTTTTTCAAGCGGCAATGTTGTCATTTTTTTTAGTCCTACCTTTAGGATTTTATCTTAGTTATTTATTATATCGTATACAGCAGTTTAGATTAAAGTTTAAACCGAATGTGCTGAATTTGATCTTGGATTTTATGGATAATGGTGTAAACTATGGAACACTTAATTATGATAGCAAGCGAAAGGTGGAAAAGAGACGTTTTATAGCTAGTCAGATATTTAAAACTTCTGCACCCCAATATTCTGGTGAAGATTATATCAGCGGAAAGATAGGTGAGTTAGATTTCGAATTAAGTGAATTGAATGTAAGAGAATATTCAAAAGTTAGAAGTCGATTAAATTATGTTTTTCGAGGTATATTTCTTTATGCTACGATGAATCAAAAAAAAGTTGGAGGATTTTTGGGAACTGAAATGCTAGGTGAGGTTTTAATTTTACCTAAAAAGTTTAAACCGTATCTTTCCAAAACAATCCGATCGTTTAATTTGAAGGGAGGAGTAATGGTGGATGAAGAAACTTTGCAAATGATTAATCACTATGACAAGCAAACAATTATAGGGAGAAATGGTATCAATCGAGAAATATTGGCAAAGGAAATGGTTGAACATTTTTTGGTTTATGCAACGGAGGGAACTGAGATCGCTAAAAAACTTTCAAGTGCCATGCAGCACACGATATTAAGCTTTAGAGAGAAAACAGAGAATGAATTGTATGTTTCTTTTATTAAAAATGAAATATATATTGCAATAACAGAACCAAATGATATTTTAGAACCTTATGTTTTTAGATCAAATGTTAGTTTCGAATTGATTTATGAATTCTATGAGGATATTGATTTATTGATAAATATGTTAAAAGATTTTGATAATGCCAACTAAAAGGTAATTGTGGTGGTATTTTTTTGTCAGATTTTTTTAATAAAAATAAATACATTTAAATGAGAAATTTTTTAGGATTAGCGATAGTGTTATTTTCTTTTATTTGTTCGTGTAACTCTTCCCAAAAAGTAATCGCACAAATTGATCAAGAGCAAAGTTTAGCTGCAAATGAGAATGCATTATTATGGAAAGTTATGGGAAATGATTTAAAAGAAACATCCTATGTTTTTGGGACAATTCATATGATTGAAAAAGAAGATTTCTTTTTAACTGAGTCTATGAAAAAAGCTTTTGCGGCAAGCGATAGAGTAGTTTTTGAAATCAATATGGAAGATATGAATGATGTTAGTGTATTGTTTAAATTGATGGGAAAAATTACAATGGAAGGTGGTAAAACCTTGAAGGATTTAATTAGCGAAGCGGATTATAAATTAGTCAAAACTCACTTTAATGGACTAGGGCTTCCTTTAATGTTTTTAGAAAAAATGAAACCATTATTCCTTTCTACTTTTGCATCAGGAGATGTTGCTCCGGGAGATTTGCAATCTGGTGAATTAAAATCTTACGAAATGGAGTTTATGGAAATGGCTCAAAAAACTAAAAAGGAAATGGCTGGATTAGAAACCATTGAATTTCAATTAAGTATGTTTGATAGTATTCCGTATGAAGCTCAGGCGAAAATGTTAGTCGATGCAATTAAAGGTGCAGATGAAGGGGGTGATCAGTTTAAACAAATGGTGGACTTATATAAACAACAGGCATTGCCTGCTCTTTATAAAATGATTGAAGGTGATACTGAGGGGGTGGGAGAGTTTGAAGATTTACTATTGGTTGGTCGAAATAAAAATTGGATTCCTTTGATGGAAGGAATGATGAAAGTAAAATCAACTTTCTTTGCTGTCGGTGCAGGGCATTTGGGAGGAGAAAATGGTGTTGTTGCATTATTAAGGAAACAAGGTTACACAGTGACTGCGGTTGATCCTATGATGAAAAAAGTGATGAAGCCATAGGTTTTTTTAAACCTCGATCAAATGTAAATTTTTATAGTTTTTTTGGGAAATGTTAAATTATCTGTCCAATTCCAAAGGTGATTACAAAGAGCAAAGTTGTCAAGGCCATTTGTTTTAAGTAAGGATCTAATTGTGAAGCCTCCGTCTTTTCATAAACTGCTTTTCCATTGACAAAAAGTAAAGGTAAAACAATTAGGAATAGAAATTGGGAAGCATTTTGGAAATTAAATCCAACATAAGCTACTGCACTCACAATCCCAGCGATTAATAAAAACCAATGATATTTTATTGCACTACTTTTTCCCATTCTTACAGGTAGAGAGTTCTTACCTGCCAATTTATCAGATTCGATATCACGAATATTATTTAGGTTTAAAACTGCAGTCGCAAAAAATCCACAACTTGAGGCAGGAAGAATAATCCACCAATCAATAAATTGAGTGTGTAAATAAAAAGTACCTAAAACTGCGACCCATCCAAAGAAAATTAGAACTGAAATATCACCTAAACCTATGTATCCATAAGGATTGCTACCTGCAGTATAAGTAATAGAAGCAACAATCGCTAAAATTCCGAGGATTAAAAATAATCCGAACGTCTGCCAAGAGTTAGTTGCTTCAATAAGTAACCAAACTCCTGAAGTAAATGAAAGAAATACAAAAAGGATTATTGCTACATACATTGCTTTAGAAGAAATTTGACCGGATTGAACTGCACGTTGTGGACCTTTTCGGGAAATACTGTCGGCGCCGTGAATTGAGTCTCCATAATCGTTAGCAAGGTTAGAGAGAATCTGTAAAAATATAGTAGTTAATGCGCTGAGTAAAAATACCTTTGGTTGCATTGATTCAAATGATGCGGCCAAAAACGTACCCATTCCAATACTTGCTAGAGCCAATGGGAGTGTTCTTAGACGAAATGCAGATAGCCATGCTTTTACCATAATTTTCTATATTAATTCTTATTAAAACAAAAAAAAGAGACGCAAGTTTTACTTGCGCCTCTTTTTTATATTGAAAAGTACTTTTGTTAAAACTATTCTGCAACTGCTCCACCTGCCTCTTCAGCTGCAGCTTCTGCTGCACCTGCACTTTTCAATGCTCTTGGAATCTCAACAGATGCGACTGGTGTTGCACCAGGGTTCATCACCAACATTTTGTCGGTAACTTCTACATCTCTTACTCTAACAGAGTTGCCTAAAGTAACTTCAGAGATATCAACAAACAGCTGGTTTACTATTTGGTCAGGAGTAGTTTTGATTTTGATTGTTCTCAATTTAGAAACCAATTTACCACCCGCTTTAACCCCAGGTGAAACTCCTTTAAATGAAACAGGAATGTTCACAATTATATTTTGTCCATCAATTAATTGCAAAAAGTCCATGTGAACAATTTCATCAGATACTGGATGGTATTGAGCATCTTTAAGAATGCATTTATAAACAGTTCCGTCAAGTGTGATTTCAGCCAACTTAAACTCTGGCGTAAAAATTAAATGTTTAAATGCACTTGGGGGACTCGTGAAGTGGATTACTTTATCACCTCCGTATATTACACAAGGTACTTCACCTTGCTTACGAACTGCTTTAGTAGCTTTTTTTCCAACTTCTGTTCGGATGGTTCCGTTTACGGCAACTGTCTCCATTTTATGAATATTTTAATTTTAAGAAATATCAGATTTTTAAGCCCTTTTTGAAAAGGCTCGCAAAGATAAGGTTTTTATTATTATTTGAAAATAAAAAGAGAGTTTAATTAAATTTATATTTACCCTTTAGGCGAAATAATGACTGATAATCAATGAGTTATCAAAATGATTAATCCCTGATAAGTTTTATGATCTATTCAAAATGGATTATAAAATAATAAATAGAGGAATTTATTCGATTTTGTTTTATATCTAGAACATCCAAATTCATAAAGAATCAATAATAAAACGGCGCAAAAGTAATCTTGCGCCGTTTTTATAAAAAAGATTAAATTTTTTATTTTTTTTTACTCACCAACAAATAAAGCAGAAATAGATCGATGTTCGTGCGTATTCCTGATTGCTTTAGCAAATAATTTAGAAGTTGATATTACTTCAATTTTATCTGATTCTTGTTTTAAGGGGATTGTGTCTGTTACAATCATTTTACTCAATTTTGAGTTATTGATATTTTCGTAGGCATTTCCAGACAATACTGGGTGAGTAATTAATGCTTGAACACTTTTAGCTCCTTTTTCCATAATAATATCAGCTGCTCGACAAAGTGTACCAGCAGTATCTGCAATATCGTCTACTAAGATGACATCTGCCCCAGTTACGTCTCCAATGATAGTCATTCCTGCAATTTCATTAGCCCGTTTTCTATATTTATCACAAATCACTAATCTTCTTTGAAAGTGTTTAGCATATGTTCGAGCACGTTTTACACCACCCACATCAGGTGAGGCAAAAACTACATTAGACATATTTTGTTGTTTTGTCAAGTGCTTTATAAAAATTGCTTCACTCTTCAAATGATCAACAGGTATATCAAAAAAACCTTGAATCTGATCTGCATGAAAATCCATTGTCATGATTCGGTTAGCACCAGCAGCTTGAATCAAGTTGGCAATTAATTTTGCAGAAATCGGAACTCGTGGTTTGTCTTTTCGATCTTGTCTTGCATATCCAAAATATGGAATAACTGCTGTTATATAACCCGCTGAGGCTCGCTTCACAGTATCGATCATTAAAAGTAGTTCCATCAAATTATCGGAAGGAGCGAAAGTAGACTGGATTAAGAAAACGTATGAGCCACGAACAGACTCATTGATGATAGGTTGCATCTCACCATCCGAAAATTTTAAAAGGGTTTTGTCCCCTAAATTGAAACCATAAAAGTCTGCAATTTTTGTTGCTAAATATTCTGACTCGATTCCTGAAAAAAGTTTTACTTCCACGATTTGTATGTTTTATTACAAATGTAAGAAAAGTTTAGAGTTGGATGTTAATTTAAGGTAAAGGGATTTTGAATATTAGGAAAATTATAAGTTAATCTAAAATCAAGTAAAAGGCTGAATTACTTATCTACTTAATCAAATTTCTCAATACCCCAAAAATGTTTTACTTTCGAGCAAAAAAAGATGAAATTTATTTCAGAAGAAATCATTGATCGAATTGCTGAGGAAATTGGAGGATCAGAAGAAGCATTCAAGGAAATTACGGTGGAATTAAGTATGGAGCAACCGAATATTGCAGCTTATATTTTTTCTGATAATTTTGATTTATTTACTGATGCTGAAAAGCAGTATTTTTTGTTTTTGGTCTTAGTTATATTTAAATCAATAAAAATTGGAGTAGGAGAAATACCTAGAGCTTCCGCTGATGTTTTAGGGAAATTTGAAGAAAAAAATTGGCAATTAATTAATGAAGTGACATCAAAACAATTTAGAGACCGTCTTACTGTTTTTTTTGAGAATAGTTCTCAAGAAGATTTATTAGCATTTATCGAAGATTCACTTCTAGAGGAGGAAGAAGATTTAGTGACTAAGGTTGGTCGAGAGCCTATGTTTATTGCTTTGAAATCCATAATTGATAGTTGGTGTGATGTTTCTTTAGCTTGAATTAAATGTTTTTATATTCATAAAACTTGCATGTGTTAAAATATATTTATAATTTATCAAAATGTTTACTTCAAATATTCTACTCCATTACATATAAATTAAGATAAAAACGTTAATTCTTTTTTTGAATCCCTAGCTCACACTTAGCACTATGAATCGACATTTAGTATCTCTTCTTTTTACTTTAATTATATTATTTTCTTCTTTTGCAACCAATGCTCAGATTTTTAAAGTTGAACCTCTGAATAATGGGATTAACACCTCGGATTATGATGAAATATCACCTGTGGTTAGTATTGATGGAAAAACTCTTTATTTTACCAGAGTAGGACATCCCACTTTTGACCGAACTTTAAAGTTGAATGGATCTGATATTTCTATTCTATTAAATGATAATGAATATCAGAAAAAATTAGGGAGTATTTATTCAAATATAGCTGGAAGTAACGTTCAAAATCCTGAAAGCTCAAAATTCAATCAAGATATTTGGATGGCAGAATCTGTTTTTTACAGTTTTGAAAAAATTTCTCATCCAGGCTATCCACTTAATAATGCTCTTCCAAATAGTGTGAGTGCAATGACTCCCAATGGCAATGAGCTGATAGTAATAAATAAGTTTTCACAATATGGAGGTTTGGAAAAAGGGTTTTCTGTTACTCGGAAAACATCTGACAATTTGTGGACTTTTCCTGAACCGATTGGAATAAGAAATTACTCCAATAATAATTCTGATGTTAATTTAGCAATGAGCGCTGATGGAAATATTTTGATTCTCTCCATGGAACGATCAGATAGTTTTGGTGAAAATGATTTGTACATATGTTTCAAGATTGGACACAATGAATGGAGTGAACCGCAAAATCTCGGGTCAAAGGTAAATACAATTTATCGAGAGACGTCTCCTTTTTTGTCAGAAGATGGCAAACGATTGTTTTTTGCATCGAACCGAAAAGGAACTTTGGGGGGAAGTGATATTTTCTATTTAATTCGAACTGGAGATAATTGGGATGATTGGAGTGTGCCATATCGATTCGTTGAACCAATTAATTCTTATGCAGATGATAGTCAACCTTATTTTAATTCTGCAACAGGTTTTCTTTATTTTTCATCTAATAGAGAAGGATCATTAGATATTTTCAAGGCAAAATTGATGCCGGCTAATCCAATTCAAGTTATTGTAAAAGGACAAATTCTAAATACTGAAACAAATCAAAGACAACCTGGAAAAGTTTTGTTTGCTCCAATAGGGGAGGATCATTTAGAAAGTGTTTACGTATCTGATGATGGTACATTTGAGTTGAGTTTGCCAAAAGGGAAAACATATCGGTTAATTGCAGAGCAAGCTGGTTTTTCTGGTAAGGAAGAAGAAATTACATTTAGGTCAGATTATGTTTATTTTAAAAATCATTCTATGGATTTGTTTTTAAATCCAATGCAATTAAATAGTAAAGTTGATTTAAAACCAATATTTTTTGAACAATCAAAAGCAGTTGTTTTAGAGGAATCTTATGCTTCTTTGGATGAGTTGGCGGATTTTTTAAATGAAAACTGGACTGTGTCGATTCGTATTGAAGGACATACGGATAATCTAGGAAATAAGGTGGCGTTGCAAAAATTATCTGAGGAAAGAGCCAAAGCAATTAAGCAATATTTAGTTTTTAAAAAATTTATTCAACCACTTCGGATTGAAACGGTTGGGTTGGGTGATAAAATGCCACTAAACAATAATAGTAATGATGAGCTTCGAGCAAAAAATAGAAGAGTAGATGTAGTAATTACTAAAATTAATAATGTAAGTCAATTACAAACCAGTAAATAACTTATTTGGTCAATATTTGATTTTTAAAAAAGTGAGTTCAGTCTGATTGGATTGATCTCACTTTTTTAAAAAGGTGTGTGGTCTAACTATTTCTCATTAAAATTTTTATTTTTATGAGTTAAACCTTTAAAGCTTACCTAAGTCAAACTAGCAAACCTTAAATATTGCAGCAATCAATTTCAAATATTTCAGACGAAGAAATTTTACACTTGCTCCAAAACGATATCAATGTGGAACAAGCTTTTAGATGGTTGGTATTGAAGTACCAAGAGCGATTGTACGGGCATATCCGAAGAATGGTCAATGATCATGAGGATGCAAATGATGTGGTTCAAAATACTTTTATTAAGGTGTTTAAAAGCATAAAAAAATTTAAAGGTAATTCCCAATTGTATACATGGCTTTATCGGATTGCAACAAATGAGACCTTAACTTTTCTAAATAAAAAAAAACGAAAAGCAACTACTTCAATTGATGATGATGAATTGGGTATGAGGCACAAGTTGAGTGCAGATAGTTATTTTGATGAGAAAAAAGCACAATTGAAATTACAAAATGCAATAAAATTGTTGCCAGAAAAACAAAGATTGGTATTTAATATGAGGTATTTTGAGGAAATGAGTTATCGTGAAATTTCAGGTATACTGGAAACCTCTGTAGGTGGCTTGAAAGCATCGTATCATCACGCAGTAAAAAAAATTGAACAATTTTTGAATGAGCAAACGGACGTTTAATAGTTTATAATGAAAAATAATAAAAAAGAAATTCAGGACGAATTGGAAGAACTTGCACCTTTACTTTCAAAGTTGAAAAAAGAAGAAGGATTTAGTTTCCCTGATGATTATTTCAATCAACTCCCTGAGCAAATTTTAAATCAAATTGATTTTTCAAAAAATAAAAAAGTAAAGGAAACTATTTCGGCAGCAGCAACAATCACTTGGGTTGATCAGCTGATAGAACAACTAGCTAGTTTTTTTCGTCCTAAAATTGCAATGGGATTTTCAATGATGGTTATGTTGGGAATAGCCTGCATCTCTATTTTTAACGGTTTAAATGAGGTGGATATTTCAGTAGTAGATTTGACTTCAAATGATTTAGAAGATTATGTTAAAACAAATATAGATGATTTTGAAATACAAGAGTTACTAAATGTTTTGGGCGATGAAGAAGAAATTAGTTGGACTAAGATTAAAATGAATGATGAGGATTTAGACGGATATATAGATGAAATAATAGATGATATAGACGCTACCGAATTGGAAGATTTCCTTTAAGTAAAACAAAAGCTAAATTTAGAATATCGAAAAAAAATTGAATTATGAAAATACATGTTTTAGCATTATGTTTCGCTTGTTTTTGTACAGTAGGACTTTTCGGTCAAAAAGTCGGCCATACAAATGCAAAAATAGAAGCTCAAAAAGTTGCTTACATTACTAACCGTTTAGATTTGACTACAGAGGAGTCTGCTGTATTTTGGCCAATTTATAACCAATTTCAGAAAGTTAAAAGGTCAATAAATAAAAAACATAAAAGTAAACAAAGAGTTGAAAATATGTCTGATGCTGAATTGGAAGACCAAATAATCAACAGTTTTAAGAAAGATCAAGAGTTACTAGATTTGAAAAAAGAATTTTTTGAAAAGTTAAAAAAAGTTTTGTCTATTCGAAAAATTGCAACATTACAATTAGCCGAAAGAGAATTTAAAACTACTATTTTGGATATGATGAAAGAAAGAAGGAAGAAGGAAAGACTAAAACGACGTAAGAACATCCAAAATGGAAATTAAAGATTCGAGAAATAGCCATAATTTTCTGTAATTGAAGAACAAAATCGATGCTTATATATTTTACAAGCATCGATTTTTTTATTGTTTTAGTTGGATAAAACCTACCTATGTCTAAAGTTGCCAAAGCACATATTGCACTTTTTTTAGTAGCATTAATATACGGGGCTAATTATTCAATAGCAAAATTAGTGTTAGATGATAATTATATTCTACCTTTTGGATTTATCGTTTTCCGGATTTTGAGTGGTGTGGGATTGTTTTGGTTTTTTCATCTAGTTTTCGTTAGAGAAAAAATTAAAAAAGAAGACATTCCAATGCTTTTTTTGTGTGCCTTTTTTGGCGTTGCTTTAAATCAGATGTGTTTTTTTACGGGACTAAAATATACAACTCCAATCAATGCTTCATTGATTATGACCACTACCCCGATTCTCGTTTTAGTTGCCTCTGCGATTTTAATAAAAGAGAAAATTACTGTTCAGAAATTGATTGGAATTGTAATTGGTGCATTTGGTGCAATTATATTAATTAGTAAAGGAGGTTCATTTTCGTTACAACGTGATCAATTATTAGGCGATGCCCTAATTTTTATTAATGCTATTTCATATGGAGTCTATTTGGTTTTAGTAAAAAAGTTGATGAAACGATATCACCCAATTACTGTAGTTAAATGGGTATTCACCTTTAGTATAATTATAGTTTTACCTTTCGGTTGGAATGATGTAAAAACAATCGAATGGTCTACTTTTACACCTGTTATTTGGTTTTCATTTGTTTATGTGTTAATAGCAGTAACTTTTTTAACATACTTACTTAATGCATTTGCTTTGAAAATAGTAAACCCTTCTGTTACAAGTATTTATATTTATTTTCAACCATTATTTGCGTCTTTTATAGCCTTGACTTTTGGGAAAGATGAATTAAACATTATTAATATATTGGCAGGAATGTTGATATTTATCGGTGTCTTTTTAGTTAGCAAGGAGAACAGTATTTTCCAAAATGAATAGGGCTTTTATTTAATGTGTTGTCACAAATATATTTAATTTTAAATTTTTGTCTTTCCTAGGAATTTATTTTAAGTATATCATTTTACTTAAGTTGCATGTTTTTTTTTATCATGTGTTAAGCTGTGAGGAAGAGTGTATTAAAGGTTATACTAAAATTATTTATAATTTATTTAATTTTATAATATATTGATTGTCAAGTAGTTATACACTTTATGAATTAATTTAATACTAAAAATTATTAATTTTTTTTTCTTTAAAAAAGTAGTTTCTTCAAAAGATTTTTTCAATCTTTACAACAGTTACCACTTTAAACGAGAAATAAAAATGAAATATCATCACGAAGAAAATATATTAAAAAAGCTTATTTCAAGGTTTTTGGACATGTCACAAAAGGGAACGGTAGGTTTTTTTGAGAAAACGGCACTTTTAGATTTGATCTTATTTTTTGAAAATGATGATAATGTTGAAAAGGCTCTCGAGGTTTGTGATATTGGGATAGCTCAATATGGATCATCTATGGAGTTTTTATTTCATAAAAGTAGATTACATGTTGAGTTAGAGAATCTCGATGAGGCGCTAGTTTATTTAGAAAGAGCTTTGTCTTATTCACCTGATAACTTTGATTTAAACTTATTGCAAGCAGAGGTTTGGATTGCTTATGGGGAATTTAAGTTAGCATACAATATTCTTAAAAGTCTCTATCAGAACTCTGGAAACGAAGAGCAATCACAAGTTCTTTTTTTGCTGGCGAAAATACATGAAATCAATGGCGATTTCAAAAAGATGTTCTCAGTATTAAAAAAGGCCTTACAAAAAGATCCAAATCATCCAATTTTATTAAATAAAATCTGGCTTGCTGTTGAAATGGCTGGATTATACGAAGAAAGTGTTGAATTGCATTTAGCAATAATTGAAGATCATCCTTATTCTTATTTAGCGTGGTATAATCTAGGCCAAGCCTATTTTTGTCTCGAGGATTACGAAACTGCTGCAGAAGCCTTTGAATATTCCTTCATTATCAATAGTAAATTTGAAATAGCATACAAGGATGGCGCAGAGTCCTACATAATGGCAAAAAATTATGAGAAGGCTTTAAATTTGTACCAAGAATTTTTGGAAATATCTTCTGGAGATAGTGATGTATTTGCAAAAATAGGCTTTTGCCATGAACATATGGGAGAAATTTCAATTGCCAAAATACACTATTCAAAGTCTATAGAGGAAAATGCATCCAACAGTATGGCGTTATTTCGAATGGGAGAATGTCATATGTTTGAAGAAAAATGGGATGATGCAATACATTACTACAACCAAGCTATAGAAGCGGATTGCAATAGAGAGGAGTATTTGATTGCGATTGCAGAAGCTTACTTTAAAAATAAAAATACCAAACAAGCTAGAGTGTTTTTTCAAAAAGCAACTGATATGGCTCCTGAATTAGGAAAATATTGGACGCAATATGCTACTTTTTTGATGAAGATGGGAGATAGCGAGGAGGCATTTTCTATCCTAGATGAGGCACAAATATACACGGTAGATACAGAGCTTTTATATTGTAAAGTGGCATGTTTATTTGCTATGAGTAAAAGAGAAGAAGCTCTTAAAACATTAACTTTGGCGCTTGAAGAGAATGCTTCTTTATTGGAATCATTATTTAAATTGACTCCAGAGTTAGAGCAAGATTCGGAAGTAAGGGCAGTAATAAATTTATTTATGATGTAACTGCCAATTAATTAATTAAAAAAAGCACCTTTTGGAAATCTTCCAAAAGGTGCTTTTTTTTGGCATATCATATTGTTTGGATTATTGAAATGTAGAATTCCCTCCGAATCAAACATATTTATTCTTCTTGGAAAATAATTAAATTAAAACCAGCTTTTTTTCTTTTAATTTGCTTTGACATCCTCTTACCTACCTACTTTAGAGGAGGATACTATTTTAGAGCAATCGGTAAAGGAATTTGATGAAGGGGCTCAGTTAATAATTGAAAACGCAATTTCTGATATAATTAATGATTCTTCAAATAAATTTGATGTATTTATGGAGGAAGAACTATCAAAAAGAAGATTACGACTTTAATTCATTAACCAAACAGAGATTGCGAATAGGACTTCTGTTCAGAAAAACAAAGACTCTCGGGAGGAATATTATTTGTGAGTTTGAAAGGAATGGCAAAGGTTTTATTATTAATTGTCAAAAGAAATGGAGACAATTCTATTAAATGGTTTTAGTCAAAATATATATCGATTTATAGAATTGGCAATTTGATAATGATAATTTTTAAATGAGTGGATATCTGTAGCACATGATTTGGTGTATGCTATAATGAACACAGAAATGTGGGTGTAGTCATTAATAAGTTACTACAACTATTTAGGAATATAAGTTCCATAAAAGGGACCTAGACTATTAATTTAAGGTATTTTTATTTAATGAGGCAAGACAAGCTGCTCCAATTATCCCTGCATGATTTAGCAATTTTGCAGGGATAACTTCGCAATCTAATTTTAGTAAATTTTTATATTTAATGAATTTCTTACTAGAACCTCCTCCGAGTAAAATTAGATCAGGTGAGAATATAAATTCAAGATGTTGAAGATATTCATTAAATCGTTTCCCCCACTCATTCCAATTAAGATTCATTTTTTTTCGAATAGAATCAGCAGCGTAATGTTCTGCAATCATTCCTTTGAATTTTAAATGACCTAATTCAGAATTGGCTAATAAAACACCATCTGTAAATACTGCAGACCCTAGGCCAGAACCTATTGTGATTAGAATAATTGTCCCTTTTTTATTTTTCCCTGCACCAAATTGAAGTTCTGCAATTCCAGCCACATCTGCATCATTTCTTACAGAAACAGGACAACCAGTTGTTTTAGAAAGGAGTTTCTCAACATTGGTTCCGATCCATTTATTATCAATATTGGCAGCTGTTTTAACTATTCCATTTTGAATGACAGCGGGAAAACCAACACCAATTAACCCTTTCCATTTAAAATGATTTACGATAGTTAAAACGGATTTAGCCACTGCTTTTGGTTTGGCAGGAGAGGGAGTTGGAACTCTAAACCTCTCTGTAATTAACTCTCCAGTTTTGACATTCACGATAGCTCCTTTTATACCAGAGGCACCCACATCTATTCCTAAAATTTGGTTGTTAATCATATGGATAAGCTATTTATTTTATGTTTGATTTTTGTTAGTTGATTCTACTCTAGGAGTCAAAAATATTTATTTAATGACTCTTACTTTCATTTTTATATCATCTTTAGGTCGTGATCCATTTACTGTTGAGGCTGCTATTTTGTCAATTACTTCCATACCACTTATTACCTGTCCGTATATCACATAATTGTGGTCTAATTGAGGAGTACCACCTAATTGATAATATTTTTTTCGCTGGGCATCTGTATATTTTAAACCAGTTCTTTTTTCGAGTTGATCTAATTGCTCTCTTGAGACACTTACTCCCTGAACGATATAAAATTGAGAACCGGAAGATTTGAGTTGAGGGTTAACAGTATCAGGTTGACGAGCTGCAGCCAATGCTCCCTTTATATGAATTAAGGAATCCACAAATTCTGCAGGGATTTGGTAACCTGGCCCACCACTTCCAAGTCTAGCATTAGAGGAGGCATTTCGAGAATTTGGATCACCTCCTTGAATCATAAAACCATTAATAACTCGATGAAAAAGCAAATCATCATAAAATCCTTCTTCCGTTAGTCTAATGAAATTATCTCGATGATTAGGAGTTGAGCTATATAAAAGAATAATCATTGTACCCATCGAAGTTTCCATTTCAATCAGGCATTCTTCAGGAGCTTCGATTTCGATAATTTGAGATTTGGTATTTATTTTATCTTCCTTAGCTGCTTTTAATGTAACAGTGTATTTCCCAGGTTTGAAATATTGGTGAGAAGGAGTTTCTTCACTAGAAATAATTCCATCTCCAAAGTCCCATTGGTAAGATTCAGCTTTTTTACTTTTATTTTTAAAGGTAATCTTTGCAGGTGCTGTTTTTACCGCTTCATCAGAAATTCGAAAATCTGCAATTGGCTTAGAACAAGCTGTAAATAAGGTTGCAATAATGCACCATGAGCCAATTGTTTTTTTTGTGAAAATCATAACTATGTATTATTCTTTTTTGTGAGGAATTATTCGAAAACGATGTATATTTTCATTTTTATGTCATCAAAAGGGCGACTTCCGCTTGGATTTGGAGGAGCAGGAGCAGCAGCAATTTTATCAACAACTTCAATTCCTGAAATAACTTCTCCAAAAACCGTATAATCACCATCCAACATTGGAGCTCCCCCAACTTGTTTGTATAAATCTCTTTCAGCAGTTGTATAGGTAACCCCATTTCTTTGTGAATAACTATCCAACATTTGATCGGTTACTGGAGATCCGTCTACAATGTAAAATTGAGATCCAGATCTTTTTTCAGGATTAGGAGTTCGGGCTGCACATAGTGAGCCTCGATAGTGATATTCACCAATTTCATGATCAATTTCTGCTGGATTGGCAGCTATTTCAACAGATACTTCTTCAGTCCTAATTTGAGTATTACCGCCTTGAATCATAAAACCTTTTAATATTCTGTGAAAAATTAGACCATCATAAAAACCTCTCTTAGCCAATGTGATAAATTGTTCTGTATGTCTTGGGGTACTTTTGAATAATTTGATCTTGATATCTCCCAGGTCGGTTTTGATAATCGCATATGGAGAGGTTTCTTTATTGCAAGATGAAAGCATGAAAAGGAATCCAAAAAAAGATAGTAATATTATTCGTTTCATATTTTTTTTAGTTATAAATATTATAATTAAGGGAAGTGATGAATATTTAGGATATTATCAATATTTTATTCTTCTTCGTCATGTAAGTTTTTAAAATACTCGATGACTTTGACTTTCAATAATTCTTCTTGATTTCTCACTCCTTCAATTCCGACAGATTTAATCGGATCAAAGTGAGGCCAACCATCAGCATCTCTACCTTTAAATTTAAAATAACCATCCGGTTCTAATAAAGTACACACAGCAATGTGCATCAAGTCTTGTTTTTCTTCTTTGGAAAACTTGTCATCGAATCTACCTAACTCTTGAATGCCAATTAAAAATAAAATATTATTTAAGTTGGGTAATTCTGTTTTACCCATTGATTTTTTGACTACGTGCCTGACTCGGAGCCATTCATATTCTATTTGCCACTCTTCCATACTTTTTTTAAACGCAAAAATAATAATATTTTGAAAAGAATAGAGGAGGAAGAGATTTTAGAATATTAAATGTCAATATTTTTAGTTCTGTATTTTATATGTCAATAAAGAAATTATCCTTCCTGAATCAAAGCATTGATTTTTGAAGCTCGCCTAGCTGGCCCCAAAGTTGCCACCAGTCCAATTAACATTACCGTAGCCGAAACAATGACGAAATCTCCAAGTCGTAAACTTGAAGGATAAATATCAATAATAGAGCCTTCTGGCATTGTAACAAGTCCCCATTTTTGGTGAATGATATACAATAAGATAGACAATGCTATTCCAATAATGATTCCTAAGCTAGTGAGCAAAATTCCATTGTTCAAAAAGATATTTCTAATTTGATAATCTTCAGCACCCATGGATTTCAAAATGGAAATGTCTTTCTTTTTATCCAATACAATTACCCATAATGCTCCCACCATATTAAATGCGACCAGTATCATAGCAAAACTTAATAGGGCAAACATCAACCATTTTTCCATTTTCAAAACATTAAAATAAGTTTCTTCTTGTTGGTAGCGATCTTTGATCTCAAATTTTGCTCCTATGATTTTTTTAATAGCTTGAATCGTCTTTGATTGATCGATGTCAGGATTAAATTTTATTTCTAGTGCACTCAATTTATTAGGTAAGCTCAATAGTTCCTCTGTAAATTTTAATGAAGTGAAGACGTATTGATTATCTAACTCTTCTTGGTAAGCGGCGAAAATTCCAGAGGGAAAAATGGAAACCTTTTTAAATGGTTGACTAGTAGCTGAAACTTTTTTCTTTTTGGCTGAGTAAATTGTAATAGGAGTAAAAGGGTCGTCCAAGTTAAGTGCAAGTTTCCTTCGAATTCCAGCTCCAAGAACCGCCATTTCTTTATCATTGATTTTGAGTGTGTATTCTCCTTCGCGAATAATCGAATCAATTCTGTTGACTTTTGCAAAGTTCTTATCTACTCCTTTTACAATCCCAAAAGTTTGATCACCGCCACTACCATATTCAAAAAAGGCTACTTCTTGAAGCGTTTTTGAAATGAAATCTACGCCCTCTAGACTCTCAATTTGAGCAATATCGATAGAATCTTGCAAAAATGTTTTACCAGAAAAAGGAACTACTTTGGCATCTGGATTATAAGTATTAAAAAAGCCAGTTAATAAATCTTCCAAACCATTAAAGACGGAAAAAAGTAAAATCATCACAGATGTTCCTATTGCAATTCCAAAAACAGAAATACCCGAAATGACGTTGATCGCATTCGTTGATTTTTTGGAAAAAATGTATCGTTTGGCTATGTTAAAAGATAGGTTCATTTAATTGTTGTATTCAACGCGTCATAAATTATACTTTGGATTCGTGGTCTGAAATCCTCTCCACTCCATTTGTTTCTTCTCATTGAAGGATAAGTTCGATTTGTCAAAAATATAAAAACTAAATTATTATCTGGGTCTGCCCAAGCGCAAGTCCCCGTAAATCCTAAATGTCCAAATGTATTATCTGAGGCTTGGGTACACATATTTTGTGATCGATTGTCATTTAATTCTTTCATGTCAAAACCTATTCCTCTGCGCGAGCATTCGGTATGTCGAGTAGTAAATAATCGAACGGTTGAAGGACTGAAAAATTGTTGACCACCATAGTATCCTTCATTTAACAACATTTGCATAATAATGGCTAAGTCATTAGCATTAGAAAATAAACCTGCATGCCCAGCAACTCCTCCTAACATAGCAGCACCCATGTCATGAACATTTCCTTGTATTCGACTTCTTCTAAAGTATTTATCATCCTCTGTTGGGGGAATCATAGTTTTGGAAAATTTATCTAATGGATTGAAAGTAGTAGAGTGGAGTCCAAGTTTTGTATAAAAATTCTGATTGGCATAAATATCCAGAGGTTGATTTTTGACTTTTTCCACGGTTTTTGCGACTAGGTAAAATGCCAAGTCGCTATATCTATATTTTCTAGTATCTAACAAATCAGACTCGTAAATTTGGTTCCATATTTCGTCTTTGAAAGTACTTTTCATGAAAAGCTTATCAGTAATAGGAGTATTAAAGGTTGTACTTCTTTTGCTGCTATAATATTTCGGAAGTGGTTGTTTCCATTTAGATACGGTTTGCTCATAAAAAGGAATCCATGGGTATAATTGTGCTCGATGTGCCATCATATCGTGGATGGTCATAGATTCTTTATTAGTACCTTTTAGTTCTGAAACATAATTACTCATTGGGTTATAGACATTCACTTCACCATCTTCATAAAGTTTCATCATTGATATGGTGGAAGCTGCAATCTTCGTAACAGAAGCTAAATCATAAATATCAGTAGTAGTTACAGGTCTTCTCTTAGAATATGTATGGTAACCATAAGATTTATTATAAATAATTTTTCCATCCTTAGCTACTAAAACAACTCCTCCTGGAGTAGCTTTAGTATTAATTGCTTCTTGAACAAGTCCATCAATTTTGGCTAGAGTATATGAATCCATCCTTACGCTTTCAGGAATGTCAAATCCTAATCGCAATAAACTTTGTGTTGATATACCTGTATTAAATTTACTTCTTTCAGAGGCAGTGATAGGCAGCCGACCGTCAATAGCTATGGCTCCAAATAATGCTTGTGCTGCAATCTCTTGAGAAATTTCATCTTCATCGTATGCTTGAAGGATATATTCAATGTTGTCAAAATATTTTAGTGCATATGGATTTCCAAAATGAACTAAAACAACTTTAGTCTTTTTGCTAAGTGCATCAATAAATCCTTTTTCTTCCATTGTTAATCCAAAACCTTTGCTTGAATAACTACTTAAGTCATGAATACTTACAAAAACAATATCCTTGTCTTGGGTTGATCTTAATAATTGTTTTTGCCTAGAGGTATTTAAGTTTTTAGGAGCTTGATGGTGAGTCATTTTTTTATAGAAAGAGAGCGTTTGTTGGAATTTAGTCAAACCCCTAGTACCTATACTAATAGAAGCAAAATTGTGGTTTTCCAAATCTTTAAAAGGGATTAAATCGTTTGGATTACGAACTAGTGTCATTGCATTTTGAATAAGTTGACGCTTGAGCGTGTAAGCCTTTGGTGTATTTAATTCAGCTCGGATATTGGCCTCGTTGATTGGTTTATAATTATTTAGACCAAGTCGATATTTGGCTCGTAGTACTTTCTTTACACTTTCCTCTATTCTTGATTCCGGTAGTTTTCCTTCATTAATATATCGTTTGATTTCATTAATACATTTCTCAATATCATCTGGTAAATCCAAAACATCATTGCCGGCCATCAATGATTTTGCAGCAACCTCACCTGGTGCAAAATGCTTCGACACACCTTTCATTTCCAGAGCATCAGTAAATATTAGCCCTTCAAAACCAATTTCTTTTTTCAATAAATCTGTTACCGCTTTTGGAGAAAGGGAAGTAGGTAAGTTTATAGTAGAATCAATATTTGGTACACTTAGGTGTGCGACCATCATACTTTTTACACCATGTTGTGCAAGCACTTTGAAAGGAAATAATTCCAAGCTGTCTAATCGGTTTCGATAATGTGAAATTATGGGTAAATCATAATGTGAATCTACATCAGTATCACCATGCCCCGGAAAATGTTTCGCGCAAGCGATAATATTTCCATCTTGCATTCCTTGCATATACATATAACTTTTGGCAGCCACATTATATCGGTCTTCACCAAATGAACGAGTATTGATCACTGGATTATTTGGATTATTGTTAACATCAACAACTGGTGCAAAATTGACATGCATTCCTAACCTTCGGCATTGGCGAGCAACTTCTATTCCCATTTCATAAATGAGTCGATTGTCTTGAATTGCACCTAATGTTAACTGTTTTGGAAAGCTAACCGCATTCTCTTTGAATCGCATTCCTAAACCCCACTCTGCATCCACAGCAATCATCAATGGTATTTTCGATAACGACTGATATCGGTTGGTCAGATGAGCTTGTTTCTCAGGAGTACCTTGAAAAAAAGTCATCCCGCCAACATGATATTTGCGTATTTGTTCTTCAACCCAATCAGTATGTTTTTTTCCCAAATCAGAATGTGCACGAATTGAGAATAACTGACCAATCCGTTCATCCAAATTCATCTTATCATAAATACTATTAACCCATTTTTTTTCTAAATTAGAGATGTCCTGTTTAAAATTAGAAGATTGAATTTGAGTTTTACCTATGTTTGTACAGATAAATGTAATTAGGAGGAGGGTGAGTATTTTTACTTTCACGCGTTTGCCGATTTCTAATTTTTTATAAAAAACTCCTAAAGTGAAATAGGAGATAGTGTCTTTTAAATGTTGAATGATAATTTTTTCAAATCTTAACTCCTTATTTTCAAATCTGAATCTATTTAATCTTTATTGACCCATTGTTGGATCGAGTTCTTTTGCTCTTTGTATCAGTTGAGCACCTCTAGTTGTATCCCCAAATTGATTTAAAGCTATTCCCAAGTTAAACATTATACTCGGATTGTCTGGTTGTAGTTTCAGGGCTTTTTCTAAATATTCTACTGCTTTCAATCCATTTCCAGACATGCCATATGCGATACCCATTAGACGTAATGTTTCAATGTCTTTAGAATTTCTTTGATGGGCGATGTCTAAATATTGAATTGACTTTTGAATATTTCGCGTAACCTCTCCATGATGCTTCCCACCATTGCGGTAGGCAAGGGTCAAATTATTTTCAGCATCGGCATATTCTGAGTCAAGTCTTAATGCCTGATTATAAAATTGGATTGCTTTATCAAAATTTTTCAAATATTGATTCGCATTTCCTAATAGTAGATAAGCATTTTTATAATTTGGATGAATGCGAGTTGCTTCCTTCAAGTGTACAATTGCTTCTTTAAGCAAAATATTTCGCTCTGGATTAGTTTCAGGTAATTTTGTCGCAGCTTCGATAGTTGAGCCTCCCATTGAGTTACGCAACTTTGCACTATTTTTAGAAACTTCAATATCTGTTGAAAATAATTTATAGTTACTTTCCCAAGCACTATTCCTATCATTAGTTTTATATGAGAAGAGTAAAACAACTAGTCCAGTAAATGCTATAGGAATCATAAAGCTAGATGAATTTAATTTATTTTTTCCAGATAAGTATTTTGCTAGACGATAAACTAAAACTCCAATTACTAAACAAAAACCAACAGAAGGCATAAACAAAAACCGCTCCGCCATATTCGTTCCTACTGGAAAAACAATGTTAGAAACTATTGAAAGTGTTATAATGTAAAATGCAATTCCAAAGGAAACTATATCTTTTTTCAAAAGTCCTATTAGTGTATAAATCCCCATACCAGCATAAATCAAGAAGCTTAATATCACACGCCAGTTACCAAAAGTCATAGTTTCTATATGGTAAGGATAATAATCATGAGTTAGTGGATGCGGGAATAATAATAGTTTTACGTATTGTCCGAGCGTATAAAAAATAGTAGCTATTTTTTCTCCAGATGAGTAGGCGATATATTCTCCATTTTCAATTTTAATAAATGGATTATTCATTAACTCCATATTTTCGCTACCAAATCCGCCTCCTAAAATATTTTGTCTAATGATTATAAAAACAATTCCTACTAATAAAAAAGGAACAGATTGTTTTACAATTTCATTTGTTTTTGCTTTGGTGAAAACAAAATAAGTGAGTGGTAAAACAGCTAAAAATGTAATTGGATTTTCTTTAGCAAGAAGCGCAAGAAAGAAAGCAACTACTCCGATAGATGTAAACATCTTGTTTTTTTCATAATAACCTTTAAGAGAGAAATACAATGCTGTTAAACTTCCAAGTAAAGCGATGATTTCATCTTGACCTTTGATGTTCGCAACAACTTCTGTATGTATAGGGTGAGTTATAAATAATATAGCTGCTATAAAAGAAACGAAAAACGAAAAATTATCACCTTTCGATGGTCGTAACATTTTTATAAATAAAAGATATAAAACAATCCCTGTTAAACCATAAAAAAAAACAGTGAAAAAATGAAAGTACATAGCACTTGTAGGTGTTCCATCAAGTGGAGCCCCTTTTTCTTCTCCAAATATATTCCATCCCAGAGCAAAGAAAACTAATGTCAATGGTCTATATCTTCCTCCTTCTACTAAGAACTGTTTTCCCTCTTTTTTGAAAAAACCATAGAATGTATCATTTCCCAAAATTCCAGGAATTCCAGAAATTCCATCTTTGGTGTACATATTATCTGTTATCACAATAGCGTCGTCCTGAGTATAACCATAACTTAAAGTCTTTCCATATAATACAAAACTCACCACCATGATAAGTCCACAAATCATTGCCTTGTTATAAATAAAAGCTGGGAAAAATCTCTTTAATTTGGAAGGAGTAGTTTTTTTTTGAGCGGTAACTTTTGGATTTTTCTTTTTGGACATAGTTCTTTTGTAGATTGAGATATTGATGGAATAAGAATTATGGATGACTATAAACTGATGGAAACTGTTTACCAAAAATAGTTATAAATCACAAATTATGATTTTTATTATAAGCTTTGTACCGACCTTTACCGAATTTTGTTCCATTAAATGATTCCTTTGTTTTCTTTCTCATTTGCTCGTCGAGTGGTAATTGGATAAAATCAGTACATTTTTCAGAACAACAATTTTGAAATTTTTCTGCACACTCATCACATTGAATAAATAATATATGGCAGGCATCATTCGCACAATTGATATGTGTGTCGCAAGGCTTTTCACATTGATGGCACTTAGCGATAATATCTTCTGAAATTCGTTCGCCCATTCGGTCATCGAAGACGAAATTTTTTCCAACGAATTTATTTTCTATGCCTAGCTGTTTTACTTGGCGAGCGTATTCGATAATTCCACCATCTAATTGAAATACATTTTTAAATCCTTTATGCTTGTAATAAGCACTGGCTTTTTCACAACGGATACCTCCTGTGCAGTACATGACAATATTTTTATCTTTTTTATCTTCTAGCATTTTTTCCACTTTTGGCAATGCTTCCCGAAAAGTATCCGCATCAGGTAAAACAGCATTTTCAAAGTGACCTACTTCCGTTTCGTAGTGATTCCTCATATCAATGACAATGGTATTTGGATCCTCTGTTAATTCATTGAATCCTTTTGCATTTAAATGTACACCTCGATTAGTCACATCAAAAGTAGCATCATTCAACCCATCAGCCACAATTTTTCCACGGATTTTTATTTTCAGTAAATAAAAAGATTTTCCATTATCGTCAATAGCTATATTAAGCCGAACATTATCTAGAGACTCAATAGCATAAAGTCGTATTTTAAATTCTTTAAATTTTTTTGTTGGAACTGAAATCTGACCATTGATGCCTTCTTCTGAAACATATATTCTTCCGAAAACTTCAATAGTTTCAAATGCACGATATAATTCATTTCGGAATTTTTCTACATCTTTAATTAGGGCATATTTATAAAATGACAAAGTGGTACGGTCCACGTTGCTTTCGAGCATTTTTTGCTTGAGCTCCTCTTTGTTTATTTTATTATGTAATCTCTTCATTTTAATGTATTAATACTTTTTTGCAAAAATAACTAAACATTAGGTACTATAAAAGAAAAATTTGGTGACTCTTAGTATTGGTTTTTAAAACTATAAAAAAACGGAAACTAGTTTTCAACTAATTTCCGTTTTTTTAGAAAGGTGCTTTTGAGTAATTTAATTTTTGAAAACTTTACCTGTTTTTTCAAGGGCGGTGTTTTTTATTTTATAAAAATAAACACCTGATGCTAATTTGTTCATTCGTATATTTTTTATTTCATATTCTAAACCTTCAATTTGGTGTGATTGTAATAATCGACCTGTGGCATCGAATATTTCTAAGATTGTTTTTTCTGAAAGGTTAAAAAATTCAAAAGAGATTAAGTCACTTGTTGGATTGGGAAATATTTTTAAAGAAACTTCTGGAACCTCAACGTTATTGGTATTTGTAAAATTAAGACCTTCGTTGACTGCAGCTAAAGCATTAATTCTACCGTATCCATAAATATTATTTGGAATATCCATACTTGAAATATCGCCACAATCTAAAGTATCTGTTTTTGGGATAGAAGTTAGTTCGATAATATCCTCAATAACTTCAACTTGTCCAGCTAAATTTGGATTAGCAGAAATCATCAAAGCTACCAGTCCTGCTGTATGTGGTCCAGCCATACTAGTGCCGCTATAAGTTGCATAACTACTATCTCTAACGCAAGATCGTACAGCTACTCCTGGTGCAGAGACATCTGGTTTTCGGATGCCTGTTCCATTAACTGTCACAGGACCACGGCTACTAAAACCAGCAATCATATCGTTTTGAGCAGTTGCTCCAACGCTAAAGCTTGCTTCAAATATTGCAGAGGGAGTACTAACACTTCCACAACCTTGACCTCCGCTATTTCCAGCAGAAACGACAACAACAACACCTGATGCTTTTAAGTTTTGAACTACAGCTTCCATCACATGCCAGTTGGTAGAGTCGCAACCCTCTGAGGTTGGACAACTCCAAGAATTGGCAATTACATGAGGCGCTTTTGATACATCAGGGTTTTCATTATTTAAATCTGTTGGAGCCATAAACCATTCGAAGCATTCAATGTAAGTTGCTGGTGTACCATTTCCTCTTTCCATATTTCGACAAGCAATCCACTTTGCACCTGGTGCAACCCCGATTTGGTTATCGTTATCTTCTCCAACCATCGTTCCCATCGTATGAGTTCCATGATTATGATCATCGCATGGATATTGCACATCTAAGCCACATGGATTAATCGAGTCCTGTGCATTGGCATTGATCTCATGAATTGCATCATGCCAATTGTAATTATGATCTATGGTGATACCGTTGCCTCTATATTTTTCACTGAGAGCTGGATGCGTCCAATCATAACCTGTATCTTGACCTCCAACTATTACATTTTGACCATTGAATCCAAGTGCCCAAACTTCCTCTGCATCAATCATATCAACTCCCCATTCGATAGTATTTGGTCCTCTTTCGTTGGTGAAATTATTGGAGATGGGTTCTTCGAATTGGATAGGAGAGTTGTCAGTCAATTGATTTACTTTAGACAGCTTTGCAAGTTTTTTAAGGAGTTTGAAGTCACCTTTGACTTGGATGGCATTGATAATAAAAAATGATCGATAAGATGCTTTTTCGCTTTGTAAAATTTGTAAAATATTTTTTTGATCAGCCTGTGCATTGCTTTTTAATTTTTTGTAAACGAAATTTCCACGAGCTTCTTTTGTTTTAAAGTTTGGAGCGTCGTTAACATTTTTTTGATTTTTTAAAATGACTAGAAAATCTAAAGCTTCTCCTCTTAGGGCTTTAGTCATAAGTTTTGAGGAAATTTTTTCTTTCCAATCCTCATCTTCAAGATTGGTAGTTGGAGGGGTAAATGCCGTCCAAGTTAAAAAGAGGATAGAGCTTAGGATTAGAAATGTTGAATATTTTTTCATGTTGATATTTTATGTGTTTAAAATTCACTACAGATTACATCGCTACTTTTTTGTAAAAATCTGTATAATAAGTAGTGGACAAAATCAATGTTTAATTATTTTAAAATATCCAATCGCTTGATTTTTATTTTTTACACTTAAAAAATAAATACCTGTTGGAATATTATTTTCAACGTCAAGGGCGATATTTTGTTTACCACTTTCAACATTGGTTTTGCTTTGTAATAAAGTTTGTCCTGAAATATTAATCATTTTTAAGTTGATCGTTTGGGCAAAAACCAAATCCATGTGTAAAATAATTTTTTCAGAAAATGGATTTGGGAAAACATTCATTTCAAGTACACCTAGATCTAGGTTAGAGATGGTAGTTTGCAAAATGATTTCAAATAGACTTTCAATTATGCAGCCATTGGCATCTTGAATGTAACCAGTATAATTACCGGCAACTAAAATGGGGAAGGTCGTCCCTTGCTGATAATCTAATCCATTCACAGAAAACAAGTATGGGGGAGTCCCACCTGTACCTTTGAAAGTAACACTTCCATTTCCATTGCCAGTGTCAGTAGTTAAATTTGTAATAGAAAAAAGGAGTTCAGGTGCCTCGATTATTTCAAATGTAATTACGTTGTTACAATTGTTTTCATCTGTTACAATCGCATCATAATTTCCAGCAGGTAAATTTTGAAAAAATCCTGTGGAGTTAGAGTTTCCATTTATGGAGAAATCAAAATTCCCTGTTCCACCAGCTGCCAATAGTTGAACAGAACCAGTACTATCTCCGAAGCAAAGAACATTGGTGATTTCATCAGTTGACATTTCTAATACATCTGGTTCGGTAATTTGTGTTGAGAAAGTAGCAGAGCAACCGTTGATGTCAGTAGCAAAAACATCATAGTTTCCTGCAGGAAGATTTTGGAAGAAACCAGTTGTATTAGTTTCATTTCCAAGAGAAAAAGTAAAGTCCCCGATTCCACCATTAACAGTAATTGAGATGCTTCCATTTTCATCTTCAAAACAAACAACATTCGTATTGTTGAATTCATTTAGTTCAATATCATTATTTGCATTAATGGTAACTGGAAGTAGGAATGTACAATTGTTTTCATCCGTAACCAGACAATCGTATATTCCAGGTGCTAGATTTTCGAAGATTCCATCTGTATTAGTTTGACTAGGGATCGAATAGGTAAGGTCTCCCATTCCACCTGAAGCTTGGACTTGGAAACTACCTGTTTTAGTTCCTGAGCAATCTGTCATTTGAGTGTTTTCCAAAATTAAGGTTAATTCGTTAGGCTCGGAGAGTGTAATTATTTCTGTGGTTTCACAATCATTTTCATCTACAATAATTACTTCAAAAGTGCCAGCACTTAGGTTGGTAAAAACACCAGTTGTATTTGAATTTCCATTTAAAATAAATGTATGTGTGCCAGTTCCACCCGTTACATTTATTTCAAAACTTCCAGATGTCTCACCTGCACAAAGGATATTTTGAGTTTGAGAAATTGATGTAGAAATTTGTTGTGGTTCTTCAATCTCAAATTCAAGAGATGAGTTACAATTGTTTTGGTCAACTATTGAAATGATATAAGCTCCACTAACTATATTTTCGAAAATACCACTTGAGTTGGTTTCGTTTACAAAAGTATATTCTAGGTTACCGGTTCCACCAGAGGCATTAATTTGGATGGAGGCATTTTCCTCTCCAAAGCATTGAATAGAATTGGTAAAGTTGATGGTTGAACTAATAGGCGCTGGTTCGAGTACAAATGCAGAGAAAGTATTTGTACAATTATTTCCATCTAAAACAGTGATGTTATAATCGTCCCCAGCAGGAAGATTTTCAAAAACTCCTGTAGTGTTCGATAAACTTCCAAGAATATAAGTCAGTGTTCCAATTCCACCAGAAGTAATTATAGAAATACCTCCATCATTTTCGCCAAAGCAAGAAACTGGTTGTAAGGATTCGGAGGTTAAAGTGATGGCAGCAGGTTCTGAGATAATGATCTCAATTGAAGACGTACACATGTTGCTATCTATTACGAATATTTCATAATTTCCTGCTGTTAGATTTTCGAAGGTACCAGTTAAGTTAGTTTCGTTTTCTAGAGTGAATTCGATGTTTCCAGTTCCACCAGAGGTAATTAAATTGACAGAACCTGAGTCATCTCCATTACAAAGGATATTTTGAATTTGTGTTAAATTTACTTCTAGAAGTTCGGGTTCATTAATTGCAAAAGACATAGAATTAGAACAACCGTTGAAGTCAGTTACGGTTATTTCATAAGTTCCAGCTGCTAAATTTCCGAACTCGCCTGATGAGTTAGACTCATTTTCAAGGGTGAATGTTAGATTTCCAATCCCACCATTTGCGGCAAAATTAATAGTGCCTGTATTATCTCCATAGCAAAGAATATTTTGAATTTGTAATGTTTGGATATCAATAACATTGGGTTCATCGACCGTTACATTAATGAAATATTGGCAATTGTTCTCATCCTTGATTGTAATATTATAAGCCCCCGCGTTGAGATTTTCAAAAGTACCGGTCGTATTAGTTTCATTGCCTAAAGAAAATTCAATTTGACCAATCCCTCCAGTAGCGCTAACAGAGATGGTGCCTGAGTTTTCGCCATTACAAAGTGTGTTTTCTACTGTTAAAAGCTCAACAGAAATTGCAATAGGTTCCGTAAGTGTAACAGTTAGAAAAGAGGTGCAGCCATTTCCATCAGTGAGATTCATGGTATAATCATCGGCAACTAAATTTTCAAAAAGCCCAGTTGTATTAGTTTCTCCATTCAAGGTGAATTGATAATTACCAGTCCCACCAATAGCTTCAAATTGAATCATTCCGTTGTTTCCTCCAGAGCAATCAATAGTATTGGTTTGTAAAACTCCGGGGGTTAAAATACTTGGTTCAGTGATATTTATGTCGATAGTTTCTGTGCATTCATTTTCATCTTCAACTGAAATAGTATAATTGTTAGCGTTAAGATTTTCAAATACTCCTGAGGTATTAGATTCATTTCCTAGGGAAAAAGTAATTACTCCTGTTCCACCAATTGCACTTAAGTTAATACTACCGTTATTTTCTCCAAAACAATTTACATTAGTCGTTTGGTTATTGTCTATTTCTAACGCAACAGGTTGAGTAATTTCTATATCAATTATAGAAGTGCAATTATTGTTATCTGAAACTGTTATGTTATAAGTGTTGGCATTAAGATTTTCGAAGATACCAGTTGTGTTAGTTTCATTTCCCATTAAGAAAGTATAGGTACCTATACCGCCGTTAGCTTCAATTTGAAAACTTCCACTGTTTTCTCCAAAACAATTTACTTGCTGCGAGTTTGCAATAGAAAGAGAAATTTCGCTAGGCTGCGAGACGACTCCTTCGATTGTTGTTTGGCAATTGTTTCCATCCACAATTGAAATAGAATAATTCCCAGCCGCTAAATTTTGGAAAAGACCAGTTGTGTTGGTTTGACTTCCGAGGGAAAATGTAAAAGGAAAACTTCCTCCTGATGCAGAAACTTGAATTGTTCCGTTATTATTTCCAAAACAATCTACGTCAGTTTGGTTATCAATTTGAGTAGACATTGGGTTGGCAGGATCAATAATGAAAGGTAAATCTTCAATGCAATTATTTCCATCTAACACCAATAGATTATAATTTCCTTCGGAAAGATTATTAAAAATACCGTTTGAGTTAGTGATACTATTTAGTGTATATTGATAACTACCTACACCGCCCAATGCTTGGAAGGTTGCTGATCCATCGTTTGCTCCAGGACAACTTTCATTTGTCTGAGAAATTAAGTTGATTTGAATGGTTGATGGTTCAATTATATCAACAGTAATTTCATCCTCGCATCCAAGATCATCCATTGTTGATATAGAATATTGTCCTGCAGTGAGATTTGTGAAAATATTGCTGGATCCATAGGATGAGCCATTGATGGAGTACATGTATCCACTATTTGTACTGCCGCCTAATACATTTACTTCAATGATACCATTTGACCCTCCATGGCAAGACACATCTTGAGTATTAGAAGGAGATAATTGAATTTCAGTATTTTGATTAATGATTACTGATTCGATCATTGTACAGTTGTTGCCATCTTCAATTAAGATTGGATAGGTTCCTGATGTTAAATTTTGGAAAACAACGGTACTTCCTGTTACGGTATTACCATTCATAATGGTGCTGAAATTTCCAGCACCTCCTGAAAGTTGGAGGGTAATTGATCCTGTGTTTTCCCCAAAGCACTCTACATGAATTATTTCGAATATTTGAACAACTATTTCAGGAGGTGATGTAATTGATACATTTATTGTATCGAGGCAATCATTGGCATCCTTAATACTGAAATCGTAATTTCCTGCTGATAAATTATTGAATGTAGGACTAGTTTGATAATTGCCTCCATTAATATTGAATTGATAATTTTCAGTTCCACCTTGACCAGCTAGAACTACTTTCCCATCTGTATCACCAAAGCAATCTAAGTTATTTTGTTGGTTTATTGAAACCTCTAAAAGTGTAGGTTCAGAAATAGAAAAAGTAGTCAGGGAAGTGCAATTATTTGCATCAAGTGTATATAGAGTATAATTATTTGCTAAGAGATTAGAAAATGTATTATTTGATTGATAATTTACTTGGTCAAGGGAGTATAAATAATTTTGTGTTCCACCTGTAGTATTAAATTCAATAGATCCAGAACTATTTCCAAAACAATCTACCGCTGTTTGTGTGTTTACAAATGATTCTAATAGATCAGGTTGAGAAATCGTAAAGGGTAAGATTGCCTCACAATCATTATCATCTCGAATAGTTAAGATGTAAACACCTGATGAAAGATTTGTGAATGTGTTATTGGTAGAAAAGTTAGTACCATCAATACTGTAAAGGTAGTTTGATACTACAGTTCCGCCTACAGCATTTACTATAATGAATCCATCTGTTCCTCCGTTGCAACTCACGTTTTGTTGTTGGATGATTAGGGGAATTATTGGGTCAGGTTGAGTAATGGTGATTGTAATATTTTCTATATCACTAGCAGCGTCAATTACCTCTACAATGTATGAGCCAGCCATAAGGTTAGTGAAAACACCACTCGATTGAGGTGTTCCTCCAATTATTGTGTAGGTATAAGGGGGTGTTCCGTTATTAGCAACTACTTCAAATACCCCATCTGATCCACCATTACAAGATACTGCAGTTTGAATCACCAGATTAAGTTCAAGAGGAGGAACTAAGGGGAAATTAGTATCCAATAAAAATAATCCATTTACTCCATCTGATCCTAAGATTCTTCCTGATGGTAGAAACGGGTATGTTCCCCAGCAACCTTTATAACCAGTATATTGGGTATTTGAAGGGTAGGTGTCATAATAACCTGCTAGCGTTATATTTGCGGGATCTGATACATCAAAAACTTCTATTCCATCTTCATAATAAGAGGTGAAAAGATAGTTGCCAACTAAATACGGATTATGAGGAGTATTGTCTGTGAAGTTTGGGGCAAGCAATGGGAATTGAAAATTACTAATCACTTCAATATCATTATAATCGGAAATGTCCAAAGCTGTCATTGGTAATCCTGTTCCTACTTCTCTAGCATAAAAGGCAGTATTTCCATCTGGTGTAACCCAACTACTATGGTTATAGCCTGACTCTCCTGTGAAGGAGGCTAAAAAATTAGGACTTGTTGGATTTGAAACATCCCAAATATAAAATCCATCCCATCCATGAGAAGCATAGGCTGTATCATTTCGGACATAAATATCATGAACATAGCCGGGTCCAGAAAGGGGAACACTAGCCAGGTGGGTTGGAGGACTAGTGGTAACATCATAAATAATTAATCCATTATTTTGGGTATTTGATCCTACCACATATAATTTTCCTTCTGCCTCGTCTATATAAATATTATGAGCTCGAGTAAATTCAGAGGTGATTTGATGAGCCAAAGTAACAGCGGTTGGCAAATTATTCAAATCATAAACTAATAGACCTTCGTTTCCTTCTGTACATGCATAGGCGTAATTCCCATAAGTTTTAAAATCTCTCCAAGTGCTTGTAGCACCCGGTATAAATTCATCAATGAGTGATAATGTATTATTAGTGGTAATTTCGAAAAAGTGGATTTTACTTTTTGACCCTAAAATAGCATATTCATTTCCATTTCCATCAACATAACCCCATACGTCGTTATAACTAAGTCCAGATTGATCCCAATTGTCCAATAAATTCATATTCATTGAAACTTGCGTGAATGAGTTATTATATGCTAAAAATATCAGACAAATGAAAAGATTTTTTTTTTTCATAGGTACACTATTTAGAAAGAAATGATTATTAGGTAATTGGGAATAAATCCTTTAATGTAAATCATAGTTTTAAGAAATATATTTCAAGAGTAGAGGGAGAAAAAACTTTGCAGACCAGTTAATTTACATCGTCATGGATCTTTTGAATCTTTGTAAATCTAAGAAAAAAAATAAATTTAGGTTAAATTTGAAAAATCTTTAAGATGTTATGTGAAGTTTACGACAAGATATATTTAAAGATTCTAAAAAAAAGAGCTGAACAACCGTGAATGATTGATATAGCATTGTTTTTCTTTCTATTTTTTGAAATAAATTCCTAATATTATGCTAGCTTTTGAGATTTTTTTTTGCTATAAATTCTAAATATTGGATATTATTATGTTCGAACAACATCTTTACGACGCATTCTCTAAAATAAGTCCTTATGAGAGGCATCGCGTGGTTAAGTTTCTATATGACAATCAAGGCGATTGCGAAATTGAGAAAAATGATATTATAAGTGCAATAGAATATGCGATGAAGGATCGACCTTCTTTTGGCGGTTACATCGTAACAGTCGAAAAAGATAATCAAATTGTTGCGGCAACAGTAGTTAACAAAACGGGAATGTCGGGTTATTGGCCAGAATATATTTTAGTTTATTTTGGAGCACAACAAGATTCTACTTATGAAATAAGTCGAAAAATGTTGAATAAAACAATTACAGTAGCAAAAGGCGATATCGCTTTTTTAGTGACTCCTAACAATCCCTGGAAAATTTTTTTTAGAAAACTTGGACTTGAGTCAAAAATTTTGGAAATGAATTATACCAAACCAAACAGAGATTCTAAAGCATCTTAATTAAAAATTACTGCTCTATATAGAATTAGCCAAACAATAATAAGGATTACTTTTCAGGAACAAATATCAGCTATTCTTCAATTTTATAAGAAAGTAATTAAATGGTAAAATAAGGATGTGGTCTTGATATATGGATAAGTTTAAAAAGTCTTAATGTAATATGGCACAAAGGATTTAATTTTTTTTAAAATTAAATTTATAATTATCTGAAAATCAATTGGTTGGGTTTAGATTTATTGAAAACAATCAAAAAATATACTAAGGGAGTTTACTTTTTTGCATATTTTAATTTTAGTTTTGGACAGATTATAATAAATGTATACTAATTAACGTTTTCGTTAAATTTTTCTTAAAAGAGGAAAAAAAATTAGCCTCGGACATAATAATCTCTTATCTTTAATTAAGAACATAAAAATTCACAAGAACATAACTTATATTAGTAAGTTATTAAACTTTTTTTCTTCATAAAAATCATTGCATATAGATTACATAACATTTACATTTTTTTAAGATTTATTGACAAAGACCACTTTTTTTAACTTAAATGTAGATAGTTATGCAAGTTACCCAGTTGAACGATCAGCAATTGATTTACAGTTACCTTGATGGTAATGAAAAGGCCTTCGAAGTATTATTAACTCGACACAAGGCAAAAATTTACACCCAAATTTATTTATTCGTAAAATCTACAGCGCTAGCTGAAGATATTTTCCAAGAAGTATTTATTAAAATTATTGATACTTTACGAAAAGGAAAGTACAACCATGAGGGCAAATTTTTGCAATGGGCTTTACGTATTTCATATAATATGTGTGTAGATAATTTTAGACGGACTAAGCGTCGTCCAAAAGTTTCCCAAACAGATACCTTTGATATTTTTGATGTTCTGAAATCAGGAGATGATAATGCGGAGGATCTTATCATGAAAAGTCAAACACACCAAAAAATTCGTTCGCTTGTAGATGCTTTACCACCAGAACAGAGAGAAGTGGTTATTTTACGACATTACGCGGATATGAGTTTCAAAGAAATTTCTCAACTGACAAGGGTTAGTATCAATACTGCTTTGGGTAGAATGCGTTATGCATTAATTAATATTCGTAAGATGATTGAGGAAAGAGAGGTTAGTCTGAAATAAACCTTTTGAACTTTTCAAAAGGCGTAATTTGTTACGCTATCAAAAATATACGGGAATTCGACCATTGTCGAATTCCCGTATTTTATTCCAAAAAATAATCCCTTTTAATTGGTCTTAGAGTTTTTTAGTAATTATTTTTTCAACAACCTAGCGTAATCCTTTGCAAAGTAAGTAATGATCACATCCGCTCCTGCTCGATGAATACTTGTTAATGTTTCTGGCATTGCTTTTTCATATTTTAACCAACCATTTTGGCAAGCTGCAATCAGCATTGCACATTCTCCACTTACATGATAAGCTGCAATAGGTAGTTCAAAATTATTTTTTAATAGACTAATTACATCCAAATAATTTAAAGCAGGTTTGACCATTAAGAAATCTGCTCCTTCTTGTGCATCCAGTTCTGCTTCGATAAGCGCTTCTCTTTGATTGGCAGGATCCATTTGATAGGTTTTTTTGTCCCCAGCTTTTGGAGCAGAATCGAGTGCGTCTCTAAATGGGCCATAAAATGCACTTGCATATTTTACAGAATAGGACATGATTCCTGTATCAGTAAAACTATTTTTATCTAACGCTTCCCGGATGTGTTGAATTCGACCGTCCATCATATCAGATGGGCCAATGATATCAAAGCCGGCCTTAGCTTGTGCGACAGCCATTTTCCCTAAAATAGGAAGAGTAGGATCATTTAGAATTTTCCCATTTTTCACTAGTCCATCATGTCCATCTGAACTATATGGATCCATTGCTACATCACTGATCAAAGTAATTTCGGGAAACTTCTTTTTAATTTTTGTTGCGGCTTTGAGATAGAAATTTTTGGGATTGTAACTATAGGTGGCAGTTTTATTTTTTAGCTTTTCAGCAACGGCTGGGAAAATCATAAAGTTTCGTAGGCCCAAAATCACACACTCTTCTATCTCGATTAATATGTTATCTAGAGACATTCGATAGTTTCCAGGTAGAGAGGAAATCTCATCTTTGATATTTTTTCCATCAAAAATAAAAAGAGGATAAACTAAGTGGTCAGTTTTTAAATGCGTTTCTCTAATCATGCTGCGAATGGCAGCAGAACGTCGATTTCTTCTAGGTCGTCTTAACATATTTTTTTTTAATTAAAAAACTGTTAGTAAATTTCGTTACTAACAGTTTTATTATGGTTAATTTTTTTTCTTTGAATTTTTTTTTGGAACAGGATCATTCATTTCTCTTTTGCTCCAAGGGTGGCACCGACCAATACGTTTTAAGCCTAACCAGGTTCCTTTTAAAATTCCCCATTCTTCAATTGCACCAATCATATAGTGTGAACAAGTAGGTTGGTATCTACAATTAGAGCCCAATAATGGTGAGATTGAGATTTGATAAAATCGAATTGGTAGAATGAATATTTTTTTAAATAAGTTACTCATTAATTAGAAGGTTACATTGGCTTCTTTCTTTTTACTATCTAGTAGGAAATAACCTTTTTGCTTGTTGGGACCTTTAACTTTAATAACACTTTGTTGGTCATGATATAAATCTGTAAGAATGCCGTAATAGATATTTAGATCTTTAAGCTCTTGCACATTTTCAACTTCGAGGTAAAACCAACCCCCAAGCAAATCCTTTGTAATTTCTTTACCTAAGAAATTATAATTCACTTTATTAGTGTTGACTTGGAGTTTGAAGTTTTTTTGAAAATATTCTAATAAAAATTTATCTCCGTCTGGGTGTTCTTTCTCTGTGAGTAAATGTAATTTTTTAGTCACACCACCTTTCGCAATATCAGTTTCTAGATCGTCAAGGTAAATATGCATCGTGATCTGCAATGTTTTTTCTTCATTAGAAAAATCAATATTGCATTTGCTGACGTGGATATCGTGTGCCTCATTTTTTCCGGAAAAACTAGCTGTCAGTAAAAGTAAGGAAAACAAGAATTTAATTTGAATCATTATTTTAAAAGCGTTTGTACAAAAATACAGAAATAAAAATGGTGTTTTAGGATACAACGATTTTTATGACTTTTTTATGATGATAAGTAACCTTAATCTTTCAACCATTTACCTATTTATTTTTGGAATATTCTTTACAAAATCTAATATGTTGGTCTAAAGTACTCAGTAAGCATATCTATCCTAACTTTGTGGTAAGTTGTTTTTATTTAAGTATTTATTTAAATTTGTCTCTCCTCTAGGGGTCTCATAATCCATCTTTAATAATTTCAAGTTTTAATATATTTTATAATCTAACAGCAAGCAATGTTGTAAAGAGTTGAGTTTAAAGACAATTGGATAACCTTTTCTGAAATTTTCTTCAACAGATAAATAATTGCCAAATGAAAGTATTAATGCTAATTGATAGTCTTGTAAAAGGTGGCCGAGAAAGGCGACTGTTGGAACTTTTAAAAAGTTATTCGAAACGGAAAGATATCGAAGTTTCATTAGTTCTTTTTTCTAATAAAAGTAGAGTAGAATATCCAGAAGTTTACGACCTGAATATTCCTATTTATTATTTAGAAAGAAACCCTAAAAAAGACCCTCGTGTTTTTTATCGTTTTTATAATATTTGTAAAAAAGAAAGACCTGATATTATACATAGTTGGGGAATTATGCCTACGATTTATGCTATTCCTTCAGTTAAGATACTAGGCATTAAACTCATCAATGCATGTATAGCGGATGCCCCCGAAGATATGAGTTTACTCGACAAAAGATATTTTAGAGCCGGGTTAACTTTTCCTTTTTCAGATATTATTGTTGCCAATTCAAATGCTGGACTAGAAGCTTATCGAGTTCCAGAAAAGAAAAGGTCATGCATTCATAATGGTTTTGATTTTAATAGAATCAAAACCATCAATGATGAAGAAAAGACTCGAGAACATTATCTGATCAAGCCTGGTAAATTAGTTGGAATGGTGGGTGCTTTTTTTGATCGAAAGGATTATGATACGTATTTAAAAGCAGCATGTAAATACCTCGAGAAACAAGATGATACTACATTTCTCGCTATTGGAGATGGGCCAAACTTAGATTATTTTAAATCAACAATACCAAAAAAGTTTCGAGATAAAATACTTTTTTTAGGGATGATTCATGATGTAGAATCTGTTGTTAACTTATTGGATATTGGAGTACTGGCAACATATACTGAGGGGATTTCTAATTCTATTATGGAATATATGGTATTAGGAAAACCAGTTATTGCATCAGATGGAGGAGGAACAAAAGAACTTGTGATGGATGGAGAGACAGGACTTTTAGTTCCTCAAAAGGACCCTAATGCTTTATTTGAGAAATTGGATTATCTATTAGCTCGACCTGAGTTATGTGCTGAAATGGGACAAAAAGGGAAAAATCGAATTCATGAATATTTTACCATCGAAAGAATGAACAAAGAGTATTTGGATTTGTACGAATCTATTTAAAAATATTTATTGCGTTGAATTAATCCATCAATAACAGATACACCAGCTTGATGCGCATAGGAATGTGTACGTCTTATATTTTTATAAATATCTGGAGGAGTAAAATGTTGTATTCGCTTTTCACTATATTCTGTTTCTGTTAAAATTTCAATTTCATTAAGGTTGATTCCATATCCATATTTTTTGGAACAATCTTGAGAAGGTCTAATGATTTTTCCACTTTGAATGTAAATACTTCCTCCTGGCCTTGCACTTCTTACATCTGAAATTATTGGGTTTTGAGGATGACTTTTCCAATCCTGAGTAAGCGGAGTATCTGCATAAAAAAGAAATAATTCATCATTTTTTGCTATACCTTCACACTCAGAGATAGCTGTAAACATCCACCATTTTTTATTATGATAAAATAGAGTTGTATCAACAGCAACCAAATTCGTCATCAAATCCATTTTGTGTTTCCATTCATTTGGAAAGCTTGTACATTCATAAAGTTGAATGTCTCTGTTCTCATTGGACTCAGGAATCATGTAAAAGATATCTTCTAGTTCAAAGATAAAAGGATATGATAGATGATAGGGTTTTTCCAAAATTGGATTGATTGGACCTGAAAAACCATTTTCATTTATTTCTACAACAGATAAAAACCCTCGATTGGTTGAGAATGGTAATTCTTCAAAAAATAGATAATTTTTATCTTCTTTTTGGACTAATATTGGGTCTGCCCAAAATCGATCTTTTGGTGGAGATATTATTTTAAAACCGTTGACGGAAAAAGAAGGAGTAGTTTCATTTTTAAATAGCAATAACCATTGTTCTCGCATAAACTTTTTTCGAATATAATTATAGGCTATATAGTAGAAATGAAGGCACAGATTTAGTAAAGCATTAATTTCACTAGGTGATTTTTTTTTGGATAGATTTTCTTTTTTTAAGTATTGAGGCTTATTTGAAAAAAATGATTCTCCCTCTTTTGAGAAATTATTTAAAGCTCGAGGGATGAAGGAATGTAGTTTCCATGCATGTTCATTTCGGGATCGTGATAATGATAAAGAAGGCATAGTTGACCATGTTTGGGAAATAATTTTTCCTAAGTCGCTAATATTTTTCTTAAGAATGAGAGAGGAAGAAATGACTCCGTTCATTTTTATAAATTCTTCATATCCAAAATGAGAAAACCGAGTATTTTTCTTTCCATGAGAGAAAAATAAAATACCATGTTTCAAATCTTTATAAAATATATCTTCTGGAGTTTCATCGCTTAACCAGATTAAAAAATCAACACTTTCGTTTTTTAATTTATCAGCAAAACCACTTGAAATCCATTTATTTTCCTCAGGAAATAAATCTTTTAGGGTTTTATCTTCAAAAGCATCTGGAGAAGGTTTGTAATAATTCTTATCAAGTTTAATATGGAAGTTTTGAATTTTACTCCCTGTGTTTTTTTTAGAGGTAAACTCTTTGGATCTTATAATTATATAACAAATGTCAGCAATTTTTTCAATTAGAATTCTTTTTATTAGTTTATATTTCCAAATAGAAATGATTAATTCATCTATTACAAATGCAATTTTAATTTGTTTTTTCATGAGGTCCTAATTTGTTTTCAGCAAAACTAATTTATCCAAATCAATTCCTTTTATATTTAAAAAAAAGTAGTTCCCTTCTTCGCCATTTTTCGCAAGAGCGGGCTACAACGATAGCGATCTTCACCATACTTTTTATATAATTTTTCTATTCGTTTGACACATTTTGGAATGCCGATTTCGTCTGCCCATTGAAGTAACCCTTTTGGATAATTTACTCCTTTGGTCATTGCTAAATCAATATCTTTTTTCGATGCGATTTGCCAAAATACAGCATCAGCAGCTTCATTGATTAACATTGCGACAATTCTTTCAACGATGCGTTTGCCTAATTTTATATCTTTGATAGGTTCCACATTTTTTGCATTTTCGGAATAGTCATAGAATCCTCTTCCAGATTTTCTGCCAAGGTAACCTGCTTCAGATAATCGTTTTTGAGTAAAGGAGGGTTTGTATCGAGGATCGAAATAAAAGGCTGTGAAAACGGTTTCGGTTACTGTGTAATTTACATCATTACCAATATAATCCATGAGAGTAAATGGTCCCATTCGAAAACCTGCAATTTCAGTCATCGCCCAATCAATTGTTGGAACATCTGCTACACCTTCTTCAAGAATACGAAGTGATTCGGCATAAAATGGGCGAGCTACTCGGTTGACAATAAAGCCTGGAGTATCTTTTGTTATCACCGTCAATTTACCCCAACTGTCAATGAGTTTTTGAGATTCCTCTAAAACCTTATCATTAGTTTGGACAGCAGGAATAATTTCTACTAACTTCATCAAAGGTGCAGGATTAAAAAAATGAATTCCAATGACTCGCTCTGATTTTTCACAAGCGGCTGCAATGGATGCTATTGATAGTGAAGAGGTGTTGGATGCTAAAATGCAATCATCTCTTACTATGGATTCCATTTGTTGAAATACAGATTTTTTGATTTCTAAATTTTCGACAATTGCTTCGATGATAAGTCCACACTCTGCGTATGCGTTCATATTATTAACTAGATAAATTCTTCCAAAAATTGCATTGGCCGCTGCATCATCTATTCGTCCTTTTTCGACAAGACGATTGAGGATCCTGCGTAAGTTTTTACTAGTCTTAGTTAAGGCCTCTTTGTTTTTATCGTATAGGATGACCTCGTGCCCTGCGGTGGCTGCTATTTGAGCGATTCCACTCCCCATTGATCCGCTTCCTAATATGCCTATTTTCATGTCTGTTGATTTTAGGAATAAGAGTATAGGGGGCAATTACAACACCCAATACTCAGAACCTTATTAATTTATTCTCCCTTAAAAATTGGTTTTCTTTTTTCCAAAAAAGCAGCAACACCCTCTTTATAATCAGTGGTGTGTGATGCGTCACTTTGCAAATGTTCTTCAACAGCAAGTTGAGTTTCGAGGTCGTTTGTCAAAGACTTATTAAAAGCTAGCTTTGTATATGCTAAGCCTCTCGTTGGCATCTTAGCTAATTTTTTTGTTAACTTTTGTACTTCATTTTCAAAGTCCTCATCTGCTACATATTGATAAATCATCCCCATTTCAACTGCCTCCCTTGCTGGTACTTTTTCTCCTAGGAATGATAACGCAGTTGCTCGTGCCATTCCGACTAATCGAGGTAAAGTAAATGTTCCACCACTATCTGGAATTAAACCAATTTTGGAGAATGCTTGCATAAAATAAGCTGACTCTGTTGCAATGACAATGTCGCAAGCTAAAGCAATATTTGCACCTGCACCTGCAGCAATTCCATTGACAGCGGCAACGACAGGTTTTTCAATTTCTCTAATTTTTTTTATAATTGGATTATAGTGTTGACGAACAAAAACTGATAAATCAGGACTGTCAGGATGAGTTGCTTCAGCTAAATCTTGCCCCGCACAAAATGCTTTTCCTTTAGCGGTGATAATGATGCAACGAACTTCTGAATCCTCTGCACTTTCTTTTAAAAATTGTTGCATACCCAATGCTATTTCTTTAGTGACGCTGTTGAATTTGTCAGGGCGATTGAGTGTGATAGTGGCAATGCCATCCTCTTTTGAGAAAAGAATACTTTCCATTGATATTTTTTTAAATTAAATTTTTACGAAGATAAAGAAGTACTCGGAGAAAATAATCACCAACGGGTCTTTTCTAGTACATGATTCAATTTGTGACATTTAAACCGGTAAAATATATTAACGCTTTAATTGATAAACTTTTCAAGTTTAGCACCTTATTTGACTATTTTATTACAATTTATTCAACTTTTTATATTTTTTCAATTTAGTTCCAGGCACATTTATCAATAGTTTTTTTGAAAGCTATTTGTCCAACATTTATATATTTCCGATGATTTTTTAGTTGTTCACGTATGAGTGAATTGTTTATTAAATATCAGATTGTTAGTCTTTGTCAATATTCGCTCTTCGACTATTAATTAAGTTAATTGCATATATAGTTTATGCTATTACTTATCCGTATGAAAATATACCTAGAAGATTTTTTTCAAAATATCTAATGGCTACCTACTTATATTATAGATAGTCAACAAAGTTGTAAAATTTAATTTGATTATTATTGGAAGTAGAGTTTGGAATTCTCCCTAGATTCTTACTGTTGACTGAACCTGAAAATATGCTTTTAACTTTTGGAAAGATTTGATTTTATATGACCAGAGCATTTGTTTTCGAAAGACCATCTAGGAGGATTTTAGAATAGAGTGATTCTATGTCTTCAATAGTATTGTAATTTTCGTAAAGATGTATTTGTGCAGATTTAAAAAAAATAAATGGTTTGAGAATTGAAATTCTAATGTGCATAAAATATAATAAAATAATAATCGGAGAGATAATTAAATAACTTCGTAAATGGATGAATTGAGTATTGACATGAAATTAAGAAAAAACTAGTCATTCACTTTCAATTTTACCTCATCATAAAATAATTCCACCCAACGAGAATATTGAATACCGGAAGGGTGTAAATTATCTGATGCTACCAACTCAGGTTTATCTAAGCCTTCTCTTGAAATAGGCGTGATGTCGAAATAACTCACTCCAATACTATCTGTAATCGCCTCGTTAACTAAATTAAAATTGTCAATTTCTTGGCTGATGGAGGGGTTGCCATTTCCAAACGGTGTGAAGGCATAATCAGGAATAGAAACCACAAAAACGTTTTCTTTTTTACCTCCTGCAAAATTAATAGCAGTTTGCAATAGTTCTTCAAATTCGATTTCGTACTCTTCAATCGGTTTTCCTTGGTATTGATTGTTGACGCCAATGAGTAGAGAAACAAGGTCAAAAGTATCAGTCAAACCTGAAGTGACGATTGCATTTTTCAAGTTAGTGGTTGTCCAACCAGTTTTAGCAATGATGATTGTAGTGTCGATCTTAATAGAATCACTTTGAAGTAGTGTTTCTAATTGTAAGGGGTAGCGATCTTCGACTGCGACACTCTGACCAATAGTGTAAGAATCTCCTAGAGATAAATATTTTGCTTCTTGTTCTATCTCAACAGGTGATTCATTGATTGAAGATGGAGCATTAAAAGTAAATGTAGAATCATCTTTGGTACAATTGAAAAAACTGAGTGAACAAAATAAAATAATTATTGGTCGCATTTGGATGCTTTTAATTTTTTTAACTAATTTATCCACAATGAAACCTTAAACTAGCTCAATAGTTTACACAAAATTAAAGAATCAGGTGATTCTATAGGTGTTAAATTTAGTTGTAGATCAATTTAAAAATTTAATATACTTTTATTTTGACGATACTAGCTCAATTGGTGGAGTTATTTATATGCTTTATTTTACCATGTTCTCTATTTTTGAAAAGAGAGGAATGATAGTGTTTGGAAGTGTATTGTTTGGCTTGGTGTTGGTTTGCTGTATGTTATGATTTGCATTTTTATCATTTTGCTTTCGGAAAAAAGAATGGACAAGTGCGGCTTCCTTTTGTTCAACAAAGGAAATGCCAGTCAAGAGTGGAAGTTTATTGATGAGCTTGATAAATGGGAATTATTTGAAACCATTGTTGCAAAGTGTATTTTTTAAAACAGCAAAAGGCTCGTAGAAAAGATATCCAAGTGTTGAACTTATTTAGTTGAATACTAATTTTCTTTTTTTCGGTGGTTTTCCAATTTACCATCTTTGTGTCATAATGATGATTAGAAATTGTATTTTGATTTTTTTACAAAAAGAAAAAGATGGAAGAGATTTACAATAAAATATTTTCAATTATAGATTCTGGCTATTGTTTTTGTGAAGTTAAAATGAGTTAACAGGAGGTTAAAGACTATCTAAATACTACCGTTATGTTAGATTAATGTATATATTTCAGCTTTGGTTAAGTGTATGGAATTCAACCAAATTACGACAGAATAATAAATTTAATAATTGTCATTTATTTTTTGATTGGCATAAAATACTAAAATTTTTACAGCATGAAATGGACAAACCTTGTTTTACTTTCCATTTTAGGTGTTTTTCTACTAAGTTCTTGTGGCTCGAAATTGACACCTTTTACCCAGAGATTATATGATGATAATAATTGGTCAGAAGAAGAATTGAAGCGAATTCAATTTTACACTTCTGATGATATTATACTATTTAGAGAATTAAGTAGAGGAGAATCTGAAATTATTTCAGGAGAAATAAAAATTAGAAATGGTCGAAAAATAAATGAAGTGATCATTAAAAAAGGAACTCCGGGTGTTTTAATTTTTAGACCAAAAGAAGATAAATTTGCCATTAGTTTTGAGGCTGATAATGATGATGGTTATTTGATCTTTGGTGCAGCAAAAAGAAGAAGTGGTCAGTATCGATTGTTTGCCAAAAACTGGAATCGTAGTTTTGGAAAAGTAACTTATGATGGAAAAACTTACCGAACTAGTTCTGAAAGTCAATTTGCAACTTTGATGGTTGATTTGAGAAGAATTCGAGATACCAAAGTGCAAAAACGCGTAGCGAAAGGTAGGAAAGTTGATTAAAAAATGATTAATATTAAATGATAAATGGTTAATACTTCTTGAAGGTATTAACCATTTACCATTTGGGAAAAGAAATTTTTAGGTGAAACAACAGAATCAATCACATGAATCACTCCATTACCTCTTTTTAAATCAGTCGCTGTATCTAAAGTAAAATTCTATTTTTATCTGTAAGCACTGCGTTCTTGTCTCCTAGGGTAACTACGATTTTATTGCTATGTACTGTCTTTAAAGATTAATTTTACACCTGCATTTCGAATTGCTTTGACCATATCCTTAACTATAAATTTTCTCGCAATAACATAAATATGTTAAAAATTTGACCACTTGATCTTTATTCTCAGTCTTCAATAGAGTATTTACAGTTCTATCATGAAGATTGTTTAATTCTGAATTTGTTGGAGCGAAAATAGTAAGAGGCTCATCACTTTTAAGCGTTCGAACTAAATCAGTCATTTTTACTCAGATAAATAGGGTTGTGAGTTCGATAGATTTATAGCAATATCAATTGAAAGAGACCTTCCATTTTCTTGGAAATAAATTTTGACAGTCTTATTTTTTGAACTATTGCGATGTGCTTGAAGACTAAGAACACCAAGGGAAGATAAAAATGCTAAAACCATTATTTTTTTGTCAAAATGTGTTCTATTTAGGATTAATTATTTGGAAATCAACGTACCTACTAAGAGAAAATCAATTTGTTTTTTTTAGTTGGATTTTCTCTAGTTTTTTCTAAAAAAAAAGCTTAAACATTTTTCTTTACACTATGTTACTGAATATTATAGGATTCAATGGATATCTTTTTAATCTCACATTCAATTGGTAAATAAATGGAAATCCCCGAAAGTGAAATTGTAGAATTGGTGAATCAAAATGATTAACAATTCATTGTGGCTACTTTTGATGAGATCGCATATTCCTTGTCAAGACTAGCATTATACTTTCTCAGTCAGAATAGATTGGGGAAAATTTAATGTAGAATGAATTTTTGATATTTTGGTTAAAAGGTCTAACCTACGAATCTATCTAAGGAATCTGTTCACATAAAAGGAAGGTATCATTTTAAACATTGCGATTAATAAGTCACGCTCTGTTAGTTACAGGAAAAGGGGAGGAAATCAAATGATCCATGACCTCTCAAATATGTAAATATCTAGTAAAGAAGAACGAATCCGGTTGATATAGAGGTAAAAGAATTGTTAAACAGTCTGGAAGATGAGTACAAAAAAATCATAAATATGGTTCATGCAAAATGTTTTACTCAAACAAAAGCGAATGAATAATTGAATATTCTGTTAAGGACAGTAGGAACAAGGTTAAGAACAGAACTGCGATAGTTACCAGGAATTTTTGACGCGCTAAGTGTAGTTGGTTTATTTTTATTTTTTCAATAGCATTTCACTTTTATTATAAAATGACGAAAGAAGAATTCATTAAAACAGGTTTATGTGAACAATATGTTCTCGGTTTAACCACTCTAGAAGAGAGTAAAACCGTAGAAGAAATGTTGTTAGCTTATCCGGAGTTGAAAAAGAACTGTGTGAAATTGGAGGGATGTATTGAAAAATATGCTCGTGCTCATGCGATTCCCCCACCAGTTAATTTGAAAAAAAGTGTTTTGACAAAAGTTAATGAAATAGAGGCATTGGAAAGGGCCACGAAAAATAACATTTGGGTTCCCAAAAGGTTGGTATACGCAGTAGCGGCAAGTCTTGTAGGTTTGTTGGTTTTTTCTTTTTCTACATGGGATGGAAAATCAAAAGTAGAAAGCGAAATGGCGATTCTTTCAGCCGATTTCCAACAGTTCCAAGAAGACTGTAAGCAATTAGAAAATGACAAAATTATTTATGCCTCACAAAATTCTTTTCTTAAAGATTTGAGCACTACACACATACACTTGCGTGGTAAAAATAATTATTTAGCAATAGCTTATTGGAATGAGAATAAAGAAAATGCGTATTTGAAGTTAGAAAATTTACCAGCACCTCCTGCTGGCAAAACCTATCAAATGTGGGCTGATATCGACAATCAAATGGTTGATATGGGAGTAGTGGAATTTGATGTTAGAAAAATGATTTCGATTCCTCACATGGCAAATGCAACTAGTTTGAATATCACATTGGAAGATGAGGGAGGAAGTGATCACCCAGATGTATCACAATTAAAAGTAAGTGGAGTAATTTAAATGTTAATACTCAATTGCTTTTATTATTTTAGCACTAAAAATATCGGGTATATTCATTCAAATATTTTAGTTTATCATAGGATGTCGATAGCGAGTATTTTTTTGATAGCAATTTTTTTCTCACTGTTTGGATCCTTTTCTTTGGAATCTTGCCAGGTAACTTTTATTTTTTTCCCTTTTACTGATTTCCAATTGCCAATATTGAGTTGGTCTGCACCTTCATAGGCTTGCCAAAAATAGAAAGAAGCTTCCTTTTCATTTTTATCCTTAATGTGTAATTGATAATAATCTCCATTTTCGATTGATAAAAATGTTCCAATAGTTATCTGTAAATCTGAATTAGATTTTTTGGATTCCTTTTGAATAGGTGTTTGATTAATTTTTTTCTTAGGTGGAGCTTCTACGATATCTGATAAGTCTGCGTCTTGGGTAGACATTTTATTTGTGGAAGTAGAATTTGTACAATTTGTGAAACAAATTATTGAAATGAAAAGGAGATAAATTAAGTTAATTTTCTTCATGGTTTTGTTTTTCATTTTGAGAGACCAGGAGCAAAATTACAAATCTTTTCGGGAGTTATATTTTTTATTGGAGAAATACTACTCCAAATTTGGCAACTTCATTGAGTGTTTGATTTCTTTAATTACAAATGAACTTTTGATTTGCCCAACTCTTGGTAAGCTTGCAATTTTCGTAGCATAAAAATCATGATATTTGTCTAGCTCAGGTGCAATCACTTTTAACATGAAATCATTTTCCCCTCCTAACAAATAACACTCGATAATTTCAGGTGTTGCAGCAACTGCTGCAAAAAACTCATCTGCTTGTTCAAACTTTTCCACCTTCAAAGAACCTTCTAAAAAAACGATAATTGACGAACTTAATTTCTTTCGATTAAGAACGGTAATATATTTCTCAATCACACCTTCTTTTTCTAACCGCTTGATTCGTTCGTAAATAGGGGTCTTAGTTATGTTTAATTTTGCTGCAATTTCTTTGATATTAATTTTAGCATCTTCTTGCAGCATTGCTAAAATTTGTCTATCGATTGCATCTAAATTTATTTTCATAGGAAAAATTACTTTTGGAGTTGTATAATGCAAAGTAAAAAATGAATATTTCCTTTAAAATTATTAAAATTTAGGAATAATTTCTTAAAAATGTTTGAATTATGAATTTAATCACTAAAATATTTAAATTTGCGCCCGAATTTAATGCTTTAGTAATAAGCTAGAACATTCAGAGTTTTTAATCGTAAAATTGATAATTCCTATTTTTTCAAAATAACAATTTAAAATTTCTACTCATGGAAACCACAAAGTTAAATTATAAAGTAAAAGATATTTCCCTAGCAGCTTGGGGGCGAAAAGAAATGAATCTTGCTGAGGCAGAAATGCCAGGTCTAATAGCATTGAGAGAAGAGTTTGGTGCATCTAAGCCACTAAAGGGAGCTCGTATAGCAGGATGTCTCCACATGACTATTCAGACTGCAGTTTTAATTGAGACTTTAACAGCTTTAGGTGCTGAAGTGACTTGGTCATCTTGTAATATTTTTTCTACACAGGATCAAGCTGCTGCTGCAATTGCTGAAACTGGAGTGCCAGTATTTGCCTGGAAAGGAATGAGCGAAGAGGAATTTGATTGGTGTATCGAGCAAACATTAACTGCATTTGAAGGTGGAAAGCCATTGAATATGATATTGGATGATGGTGGTGATTTGACAAATATGGTTTTGGATCGTTATCCTGAAATGGTTGACGGAATCGGAGGGATTTCTGAAGAAACTACAACAGGTGTTCATAGATTATATGAACGTCAAATGAATGGTTCTTTGAAGTTGCCAGCTATTAATATTAATGATTCAGTTACTAAATCCAAGTTTGATAATAAATATGGATGTAAAGAATCTTTAGTGGATGCAATCAGAAGAGCTACTGACATAATGATGGCTGGAAAAGTTGCTGTTGTCGCGGGCTATGGAGATGTTGGTAAAGGATCTGCTGCTTCATTAAGAGGTGCAGGTTGCCGGGTGATTGTAACTGAGATAGATCCTATTTGTGCATTGCAAGCTGCCATGGATGGATTCGCTGTTAAGAAAATGGAAAATGCTTTGGCTGAAGCAAGTATTGTTTGTACTGCAACAGGTAACAAAGATATCATTACTGAAAAATACTTCAGAATGATGAATGATAAAACTATTGTTTGTAATATCGGTCACTTCGATAATGAAATCGATATGGCTTGGTTGAACGGAGCTTATGGTGATACGAAAGATGTAATTAAGCCACAAGTTGACAAGTACAACGTGGATGGAAAAGATATTTTAGTTTTGGCTGAAGGTCGACTAGTAAATTTAGGTTGTGCAACTGGTCACCCATCTTTTGTAATGTCTAACTCATTTACTAACCAAGTTTTGGCTCAGTTAGAACTTTGGGAAAATAAAGAGAATGATAAGTATGGAAACGAAGTTTATATGTTACCTAAGCATTTGGATGAAAAAGTAGCTCGATTACACCTAGCTAAAATCGGTGTTGAGTTAGAAGAGTTATCTAAAGATCAAGCAGATTACATTAGCGTAAAAGTGGAAGGACCTTATAAGCCTGAGTACTACAGATACTAGGAATTCCTATGATAAACTACTAAGTGATGAGTCATGAATTTTTTATCTGTGGATAGTTAGTTTATTTAGAAAATATAGGAAGGATGTTCGAAATTAATCGAGCATCCTTCTTTCATTTGATTAGTTTTTCTATTTTGTAAAAAAAAATGAATCATGGAATCAGCTTTTTCAATTTATGCTAAGATTGGCTTTTATCATATTGCAGATATTAATGCTTATGATCACATTCTTTTCGTAGTTGCGTTATGCGCAATTTATAAATTGAGTGAATGGAAACGGGTGGCGATTTTAGTAACTGCATTTACTATTGGTCATTCTGTAACTTTAGCATTGGCTGGCTTGGATGTTATTACTTTTCCAAAAGATGTAATCGAATTATTAATTCCAGTTACGATTGTTTTAACCTGCTTGTACAATATTTTTTCTAGGACCAATCAACCAAGAGCTGGGAAAATGACTCCTAGTAAAATTGCATATCTTACAAGACAAATAATAGTCAATTATTTCTTTGCTTTCTTTTTCGGATTAATTCACGGGATGGGGTTCTCCAATTATTTGAAAAGCGTATTAGATGCAGATGAAAGTTTAGTATGGTTACTTTTTGCATTTAATGTTGGATTGGAAATTGGACAATTAATGATTGTCGCCATCATTTTTGTAATTGCATATGTGGCAATGGATATATTGAAAGTAAAGCAAAGAACTTGGAATATAGTGGTATCGAGTTTGGTTGGTTTTATGGCAATTGGTTTGATTTTGCAATTGCTATGTGGGTGATTTTTCACCTAGGTAAGCAGAGACTTAACCGGTTTTTTTTATTTGTATTTTAATAAAACCAGTCAAGTCCTTGAGTGTCTGTGGTTGAAATTTATTTAATAATAATTCTTTTAACTAAAAATTCATTCGCCGATTCTATTTTTATAAAATAAATTCCTAAAGGAATTGAAGGAGTTTGGATTTCAAAATTGAAAGTACCTCGCTCTAATTTTTTCCCAAAAATCAAATGTCCATGAATATTGTACACTTTCAAATCTAAGTTTTCCCAAGCTGGTTTTTCAAAAAGAATATTAAAATTACCATTATTTGGATTTGGAAAAATTTTAATTTCCTCATCTTGTAGGACTTCATAAATATTTACCGTCGCATTAGGGTCAATTTCAATATTGAATTGAGGTGTTCCAAAAAATCCTCCTTCACCATCAATAACGGTAAAAGTGAAAGAATCAAATTGATTCGCATTTCCGTTGTGGACATAGATAACATTTCCAGCATCCAAAGAACTTTGTCTAAAGGTTTCTCCTACATTAACTTCGTTTCCAAGAAATAAAATTTGTCCATTTTTAGGAGCAGTAACTAAAGTGTATTCCAATTCTATCGAGGTATTATTGTCATCTTGAACTAAAAGAAATTCATTTGTAATTTGACGTCCTTGCGAGGGAGGTACTAGCAATAATTCGTTAGTTACTAAATATGGAGAGCTCAAATTTACATCTGCACATAGTTCTAAATGGAACTGTGAAATTTTTCCACCATTCCCTGCAGTATTGTTGACTATTGTTCTTAAAATCCATTCACCTTCTGCAGGTTCATCATCAAAAGCAGAAAGAGGGTTTTGTGGTAAGAACTGATTACCGTTGTTAGGAGGACAAATAATTGATTGAGCAGCCTCATCATTTAATCCCAGATTAAAATTTGTTGAGGTCAAACAAATATTTGAGAATAAAACAACCTCTGTCTCTAAGGGACTGATGAGTGAAACATCTAGGTGATTCATATTGCTATGGTTACCTTTTATTTTAGAAATATTAATATCGCTTATCGAGCCCCCAGAAGAGACTGTAATTTTGTTCTCTACAGTTGCTTGACCAGTCGATGGGATAGTTTCAGCAGTATTGTTTTCATAAGTTTCACACGCAAGTACTATGGTGTGAAATGACTTTGTTGTTAAGAATTCTTGTTCTCCACATTCATTGGAGGCACGAACTCTCCAGTAATATGGAGTACTAATTTCTAATTGTGTAGAAGGTGAAAAGAAAGTGTCTGTAGTGATAATTTCTTCATGAATTGTGGAAGGATCAAATGTTGGACTCTTAGCAATTTGAATGTAGTATTGATCCGCTGCTTGAGCACTATGCCAATTGAACTGTTGCAATTCAGGAATTCCGTTAGCTCCATCTGTCGGAGCTTCCATGATTAAATCAGAGAAATTATTTCCAATGGTCCTAATAGTAACTGTTCTATAGCTAGTATCTAGTCCAATCGCAATTGCCTGAATCGTCACATTGAAAGCATTTGAAAAGCCATAATTACTCATATCCAAACTAAGTGAACTACCTTCTGATGGTAATGCAGGATTTGTACTAAAAGTTGAGATAATTCCAGTTGGAAGAACAGAGGTAATATTATATGTTATTGCATCATTATATCCCAAGAGTGAATCTGTTACGATGTCAATTGAAGCCACAGAAGGTAAACATATATCTTGAGAGTTAGGAGTTATAAAATAGGAAAATCCTGGTTGAGAAGCAGGAACTATTGTAAAGTTAGCATTTGAGATATCGAAGAAAATATTATCTGCGGCCTCAACTCTAACTCTTGCTTGATCTGTTAAAACATTAGGCACGGAGATAAATGCACTACCATTATTTGGAACGTTATCTGTCAAAAGGTATGGATAGGTGTACCCTCCATCAACGGAGAGTTTAATATTTACTTTTTGACAATTTACTATATTATTATCTGTATTAGCTACATCCCAGTTTACTTCAAGCCATTGTCCGACCTCCCAAGTCGTTGAAGTATTCGGATTTAAAACTTCAAATGGACCAGCAGTTTCTGTAACATCAAAATGTAATTCATCCCAAATGATTCCTCCTGCACCTGCATTATTATCTCGAACGGTAACATTAAAGGTTAGCCCCCGCTCATAATCTGGTGTATATTCTACGGCTGAAAATAGATTATTATTAATTACATTTTCTATTTTTGGAAAAACTCGTGTTGGTGAAGTTGTCGGCAAATAAGTTCTAAAGGTTGGAGCATTTCCCATTGGCATCCCTAGGGTGCTTGTTGTACCTGAGTCAAATTGTTCCCAACAATAAGTTAAAATATCTCCATCCACATCATTTCCATCTGCTGTCAATTCAAAAGGCGTACTAATAGGAATATTAAAGCCACCTCCAATAATTTCTACTGATGGAGGAGTATTATTTGTAGTTATAGTTTCTGCACAATCTACTCCACCAGCGTCCATAAAGTCAAAAATATTTTGCAGGCTAACTCCATGGAAGTATGGATCACTACTAAACTGGACATTGTTTACTCCACATAAACTTGCATAAGCCATAATTGTAGAACCGCTTCCCGGCTCGAAAGCAGTTCCTGAACTTTCGTTCCCGCCACAATTATTAAACGTGTGGCTAGCACCAAATTGATGACCAATTTCATGAGAAACATAATCAATGTCGAAGAAGTCACCAATCGGGGGAGAAACTCCTGTTGTTCCTCTTGCTTTTCCATTTGAACATACTACCCCCAAACCAGCTAACCCAGCACCTCCAGTTGCAAAGACATGCCCGATATCATAATTTTCTGAACCGATAATTGTATTGATGGTGGTTGGGTTTTGATTCAACATTCCACCTGCATTATTATTATTAAATGGATCATTATCTGCGTCTAAAAAGACTAATTGATCATTGTCAGCGATCAAGATTAATCGAACTGCAAGATCAATTTCATAAACGGTATTGATTCGATTAATGGTAGTTACAATAGCATCTATTACACTTGCGACTGTTCCGCCATGATAAGAAGCATACTCTCCAGTTGTACTCACTGCAATCCTGTAGATGCGTAATTCTTCACCTACGGAGGAAGTTGTTCGAGTATTGGCTTGTAGAATATTACCGTCATTTGGATGTTTAAATCCACATTCAGGACGAGTATTTTTAGGGAGATATTTATTTTTTTTATAAAAACTAATATAATGATCACCAGCCGGATCAATTAAAAATACACCATTGGTAGACCTTATAAATAAGTGAAAGTTATTTGAATTAAAATCCATTCTACCTACTGCGGTAGGATCATCAACACCTTGTAAAGTGAATGTTTTTATTTCAGGAAATTTTATAGCAAGACCTGCTTCCATAATTGGAGATTTTGCTACTTCAAAATTTTGCATTGTTCCATCAGGCATTGGTAAGTGTAGGAATAAAGGATCATTTTTTGCCGCTATCGTAAATTCCATTGGTGCATTTTCCAAATGATTTTTCAATTCTGTAAAATCTAAATTAATCACTCGGAATTCACTTGGCAAAGGATTAAAGTTTTCTTCAAGTAAGTTAGTAATGGAGTTTTTAGGGATATCAGTCCAAGGATTTTGACTTATTAGGTTTAGGTTAGTAAAAAGTAAAAATAGGAGTAGTAGAATTGTTCGCATTTTTAATTGTTTTGTTTTATACAAAGTAGTAAAATATTGCAGGCAAATATTTGATGTGAATTACAAATATAAAACGAATGAAACAAAAAGGAATAAATTAATTAAAACCATGAAAGACTAAAGACATAAAAATTAAAATGTCGCTCGTACCTGCGCCCGACCTGTATGAATAGTATTAGCTAAACCACGTTTTCTACCATCGTAGGAAATAACCAAATCAATATTTTGAGCTAACCTTCGTTCAAAAGTTAAATTCCAAAGATAATTTTTTCCATTTTGTAAACTTTCTAAAATCGCAAATTCTATGGGTGTATTTCGTTCACCGACATAAGCAATATCGATAAAAGATAAATTGAGTAAAAACCGAGATTTTGCCGTTCGATTATATTTAATTTCAAAACTGAAGTCATGAAACCGGGCAGTTTCTCCAGCACCAACCGGTAACTTATTTTCCTTATCGACAAACTCATAAGAAAGTTGCATTCTAAAATTTTTAGAAACACGATAAGTGAATTTTGGTGATAAAGACCAACCATCAATCAAATAATCTCGGTTATCAAAAAATTCAGAATCATAGGTGCTGGTTTCTTGTTCTAATTTAAATTCAAAATCAAAGCTTTTTTTGATATTCCAAAAGCTTTGAATTGATTGTCTTTCAATCTGTCTATTTTCAAAACCGGAGGTTAACACAAGTCGATTATTATTATTGATCGCGTTGAGTTGAAAACGAAATTTTGGGTCTCTTTGGTTAAAAAATAAACTATTATTGATAATCGAATTGAGTGAAACTAATCCTTCGTTTGGAATTTTGGTTTGAAAAGGGTTCCATTGGGAGACACCAGGGATTTCTCTAGTTTTTCGACTGACCCGAAGAGTAGAATTCGCAGAGATTCGACTTAGAATATTCTGTAACCCTTTTTTCTGAAACCAAGGATTTTTAAAATAATTTTGATTAATTACCAAACTCTGATTAAACTGAATATTATTTGTTCTAATAAAGATATCAGAATATAAAGGAATCCGAATATACATTGTATCCTGTGGGAAAACAGCGACTTCAAATTCATTATTTTGTTGCTCTCCATCTTCATTATAATCATTCCAAATATACTGACCCAAGTTTGGGTCGTTTATAGGTTCATAAACAAATTCAATTTTTCTTTCTTGACCAGATCCGATATCATAAGTTGTACTAGATCGCAATAAATTTTTAAATAATCGGATGGAGTAATCTACACGACCTAGGTAAGTCTCTTGTGATTTCTGATCAGTCAATGTGGAATCTTGGATTTCTAATTGGCGGTAAGTCATATTCCATCCTAATCGAGAATTTTTGGATTGTGCCCAATTTCCATGGATGTTCCATTCTTGCGCATTGGTGTTTTGGAGGAAATCAGTAACAACAGGGATATAATCTTGGCGTTCAGTATAGTTGATGCTAAAATTAAATTTATCTCTTTTTGGACTTTTTAAATACACTCGATACAAATCGTAATAAAGACTAGTTCGGTTTAAAGTATCGGAAACAATATCCATACGTTTGTTTTTTTCTTGTTCTCCATGAACGCCAAAACTCCAATCACCTAGTTTTTTAAAAGTTTTAGAAATATCAATTTTTGGTTTTATATATTCACTCTCTTCTGTTAGGCTCTTTGACTTTAATAAACTTCCTTGACCTAAAAGGTTAAATCCTTTTTTTGAAAAGCGCAGTTGGGAAAAGTGCTTTGCACCTGTATAAATTGAATCCCTGGTAAAGCCTGAAAATTGATATTGAAGACTTATGTGTTTATTTTTTAAAGTTAAACTAGCTGTTCCGATATTTTCAGTTCGTTTTTCAAGAAGTGCATCATTTGAAACATTATTAGTTGTTGTTAAATTCCAATTTCGAGTAAACTCTGCAGATCGATAAGGATTGAGGGAGTTAAAGTCTTTTTGAACAAACTCGTATTTTAAATCAGTGAGCATTGTCCAACCATCATATGGTTTTTGAATCTTTTTTATTGATTTTTTATTTCTTAATCTTTTTTCATTTTTATAATTGGTGAAAAAGGAAATGCCTCGATCATTGCCACTATCCAAATTTGAAAATCGATTCAAATCCTTATTACTCATGGCAATCTCTGAAAAAATAGAAGAGGTTTTATTGATTTGATATTCTGCTCCTAGTGTCATTAATTGCAATTTTTGAGGAGCCACCAATTTTATTATTGGTTCAAACCTACCTTGTGGTAGACCAGTTAGTGAGTTTGGGGCAACCCATTTGTAGACCCTTCCATTGATCGCATTTTGAGTATCAATTACATAGTTTCCATTGCCCTGTCCGACTTCCGAAAAACGAGCAACGTAAATTGCAACGTCTGCATCAATAGAATAAATAACAATAGAGGTATCAGTCAGAATATTATTAACAAGATAGCTCGTGTCAATTTGTGCGTACATAATTCGATCAGGATTAAAGCCGCCTTCCAGAGTATCGATACCTGTAAAAGGTACTTGTTGAATTTGATCACCTTGTGCTGCGATAAATTGTTTTTGTGTTGTAGAAAGTTCGTTGATCCCAGTAGAATTTTTTCCATCTTGTTCATTGAAAAAGTTAAAATTTACTCGCCATTTTTTGTAATGATATTCGTTGTTGATTGCAACCATACTTCTCGTATAATTTTGATCAGCATATTCGAAATCAATAACGATTCTAGAATCTTTGGTTATTAGCTGACGATTCGTAAATATAACGTCACCTCGATTATAGTCAATCACATAATCGTTTTCCAATCCCCTTATCATCAAAGCACCATCAATATATATTTTTTCACTTCCTGACTGGACGATGATAAATCGTTCTCCTTCAGCGCCCTCTAAACGATATGGTCCTTGGTTTCCTTCTTGTGCAATGATATTGTTACGAGAAAATTTTCCTCGAGCAATTGCTGCACTAAACTTTGAATTTAAGGTTCCTCTTGATAATAGTTGAGTTTCATTAGAGTAAGTAGCACCTTGCAGCTTTTTATAATAATTCATAAAATAGCTATCTGGACGTTTGAGTTCATAATCTCCTGCTATTAGTTGATTATTTTTTCTTTTTAGTTGAATGAAAATTTTATCAAACTCTTGTAATTGAGCTGTGTTACCTTCTGGTTGAAGAGGAATATTATTATCAGAAATGGCTGCAAGGATTTCAATGTCGTCCCCTAGAGTTCCTGCGAGTTGTAAATTAAAACTGCTGTTTAAAACTAAACTCTGATTATTTCCAAATGAAATTCCTCGTGCAAAACTTCCATTGTAGTCTAAACCTTTGTAATCCAAGAGACCTCTCTGTTTTTCATAAGGGCTATAGTCTACTCCAATATAGGTTCCATCAGATTTCCGTTTGATGATTGTTGAGTCGAGATTAATGATTGTTTGATGGAGTGAATAGGGGAGCGTACGATATCTGATCTTTAAGGAAGTGGAATCAATGAGGTAAGTTCTATTTTTGAAATAAACGGTTGAATTTTTTACATAAAATGTGCTACTATCTAGTTCTTTATTAATTTTCACATCGAAAATTTCGATAGTTTCGGGAATGATAGTTAAACTATCTAATAAAATGCTATCTCCTTTAAATTTGATGTTTTGGATATTATAATTTGATAAATCATCATTTTGCGCTATTAAGGCAAATGACACAAAAAGTAAAATAAAAAGGAGTAGATTTTTTATCATAAGAAATTAATCACAATACTCTTTTATGAAACGTAAAAAGTAGGCGATGTTGCACAATTTTAGCGAGGTTTATTGTCTTTTAGGGTTGATTTTATTTTGGATATTATCCGTAAAGGATTATGATTGGGATAATTTATCCTTTTATGAAAAAAAATTGCTGAATATATTGAAGATTAAGTTTAGTTTTATTCTTGGAATGGTTAAAGTGTTGGTTGTGAAGTATCTCTTTTTTTGATAAATTATTTTTTAAAGAGGATTTCTAAACAAAAAAGTCCCTCTAGAACTTTAAGTTCTAGAAGGACTAATATTTCAATATTTTTTACAAAATAACGCTACACAGCAAAACTTTCACCACACCCACATTCTCTTGAGGCATTAGGATTGTTAAAGTAAAATCCTTTGCCGTTCAAGCCGCCCGAAAATTCAAGTATAGTGTTGCATAAGTATAAAAAGCTTTTTAAATCAGTTACTACTTTTACGCCATTGTCTTCGAAAACTTGATCATTAGGTTGAGTTTCGTTATCGAAATCCATTTTATAGGATAGACCTGAGCAACCACCACTAGTTACACTCACTCGCACAAAGTAATCTTCAGAAAGATTTTCATCTTTCATTAATTCTGTTACTTTTGATTTTGCACTTTCTGCTACGAATACCATAGTTAAGTTAATTGGTTATTGGTTGATTATAAACTGGTTTCCCAACGGCTAATTTTCCAATGAATAATTTTAATGAGAACTCTCAGTTTCTTCAGCAGGAGCCACTATACCGTTTTTTTCACGATAATCCTTGATAGCACCTTTAATTGCATCTTCTGCCAAAACTGAACAGTGTATTTTTACTGGGGGTAATGCTAATTCCTCCACTATTGCCATGTTGTCGATAGCCAATGCTTCATCAACAGATTTTCCTTTTAGCCACTCGGTAGCCAAAGAAGAAGAGGCAATTGCAGAACCACAACCGAAAGTTTTGAATTTTGCATCTTTGATCATACCTGTTTCATCGTCCACTTCAATTTGTAATCGCATAACATCACCACATTCAGGTGCACCAACTAAACCAGTTCCAACACTTTTTTTGCTTTTGTCAAGTGTTCCTACATTCTTAGGGTGCTTGAAGTGTTCGAGTAATTTTTCAGAATAAGCCATTTTATATTTATTTTAATTTTTTATTAAAAGGTTTTTTCAGGATAAAGAATCAGTTCTAGTGAGCAGACCACTCAATAGAGTCGATATCAACTCCTTCCTTGTACATTTCCCAAATTGGACTCAAATCTCTCATGTGATTTACTCCTTTTGTTAACGCATCAATTGTATAATCAATTTCTTCATCTGTCGTAAATCTTCCTAAACTAAATCGAATAGAGGAGTGGGCTAAATCATCTCCTAATCCTAACGCTATCAATACATAGGATGGTTCTAATGAAGCAGAAGTACATGCAGAACCGGAGGATACTGCAATATTTTGGTTAAATGTCATCATTAAACCTTCTCCTTCCACATGTTTAAAAGAAACATTAGTTACGTGAGGCATTCTATTTTCTTCACTACCATTTACGTAACATTCTTCCAAGGCGGCACACAAACCAGCTTGTAATTTATCTCTTAATTTACTCAAACGTTCTGCATCTTGTGCCATCTCTTGGCCAGCAATTTCTGCAGCCTTTCCAAATCCTACAATTCCTGGTACATTTAAAGTACCTGAACGCATTCCACGTTCGTGTCCACCTCCATCCATTTGAGAGGTAACCTTAACTCGTGGATTTTTTCTATTAACGAATAAAGCTCCAACACCTTTCGGACCATACATTTTATGACCTGTAAAAGCCATTAAATGAACTCCAACTTCTTTTGGGTTAACTGGGATTTTTCCTACGACCTGTGTGGCATCACTCATGAATAAAACTCCATGTTCTTCACAAATAACCCCTATTTCTTTCATTGGCTGAATTGTACCAGTTTCATTATTAGCCCACATGATAGAGACAAGGATAGTTTTGTCAGTGATAGCTGCTTCTAATTCATCTAAATTTATCAGACCTTCTGAATCTACGTCAAGGTAGGTTACCTCACCTCCCATTTTTTCGATTTTTTGGCAGGCATCCAAAACTGCTTTGTGTTCTGTCTTTGCGGTGATAATATGATTGCCTTTCCGGCTATACATTTCAAATACACCTTTTATTGCTAAATTGTCAGCTTCAGTTGCTCCTGATGTGAAAATTATTTCTTTTGGATCAGCAGAAATTAAATTAGCTATTTGTTCTCGAGCATAATCAACTGCTTCTTCAGCTGCCCAGCCAAAGGGATGATTTCTGCTTGATGCATTCCCTGGATGTTGATAAAAATAAGGCAACATTGCTTCTACAACTCTTGGGTCACAAGGAGTCGTCGCATTATTATCGAGGTAGATGAGTTTTTTATCCATTTTAATTTTATTATTTCTTTATTTAGATTTAGTCTAAAGACCTTTAGAGGTGCAAATATAACGCTTTTCGTATTAAAATAGTTGACTCAGAAAGAGGATTTTTTGAAAAAAGAAGAACTTCGGGAACTAGAAATTACAATAATATAGAGTTGTATTTAAATATTGCAGAATTTATAGGAATGAGATATAATTAAATTTGGATTTTAGATTTTTAGAAGGAAGAAATAGTTCGGTGTAAGCCAAAAAAAATCCAGTTTCAAGAGTATCCTCTCAAAACTGAAGTTGAATTTTTAAATAGTTTTAGTTGCTTTAATTCAGTCGTTGAGCCATTATCCTTCATTTGGTTTGTTGGGATAGTTTTATTCCTCAAAATAATTCAAGCTTTAGGTGGAATTAAATAGAAACGAGGCAGGTGGTTGACATTTCGCCTTCTTTCAAATCAAAAATAATTTCTGTCCTTAATTAAATTATATTTAAGAGGTTTGAATTGACCGTTTCTTTATTTGGCAACTCTAAATTTGATCATAACTCATCTCATTAAAATAAAGTTACTATACTCCAAAATTCATGATTATTGGATATTAGATTGAAGTAAATCTCACTTCTTTCATATTTTTTTTTCGTGAAACTCAATAAAAAAAGTATAATATCTAATATAATATTTTTTTTTGAATTGATTTTCGATAAAATTTTGAGGGTGACGCACTAATTAGAACCTTAACTTAAAAACAAAAAGAGAAATATTATTAAATATTGTTTTTTGATTCGTTTATCCTTTAGAAAAGAGGTTTGATATAAATAATTAGTAGATATTAAATGGCATAATTATAATTGCATCACTATTTTTACAACCGGATTCAAAAATCTTAAAGTTATAAAACTGAATTAGATATGTTTAAAAATTTAACCTTGACTTTTTTTGCTTGTATTTTTGTGTGCAATTGGATTTTTGCACAGGAGACTTGGTCGCTAGAGAAATGTGTACGTTATTCATTAGATAATAATATTTCAATCAAAAGAGCTCAATTAAATGTAGATGATAGTCGGCTAGTAAAATCAGGAAATAAAATGTCTAGGTTGCCAAGTTTGAATGGATCAGTTGGGGCTAGTTATCGATTTGGTCGAACGATTGACCCAGTTACGAATGACTTTAATAATCTCTCTTTTGGAACCAATAGCTTATCATTAAATACTGGAGTTAACATTTATAATGGAAATAGAATTAACAGCCAAATTAAGCAAGCTGGTTTTAATATTCAGGCTGCAATGAATGATTTGGCTCAAGTAAAAAGTGATATTAACCTATCTATAGCCTCGTCCTATTTGAATGTTTTGTTTGCAGAAGAGCAATTAGATGCAGCGATTAAAAGAAAAGAACTTACTGAAAGTCAATTGGATCAGGTGGAGAAGTTAATCCGTGCTGGAGCAAGACCTCAAAATGATAAGTTGGAGATTTTAGCTACGATTGCACGAAATGAACAAGCTATTATTGGTCAAGAAAATGCAGTCGAAACGGGTTTGTTAAATCTTAAAAATTTATTGCAACTCGACCCAAGTACAAATATTATATTGGAAAAACCAAATTCGATTGTAATTTCGGCTGAAGACAATCCTGATATCTTAAGTTTAAATGAGTTATACAAAACTTCTTTAAGTAATCAAGCTTTTGTAAAAGCAGATGAATACAGAGTTAAAAGTGCAGAACTAGGGAAAGATATAGCTAGATCAGGATTACTTCCACAGATCTCTGCCTTTGCTGGATTAAGTACTAATTATTCTACAAACGGTAGACAGGTAGATGGTTTTCAACAAGGAATCTATTCAAGAGAATTTATTTTCCCAGATAACCCGTCTTCAGTAATTAATGTAGGAGAGGTAGTTGATTTTCCTATTCTTTTAGATGCACCATATGGTAAACAGTTAAAAGAAAATTTTGGACAAAATATAGGACTAAGCTTAAATATACCAATTTATAACAATCATCAAAATATCGTTAATCTTGATCGAGCTGAATTAAATATTTTGAATAATCAATATACGGCTGAAATCAATAAGCAAAACCTTAAAAACGATATTCAAACAGCTCTATCCAACGCTCGTACTGCCAAGCGAACACTTGCTGCCTCTAATCGAACTGTCGAAGCATCTTTAGCAGCTTTTCAAAATTCAGAAAAGCAATTTCAATTAGGAACAATCAATACTTTTGAATATGCCACGGCAAAAAATAATTTAGATCAAGCTGAAGTAGATTTAATAATTGCAAAATATGATTATATTTTTAAATTGAAAGTGTTGGATTTTTATCAAGGCAAAGAATTGGAATTAAAATAAGTTAGAACGAAATAAAATCTTCATTGAAAGATAATTCTTAAATCAAAAAATCACCCAAATCAGATGTTTCTTTATTAAGGGATATGGGTCTTAACATGCGAAAAAACAATAAATTAATCTATTTTTTAATAGTTGCAATAGTTTTTATTATTGGTTTAATCTATTTCAGAGGGCAAAGTAAGCCAATGGGAGAGGAAGTAGTTGTTGATAAAGTTTCTAAAAGAACCATTAAAGAAATGGTAGGTGCGAGTGGAAAAGTATTTCCTGAAACAGAGGTAAAAATTAGTTCAGATGTTTCGGGAGAAATTGTAGAACTCTATGTGGAGGAAGGTGACTCGGTTGTTGCAGGTCAGTTATTGTGTAAAGTTGATCCTGATACATATAAATCAATGGTTGAAAGAGGAGAAGCTACAGTGAACAGTAGTAAGGCTCAAGTGGCAAATTCTGCTTCTGGAATTGCAAGAAGCAAAGCACAATTGATTCAGGCACAAGCTCAATTAGAACAAATTAAATTGCAATTAGAAAATCAAGGCGATATTCATAATCGAAATATTTCATTGTACAAAGAAGGAGTAATTTCGCAAGCAGATTTTGAAAATTCAGAGGCAACTCTAAAACAATTACAAGCTAACTTTCGCTCCACTGAAGCAAACGTCAAAACTGCTGAGGCGAACGTAGAATCTGCTGAACAGAGCAAAAAAGCGGCAGAGTTTTCTGTGAAAAGTGCACAAGCAAGTTTAAAAGAGATGGTGACAAGTTTGAAGCGAACTACAATCTATGCACCGATGGGCGGAATTGTATCTGCTTTAAATATTGAACAAGGTGAGCGTGTGGTTGGAACTGCTCAAATGTCTGGAACGGAAATCATGCGGATCGCTAATTTGAATTCAATGGAGGTTCAAGTTGATGTAAGCGAAAATGATGTTTTGAGAGTATCATTAAAGGACGAAGTTGAAATAGAGGTAGATGCATATTTGGATCGAAAATTTATTGGGAAAGTATCTGAGATTGCAAACTCAGCAAGTAACACAGGGAATTCGATTTCTTTAAATACAGACCAAGTAACCAATTTTATTGTAAAAATAAGGATCGTTCCTGAGTCATATAAAGATATCATTCAGAGGGGTAAGGAATTTCCTTTCCGTCCGGGAATGTCTGCATCGGTTGACATCAATACTGAAACTCAAAAAGGTGTTTTGAGTGTTCCAATTCAAACGGTTACCACTAGGGAGGGTGAACAAGAAGATGAAAATGAAGAGAATAAAGAACAGTCGAAGAAAAAGAACGAAGAAATCAAAGAAGTAGTTTTCGTAATGTCTGCTGATACAGTAAAAATGGTGGAAGTGAAAACTGGAATTCAAGATGATGAAAATATTGAAATCCTTTCTGGTTTAAAAGAGGGAGAAGAAGTTGTAACTGGCCCGTATTCAGCTATATCTAGGAAATTGAAAGCTGGAATGCAAGTCCGAATAGAAGACAAAGATAAGAAAGAAAAAAAGTATTACTAGCTTTTATATTGATCAGTTGCTCTTTTATGATAAGTTAATCATTCACATTATATATTATGGATTCAATAATTATTTTCATAAAAAATATTGAAAGGGGAAAAGTGAAAACACGATTAGCTGCTACAGTTGGTGATGATCAAGCGCTAAAAATTTATGAAGCCCTTTTAGAACATACTCAAAAAGTCGTTCGAGCAGTTAATGCTGAACGATTTTTGTTTTATAGCTCTTTTATTGAAAAAAAAGATTCCTGGTCAGGTAATTTTTTTAATAAAAAAGTGCAATCACAAGGTGATTTGGGAAGCCGAATGTCAAATGCATTTTTGGATGTTTTTGAGGTGGATGGAAAAGCAATAATTGTTGGAAGTGATTGTGCCTCATTGACACCTGAAATTATAAAAACAGCACTCGAGAAACTAGATGAGTATCCTTTTGTTGTCGGGCCTACTTTTGATGGCGGATACTATCTGTTAGGCATGAATTCGTATGAGCCTTCTGTTTTTGAAGATATAGAATGGAGTACAGAAACCGTTTTTCCAACAACACTTTTACGCATGGCTAGTTTGAAGAAAAGATGTTTTTTCTTACCCCAACTTTCCGATATAGATTATGAGGAGGATTGGTTGAAGTATGGATGGTTGATCAAATAAAAATTTATGAAGTATTATATACTATATTGAAAAGCTATCGTCGGAATTCCTTTAAATTAGTTGATATAGACAAATGATTCAATCCACCTGCAAAATGATAAATTCCTCTACCATAATCGATTCTAAACCTTTTAATTTTCATTCCAATTCCAAAAGAAAAACCTGATCTACTTCTAAAATTAGTAACTGAAAGCTCCCTTCTTACCATGTGATTGTAACCAATGCGTAATCTCATAATTTCTCCCTTTCCAAAAAGAAATTCTCCATTAAAAATAACATGACGGAAAAAGTTATCTGCAAAGTCTTTAAAAGGTGATCGATTGTTTTGAGTACCATCACCAATTAAGAAAACAGACTCCACCGTATTAGGGTCATCATAAGTAATATTCCAACGGTGTAAATTATGACCTATAAAAGAGAATCGGAATGGTAAGTGTTTTAATCTTTGAGAAATTCCTATCTGGATATCAAATGGTAAATTTTCTCGGTTTTTCCCTTCATAGGCGGAAAATTGAAAACCGATATTTTTAAAAAGTAAAGTTGCTCCGAATCTTCCAGTCGAATCAGAATAATAGGCTGCAATATCAGTTGAAACCCCAAAAGAATTATAAGATTCAAATTGTGAATTTATTAATTTTAAATTAGCTCCAATTGAAAGATTATTATATAGTTGTTTCCCAGCCCCCATTGTCAGAGCATACTCAGATGCTTTGAATTGTCCGTTGATATTTCCAAGATTATCTGTTAAGTCAAATTTCCCGTAAGAAATATATTGAAGTCCACCATGAAGAGTTAAATCCTGTTTTTTTAAATGGTGGGCATACCCAAAATAACCATTACCAATATCAGATAGATGAAAGTTATAGTTGAAAGAAAGTGCCTGATGCATTTTGGAATTTAATAAAGAAGGATTTGAGTAGGCAAGAGCAACATCATCATCTTTTACCGTGATCAAATTTCCAGCTAGTGAGGTTACTCTTGCAGAATTGGAGAGATTAAGAAATTCGTAGATGTGATCTCCTCCAACTTGAGCATTTAAATTTTCCCAAACAAAAAGTAAAATTAAAAGGAGGGGTAGTAATTTTTTCATTTTATGCTATTATAATTTTTTTCTAACAAAGTAACCTTAGTTTACTTAGTGGGTAACTTTAGATTGTTTTATTTTAAAAAAGTATTACTCTACATTTATTTCAATTCCCTCCTTTTTCCAAGTTGTAAGGCATCGACCATTGATGCAATTCATTGTTTGAAAATGTTTACCATTTTCGTCATACTTTTTTAGTTCTCCATGTTCAAGTGCAAAGTCAGTATCAGCATCAGTACCATTGTAACTACCTTCGGTTTTTAAATTTCCATTTTCATGATATTCTTTGAAAAATCCCATTTCTTTTCCTTTTTCAAAATGCAAAACCTCTTTAATTTTTCCATTTGAAAAATATCCTTTTAACTCACCTTCCCAAGTTCCGAGCACATAGGTAGCTTCTTGGGAAACCGTTCCATCGATGAAAAATGATTTAAATTTTCCATCATGAATGCCATTTTTATAATTGACCAATTCTTGAATTTGCCCATTTGGGAAATAAAACTCTTGCTTTCCATGGAGTTGGTTGTTTTTATAATTTGATTTTTCCAATAACTTCCCATCAGCAGAAAATCGAGAATAAGTACCTTCTTTGGCAAAATCTGATTTACGTCGGGTATAGGATTCTATAACTATATCACCTTCTTTTACCTCGACTGTTTCAATATTACTGCAGCTGAAAAATAAAACTGATAGAAAAATAGAAAAAAGAACTTGATTCATTTTTATGGTCTTATTTTGATTTTTTTAAATAAACTAAATCGCTTTAGAAGAACGGGAAATTACAAAATAGATTATAGTTTTTGAAATGGTTAATTTTTTAAATGACACCTTTAAGACTTTATGTAGATGATTTGGGTAATAAAAAAACCGCAATCTTAAATTAATTAGATTGCGGTTTTTTTTTTCGATAAAGTTACTTTGCTTTAACTTTAGCTGGAATGATACTTCTTCCAATACTTTCGTAATGGAATCCTAATTCTTTCATTCTGTCTAAACTATATAAGTTTCTTCCATCGAAAATAACTTTATTATTCAACGCTTCCGCAACTCGATCAAAGTTAGGGGTCCGGAAAACACTCCATTCTGTGATAATAGCTAGGGCATCTGCGTTTTCGATGCATGAATATTGGTCATCTGCCATTTCAACTTGACCATTGTAAATGGTATTTACATTTTCCATCGCCTCAGGGTCATAGGCCACTACTTTTGCTCCAGCTTTAATTAAATCATCAATTATATATAATGCAGGCGCTTCACGAATATCATCGGTATTTGGCTTAAATGCTAAACCCCAAACTGCGATCGTTTTGCCAGTCAAGTCTTCTCCAAAGTGTCTTAATATTTTTGCAGATAGAATATTTTTTTGCAGTCGATTTACATTCATTACTGAATTCAAAATTTTAAATTCGTAATCGTTTTGAGAGGCAGTTTTTGCTAATGCTTGCACATCTTTAGGAAAACAACTTCCACCATATCCAACACCAGGGAATAGAAATCTTTTTCCAATACGATTGTCACTACCCATTCCTTTTCTAACATTATCAACGTTTGCACCAGTCATTTCACAAAGGTTAGCAATTTCATTCATAAATGAAATACGAGTTGCTAAGTAAGAATTGGCCGCATACTTAGTCATTTCAGCAGACCGTTCATCCATGAAAAAGATTGGATTTCCTTGACGAACAAATGGTTCGTATAATCTTTTCATGAACTTTTGTGCTTTTTCAGAATTAGTTCCAATAACTACTCGATCTGGTTTTAGGAAATCATCAACTGCAACCCCTTCTCGTAAAAATTCTGGATTTGAAACTACATCAAAAAGAGATTCATCGCAATTTGCTGCTATGGCTGCGTGAACTTTTTCAGCAGTTCCAACAGGGACAGTACTTTTGTCCACAATAACTTTATAATCTTTAATTATATTTGATAACTCTGAAGCAACACCCAAAATATAAGATAAATCAGCCGACCCATCTTCTCCAGGTGGAGTAGGCAGAGCTAGAAAAATGATTTCAGCGAAACTTACTGCTTCAACTAGATTAGTTGTGAATCGTAGTCTTCCTTCTTTAGTATTTCTCTCAAAAAGTAATTCTAAACCTGGTTCGTAAATTGGAACCTCGCCATTACGCATTCTTTCTACTTTTTTTGCGTCAATATCTACGCATATCACATTATTACCGGTTTCTGCAAAACAGGTTCCTGAAACAAGGCCAACATAACCAGTACCAACGACTGCAATTTTCATAATAGGAAATTGGGTTTAAGTAAAATAATAGGAATTCAGAAATTTATTAAAAAGCATTGCTGAATATTAAGTATAGTTGACTTTGAAAAATATTTCTTAATGCATTCTTCCATGGAAAGCGTAATAGTTTTACAAAGAAACAATTAGTGTTTTGGTTGAGTAGCGCTCTTTAGAAGAAGCATGTAAAACAGTTAATGAAGGTTTTGTTAAGTAGATAGGGCTTCAATAACTTTTAGTGGAAAAAATAACAGGATCTTAATAAATAGATCCTGTTATTTTTTCAACTAATTAAAAGAAATTAGACCTCTTATCGTCAATATCAGCATTTTTTTTCATTGATTGCATTACAGCAGTATTTACCTGATTTTGAGAATTCAATCGGATGGTATTTCTTATTGAGGCAATATTTGAAGGAGGTGTAGCAGCTGGTTTCGAAGTAGTTTTTACTACAAAAACTCCATTTTGACCAATTATTGGAGCAGCAACAGTTCCTTGATCTACTGAAAAAGCAGCAGCAATAACATTAGGCTCCTGACCAAGGCCAGGAACATTTGGAGCACTGAAACTTACATTCGAGGCTGTATCTAGATCAGTCTGGAATGTATTAGCGATAGATGTTAAGTCTTGCGTATTGATTTTTCCCTTAATGACTTCCCCTTTCTTCATGTTTCTAACTATAGGTGTAATGATGTCTCTAACATTATCAAGGGAAGCTTTTCCAGCTGTTTGAATCATATCAACACCTGCAACAATATATTTATTATCATAAAAATCAACTTGATCTTGAAAGCTATATACATCTGAGGAGACATCTCCGACACTATTTTCAAAGGCAAATTTGATCATTTTTCTAGAATCTTCGCTTGAAGTTAGACCTTGAATGCTGTAGGCATTGGCTGCAATTGGATTAGAAGCAGTATACTCAACGGTTGTATTTGCTTCTGCTGCTGTTTTCATTGCGTCTAAATTTTTATTAGTTCTAATGAACTCAGTTGCTTGAGCATAAACAGATTTTGTAGTTTTTTTAGAAGGAATAACGTTTTTCCCCAAGAAAGCTACTTTAACTCGTACTGTTTTAGTAGTTGTTTTTCTTCCAAGAGGCTCAATTAAATGAACACCAAAATCTGTTCTTACAGCATATAGTTTGTTTAAGTCTCCATCAAAAAAAGCTACATCATTGAATTCAGGAACCCATTGATTGATAGCAGTGTATTCGTAAACTCCACCTTTATTTTTACTTCCTTCATCAGTACTGAATTCTGCGGCTAAGGCAGCGAAGTCTCCACCCGCCTCAATTACAGTTTTCAAACTATCTGCTGTTTTCTCCCAAGCTAAATATTGAGCTTCAAATGGTTTTTGACCTCTTTGTAACGTTGGATCACTTATTAAAATATGACGAACAGTTGCAGAATCAGGTAATACCCTTCGATCTATTATCTTAGCAACATTGTAAGCTCTTCCCTCTAAATATGGCGCAGTAACAGATCCTATTGTTTGTTCAAAGGCGCTAGCTTGAATAGCTTGATTTAGATTATCAGCGGTTAACCATCCTTGTCCTTTAGTACCAAAGTTACTTTCAATAAAAAGGTCAATATCTTCAGAGTTAGTTTTTTCAGCAAATTCATTTCCTAATTTAACAACATCTTCTTTTATGTTTAAAGAATCTTGGGCTGAAGGAGTCACATTAAACGTGACATAACCAACCTTTCGAGTTTCCTCATCTTGCATATATTTGACAGCATTAGCATTTAAATAAGAGGTTAAATCTGCATCTTCAACAACAACTTCATTATCTTGAACTTCATCGAAAGGAATTTTAACATATTCAAATGTAATTCTTTGGTTTTGGTCAGCATATGATTTTTCAACCATCCAAGAAGGATTATACATTGATTTGCTTACTAAAGTGTTCAATTTAGATTGTATGCGTTCTTTTCTAACTTCTCCTTCATGCATACTCCAAAAGTCGACAAAGTCCTTGCTTAATGGTTCTCCATTAATCTCATCATCCTCAATCATTTTCTGAAATTGTCTAATCCTCTCCATGTCAGGTTGAGGGTTAGGATTGAATTGAGCTTGTGGGCCCCCAGCAGGGAAACGACTAGCCATAAGTGGGCTCAAGTTGGCAGGTGAGCCAAATTGTAAATCTTTTAATTCTTGTGTACTGACACCAAGGCCCAAAGCTTCAGATTCGTTTTGAATAATTGATTTCTCGACCAAATAGTTCCATAAACTAGCTCGCTGAGCATAACTATCATTACTTTGAAAACTTTTACTTCTAACTTGATATTGTCTATCGAAATCAGGGTAACTAATTTTGGTACCTGCTATATTTCCAATTGTGGTTCCACTCGTTGCACCAATACTTCTATCACCTGACATAGAATCCATCATGATAAATGCAGCAAGCCCTAAACCAATAAGAAGGATTAAAAGCCAATTATTTTTTCTAATTTTTCCAATTAACGCCATTTCGTATTATAATTTTGATTGATTTACTTTAAAATATGTATTTTTTTATTAAATATGTAAAGTGCTGGTATTAAATACAATACCTTATATATTCCTAGAGAATTTTTATGATGAAAACCGACAAAGTTTGAAGGTTTTAAAAAATCCATGCAAAGGTATCATTCTTAGGTCTTAAAATCAAAAAAAGCTCGTTTTTTATGAATTTATGGCTCGATGAAAGTAAATATGGATTGTTGGTTTTACGCTAAAAATTGGAAAAGGTTGGAAAATGATTTAGGAATATGCAAAATGAATATGGATTGTCAAAGTATAATAAATAAAACGCATTTAAATGAGTTTATTAACGTATGATAGCAGGTATCTAATTCTGTGAAGTTAAGATTTGATTTTTTTAATGCAGTCGTTATTTTATTCATTTAGATGAATAGCAGCTGCATCTAATTCATCATAAAAATCTTGTCCATATTTTCTGATCAAGGGATCTTTCAAAAATTTATAAACTGGTAATTCTTCTTTTTTTCCTAATTCACAAGCTGCAGAGCAAATATCCCATATATCATAATTGATGGCTTCAAAATTCACTCTTTCATCTTTTTCCACACGAATAGGATAAAGGTGACAGGAGATAGGTTTCTTAAAATCAATTGCACCGGCTTTGTGTGCTTGTTCGATTCCACATTTTGCTATACCTAACTCATCTATGGTCATAAAGGAGCAGGCTCCATCCGGTTGAAGAGATGTTCCATATTCTTCTGCTTCATCGTAGTAAACTGATGTTCCATCTTTAGAAATTGCTTGCCTTCCTTTTTCGGTCAAAAAAGGAGCTACCTTCTCATAAATTTGATCCAGAATCTCAATTTCATTTTTTTCCAATGGAGCACCAAAATCACCTTCCCAACAGCAGGCGCCTTTGCAAGCCTTTAGGTTACAAAGGAATTGTTTTTTGATTACATCATCGCTGACAAGTTTGCCTTTTATAATTAGCATAAATTTTATTTAGTGTGACTCAGTGACTAGTCTATCTGCTTTATATTTTTTTTAGTAAATGTTTTACATTTTACAATCAATATTCAGATTTTAAATTTCAACTTCTTAACTTTAGCAAAAATAATTTATTTAATCTTGTCTCAACTTTATTTGAGCATTTAATTCTAATAAATATGAAAAAAGTACTTTTAAGTAGTTTGATGCTTTTTATGGTAGCAAGCATTTTCGCACAGAATAATACAGTTGTGGATCGATCGGCAGCAGATGCAGCTACTCAAGTTTTAGTGGGAAAATTTCAATTATCGGATATTCAAGCTGTTAAAATGCTGAAAATTCAACAACGTAAGCTTAAAAATAATTTAGAGATCGCACCACTCGAGGCTACGGATATTGATAAGTATTTAGCCAAAATGAGTGCTAATGAAGAGCAAACTAATTTTTCCATTAGAAGAATTTTAAATACAGAACAAGTGAAAATATTGACAAAAGACGAGTATGATTTGCGGGTGAAAAGAGCAGGTGTTTCCTCCCGTATGCAAAAAGAAGGAGCTAGTCCTCTTGAAATAAAAAAAGTACTTATCACAGTAAATTAGTTGTCTATTTAATGACAAAATGAAAGACTTGAATGATCCATTCTAGTCTTTTATTTTGTCAGTTTTCCTTCCTTCTATTTTTTTCTCCTGGCTACCTATTTAATCTTACAGAAAAAAATGATGATCTGCTAAAAAATTAATATTTTTGTCTTCCAAATGGCTTAACAAATTTGATGTTCAATCGTTGGATAAAAAACATTTAATCAAACTCTCCTGATATAATCGGGAATTAAAAATACAATAAGAAATAAATGGATCTACTTAAGCAAAAATTTTTTGAGAAATCATCTCAATTAAAAACCGAAGTTAAGGATATTTTAAAAGCACAAGGCGGAAAAAAAGTTGATGAGGTAACTTTAACCCAAGTTTTTGGGGGAATGCGGGGTGTAAAAAGTATGATTTGGGAAACTTCACAATTGGATCCACTTAAAGGGATTAGATTTAGAGGGTATTCAATACCAGAATTAAGAGATTTATTACCTCGAGTAGTAAATGGGAAAGAGCCTCTGCCTGAAGCTCTATTTTGGTTGATGCTAATTGGTGAGATTCCAACGGAAGATCAGGTGAAGGGATTGACTGCGCAATGGATGGCTCGAAGCACAGTTCCTCAGCATACTTTTGATGCATTGGATGCTCTTCCAAAGGACACTCATCCAATGACGCAATTTAGTATCGCTATTGTCTCGCTTCAAACTAAGAGTGTTTTTGCTCAACAATATGCAAAAGGCATGAGTAAAAATGATTATTGGGATGCAACTTACGAAGACACGATGAATTTGATTGCAATGTTACCGAGGGTAGCAGCATACATTTATAGAAGATCGTATCACCAAGGGAAACATATTGCCCCAGATTTGACCTTAGATTGGGGCGGAAATTTTGCTCACATGCTAGGTGTTCCTGGAGAGGAGTTTAAAAGTTTTATGAGATTGTATTTGACCATTCATGCCGATCATGAAGGGGGAAATGCATCTGCACATACAACTCATTTGGTAGGGTCAACTTTAAGTGACTCTTATCTTTCATTAGCAGGTGGAATGAATTCCTTAGCAGGCCCCTTGCATGGATTGGCGAATCAGGAAGTGATCAAATGGATTTTCAAAATGTTAGAATCTTTGGGAACAAAGAAACCTACGAAAGCACAAATCAAAAAATATGTCAAAGCGACACTCGCCGCAAGACAAGTAATTCCTGGATATGGACATGCTGTATTGAGGGAACCAGATCCTCGATTTGTAGAACAAAAAAGATTCGCAAAAGAAAATATTAAAGACTCAGATATTATTAATGTAGTTTGGAAATGTTTTGATGTGGTGCCAGAAGAATTAAAAGCATTGGGTAAGGTAAAGAATCCTTGGCCAAATGTAGATGCTCATTCAGGAGCAATTTTAGTTCACTACGGAATGAACGAATATAGTTTTTATACTGTACTATTTGGGGTGTCTAGGGCGCTAGGCGTTTTGTCTGCACTTTGTTGGTCACGAGCTCTAGGCTTTCCATTAGAACGACCAAAGTCTGTAACGATAAAATGGGTAAAAGAACATTTAGCAAAAGCAAAAGCAGCAGCAGCGAAGTAAGTTGATTTTATTCGAGAAATATAATACCCGATGTTGAGAAATCAACGTTGGGTTATTTTTTGTAAAATGTAAATGTATTGTTGAGTTGGGCTAATTGTAATAAATTATTTTTGATAAAACTCAATGCTCATCTCTTTATATTATTTTGCCATCGTTAATTTTCTAGTTTCCATTTTTCGCATTTACTTTTTTTTTGCTCTACCCATCTTTAAAGTTATCTCAATCGTTTTTCAAATTATTTGCTCAGGAATTTAAGTGGATTTTATACGAGGTAAAATTTAAATTTCATAACACTACATTTACAATAGTAATTTAATTCAAAAACCAAGAACAATGTTAATCTAATTCTGTTCTAAAAAAAACGTTACTTATGTTTTATAAAACTTTTTATCTTTGAGCGTTTTTATACCAAGACAATTAATTTCCAAATTTAAAAATTAAACAGATTATGGCTTTTAAACTTCCTAAACTCCCTTATGAATACGGTGACTTGATGCCACACATTGACAAGCGAACAATGACAATTCATCACACTAAGCATCACAATGGATATACATCAAAATTAAACGCAGCGATTGAAGGAACCGATCTTGCAAAAGAATCTATTGAAGATATTTTGAAAAAAGCTTCTACCCATGGAGCAGCAGTTCGAAATAATGGTGGTGGATTTTATAATCACTCTTTGTTTTGGAAAGTGATGTCTCCAAATGGAGGAGTCCAGCCTTCCGCCAAAAGTAAAATCGGAGGAGCTATCAATAAAGACTTTGGTTCTTTCGAAGCGTTCAAAGATGCATTTTCTGCAGCTGCAAAAACTCAATTCGGTTCGGGTTGGGCTTGGTTGTGTGTGAGTAATAAAGGAAAATTATTTGTTACAAGTACTCCTAATCAGGATAATCCCTTAATGGATTGTGCAGATAAAAAAGGAACACCAATCTTAGGTTTGGATGTTTGGGAGCATGCTTATTACTTGAAATATCAGAACAAACGACCTGATTATGTTGAAGCATTTTTCAGCGTTGTAAACTGGAAACAAGTAGCTCGGAATTTTTCTGCAGCTACCAAGAAATAGCATTCTTAATGTAAATGAGGAGACAAAATAGAAATTATAGAAATTTTAACATTTCAATAATTTTGTGCTTTTTAGGATAAAAAAGACCGAAAACGATTGTTTTCGGTCTTTTCTGTAATAAAATTAACCAATAAGCTAAAAGTGCAAAATCTATTTATTTGTCACTTTGAGGATTAGATTGTAACTTGTGGCAACTTATTAGCCTAACATAACGTTTCAAATATTATAATCCAAAAAATGTTTATTAAGGAAATTTCCTAAATAACTGAATTATTTTACATAAAACCTTTACCCATGATCATTTTAAGTGTTTTAGCGCTAATCCTTGTTGTTTTCGGTTATGAAATCGTACAAGAAGCTTAGTAAGACAAACAACCCAAATGAAAAGGCTTTCACAAATTTTTGTGGAAGCCTTTTCTCATTTTAAGGAATGGTCTTAAATTATTATTGTTTCATTTCTTGAGGAATCGTCGCTTGATACATTTCTTCCGCTTGTTCTTTAGTGTAATTCCCATTTCCAGATTGAAAAATATATTCTCGATCTCCTTGAATTACAATTCTTCGAAAACCGAAATTATGTAAAGTCGAATCAATAACAGTTTCAAATACAAATCCATTTGGTTCATCTAGAATTACATTAACAGAAGAGTAAACAGAAATACTTCTTAAATTATTCAAGTGTTCTCCTTTTGTTGCAACAACATCTTTTGTTGCTTCACCAAAATAAACACGCACTTCATAATCATCAGATTTTTGACTTTTGATAATCACTTCATCTTGAACAACTAAATTTTCTTTTTTTATATCAACACTATCAGGAGCTAATATAGTATACGGAATTCCATATTCGAGAAGGTTACGAGGCTTCAAATAGTTGTCATCTGCATTATTGCAAGCCGCAAAAACAACAACAGTTATAAAAAAGGAAAATAATCTCATGAATATTTTTTTAGATTTATGATTTTTAAATTTGAATAAGAAAACATTGACAACAAAAATATACTTTTCAACGGATAAAATTTAATGATTAGTTTTTTTAAGTTAATTTTAATTATGAAAATAAAAATTGAAGTTTGTGCAGCCACAGTTCAATCTGCCCTGACCGCTCAGTTGGCAGGAGCCCATCGTGTAGAATTATGCAGTAGTTTGGAATTGGGAGGAATTACTCCAAGTGCTTCGACAATTGAAAAAACAAGAGAAATTTTGGATATTGAAGTTTATGTTTTGATTCGCCCTCGACCAGGAGATTTTTTATATTCCTCTCTCGAATTAGATGTCATTAAGCGAGATATTCTATTTTGCAAAAACGTAAAAACAATAAATGGTAAAAAAATTGATGGTGTCGTGCTTGGTATTTTGCAAAAAGATGGTCAAGTTGATGTCGAACGGACTAAAGAGTTAGTTGATTTGGCTGCTCCAATGAAAGTTACTTTTCACCGTGCATTTGATCGCGCTGTTGATCCATTTTTATCTTTGGAGCAAGTGATTGAAACAGGCGCTAGTCGGATTTTAACTTCAGGTCAATTTTCCGATGCCTTTAAAGGGAAATTGTTATTGAAAGAACTAGTTGAAAAAGCTGCGGGTAGAATTTCCATTATGCCTGGTGCAGGAGTAAATTCACAAAATATTTTGGAACTTTTAAAAATAACGCGAGCTAGAGAATTTCATCTTTCTGGAAAAGGTAATATTAAAAGTAAAATGACTTTTAAAAATCCAAATTTTGATTTTTCTGAAAACGACTTCTCTGAAACAGATCTAAAAAAAATAATGAGTGCAAAAAAAATGGTAAACGATTAATATTAACCGTTCACCATTAAGCATTAACAATTAGTTAATTACATCATTTTTTTCTTAGACTTAATTCCACAACCAACAGCTTTTGTGGTTGCAGGGTCAGGATCATTTCCAGCTTCTAATGCGTTAATTGCATCTTCCACATATTTCACCTTTACTAAGTTAACATCTTCGTGATTATCATCGATTGCTCCAATGTATTTTACAACTAAATCTTTGTTTAGCAAAAATACATGAGGAGTTTTTGTTGCGCCATATTTTGGAAAAATTTTTTGACCTTCATCGAACACATATTCGAAGGGAAATAATTTTTCTTCTGCCCGGACTTGCATTGCTTTGAAACTGTCTCCCTCTTTTACCGCCGGGTCATTTGGATTAATTGCTATAACTGGGTAACCTATTGGTGCATATTTTTTATGCAAAGTAATAATTCGATCTTCGTATTCAACTGCGTAAGGACAAGTATTGCAAGTGAAAGTCACTATATAACCTTTTGCACCCTCAAAACTACTAAGAGAAATTAAATCGCCATTTACATTTTTTAAATTGAAATCTGTTGCTGTATCTCCAATTTTTAATTTTTTGGATACATCATCGTTTATCATTTTAGATGCGCTATCCTGGGGTGCCTCAGTTATTTTTTCTGTACCATTATTTGAGGCAGTTGATTCTCCGCAAGAAGTCATAAAAATTCCTATTGCAAGAAATAGGAAAGAAGTTTTAATTAAATTTTTCATGATTAGATTTTTAAATATGATTTAACAATAGTGTTTAATTCTTCGTAGTTATCGAATTCACCTTTGATGATTTCGTATTCTTCTTTATTATATATTATTGTGACTGGTATTGCTCCATCCCACTCTGGGTCAACTTTGTCAATCCAAGTATTAAAATCTGGATCATTCAAAGAAACAATATGGGACATTAATTTTTCCTTTTGAATAAAAGGTCGAAGTTTAGAATCAATATGTTTTTTTGAATCTAAACTGATCAAAACAACTTTTAATAATTTGTCATTGTATCTCCTATTTAAATCTTCAAAATAAGGCAATTCTGCGATGCAGGGAGAGCACCAAGTTGCCCAAAAGTTTATTACATAGGTCGTATCATTTCTATGATTAAACAGATAAGCTAAATCATCATAGGAATCGTAAACAGCTGAAAGTTTAGGTGCCTTTTCTATATCAATCTTAGATTTGTTAATTGAATCGGATTGATTAATTCTAGGAGTGGTAGATACTTGCTTTTCTCCACAGCTTTGGATCGTAAGGAGAAGTACAGTCAACAAAAGGATAGAAAGAAGTTTATATTTTAGTACATTCATTTTTTTATCTTAAAATCAAATTTAAAAGTAAATATTTTAACTAACCATTTCCTCTTTTAGGAGATCGTTGAGGGCTTCGTAAATTTGGTCGCTTTTTTTTAGATCTTTTCTTTTTTACTCTTTTGTCCTTGATTGAACAACCCATTGCTTTTGTAAATTGTGGATCAGGTTTTTCACCTATTTCCATTTGAGTAATCGCTATTTCAACGTATTTGATTTTTATATTATTATTATCTCGACTGTCGTCAATTGCACCAATATATTTAACAACTCTATTTTCATCCAAAAGAAAAACATGAGGTGTTCGAGTCGCTCCAAATTGTGGATAAACTTTTTGATCTTCATCGAGTAAGTACATAAATGGAAATTCTTTTTCTGCAGAACGAACTTTCATTTCTTCAAAACTATCATCCGGTCTTAAATCAGGATCGTTCGGATTGATTGCTACAACTGGGTATCCTATTGGTGCGTATTTTTTATGTAAATCAATGATGCGATCTTCGTAATCGATTGACACAGGGCAACTATTACATGTAAAAATAACTATGTATCCTTTTATGTCTTGGATGCTTTCCAAGGAAATCATCTTATCATCTATGTTTTTCAAATTGAAATCTGCGGCAACATCGCCTACTTGGTATCCGTTACTTTTTTCTGATATGGTATTAAAAGTAACTTGGGTTGGAAAAGTGAACCCTACTACGAATAAAAATGCAGTAAAAAGTAATATTAATTGTTTCATAATCAATGAGTTATGTTTTGTGAAATAAAAAAATAAAAACAAGAAATAGATCGATGTGATGATATTGAGAAAGAGGTTATTATAGACCTAAATTGGAAAAATACAGTTTGGGTAAAATTGCTACTCAGAATAAAATTAAATTAGATTTTTTTGTTTAAAAATATGAGAATGGGATTGTTTTTTTAAATAAATAATAAAAGTAATATCCTCATTATAGAGAATATTACTTTTTTAAAAAAATAGATTTAGAAAAGTCAAGCTATGCATTCAGTTTATATTTGACTCCAATTCGCTCCAATTTTGCAATCATCTCTCCGTCTACATTAACTTTTCGACTAACAGAACGAAATCTTAATTTTATCTGGTTATCAGGTTCAATTACTTCAATTTTTAGAGGAAGTTTACCTTTGCTGTGTTTACAAATATCTTCTATTTCATCAATTAAGTCGTCTGTTATTTTTTGAACATGTAATTTCAAAGTAATTGATTCTGTCATTTTTAATCCAATGGCAGCCAATTGCTGAATCTCTTGAACTTTGAACTGATATTCTTCACGGTAATTATTGTATTCGTATTTTCCTTTGATAAAAACAACTTCACCTGGCTTCATTCGAGCAGCATAATCATTATAATCATCTCGCCATAATGCTAATTCCAAAGAGCTGTTGTAATCTTGAATTGTAAAAAATCCGTAACCATTTCCTTTTTTATCAATTCTATTGTTAGCTGCTATAACTACACCTGCGAGATTAAGATTTCCACCTTTATGATTTTCTAAATCTTCCAAAGTACAGGTCGTATAGTTTTCTATTTCTAATTTATAATCATCTAAAGGATGGCCAGAAATATAAATTCCAGTTACCTCTTTTTCCTTTGTTAATTTTTCAATTAAGCTCCATTCACGAGCTTGAGGTATTTTTGGTTCAGGACTTAAGATATCTTCAGAGTCTCCAAATAGCGAATTCAAAGACTGTGCTTTTTGAGCTTGATAAGCATTGCCATAACGTAATAGATGTTCGATAAACGTATCGTATTTTTCCGAGGGAGCATAATAAACCCAACGTGCCATGTCAAAACAATCTAAACCACCACCTAAGACTAAACTGTCCAAACATCTTTTATTAAAGGAACTTAAATCCAATCGGCGCATCATATCAAAAACATCTTTGAATGGAACACCAGTTGCTCTTTGTTCTAAAACTGCACTAACAGGACCTGATCCAACTCCTTTTAACGCAGTTAAACCAAATCGAATTTGACCTTTTTTATTGACAGAAAAGTCTGCTGCACTTTCATTCACATCAGGACTGAGAACATCAATTCCCATTCTTTTACACTCTCGTAAAAAGAAAGTAAGCTTTGAAATATCATTTTTATTATGCGTTAAAACTGAAGCCATAAATTCAGCAGGGTGGTGTGCTTTTAAATAAGCGGTTTGAAATGCAACTAAAGCATAACAAGTAGAGTGCGATTTGTTAAATGCATATGAGGCGAAAGCTTCCCAATCTGTCCATACTTTTTTAACAATGGTTTCATCGTGCCCATTCTTTTTACAACCTTCCAAAAACTTAGGCCACATTTCATCAATTAACTTCTTCTTTTTTTTACCCATCGCTTTACGTAACATATCGGCTTCACCTTTGGTAAAATCGGCTAGTTTTTGCGAGAGTAACATCACTTGCTCCTGATAAACTGTAATTCCATATGTTTCCTCCAAATATTCTTTCATGTCAGCGAGGTCATATTTGATTGGTTCTTTTCCGTGTTTTCGTAAAACGAAAGAGGGAATGTAAGCCAATGGACCAGGACGATACAAAGCATTCATTGCAATTAAATCCTCAAATTTTGTCGGGACTAAATCACGTAAATATTTTTGCATTCCACTTGACTCATACTGAAATACTCCAATTGTATCACCTCGTTGGAATAGCTTATAAGTTAACTCATCTTCAAGCGGAATTTCATCAGGATCAATGTCAAGATCTTTATTTTCTTTGATCATCGCAATCGCATCCTTGATAATTGTCAAAGTTTTTAAACCTAAGAAATCCATTTTTAAAAGCCCTGCATCTTCCGCTACACTATTATCAAATTGGCTGACCAACATATCAGAATCTTTGGCAACTGTAACGGGGATATATTTAGTGATCTCGTCAGGTGTAATGACAACCCCACAAGCATGAATTCCAGTATTTCGGATTGAGCCCTCAAGCTTTCGGGCAGTCTGTAACATTTTTCCAATGTGGTCAGGTTGCTCAGCTAGTTTCCGGAATTGGTAGGCTTTTTCTACATCTTCCGAATTCATTTTTCCCTTTAGTTTTTTGTTGATGTCTCCATCTTCCAAAACACCTTTAAGCGTTGCTCCAAGTTGAAGAGGAAAAGTTTTTGCAACTCGATCTACTTCTGAAAGTGGCACATCTAAAACTCTTCCAACATCTCGAATACTACTTTTGGCTGCCATTGTACCATAGGTGATAATTTGTGCTACTTGGTTTCGACCATATTTATCAATCACATAATCAATTACTTTTTGTCGTCCTACATCGTCAAAATCAATATCAATATCGGGCATTGAAATCCGTTCTGGATTAAGAAAACGCTCAAAAAGTAAATCATATTTAATCGGGTCAACATTTGTAATTCCAATACAATATGCAACTGCCGAACCTGCTGCCGAACCTCGACCTGGGCCAACACTCACACCCATCTCTCGAGCAGTTGTTGTAAAATCTTGAACAATCAAAAAGTATCCAGGATAACCTGATGCTTTGATGACACTCAACTCAAAATCTAATCGTTCTTTGATTGCTGGTGTGATGTCTCCATATCTTTTTTTTGCACCTTGGTAGGTCAATCCTCGAAGAAAATCATCTTGTGTAGTGTAGCCCTCTGGAATTGGGAAATTAGGTAAAAGTACATCCCGTGCTAGCTCAAGCGTTTCGACTTTATCATAAATTTCCATGGTGTTGTCCACTGCCTCAGGTATGTCTTTAAACAAGACTTTCATCTGATCTTGCGTTTTGAAATAGAAGTCAGAACTTGGAAATTTAAATCGTTTTTCACTAGCCACACTACTGGCTGTATTGATGCATAAAAGAATATCGTGTGGTGCCCAATCTTCTTCTTCTACATAGTGAGAATCATTAGTGGCAATAGTTTTTACATTATACTTTTTAGCAAGCCTGAGGAGTGTTTGGTTGATATCCTCTTGACTGACACCTAGACCATCAATGTTTTCTAAGCCACCGTGTCGTTGAAATTCGATATAGTAATCTTCGCCAAAGAGATCAAGCCACCACTTTAATAATTCTTCAGCTTCATCCTCTTTTCCTCGTAAAATAGTTTGCGGCAGTTCTGCTCCAATGCAACAACTTGTAGCAATTAATCCCTCTGAATATTTAACTAATAGTTCTTTGTCAATTCGAGGATATTTACTGTATAAACCTTCCATGTATCCCAATGAACAAAGCTTACAGAGGTTCTCATACCCTGTTCTATTTTTGGCCAAAAGTAATTGATGATATCTTTTATCTTTTTCTCCTTTTGCTCGCGAGAAGGCTTTTTTATGTCGGTCATCAACGAGATAAAATTCACAACCTATGATTGGTTTAATATTACGTTTAGTAGCTTCAGCAACAAATTTAAATGCCCCAAACATATTACCATGATCAGTTAAGGCAACGGCTTTCTGACCATCTGCAGCAGCCTTATCCATCATTCCTGAGATGGAAGATGCTCCGTCAAGTAAAGAGTATTGAGTATGGCAATGAAGATGAACGAATTCTGACATAGTGTCTTTTTATTTATTAAAAAATACGTATAAGTATTGTTATAGGTTTTCACAAGATAATCAAAATGGAAACTAATAAAGGTGTTCAATTAGCTATTTCTCTGAGGTGTGGAAAAGTTTTTTATTAAAACAATCTGGCTCCTTTTCTATCTCTCATTAATTTTCTGTCTAATGATTCCAATACCATTTTCCAAAGCATTTCAAAAGGTATTATTTCCATTTCGATAGGTTTACTGGCAACCTCTAGAGGTTTGGTTTTTAATTTCTTAAATAAATCTTTAGTGTTTCTCTCCAATGCGATTCGATTGTAATTAGATTCTGGGATTTTCAAAAACATTTTAATAAAGCAATTGCTTCTAAAATCATCGTTTTTTCGGAGGTATCGAGAGGTATAGTTTCTCAAAGCTTCCATTCTTTCATTTACCTCATCTTCTTTCTTTTCGCCAAATAAAAATAAAATTTGTAAAACTAGAATCATAATGTTCATTCCGCGTTTATCTCTTGAAAAAGCAGGTAAACTTTTGACAAATGATCTAGAATCAAACCTTGGTTTACGTTTATTAATTGGAATTTCAATTTCTCCAATTCGAATAAAGTAATCAATAAATGCTTCGATAATATTCCAAAATTCTTTTCCTATTTCTAAATTTGATTTTTTCTTTTTACGAATGAATCTTACTTTTCTATAAAAATTAAACGCTTCTTGTATTTTTTTTGAATGGAATAAAAGGAGAATGTAAAACTGACTGACAATAAACCAATTTACACTTCCTTCACTTACAAGAGTTAAGCAATATTTTGCGTCTAAATCAGCTGCTTCATATTCTTTTATTTGAGTGTAGCTACTTAATCTTTTAAATATAAAGTTAAAGATTTGGGTTTTTGATTGATGAGGTTGATTTTGGAAAAAATGAAGTGCTTGATTGCAAGCCTTGATTGTTCCGATATGATCATTTTCCATTTGAAAACGTAAAACCAGAACAGTGTGAGCAAATAGACGAAATTGTCTATAAGTTGATTTCTCTAATAAAGGTTCTAATTCTTTAGCATAAGTTTTAGCTATTTTTATGTGAAATGGCTTAATGGTTTTAGATTGAACAAAATTACTGGCTAAATTATCGTACATTTCTCTAGCTAGTTCTTCATAGTCTCGATCTTCCTTTAGGTGTTTGAAAATATGATTGTACCTTTTTAATCTTTTTTGATCCCCGAGAAGTGTTCCATAGTAAGTCCGTAAATCTTTTAGCAAGTTGATGGCAATATCATGGATTTCAAATTTTAAAGCAATTTTCAAAGTTTTTTCAGAAAGTTTTATGCTTGCTTTTCTAGCACCATGTTCAGCCATAATCTTAATTGCCGCTAAATTTTTATAGCAACTTAAATTTGCTTTTTGTAAATCAGTATAAGATGACGCGTTTTGATCAATAAAAAAAAGAGTATTTATTGCTCGTTTTTCCAATCTGGATTTAATATTTCTGTAGCCTTTATTTAGATCATTAGTTCCATATAATTCTTTGCAGGCGTGCGTATCTGAGCTGAATTTTTGCTGCAAAATACCATCATATAGTTTGTATAATTTTTGATCTTTAGATAATTCATTGCCAATTATTTCTATATTTTTTACTTTATTCTTTCCCACAATTGATATTAAATCTTTTAAATATTTCATTTTATTATTTTTATTAAATCTTTTAAATGGAAATTCAATGATATTTCTTTAAAGGTAACTATATGGTTGTCAAGTATTTATATTTTTACTGTGTAGTGTATTTTAATTTAAACTAAGGTATAATAATTTATTTATTGACTAAAATTATATGTATTTTGACGTGTATATTTGTGAACCAACATTTAAGGACGATTAGAAATAGTTGTTTTTAAATTTATTAGCTATTATTTGTTGACTTTAGTTATTTCGGCACGTTAATTTTGCTGCAGGTTTTTTGGCATTATCTCAGCAACTTTTTTGGAAATAAGATTTAAAAGGATGAAGATTTTCAAACTATATTCCAATCATTTAGTTATGATCAGATATAGAGAGGATTCATGATTGTCAGTGCTGCACTTTTATAGTGTTGGAGTAGCCACTTAAAACCATTAAAAATGAGAAAAGACTTTAAAAAACCAATTAAACATTTTACAAGGAATTTAAAAATTTTATCAAAAACTGAAAACAAAAAAATTAAAGGAGGTATTACAAATGTCGATATAGGAATACTTTAAAAAGTTATATCTCAAAAATAAACAGTTCAGTAATTAGCTTAAAACTAGGACAAAGACTATTATGCACCAACGACATTGTTTTGTTCGAAAACATTTTTGAATTTGCCTTATGATGCCAACATGGGGTAAATATTGAATTCCTCTCTTGAATTCTAGGTAGTGCGTATATGCTAGACATTTATGCAACGTCTCTTTAAGTGTCCAAGATGAAATACGGAATGAGAACAAAATGTAAGAATTTATCTAAGGCGTGTGTATGAAGAATTTATTCTTCATTAAAAAAAGCTACTAATGAGAATTAGTAGCTTTTGTTTTCTTCTTCAATAGAAAAGTATTTTACCCTGATTTCTCGACTTTTAACAACACCTTAAGGAGAATCTAACGAGAGTTAGATTCTTTTTTATTGGTTGACATATTCCCAATGTGACCTGCTTTAAAGCCACCTTGGGAATAAAGTTAATAATTAAGGTCTTTTTCCTAATGAGATCATATTGGCAAAAATTCGATATGCTCCTGGAACTCCAGCTGGTAATTCTCTAAACCAAGAATATCCTGTGTAAACATAATATCCTTTTCCGTATTTAGTAATCAATAATCCTCCATCAAGTGCAGGTTCATTTGAATCATTTGAAGAAAGAATCGCTTCGAAATTTTCGTCCCATTCGTCTGGGAAATATAATCCACGTTCTTGTACCCATCCATCAAAATCTTTAGATGTAATTTTATTAGGATAATTCATGACATGATGATCTGGTTTTAAGATTCGAATCTCAGCTTCTTCTACAGCTACTCGACCTCTAGAAATACTAATTGGGTACGGAGCAATTTTTTCTTTTGGTAATTTTAATCGGTGACCTGTGTTGTATTGCACAATCATTGTTCCTCCTTGTTCAACATATTCGAATAGTTTATCTTGATAAAATCTGATTCGTTCAATCGTATTGTAAGCACGTATTCCTAATATTACTGCATCGAATTTACCCAAATTAGAAGGTGTAATATCTTTGTCTTTGAGTAACGTTACATTGTAACCAATTTGTTCTAGATTGATCGGAATCTCATCACCTGCTCCCATGATGTATCCAACATTTTGACCTTCCTTTTTCAAATCAATTTTCACTACTTTAGCTTCAGAATTTTTTACCACCGTTTGAGTTGGAATATGATCGTATTCAATAGAAACTAATTCTTGTGTATAAATTTTTTCACCAATTTTCACCAAAGGAGAGATAAAATTTACTTCTTGGTTTTGGGGAGGATAGAGTTTGAATGTGAAAGATTGTTCTTCACCCTTCATGTTTAATTCAAAATTAACTAAGGCAGGTTCTACCTTCCAGTTTATATCAGAAAATAATTCTAAAGTTCCTTTAACATCTGTTTTTCCTGATTTCAATAAAACAGTCACTTCTTTTGGTTTGTCATCAGAGAAAACAAAAACTTTTTCAGTTAGGTTAGCAAAGATCGGAATCGTTACCTCAAAGGGTCTGTACACTTCGCCTTTAACAGGATCTGTTTTTTTGTAAATTATTTCTTTTTCAATGAATAATGGAAGACCTTCTATGTTCAAATTAAATCGAACTTTGAAATTACGAGGAGTATTAGGTAAACCTCTAAGTTCTTGGTTGTCAACAGAGTACATTCCCAAACTTGCTTTCTTAGTTAACCAATATGGCCCAGTCAAAGGCATGTCATTTGGTAAATTTAATTTTTTAGAAAACTTATAAGTTTGGTTCCCTTCTAGTTTTAAATTTAGAGTAGAATCTAATTCGGTTGGTAAATAATTTACACTTAATAATTCTACATTGGCAGAAGAACGATTAATAATCTCCATATTTAACTCAACTTTTTCGCCTGGAGTAGCTGAATAATCATTTGCTTTTGCCTCTACAAATAAGCCCATTGAACCAATGATGATATCTTTTAGTTCTTCAAGTTTTATATTTTTGTAATAGCTTTCAGGTAAATTTGAGATCATTTTATAGGCTTCGGTTAGCAGAGGTAAACTTGCTGCAGGGTTTCCGTAATTAAAATTACGGTCTACTTGTTCCAATAACAGCCCAATTGCCTTTCCTCCCTTTATTCGAGTCCAGGAAGTATTGATTCCATCAAAAATGTCTTCTTTATTTTTAGGCATATCGCCTTTGAGTAATTCTAAATATTCCATTTGTGCACCACGTGAAGGAGTAGAACCCATACCCTGGCATTTGTGCATACTTCGACTTTCAGCTGCAATTTCATTATTTGATTTCCCTTTGATTGGATAATAAACACCTGCGTCAACACCCACCATCTTGGACTTATCTGCTGCTGCAAATTTTTCACGACTACCATAAAACCACCAAGAGGTATTCATAAATAATCGTTGAGGTTGCCAAGGTTTTACGTATTTTAATTGCTCAGGAAATTTAGTTTTATCGCCGACTAAATCGAAGGCTTTATGTGAGAGAACTGCTGAAGAAGTATGATGGCCATGTGTTCGTCTTCCTGAATCATGTGAGAAACGATTAATTACCACGTCAGGTTGAAATTTTCGAATTGCCCAAACTACATCAGCAACTACTTCATCTTGTTCCCATATTTTCAACGTCTCATCTGGCTTTTTGGAATAACCAAAATCGTTTGCTCTACTGAACATTTGTTTTCCTCCATCTACGCGTCTAGCTGCTAAAAGCTCTTCAGTTCTTATGACACCAAGCAATTCACGAATTTCGGGACCTATCAAATTTTGACCACCATCGCCTCTCGTCAATGAAAGGTATGCTGTATTCATTTTAAGTTCATTAGATAGGTAAGCAATCATTCGAGTGTTCTCATCATCAGGATGAGCCGCTACATAAAGAACACTTCCAAGAACTTGAAGTTTTTGAATCTTTTCATGAATGTTGCCTGAGGTTAACTTTTTTGGCGATTGAGCATGGATATTTTGTGTTAAAAAAATACCTAGAAAAAGTATCAACCCAATATTTAAAATTTTCTTCATCGTTAATTCTTTTACATTTAATTTGAAAGACAAATATATAAAGGTTTAAATAGAAAATAAGGTTTAAATGAGGATAGTATATTGCGATATGATGGTCTATTTTAGCTGACCTAAATCTCACAGTTGATTCATTTTTAGGCTAGAAAAATAAACCACTATGCTAAAAAGAAAATTTTAGTCGTAATCGATAAGCTGAGTTTTCGTTAAAAGTTGAAAAAGCATAATTTCCATATCTATAATAAATACCTCCTCCTAGTCCTACAAGCATGATATTGAAATAATTAAATCGAATCAAATTGTCAATTCGTAATCCACTTTCGAAAAAGCCTCTTTCCATTGTTTTAAATTCAATATTTTTGTGTATTTCTGAAATTTTGAGTGAGCCAAAGCCGATGTTTTGTACAATGGAGAGTTCTGGTTTGAAATTTTTATATTAAAAAAGAAGTGTCTCAAAATTATGTTCCAAGAATAGATGAATAAACCGGTCAGATAAAAATTCGTAAATATCCATTGTTTGAAAGGTATTTTTAAATTCTAAAAATTGAAACCCTCGACCGATACCACTTGTTGAATAAAGTTGGCTATAAGGAATCCTTCCACTTGCTAATCCTGTTTAAAACCTGATTTCAATAAATTCATTTCTTCGCATTTATATTTTACGTTGAAAATTTGTTATACTTTGTAAAAGATAAATAAATTTCATTAAGAAGTAATTAATAAAGATCAGGTCATAATAGAAAAGTGGAGGTATCAAAATTAATCGATAACTCCACTTTTTTATTTTTAATATATTTAGAATCGTTTATTTAGGGTCTTTTAAATCAAAAGTATCTATAAATCCTGTATGGAATTTTCCTGATTTAAAAGTTTCATCATCCATTAATTGTTGATGAAATGGAATCGTCGTTTTGATGCCCTCTACGATAAATTCGTCCAAAGCTCTTTTCATTTTTTTGATGCATTCCTCTCTAGTTTGTGCTCGACAAATCAATTTGGCAATCATCGAATCATAAAAAGGTGGGATTTCATAACCTGCATAAACATGTGTGTCTACTCGAACCCCATGGCCTTTTGCACTATGAAAAGAGGTAATCTTTCCAGGAGAAGGACGAAAGTTCTTGAAAACATCTTCGGCATTGATTCTACATTCAATGGCATGCATTGTAGGTAAATAATTCTTTCCAGAAATTGGATGGCCTGCAGCAAGTTTGATTTGTTCTTTGATCAGATCATGATCGATTACCTCTTCAGTAACGGTATGTTCTACTTGGATACGAGTATTCATTTCCATGAAGTAGAAATTTTTGTGTTTATCCACTAAAAATTCTACTGTTCCTACACCTTCGTAGCCAATGAATTCAGCTGCTAGGATGGCAGAATCTCCCATTTTTTTACGAAGAGCCTTAGTTAAAAATGGGGAAGGAGCTTCTTCAACTAATTTTTGATGACGTCGTTGAATCGAACAATCTCTTTCTGATAGGTGACAAGCTTTACCAGTTTGATCAGAAGCGATTTGGATTTCGATATGACGAGGTTCTTCAATAAATTTTTCGATATAAATACCATCATTAGTAAATGATGCTTTTGCTTCTTGCTTAGCTTGATCCCATGCTTCTTGAAAATCGTCTGGTTTCCAAACTATTCTCATACCTTTTCCACCGCCACCAGCTGTTGCTTTTAGGATAATAGGGTAGCCAATATCTTTTGCTTCTTTTAAGCCAGATTTTAAATCTTTTAATAAACCACCAGAACCTGGTACCACAGGTACTCCTGCCTTAATCATTGTTTCTTTAGCAGTAATCTTATCTCCCATTTTTCTGATGTGCTCTGGAGTTGGTCCTATAAATTTGATACCATATTCTGCACATACTTCAGCAAAATCAGCATTTTCTGCCAAGAATCCATAGCCAGGATGTAAAGCATCGGCATTGGTGATTTCAACAGCAGCCATAATTTTAGGAATACTTAAGTAAGATTCAGCTGAAGATGCTGGCCCGATACAGACTGCTTCGTCGGCAAATCTTACATGAAGACTATCTTTATCTGCGGTAGAGTAAACTGCAACGGTTTTGATTCCCATTTCCTTGCAAGTTCTAATTACTCGCAAGGCAATTTCTCCCCGATTGGCGATGAGTATTTTTTTAAACATACTATTTTTGGATAAGATGATTAAATGCAAAACGATTGAATGAGTAAATTTTCAATTTCATTTACTCAAGGTCTCGTTTCCAAAAATCATTGATTAGACTAAATAGGTTCTACTTCAAATAAGGGTTGATCGTATTGAACAGGTGATTCGTTGTCAACTAATATTTTAACAATTTTACCACTTACTTCTGATTCAATTTCGTTGAATAGTTTCATAGCTTCAACTATGCAAACTACCGTTCCCACTTCTACGATTGATCCAATTCCAACATAGTTTTCTTTATCTGGTCCGGCAGATCGATAAAAAGTACCTACGATTGGGGATTTGATCAAAAGAGTATTTTTATTTTCACTTGCTGGAGCTTCAGCAGGAATAGGTGCAGGTGCGGCTGCAACTGGTGCAGGAGCTGCTGCCATAGCTTGCATTGGAGCTGGAACTGAAACTACTTGTGGAACTGATGATTGTAAAGCTTGAATATCCTTAGCCCGTACTTTTCCATAATTTTTGGTACGGATAGAAATCTCAAAGTCACCTTCTTTTAATTTGAATTCTGTAAGATTTGATTTATTGATGAGCTTGACTAGCTCCTGAATTTCACTAAATTTCATGATTTTTTCTATTGTTGTACGTTCGTGTTGATGCCTGTTTAGTTATTACTAGTAATCTGTTTATATTTTTTTAGACTGATAATCAAGTAGCAACTAAGTTAGCTAAAATTTTTAAAATCGAAAATTTTAAGGATTTAATTCCTTTTTATCCTTTTGCTCTTTCTACATAAGATGCTGTGCGAGTATCAATCTTTATTTTTTCACCTTCGCTTATAAAAAGGGGTACTCTTATTTCTGCACCAGTCTCAACAGTTGCAGGTTTGGTAGCATTTGTTGCAGTATTTCCTTTGAGTCCTGGCTCGGTTTGAGTTACTTCCAAAACAATATATTGAGGCATCTCTATAGTTAATGCTATTTCTTTTTCAGCATGAAAAAGCATCTCTACAGAACTACCTTCTTTCAATAATTTAGGATTAGATAACATGTCTTCTTGGATACTAATCTGTTCATAAGTTTCATTATCCATGAAGTTGTAACCCATATCATCCATGTACAAAAACTGGTAGTGCCTTCTTTCTACTCTAACGATAGTAATTTTATGACTTGAAGGCCAAGTGTTATCTACTACTTTTCCATTTGTCAAACTTTTTAATTTGGTTCGAACAAATGCAGGTCCTTTCCCCGGTTTTACATGAAGAAACTCAACGACGGTATAAATGTCGTTACTGTGTTCAATACATAATCCGTTTCTGATTTCTGATGTATTTGCCATTTAATTTTAATTTTTTACCATCAATATTGTTTTGATGGCAGGTTAAAAAAGCGGCGCAAAGATAAGGATTTTTAGGAGAGAGTTAATTCTTTATTATTTGAATATTTAGAAATTTAGGGAATGGTAAAGAAATTAAACGATTTGACTAGTTTTTTGAGGTATTTTAGATGAATAACAATCAAATCTTTCAGATTTATGTGAAAATTCGCTAAATGCATCTGCTTGGAGTCGCTTCTATTTAATTATTATCTTCAGTGCTTTTGGTAAAATAGAGAATTCAACAGGTGATTCCCCTATATATTCACCATCTACTTCTACGCCTGTTGGTTCATCATCCATAGTCTCTACTCTTATTTTTTTGGTTAAAGATCCTTCCACCTTCGAATGTTCTAGGAGAGATGAATTGTAGAAGCGATAAGAATTTAAAATAACGTCAAGTTTAGAAATTTTCCTGACGAAAGTTAATGCAAAGTTTCCATCATTAGGTACGGCATGTGGAACTAATTGCATTCCACCACCTGAATATTTGCAAATCCCAACATTGATGATATAAAAGTAATCGATAATTTTCTGTTCATCAAAGATCAATTTTGCTCGATGAATTTTATATTTAAATAATCCGCTAAGTGCGTGGAATAAGTATTGAATTTTTGGAAAACGCCAATTTTTACCCTCTGAAAGTTGAACCCCAAAAGCATCATAGGCCATACCTGCTACATTAATAAAATAACGTTCTATTTTTTTTTGATTTAAAAAACACTGAACCAAACCAACATCTTGGAAAGTGGTTTTTTCATTTTTCAACATTTTAATCCATTTCTCTAAATGTTTGGGGATTTTGTGTGTTTTGATCCAATCATTTCCAGTTCCCACAGGTAAAAGCGCAAATGTGATTTCAGAGGAGGGGATTATTTTTTGTTGCAAAATTCCATTGGCAACTTCGTTGCCAGTTCCATCACCACCGACTGCGATTATTTTTTTATAACCATTTTCGATAGCATCTTTGGTAAGTTCAGTTGCGTGATTTGGGTGAGTAGTTTTTTTTATAAAGAAATTAATATGATTATAATTTAAACATTGTTTAATGTGCTCCCATTCTTTTTCCAAGCGACCTCCATTGGCTTTTGGGTTCACTATTATAAACCAGTGGTCTTTTACTTTTTTTGACAAAATATTTGGTATTAAATTATATGTTTATCTTTCGGCTTGGATAAAAAAGTTTACATAATTTAACTGAAATTCCATTTTTTTATCCGAAAAAAGAAATCACTTATAGAATTTAATTTACTTTTCGAGATTAAATTTATATTATTGGAATTATAAATTATAAACAATTAGCTCAAAATATTTTCACATTATTAAACGTATTTGTTTAAAACCAACTGATCAGATAAATTTATGAATATTCTTAGTTTAGAAAACGTAAGAAAAACTTACGACAAACATGTTGCTGTTGATGGGGTAAGCTTTAACATGCCTAAAGGCTGTGTGTTTGGAATGCTAGGTCCTAATGGAGCAGGTAAAACTTCCCTTATTAGAATTATTACTACGATCACTCAGGCTGATAGCGGAGTGGTACTTTATAATGGGGAAAAATTAAACCAAAATCATCCTTCCAAAATTGGCTATATGCCGGAGGAACGTGGACTGTATAAAAAAATGAAAGTGGGTGACCACCTCGTTTATTTAGCACGGCTTAAAGGTTTATCTAAAACTGACGCCTTAAGAGAAATTAAATCATGGTTTGAAAAATTTGAAATCGAAGATTGGTGGGGTAAAAAAGTGGAAGAATTGTCGAAAGGAATGCAGCAAAAAATTCAATTTATTTCAACGGTTGTTCATCGACCAGGGTTACTAATATTAGATGAACCATTTTCAGGTTTGGATCCGATTAATACTAATTTGATAAAGGATGAAATAGATGAATTACATAAGAATGGAACGAGTATAATTTTCTCGACACATAGAATGGAACAGGTGGAAGAAGTGTGTGAATTTATGGTTTTGATCAATCAAGGGAAAAATGTTCTTGAAGGTTCAGTGAAGGATGTTAAAAACCAGTATAAGGAAAATTTGTTTAAAATTGATTTTGATGGAGCTCTTCCAATGGAAGCTTTTGCTCAAACAAAAATTATTAACCAAGAAGGGCATTCTATTACGGTTCAATTAAAAGAGGAGGATGATTCAAATGCATTGCTTCGTCACTTGCTTCAAAATAATGTGCAAGTCCATTCTTTCAATGAAATTCTACCTACTTTGAATGAAATTTTTATAAGAAAAGTAGCATCTTCTAATCACAAAAATACAACAATTTAAGTATGGATAAACTTTGGCTCATTATACAACGTGAATATTTGACTCGAGTGAAAAAGAGATCATTTATTCTTGCGACGATACTTACTCCTTTAGCATTTGGATTATTTTTTATTGTAGTTGGTTTTATTTTTTCTTACGAGGATGGAGATGTGAAACAAATTGCGATAAGTGATCCAGGTAATGTATTAAGCGTATCAAAACTTCCAAATACAAAATCAATTACTTTTACAAAACCTCAGAAAGATTTAGAGGGGTTGAAAAAAGATGTGGAGGATGAAAAGTATTCGGGAGTGATTGCGATTCCTGTGGTAAAGAATTTATATGATAAAAGTATTGAGATTAATTATTTTTATTCCGAAAATGAGTTGGATATAGATTCTAAATTGAAAATAGAAAAAAGCCTAGGTCGATTTTTTAGGGAATATAAAATCAAAGAGTTAGGGTTAGATAAAAAAGAATTGGAGGCTTTGGAAGGAGATATTAGTTTAAGTCCAAGATCTCTTTTGAATGAGGAGAAGGATACTTCAATGAAGGCTGGTGTTGGTGCAGCATTAGGAGGATTTATGGGATTTATAATGTATATAACTGTATTTATTTACGGAATGATGGTGATGCGTTCGGTGATGGAAGAGAAGGTAAATCGAATTGTGGAAGTAATGATCTCGTCAGTAAAGCCATTTCAATTGATGATGGGAAAAATTATTGGAGTCGGCGGAGTAGGGTTGACGCAAGTAGCAATTTGGGCAATTTTAATTCCAATCATTAGCATTTCTGTTCAGTTGATTTTTGGTTTTGATCCTGAGGCGATGAATGAAGGAGCTGCAGGAATGTCAGGAGGGGGAGGAATGGATCCTGATGATATACAGTTTTATGCTGCTCAAGTAATTGCTGAGTTACAATCTCAAAATTGGTGGTTAATAGCTCCTCTTTTTGTTCTTTACTTTCTGGGGGGGTATTTTTTATACGCTTCTATGTTTGCAGCAGTTGGTTCGGCAATGGGAGATGATTTAGGAGAAGGTCAAGCGTTGACTATTCCAATTACGATTCCAGTTGTACTTGCTTTATATATCATGATGGTAGCTGTAAAATCACCTAATAGTAGCTTAGCTGTTTGGTCATCAATATTTCCATTATTCTCTCCGATTGTGATGCCATCAAGATTAGCGTTTTCCCCGCCTGCTTGGCAAATTGCAGTGTCGGTAATTGTTTTAATAGCGACGTGTATATTTTTCGTTTGGCTTTCTGCCAGAATATATCGTGTCGGAATTTTGATGTATGGAAAGAAAGTAACTTTCAAAGAATTAGGAAAGTGGATGTTTAGAGCTTAGTGGAATACATGGAGAATTAGATATTTAAAAGAGCTATCAGATTTTTAAACCTGATAGCTCTTTTTTGATTTAAAACTCTTCCTTGATTTCCATTAGCGAGCGAAAGGCAATATACTTCCCTTGATACCGATCGGTGTGATCTTTTTGTAATGCAGGCGAAAAGTGCTCTTGATATTTCTGAAAGGTTTCCATGTTGGGAGCTGTATATTGAAAAGAATAAGTTAAGCCATCTGTTTCGTCATTCCCTAATAATCGACAAATTTTACTTTCTAGGAATATTCCTGTGTTCATAATGTCAGGAACATGAACTTCAGTCATCCATTTAAGCCATTCGTCGTGAGCAGCATGTTCGATTACTATTGTTACGTTGTAAAATATTTTTTTCATCATTCAATTTTGTAAAGATAATGGCGCAAAAGTACCAACTTCTGCGCCATTATTTAAAATATAATTTTTCAAAAATATATATTACTGGATCGTATCACCTCTCAGTTTCCTAAACCTTTTCCGGGATTCTACAGCAAAGGTGCTACCTGAGAAGTCAATAAAAATTCGTTCGTATAAAGCTTGAGCTTTTTCTAAATTATTTAATTGATTTTCATATAAGTTAGCCAACTCAAACATGGCATTATCAGCTCGAATCTCCTCGAGATGTTCATTAATTATTTTTTGATAAATAGTTTCTGCTTTTTGATATTCTCGTTTTTTCACCAAAATATTAGCTTCTAGATAAAGCATATCATCCTGTAAAGTATGTCCAGGGAACATAGTTTGCAGAGAGTCTAGTTTTATAAAAGCATCCTCAAAACGATTTTGGAAAACCAATAATTCCGCATTAGAATACATCATAATTGGAGTAGCAATCGTGTCCAATCCTAAATTGTCCATGATAAAGATGGATAAATCTAAAGCATCATTTGCAATTAATTTCGAAGTAGATGCTTTTAAAATATCGAACTGTGCTTGGGCCCATTGGTAGTCGCCTGAATAGTAGGAAAGTTTGGCATTTCGAAAACGGGCTTCATGACCTAGTATATCATCTTTAAATTCCTTGTCCACTTGAGAGTATAGCAATGTAGATTCCCATACTTCTCCTTTCATCAAGTAAAAATCAGCTAAGCTCAGTTTTCCTTTAGCCAAAATATATCTGTTCAATCCTCTGTATTCAATCATTTCTTGTAATAAGAATATAGCTTTGTCCAAGTCATTTAAATAAAATGCTTCTAAATCAGCTAATTCTGCTACAATAGAGGCTGTCGATTTTCTTTTTCCAAACTCATTTAAAAAAAATTGATACTCTGCTTCTAAAGTCTTTAGGTCTTGGTCAGTATAGTCAAATCCTTCAACTAATTTTTTTCGTTTGCATGTTAAAGATTCTCTTTTTGATTCAATATAATAGCTTGACATTTTTCCTTTTTCTCTAACAATATAGTTGTAAGCAACAATGGCTGCATCATAATCTTTATCATTGGCTGCAATTTCTGCAAGGCGATAAATTCGTCCTCCATTTTCTTTTAATCTTCGATCTAAGGCCTTTACTTGACGTAAAGCATTTTTATAATCTTTCTTTTGAATGAAAACCCAAGTCAATAACTCAGGGTAAGCGACGACCTCATCGTTATCTTGAATTCTTGTGTACAGTTGTGTTTGTAATTCCAAAAAGTCATCCTCACTTAGGTAGCGTTGAAAAAGTGTTTTCATCGAATTTAATCGGTTTGGATTATGAGCTAGACTATTAAGATAATTCAAAATCATTTTTTCGGTATCTCCTTTTCGACGATACAAATCACCTAGGTTATAGGCAAATATATTTTGATCTTTTAATATATTTGCCCCCTTCTCGTAAGTTTGAATTGCGAGCTCGTATTTTGTTAGATTGATAAAAGCGTTGGCGAGTCGAGTAATAGAGAATCGGTCAGCAGGCATTTTTTTTATTGCTTTTTCATATTGTTCGACGGCCTCATCATCTTTATATTGTCTCTCATAAATATTCCCATATGTAACATAAAGTTGAACTTGTTTTGGGTTTTTCTTGAGTTGTTTTTTGATTACTTTTTCAGCTTCTGAATACTTCTCAAGGGATAACATGCAGTCCATGAATCGATTGAGGTAATAATCATTTCTGTTATTTTTACTAAATAATCTTTTATACAAAACACTAGCTTTCTCAAATTCTCCATCAGCAAAATATTGCTGAGCTAATTTAGAATCATTATTCCGTGGCTGGCCTTGAGCTAATAAGGGATAAGAAAAAGCTAAAAGTATAATTAGTAATATCCGCATTTCGGTAATTTTTTTTGAACCATTTTATATTTATAAAAACGCTTAGGTTACAGAAAAGTTGCCATTATTAAATTTTCATAACACTGATCCGTTTTAGATATTAATCAAAGTTTAATTTTTTTTTATTAAAGAATACAAAATAAACGAAAAACGGTTGCTCCGAAATATTCGGAACAACCGTTTTTTGTATAATCTGTAAAATAATTATCCTTGAAGTTTGAAACTTACCGGAAGAGTAAACCAAACTTTTACTGGTTTTCCTCTTTGCTTCCCTGGAACCCATTTTTGTCCCATACCATTCATCAAGTTCACTACGCGTTCTGCTTCTTTACCTGTCCCTCCACCTGGATCTCTAAGAACTTGTACTTTACTCACATTTCCTTGTTGGTCAACCATAAACTTTAGAATAGCTCTACCTTCGATTCCGTTTTCACGAGCAACAGCAGGATATTTGATATTGCTATAGATGAATTTCAACATCTCAGCATCGGAACATTCTTTCAATTCTTTTTTACTTTTTCCTTGACCTTCACAGCCAGGGAAACGAGGCATATCTTCTACTACCTTAAAGATTTTTTCTTCTTCGGGTTCCTCCACAACTTCTTCTACTTCAGGTTCTTCCTCCACAGGCTGTTCATCCGGAACGTCAAGTATTTCATCTTCATCAATACTTTGATCTAAAAAAACTGGTTCTTCTTCTTCCAAGATTTCTTCCTCAGGAACTTCTTCAATTACTGGAGGGGGAGGAGGAGGAGGTGGTGGTGGTGGTTCAGCCGTTCGAGGTGGCTCTTGTTCAATATCTTCATCTATCTCCATTGCATCATCCGGAATAAAAATCTCATCTGGGAAACTTGTCCAACTAAATGCCAAAACAGTTAGTGTAAGAGAAGTAATTAAACCGATATTAAAAATAGTACCGCTTTTTCGTAGAACATCTACAGGCGCGTATTTATTTCTTCCATCAAGGGGAGATTTTTTAGGTTTATCTGCAAATTTTGCAGTCAACTCTCCTGAGGTAGCATTTTTTGACATCTGGGTTCTCACCAGAGTGATAGCTACGATTAGAATCGCAATCAAACCAAGAAGAATATACGAAAGTGTAAGTCCCGGTATTGAAAGGTCAACGAATAGCAAAAAATTATTCATGTTTTTTCATTAAAAAATTAAAAAAAAGTAGTCCAATAAATGAACCGATAATATTAGCAATTATATCTAAAAATTCAAAATATCTTCCAGGGAAAAAGGCATATTGTATTACTTCTAGTCCAATTCCATACAGAATGCTAATGCTTAATGCAATCTGTACTCCTTTCTCTTTCCACTTAGAAAACGGGAAAATCAACCCTCTGAGTAATAAAAAGGTAAAGATTCCATAAATCCCGAAATGGCCAATCTTGTCCATAGATAATAAATTTCCCCATGAATCTGGTAAATTTATTTTACCTTTTGTAGAAAAGTATAAAATCAGAATTGCCCAAAGTATAGCTGGAATTAATTTTCTTAACATTCAATCCTCTTTTGGTTGATTTACTATATAGGATGTAATTAGAAACAGTTTTGGTGTGTGCTGTCTACTCTTTTTAAAAAAATAAACAGCCAAAAATTGTGAAGATATTATCTAACTTATTAATCCTTTGTAGTCTGCTGCACTTAAAAGTTCCTTTACTTGTTCAGGATCTGAAACTTTAATTTTTACGATCCAGCCTTTGCCATAAGGAGCAGAGTTTAGTAGTCCAGGATTATCTCCTTCCGATTCATCAAGTTCTGCATTGAATTCTAAAATTTCACCATTGATTGGCATAAATAATTCAGAAGTTGTTTTTACTGCTTCAACAGTTCCAAAAATATCATCAGCGTCAACGGTATCACCTACTGTATCTACCTCAATATAAACGATTTCTCCTAATTCGCCTTGTGCATAATCGGTTATACCTATATATGCTGTGCCATCTTCCTCCAACCGAATCCACTCATGCTCTTTGGTGTATTTTAAATTCTCAGGTAAGTTCATTTTTCTAATTGATTTTATTAAGAAAATTTTTTCATATCAGTCCGCCAAAAATAGGAGAATTTTTATTCGTTTTATAAATATGGAAAGGAAATTTTTTACTCTTTTTAGTTTTATCAGCTAGAGTTTTTTTTAGTAAGGTGTGTGACATTGTCTCTGCTGACGGCATATTTTTTTGAAAAATAAAAACAGAGCTACTTCAAATTAATGAAGAAGCTCTGTTTATTTTATGGAGAAACGACTTTTAAAAATCGTTTTATTTAAATCATATTCTCAGGTCTTACCCAAGCGTCAAAATCTTTCTCTGTTAAATATCCCAATTTCAAAGCAGCTGCTTTAAGTGTTTTTCCTTCTTTGTACGCTTTTTTCGCAATTGTTGATGCTTTGTCGTAACCGATGTGAGTATTCAAAGCAGTTACTAGCATCAATGAATTATGTAAATTTTCTTCTATTCGCTGATAATTTGGAACGATTCCTTGAGCACAGTTTTCGTCAAAACTACGACAAGCATCACCAATTAATCTTGCTGAGAAAAGGAAATTGAAAATCATCATTGGTTTAAAAACATTTAGTTCAAAATGTCCAGTCATTCCTCCTACATTAATTGCCACATCATTTCCAATAACTTGAGCCATTGCCATCGTAAGTGCTTCTGATTGAGTTGGGTTAACTTTTCCAGGCATGATAGAAGAACCAGGCTCATTCGCGGGGATAATTAACTCGCCAATTCCACATCGTGGACCAGAAGCCAACATTCGAATATCATTTCCGATTTTCATCAAAGAAACAGCAACTGTTTTCAAAGCGCCATGTGATTCGACGATAGCGTCGTGAGCGGCAAGTGCTTCAAATTTATTTTTAGCAGTAATGAATGGAAGTCCAGTTAACCTTGCAATTTCTCCCGCAACATGTCTTGAATATCCTTTTGGTGTATTCAATCCAGTTCCAACTGCAGTTCCACCTAATGCTAATTCGGATAAATGTTTTAACGTATTTTTGATGGCAGCAATTCCATGATCAAGCTGCGAAACATAACCTGACAATTCTTGTCCAACAGTCACAGGTGTTGCATCCATGAAATGTGTTCGACCAATTTTAACTACTTTTTTATATTCTTTTGCTTTGGCATTTAAAGTATTTCGCAAAGTTTCAATTCCCGGAATTGTATTTTCTACTAAAACCTTGTATGCTGCAATGTGCATTGCAGTTGGGAAAGTATCATTTGAGGATTGAGATTTATTTACATCATCATTTGGATGCAAATATTTTTTTTCATCCATCAATTTTCCTCCATTCAAAACATGTCCTCGATTCGCCACAACTTCATTGACATTCATGTTGGATTGTGTTCCCGAACCAGTTTGCCAAACGACCAATGGAAATTGGTCATCTAATTTCCCTGCTAAAATTTCATCGCAAACTTTGCCAATCAATTTTGCTTTTGCCTTCGGCAAAACTCCAAGAGTTGCATTTGTATTGGCAGCAGCTTTTTTCAAGATACCAAATGCACGAACTATTTCGATTGGCATTTTTTGACCACCTATTTTAAAATTCTCTATGGAACGTTGCGTTTGTGCTGCCCAATATTTGTCGGCAGGGACTTTGACGATTCCGATGCTGTCTTTTTCTTTACGGTATTTCATTTTTTGGTAAAATGTTTTTTTAGTGAAATGATGGGCGAAGATAAGATTTTAGAAATAAAATTGTTTTTGATTATGTTGTTTTCTATATTTGGAAGTGTTTAGTTTTAAAAAAATATAAAATTATTAAATAGAAAAAACGCATTCTCTCTCTTGCCTTATTTTGTTTTATTTCGAATTTTCTTTTTGCGCAGTTTCCTTATAATTACTCAAAGCACTTTTCTAATCATAAAGAAAAACCAGATTTTCTTTATGACTTTGGTATTTATCCATTGGATGAGAAAAAAGGCTAACCCTTATGGTGGCAGCTAAAAAAGTTAGAAAAATGGGATTATAATTTTTTGGTAAAAAAAGGTGAAGTGACAAAAGTAATTAGACATGATTTTGGTTCTGAAATGTACAATCTACCTGACTTTAAAAGTATAATTAATTTTTACAGTCTTGGAAATTTAGAAAGCGAACAAAGATGGAAAGAGGATACATTAATTTGGAAGAAGTTTTTTAAATATAGAGAGAATGATTTAGTAGATGAAATTGAAATCCAAAACCTTCAAAAAAGAACGGAAGAAAAATTACTAATTAGATATGATTATGATTCAGCAAATCGAGTAATTTCTGAAAAAATAGAAGGAGCAAATTCCATAGTAATTGAAGAACAGCAAATTAAATATATCAAGGATACTATAAAGCAATCTTTGTTTAAATACGGTAAATTAAAATGGAAAAAATATTTTGTAAATGAAGATGGAATATTAAGGGAGTTAATAATATTTAGGAAGGCTCTCCAAAAAGCAACTAATCACATTAAATATAATTCGAATATATTCAATGATGAGATCAGGAAAAATAATAAAGAAATACGATGATGAAGGAATTGAATTTTTTTGCGAAGTATTTGATGGAAGTAGATCAATTAGATCTTATTCTAATTATAATGAAAAAAGATATGATAGTTATGGCAACATAATCTTCCGAGAATTTTGGGATTATGGAAAATTGTATTCCAGGGATTCTTCATATTACATTTATGATGAGGGAGGCAATATTATCGAAAAACAATATTTTGTATGGAGGGATAATAATTTCTATAAACTCAGTTTTTCGAAATATACATATGACTCTTTTGGTAAAAGAATGAAAGGTCAACTTTATAGGGGAAATGAATATGCAGATTCCACTTTATTTATATATTCAGAAAACGGAAATCTAGTTCGAGAAGAATATTATCCATCCATTTTAAATGGTAAGATGCGAGGGTTTAAAGAATTTGAATATTCGGATAAAAACGAATTAATAAAAAAAACAGTTTATGGAATTGACGGAGAACTAGATTATGAAGAAGGAATAAAATTTAATAAAAATGCGCAAAAGGTAGAAAGGTATACTGTACATTCTGAATATGATAAAGAAGGTAATCAAGTTTATGATTTTAAAAAAAAGTATGACTCCTTTGGGAGAATAATAATGCACACTAAAATTCTACCTGGTAAATAGAATGAGAGAGGCCCAGCTAATAAGTGGGAATTTTTTTATGAATGAAGACTTACTTTACTATGTGTATATGTCTTTTTTTGTATTCTGATGTAGATCCACTCGTAAAGTCTGATATTCCTTTAGCGCCACTTCCAAACAATCCATCGCCCGATTCAAATCATCACAATTCAAAACATAAGCAATTCGAATTTCCTGTTTTCCCAAACCTTCCGTTGCATAAAAACCTGCACCTGGCGAAAGCATGACCGTCTGGTTTTCGTGAATGAATTTTTCCAACAACCATTGGCAGAATTTATCACTATCATCAATCGGAAATTTGGCAAAAATATAAAATGCGCCCCCCGGTTTATTACAAGTAACGCCTTCAATTTTGCTTAATCTTTCGAAAAGTAATTCTCGACGACGATCATATTCGGCAAGTGCTTCAGTCAAATAATTTCCATCATTTTCTAAAATTGCTTCAGCCACAATTTGTCCGAGCATCGGAGCACATAATCTAAATTGTCCGAGTTTAGTAATTGCATTGACGAGTTCTTCATTTCGAGAAATGATTGCTCCAATTCTTGCTCCACAAGCGGAATATCTTTTGGAAATAGAATCGACAACGGCAACATTATTTTCCAGACCTTCCAAGTTCAGAACAGAGAAAAAATCCAAACCATCATAGCAAAATTCTCGATACACTTCATCGACAAAAAGAAAGAGGTTATGTTTTTTTACCAACGCACCTAACTCTTGCAAAGCTTCTTTGGAATACAAACATCCAGTAGGGTTATTTGGATTGCAAATTAATATTGCTTTTGTTTTTGGTGTAATTATTTTTTCAAAATCAGCTGCACTTGGCAAAGCAAAACCAGTTTCGATATTCGAAGTAATTGGCTTGATCGCCACATCTCCGATTTCGGCAAAACCAATATAGTTCGCATAAAATGGTTCTGGGATAATTACTTCATCACCTTTGTCCATGCAACTCAGTACCAAAAACAAAATTGCTTCAGAAGCTCCAGTCGTCACTAAAATATCTTCTGCCGAAACTTCAATATCGAATCGTTGATAATATTCCACTAATTTTTTTCGGTAGGAGAGTGCACCTTTTGAAGGACCGTATTTTAAGATTTTAAGATCCATATTTCGGATTTTATCAAAAGCGACTTGAGGTGTTTCCAAATCAGGTTGGCCGATGTTGAGGTGAAATACTTTTTTTCCATCCGCTTTGGCTTGATCTGAAAAAGGCGTTAATTTTCTAATCGGAGAAGAGTAAGCTTGAGCTACTCTTGTTGATATTTTAGGCATAATTTATTATTTGAAAATTGGGATTTTAATTTCAATAAATTGGAACTTCTGTTTTGATATTTTAGTTCTATCTTTTTTTAAAGTGCAAAACTATATGTTTTTATAATGATAGTAAACGAAAAAGAGAGGATTTTGCTTCAATTTAACTGATTTTCTCCTTCAGGATTTAAAAGTTTTTTTTCAAAAATCAATGAAATAAATCTTTCCTATTTTTGTCAAAAAAGCATATCTTTGCACCTCGAAATTTGAATCTGATATATTTTCAAGCATTATGAGTCATTTAAGAGAATTTACTATTCCAATTCAAGGTCTTAAAATAGGGATTCACGAATATGATTTTTTGATTGGCAATGAGTTTTTTACACATTTTGAAGACTCTCCAATTGAGCAAGGAACTTTTAAAGTAAGGTTCATCCTTGATCTTCGAGAAGATATGTTGGTACTGACTTTTGATTTTGAAGGAAGTATCAAAACAGATTGTGATCGGTGTTTGGTAGAAATTGATTTGCCGATTGAAGGTGATGAGGATTTGATTATCAAATATGCTGAGGAGTCAGAAGGAGAAATTGACATAGTATACATTGAAAGAGGAACAGCAGAACTAAATGTGGCTACATATTTATATGAGTACATTTGCTTAGCGATGCCAGTGACGAATATTTATAATTGTGAAGATGAACCTGAAAATGTATGCGATCTGAAAATGTTGGACTATTTAGAAAATAAACTAAAAGAGGAATCAACAGAAAAAAAAGAAGATGAATCTTCTAATTCTCCTTGGGATGAATTGAAGAATTTTAATAAAGATTAAATTTGAATAATAACTTGTCGATTGATTCGACAGAAACTAAATAAATAAATTATGGCACATCCAAAGAGTCGTATCTCCAAAATGCGTAAGCATAAAAGAAGAACTCACTTAGGCGCAGCAATGCCAACTATTGCTACTGATAAAACTACAGGCGAAGCACACATTTATCACCGTGCTCATTGGGTAGATGGAAACATGTACTACAAAGGGAAACTTGTAATTCAAGCAGCAGACGAAGAGTAGCATTTTGTGCACTTAATGAAAAGTTACAAAGCTCCCATCCCATTTTTTCGGGATGCGGGGCTTTACTGTTTAAATACTATTGAATAATTAATTGAATATTTAGTAGTCAAAATCTAAAGTATTAACTATGAAAAAAATTCACAATTCAACAAACGCACCTTCTCCAGTAGGTCCGTATAATCATTCAACTATTCATAATGGAGTGATGTATATGAGTGGTCAAATTGCACTTGATCCAACAACAGGTGAATTAGTGCAAGATTCAATTGAAGCAGAGACGCATCAAGTGATGAAAAATATCAATGCCATTTTGATTGATGCAGGCTTAACTTTTGAAAATATATTAAAAGCAAGTGTATTTGTTGCTGATATGAATATGTACTCTCGAATCAATACAGTTTATGCAGAGTATTTTGATGAGGCAACCGCGCCTGCTAGGGAATTAGTAGAGGTAGCTAATCTACCAAAGTTTGTAAATATTGAAATTTCAGTAATTGTAGCTTTAGATTAATATTAGTTAATTGTTTATTCAGTTTATGAGGGAATAGCTTAAAACTAAACAACCCGATAACCTTAATTATGGAAAATAAAAAACGAATCTTATCCTGTATTCAGCCAACAGGTGATATGCATTTTGGTAATTACTTTGGGGCGACTAAAAACTGGGTGGATCAACAAGATGATTACGATTGCTTTTATGGTGTAGTAGATTATCATGCGATGACGATGCCTTACGATCCCAAGAAATTGCGGAATGCAACTTGGGAATTGATTTTTAATTTGATGGCAACAGGAGTAAAGGCGGATAATCTGTTTATTCAATCTTTAGTGCCTGAGCATGCGGAGCTATGCTGGATTTTCAATTGCTTCACTTCTTATGGAATGTTGCAACGAATGACTCAGTTTAAAGATAAGAGTAAGCAAAGTAAGGAGAAATCTGATGAATTTATCTCAGCAGGTTTGTTGGATTATCCAGTTTTGCAGGCAGCAGATATTTTGATTTATCGAGCAGATTATGTGCCGATTGGAAAAGACCAAGTTCAACATTTGGAGTTGACTCGAAATATTGCCCAACGGTTTAATAATCAAATGGGGAAAGAATATTTTGTGATGCCAGAACCATTATTTACGGAAGTTCCAAAAGTACAATCAACTGCTGATCCTTCTCGAAAAATGAGTAAGAGTGCTGGTGAGAAACATTTCATTAATGTTTTTGGCGAAGAGGCTAGGATTAGAAAACAAATTAAATCTGCCGTAACTGATACAGGGGAAGCGAAAGAGGGAGAAATGAGTGCAGGAGTTCAAAATTTATTTAGCTTGCTAAAAGCGAGTGGCCGAATAGATGCACACACTTCGTTGATGGATGATTATAATTCAGGCGCTCTAAAATATTCTGATTTGAAAGAATCAGTAGCTGAAGGACTAGTTGCAATTAGTAAGGAGTTTAAAGCGCGAAAAGCTGAGATCGTTTCGGATAGGAAACAGATGAAAAATAAAATCAAACAATCTTCTTTTGAAATTAGAAAAACGGCACAGCAAACCGTTAAAGATGTAAAAGAGTTAGCAGGTTTATCAAATGTTAGATTTTGAACTTGAAAAAAGGGTTAAAATAATAAAATTTCGAGTATTCAAAATGTTAACAGTCTTCTATACATAATTAAAAACTATGAAAATAATTTGTATCGGTAGGAATTACAGAGATCATGCAAAGGAATTGAATAATCCAGTTCCGACCAAGCCACTTGTTTTTATGAAGCCACCTTCAGCTTTATTGATAAAAAATAAACCAATGTATATCCCTGACTTTACAAAAAATCTTCACTATGAAGCGGAAATTGTTTTGAAGATTTGTAAAAATGGAAAATATGTTCAACCTGCTTTTGCCAAAAAATATTTTAAAGAAATAGCTTTTGGTATTGACTTTACCGCTCGTGATATTCAAGATCAATGCAAGGCAAAAGGTCATCCCTGGGAAATTGCTAAAGCATTTGATAATTCAGCAGCGCTGAGTGAATTTATTTCTTTGGGAAATGTTAACCAGGAGGAAGGAATTAAATTTCAAATGAAAAAGAATGGAGAAGTTGTACAAGATGGAAATACAAAGGATTTAATTTTTGATTTTAACTTTTTGATTTGCTATGTTTCTAAATTCTTCAAATTACAAATGGGAGATATGATTTTTACTGGTACACCAGCAGGAGTCGGCCCAGTTGAGATTGGGGATCATTTGGAAGGTTTTGTTGATGGAGAAAAGTTGATGGATTGTCAGATCCGTTAAACTAAATTTAATTTTTTTCACTTTTGTTTTTATTAAAAAAGTATTCCTATTTTTGCACCAGATTTTGAAATGATGCGTTTCATCACTTTTAAGAAACTAAAGCCTTGTGACAGAAAGGTAATTCTATAAACCACTATTAATATTATTAAAATATGCCATATTTATTTACTTCTGAATCTGTGTCAGAAGGACATCCGGATAAAGTTGCAGATCAAATTTCAGATGCTTTAGTTGATCACTTTATCGCATTTGACCCTAAGTCAAAAATTGCCTGCGAAACATTAGTTACAACTGGACAAGTTGTATTGGCTGGTGAGGTAAAAACAAAAACTTATCTTGACGTCCAGCAAATTGCAAGAGATGTGATCAAAAGAATTGGTTATACCAAATCTGAATATATGTTTGAGGCAAACTCTTGTGGAGTTTTCTCTTCGATTCATGAACAATCTCCAGATATTAATCAAGGTGTTGAAAGAAAAAAAGCAGAAGACCAAGGTGCTGGTGACCAAGGAATGATGTTTGGATATGCAACTTCTGAGACTGACAACTACATGCCTTTAGCGTTGGATTTGTCTCACAAGATATTGCAAGTTTTAGCTGATATCAGAAAGGGAGGAAAGCAAATGAAATATCTACGTCCAGATTCTAAATCACAAGTAACTATAGAGTATTCTGATGATAATCAACCAATTAGAATTGATTCAATTGTAGTTTCAACTCAACATGATGACTTTGATGCTGATGCAAAAATGTTGGCAAAAATCAAAAGTGATGTAGTGAAAATTGTGATCCCTAAAGTGAAAGCACAATGCAAAGCAAGCATCAAAAAATTATTTAATGATAAAATTACTTACCATGTAAATCCTACTGGAAAATTCGTTATCGGAGGGCCACACGGTGATACTGGTTTGACTGGAAGAAAAATTATTGTAGATACTTACGGTGGAAAAGGTGCTCACGGTGGTGGTGCATTTTCTGGAAAAGATCCATCAAAAGTGGATCGTTCAGCTGCTTACGCCACCCGACATATTGCTAAGAATTTAGTGGCAGCAGGTGTTGCTGATGAGATTTTAGTCCAAGTATCTTACGCGATTGGAGTGGCAAAACCAACTAATATTTATGTGAACACAAATGGTTCTGCAAATGTAGAATTGTCTGATAGTAAGATTGCAGAGGTAATCGAAAAAGTATTTGATATGCGTCCATATCACATTGAAAAACGATTGAAATTAAGGACGCCAATCTATTCGGATAGTGCTGCTTATGGTCATATGGGAAGAACTCCTGAAAAGAAAAAAGTTTCATTTACGGACGGTTCTGGTAAAACTAAAACGATGAACGTAGAAACTTTTACTTGGGAAAAGTTAGACTATGTGAAAAAAGTGAAAAAAGCATTTGGCTTGAAATAAATGATCTGAATTTTATTATTTTGGTCAAATAAAATAAGAGCTAACCATTTAATTGGTTAGCTCTTTTTATATTTGAAATTAAAGTAGCCTTATTTCACAATGCTTAATTTTTTTGTGAAAATAATTCCACGGGTTTGGATTCCGATAAAATAAATTCTAATCGTTTGGTCTGCTGTAGAGGGTTTTCAGGTATCTGAGAAATAAGTTTTACCGCTTTTTAGTCATCAGTATTAGGATATATTATTATGAATTCCAAATCATTTTTTTGTGAAGCAATAAATTATTTTTCACTAGTTGGATAGTGAAAAATAATAATTCTTTGATGGGTGATTTTCATAATTGATACACACCTACACAAATATTATCAACATTTTTTAGGTTTCAAATAATTTGAATTCGCTTCGCTTGGTAAAGAGGTTATTGTCTTTACCAGAATTGGATAAAGAGGCTAGATAAATATTAAGAAAAGAAATAAAAGGGAGTATTTGCGGAACGTGATTGTTTGATGAGATAATCATAGGTCGAATTCCAAGTTTATTCATTTTTAGGTATGATTTGTAGATCTAATAATTTTAAAGTTTTAATACCTTTTTTTCCACAGTAGCTCCGTGGTACATTATTGATAAATAATAAAAACTTACTGCTGCACTTTTGTAATCTAAGACACAATTATTCGTTTAGAATAGAATATTAGATTTAGATAAATTATTATACGGAAGTATTTTTTGATTTTGTGCAGAGGATATTTCCAATGAAAATTCTATTGAGGAAAGGATTCAGGAATCAGTATTTATTTTGCCAAAAAAGGGATGGGAAGATTTCGATAGAGTTTTCTGATTCTTAAAGGTGTTCAATTGTACTTATACATTTATTACAATTGTCTAGATTGACTAAAAAGTTATTGAGCTTAATTGAAACTAAGTTAGGTTGAATATTACGAGTAACTATCTCTACTGATAATTATAATGTATAAATTTTACAATGTATTAATTGCAATATAGGATATTTGATTTCAATCAATGAGAATACTAATTGATGAAAGTTAATAAAGAAGGTATAAGCAAGTTTCATCGAAGGGTGAATAAATTCGTGATACCTATTCTTGAAGCGCGCCTAAAAAAGTAATAAGATCTTCAGTGATATCATTTTGTAATTCCAATAATTCTAATAAAGGCATGCTAGTGGGCATCAGAATTTTTTCTTTGTAGTTTCTAATGATGAATTCTACGAAGCGTTTGTAGTATTATGAATACTTACATCAAAAGAAAGGCTCAGCGAGAGTAACATACAGTGTAAAGGGAATATGTAACAATTTAATTACAAAATAAGAGGAAAGTTTTTTTGCATAGAGTAGCTTTGGTTTGAAGAAAAATCGTCTGATAAACCTTTATCTAGATTTAAGAAATTCTTTCAGGATTTTTTCTTGAATCTGATTTGTTTATCAGACGATATTTTCTAAAAAAGGATATTGTAATCTGTATTAAAGATATTTTCCCAAAAATCCGAGCATAGCATTATATACTTCAAAGCGATTTTCTTCATTATGAAATCCATGTCCTTCATCATATTTCACCATATATGGTACATCAATATTTCGACTTCTGAGTGATCGAACAATCTGATCACTTTCGTCAATATTTACTCTTGGGTCATTTGCGCCTTGAATAACAAAAAGGGGAGTAGTGATTTTATCAACATGTAAAGCAGGTGATGCAGCAGCCATATGTTCTTTATCCTTTTCAGGGTGTCCAACCATTTCATGCATCATGTTGAGGTAAGGTTTCCAATAAGGAGGGATGGTATGAAGGAAAGTAAAGAGATTGGAAACACCTACATAGTCAATTGCACAAGTATACAAATTAGGTGTAAAAGTTACGCCTGCTAAAGTTGCATAGCCTCCATAACTCCCTCCGTAAATGGCAACTTTTTTAGGGTTCGCAATTCCTTCTTGAACTAGCCATGCAACTCCATCTGAGATATCATTTTGCATTGTTTTTCCCCATTGCTTAAAACTCATTTCCCAGAAATTACGGCCATATCCTGTACTTCCTCGGTAGTTCATTTGTAAAACGGCATAGCCTCTACTTACTAGTAGTTGAACTTCTGGATTGTAGCCCCAACTATCGCGTACCCATGGACCACCATGTGGATTGATAATCACAGGAAGATTCTTTGGTTCCACATTTTTAGGTAATGTTAAGTAACCATTGATAGTTAATTTATCTCGAGTTGGATAGATAACTGGTAGCATTTCAGCCATATCATCTTCATCAATCCATGGGCTAACATCAGTTATTTTTTCCAAGTAATTTATTTCAGAATCATAAAAATAGTATGCACCTAATGAACGATCTGAGTAGGTGCGAACTATCATCTTGTCTTCCGCTCTATTTTTACTAGCTACTGATATTTCGTAATCTCCTAATTTTGATTCTAAATATTCACGAGCTGATTTTGTTTTGTTATCGAGGAAATGATACTGTGTTTTGGCAGTTGTATAGGATACTGCGGTTAAAACTTTTCGTTTGCGAGAGTACCCTAGATTAGTCACATCTACAAACTCGTGAGAAAAGATAGGTTCTCCTACTTCTTGACTGGTTGTCATATCAAATTTGATAACTACACTTTTATCTCGATTCAAATTAGACGCTACATAAACTTGATTTTGATTGTTAAAATCAAAAAATAATGGTGAAATGGATACTCTAAAATCGGTGGTAATTACTTCTCTAAAGTCTTCTTCTTCATTTTCTCGATAAAGGATTGTGGTGTTTGTTCCAATTATCTTTGTCGCTATTCTAAGTTTTCCTTCATGATCGGTCATCCAGCCATCAAGTGGATTTGTCGGGTCAATATTATCTGCTAATCTATTTAATACACCCGTATCGACATTCAATCGGTATGGTTCAAAAAGTTGTGGATTTCGATTGTTTAATCCGATGATAATATGGTCATCATCTTCCTTTAAATCGTCAATAACTGAAATTCTAATATTTTCAAAAGGAGTAAGGTCCTTTAGATTTTCCCCATTTTTATCAACCGCAAGAAGCGTGAAGTTTTCGTCACCTCCATTGTCTTTAATAAAAATAATTCGGTTGCTATTTACCCAACCAAAACCCCCGATGTCCCGGGTAGTTTCAGAAGTGATTCGAGTGGCTTCCGTCTCTCCAATTTTTTGGACAAAAATATTTTTACGTCGTTTGTATGGACTCATAAACGCAAAGTGTGTACCATCGGGTGATAACTGATAATTTGATTTCTCAGGTGTCCGAAAAAAGTCCTCGACGGAATATTTATACTCGCCTTGGTTAGCGTCAATGATTTGTTGCAATTCTTCAGGTGTAGAGGGAAGTGTTGAATCACCAGGTAATTTTTGGGCTTTTAATTTATCCATTGTTTAACAATTATTTTCATGTAACAAGTTTTTAATATGTACTCTTTCAAGTCTTCACAAAAGTAAAATAATGGATTGAATAAGTCGGAGAAATGGAAAAATTATTACTTAGGATATGTTTTTAATTAACTCGTTTGATGCCTTTACAGAGAAGTTAAGCAACCTGCTCTTTATCATCAATTAATTCTAAAGCGGGTTGGTATTTTTTCTTAAGAATCAACTCGAAATGATATGTTTCAAATTTTACTTGACTTGGGTTTTTTATCACAAAAAAGACAACATCTGGGGTGACACTAATTGAAATTTTTCTGACGGTCGAAAGATGTATCTGATATTTTTTTTGGAAAATCAATATTCCTCAATCCATTGCTGTCACTCACTTCAGTTTTGTTTTCACCGAAAAACAAGTTTAAAACAAAAAAGTTTGAGGTCAAACGATTTGTTTTTACAAAAAATTGTTTTAAATTGCAGTCAGATTACTATTTTTGTTTTAAAAATACAATACTAATAAAGATGATAAGAGAAGACAGAATACAACTTAATAACCGGTTTATCGAAGTTTTTAAATTACTTCAAGAGCGTGGTGAAATAGTTCTTAACGATCGTGGTGGTAAAGGAATGGGAGACTTTGCTAAAAAGATTCTAGGTAAAAGAGCATACGGACATATCATCCGTGCCTATTTAAATCAAGAAGATAAAAGGGTAATTGATTATCATCAAGCAAGATCAATCTGTCGGGAGTACGGGGTGAATGAAGGTTATTTAATTGATGGTGAAGGATCTCCTTTTGGGTTTGATTTACCTAAAGCAAACAAGCGAAATAATATTCCATCTAGTAGAGGTAACATACTTTTTACTACGGTACAAGCATTTGCGGGCTCTGGTGCTGGAATGGAAAGCGCAAGTCCTTCAAGTGATGAGGACAATGAGTTCTTTGCCATTCCAGGTATGAGTGGGAATGGTTTGGTTGCATTTTCAATTGAAGGAAATAGTATGGAGCCTATAATAAATGACGGAGATATTATTATATGTAGGGAAATTCAAAGTCTTCATGAAATAAAAGATAATGAAATTTATGCTGTTAAAAGTAATGGTTCACTTTGGGTAAAATATGTAAAGCGTATTTTCAATTCTCGAGGTAGAATTGTTGGATTAAAGCTAATATCTGCAAATAGTTTAGAGTTTGATCCATTTGAGGAGGAGGTGAATGAATATACTAGGTTGTATAAAGTGGAAAGTCGGATAAGTTCATTGTAAATTTCAGACTTAAATTTGAAGCCTTTTTTAGTAAGAAAGGTGGGCCAATGAGATAATATATTAATTTTAATCTGAGGTTTGCTTTGTCCTATTTAACACCTAAGGGAAAGATATAAATCGGAATATAAATATTAAATAATTAAAACAAATTTGTTTGAATTATTTAATTAAGATACAATTTGTTTTGTTTTATGGTGAGATTAACCCATCTTATGAAAATGATTAATCTGTGAAAACTAAATGGACGATTTGAAGAAGTTTATCAGCAGTTGGTACGACGGCGATTTATCGTTAAAAGTAACCGATCAAAAAGGTAAAAAGCCAAATAGCATTTGTAAGTAGGCTAGATCAAAGGTGCATATTATAAATTTATTCCTAGAAGATAAATGAAAAATCACCCACTAAATAGGTGAAAATCTCTGTATTCACTATTGGGTTAATGAAACATTTATGTTTCAAGCTATTGATGGTCTATTTTAAAAAATAATATTATCTGACTCGGAATAAGGACTAACTATGATTTAGGGATGAGTTTCCCGCAAATATCTTATTTACTAATTTGGAGGCATTTGCGAGTAATACGATTGGAGTAAATCTATTTGAAGAAAATGAATGATTTCGTATTTCAGGAGTCAAAGGGTAATTAATTACTTTTAATATCATTGGAAATAGTTCGGTGCTAAACATTGCTTCAGGAGATATGGTTGTTTGTTCAATATTAGAAAATACCTCTGAAATGATTGAAAACAAAGTTTATGTAGTTGTTTCGAACCAATCAGTTTGGGTAAAACGAGTGCAACGATTTTATGGTTGATATAATAGATGGACACATTCGAAGTTGATTTTAGAAAATCATGGGGAGCATGATACATTTATTATTGAAATTAGTGAGGTTAGAGAGTTATTAAAAGTAAAAAGAAGGTTAACGGAGTTAATGTAAAAACTCCAGAAGATATCCTGCTGTTTTTTTGAAATTAACTCCTGTACTAAATGAAGTACGGGAGTTTTATTTTTATGGTGTTAACCCCTTTGTCTCATAACTTCATACAAAATAATTCCAGTGGCAACAGAAACATTAAATGAGTCAGTCGTTCCAATTTGAGGAATAATAAATTGATTTTCAATCCTTCGCAATAATTCTCGATTAATACCTTTCCCTTCAGAGCCCATCACGATGGCAGTTGGTTCAGTGAAGTCAGTTTCGAAAACCATTTTCTTTGCACCTAGATTACTAGCGAAAACAGTAATTCCAGACATTTCTAACATATCCAAAGCACCATCCAAACTTTGTTCCCGACATATTGGAAGCCTAGTTAAAGCACCTGCAGATGATTTTATAGCTTCATCATTAATTTGGGCAGATCCTTTTTTAGGAATAACAATGGCATGAGCACCACTAATTTCAGCTGATCTAGCAATAGCCCCTATATTTCGAATATCTGTAATTCCATCTAAAATTAAAATCAAAGGTATCTCAGATTTTTCATAAATCATTGGAAGCAAATCCTCTAGTTTATAATATGAAATTAAAGAAATCAATCCAATCACTCCTTGATGGTTTCCAGAAGTCATTCGATTAAGTTTTTCTTTTGGAACAACTTGTACTGGAATGTTATACTTTTTTGTCAAGTGACGAAGTTCCTTTTCGAATTCTCCCCGAGTTCCTTGTTGGAGAAAAATTTTATCAAAATTAGTCCCTGTTTGGATAGAATCCACAATAGGATGTTTACCAATAATTGTTGATTTTTTTTTGAGTTGCATATCTTCGACTAAGGTCGGCATTTTTTTTTAATACAAACCAAATCAAAATAAAAAATGTTTTTAAAGATAAAAGGTTGAGTTAATTCAGATAAAATCAGAGTAGAAAAACAATTTAATCTTGGATTTTTTTTTGTTAATTGTCGTTCAGCAAGCTAGTAAAATGTATTCGAACATTTCAAAAGCTATTATTTTTTTTAATTTTACCTAATATTTATTATTCCTAATATAAAAATAAAGTACATGATGAGAGTTACCTCTACAAAAAGCAAAATCTTAAGTGTGATGATGTTTTTGATGTTTTTAAGCATTAGTGCATTTTCTCAACTTCACAATCCAGTTGAAAAAGCAATTCAGTATTTGCAAGAAAACAAAAACCAGTGGAACCTTACCGAGGCAGATATTGCTGATCTGGTAGTAACAGACAATTATGTGAGTACACCTTCGGGGGCAAGCATGGTTTATTTAATGCAGAGATATCAAGGTATTAAAGTTTACAATGCAATCTATAATGTAGGTATCTCCAAAGAAGGAAAAGTGGTACATGCAGCAAGTAGAATCATACCCAATATTGTAAATAAGTTAGGTGACTCAGTCTCACCTTCTCTAACTCCAGAGACTGCGATTGTCTCTACATTGAGTCATTTGAACGTAGAAATGGTAGATGCTTTAGTTCAGAAAGAAAGAAAAAATAATCAAGAATTTGTATTTGAAAAAGGAGCTTACTCCAATACAGATATCAAAGTAAACCTACAGTTTTATCCAACTAATGAAAATGAAGTAGAGTTAGTGTGGGAAGTAGTAATTGATATGGTTTCCAATGCTGATTATTGGAATGTTAAAGTGGATGCATCTACAGGTAATGTTTTAGGAAAACATAATTATACTACTTACTGTACTTTTGCTCACGATGCTTATCATAACCATGATGCAGAATGCCGTAGTAAAAATAATATGAGAATCGTTACTTCTCCCAAAGCAACAACCGTTACACCTCCTGTTTTGCTTGGAGGAAGCTACGCTGTGTATGCAGAGTTAACTATGGATGGGAACTTACATACTCATGAAAGTCCAAACCATGGTACAAGAAATCTATTAACTGGGATTGAAAACTTAGTAGCTTCCCCCTACGGATGGCATGATACAAACGGGCAGAATGGAGCGGAATATACTATTACAAGAGGTAACAATGTACACGCATACTTAGATCTTGATGGATCAAATAATTCACAAGGGGATGAACCAGATGGAGGAGCTGCGTTATTATTTGACTTTCCAATCGATATTGATGCTGAGCCAGAAACATTTCAAAATGCTTCAGTAACTAACGGGTTTTTCATGTCAAATATGATACATGATTTTTCTTATGTGTACGGTTTTGATGAGGTAGCTGGTAATTTTCAATCCAATAATTATGGAAATGGTGGGAACGGGAATGATTATGTAAATATGCATGTAGATGATGGGAGCGGAACAAATAATGCCAATTTCTCAACTCCTCCGGATGGATCAAATGGAACTATGCAAATGTTTTTATGGAATTCTACTGCAGCATCAGGATTATTGACTGTTAACGAGCCTGCATCAGTTGCAGGGATTTATGAGGTATCTCACCCAGGAGATTGGGGTGGACAAATTGATATGACTCCATTGACTGCGGAAGTTGCGATAGTTGATGATGGAACAGGGACTGATGGATCAAAAGGTTGTAACGATTTGGTAAATGGAGCAGATCTTGCTGGAAAAATTGCGATCATTGATCGTGGTCTTTGTCAATTTGGAACAAAAGCATTAAACGCTCAAAATGCTGGTGCAGTAGGAGTAATAATATGTAATTTTGAAGATGAGCCAGTAGGTATGGCAGGAGGAGATGACGGGGGATCAGTAACTATTCCAGTGATTTCAATTGGTGTAGGTTTATGCTCTGATATTCGAATTTTTGCAGGAAGTAGTTTGAGTTTGACTTTTGTGGAACAACCAACAGGTTCCGGTCCAGATAATCTCTCAGGTTCATTAGATAATGGAATTATTGCTCATGAATATGGTCATGGTATTTCAAATCGTTTGATCGGAGGAGGAAATAATACAGGATGTCTTGGTAATGGAGAACAAATGGGAGAGGGAATTAGTGATTTCTTCTCATTAGTAACTTCTGTAAAGCCAGGTGATTCTGGAGATATGGGAAGAGGAATTGGAACATTTGCACAAAGACAAGACGTAGATGGTGGCGGGATTAGACGATATCCTTATTCTACAGATATGGGAATTAACCCATTGACATATAAAGATATAGCGGGACAAACAGCACCACATCCAATTGGAGAGATTTGGACATTATGTTTATGGGAGATGTACTGGTTGTTAGTAGAAGAATATGGGTTTGATGAAGATTTATTCCAAGGGAGTGGAGGAAATAATATTGCGGTATCATTAGCAATTGAAGGAATGAAATTAACATCTTGTAGCCCTGGCTATACGGATGGACGGGATGGAGTTTTAGCGGCAGATCAATTATTATATGGAGGTGCAAACCAATGTTTAATTTGGAAAGCATTCGCGAAAAGAGGAGTAGGAGAAAATGCTGACCAAGTTTCTTCATTTGATTCTAATGATGGAATTGAGAGTTTTGATCGTCCAATTGACTGTTTGGATGAAATTCAAATAAATAAAACTGTCGACAAATTGATTAATGCGGGGGAGGATATAAATGTGGTAATTGATATAAGAAATTACAAACAATCAGTTTCAACCAACGTAACTGTCACTGATGAAATTCCAAATGGAGCAACTGTACTTCCTTCATCTATAAATGGCCCGGGAGTAGTAAGTGGAAATACGATTACATTTGTAATTGGGGAAATGGCAGTTGAAGAGGTTACTCAAGTAAGTTATACTTTAGAAACTGATCCTGCTATCAAATCAATCGCAATTTTTAATGATGACCAAGAAGGTGATCCAGATGATAATTGGGATATTGAGTTTTTAAATGGGACCTCCATTTTTGACATAAGAGATGATTCATTAGCGTATAGTGGAGAGAAAGCTTGGTTTGTGCGAGATGTTGCAGAGGAAAATGATCAGACACTATTTGCTGTAGACCCAATTGCAGTTTCAGGTACTCAACCAGTTTTAAGGTTTTACCATTGGTATGACACAGAAGCAAGTGCTGATGGTGGCTTATTAGAAGTATCCAAAGATGGTGGAACAATCTGGGAACAAGTTGGTACGTCTATGTTCCGACAAGAATACCCAAGAAGCTTACAATATGGAACACTGGTAATTCCTTTTCTTTCTGCTTTTTCAGGACAAAGTAGTGCAGGAGGAGAAAACTTTGTTGCTACTTATGTGGACATGAGTGATTACATAGGGGAAGATATATTCTTCCGTTTCCGATTTGCATCAGATGATAATACAAGCGGAAAAGGTTGGTTTATTGATGATGTAACATTTATGGATATGAGAAATTATCAAGGTGTGGCATGTGTAACTACTGATCAAGGTGACAATAATTGTACTGATGTAGACGAACGTGGAACTGCAGTAGAACCAGAGGGAACAGTATCTAGCAAGGATTTATTCAAAACAAGTATGGAAGTAAATGTTTTCCCTAATCCTGCGCAAGACATTTTAAATATCCAAGTATTAAATGATAAATCTGCAGATGCCTCGGTTCGAATTCTTACTATTGATGGTAAAGAAATGATGGATAAATCATTTCAAGTTGTGGATGGTTTGCAAACAGTGAGTTTAAACGTGGCAAGACTTCCAGTAGGAATGTATTTTGTAAAAGTAAGTACGGGGGAAGGAATCGTGGTTGAGAAAGTAATGATAAAATAATTAAAACTTAGCTCGAATTGTTTTTCAAAATTATGATTCGTTGGTAAAACTAAGGTGGATAACGTAAGTTGTCCACCTTTTTTAGTAATTAGAGTTAAACAATAATACGATGCGCATGCGAATAAATATTAAACTTATTATTTTTTACAAAACCTAATACTGTCATCCCATACTCTTTCGCCAACTGAATTGCCAAACTACTCGGTGCTCCAACAGCTGCTAAAATTGGAATTCCTCCCATTATTGACTTTTGGACTAGTTCGAAACTAACTCGACCACTTACCATGATTAAATAGTTATTCATTGGAAATAGACCCAAAGAGAGTGATGCTCCGATTAGTTTATCTACTGCATTGTGTCGGCCAACATCTTCCCTAAGTAAATGTAGTTTTCCTTTTTTATCAAATAAGGCAGCAGCGTGAAGTCCTCCTGTTTTTTTAAAAACAGTTTGACGAACTTTAAGTACGTTTGGAAATAGATGGATTTTAGAAATTTGAAAATAGGGGTATCTTGTTGGCAGAATAGGAAAGTTATTCATCTTGACTGCCTCAATACTTGATTTTCCACAAACACCACAACTTGAGGAGGTGTAGAAATGTCGTTCTAGTTTTTTCAAATCAATTTCCACATCAAAATCTAAAACAACTAAGATCGCATTTATATTTACTTTTCCATCTTCACCAAGATTTGGCCCGATACTTTTAATTTGTTTGTAAGAGGCAATAATTCCTTCAGTAAACAAAAAGCCAATTGCCAAGTCGCTATCATGCTGAGGTGTTCGCATGGTAACTGAAATACTATTGCGAACTCGATTTTTTTTTGCACCAAACTCAATTTGAATTTCCAAAGGTTCCTCAACAGCAAGGCTATCGAATGCAAAATTGGTATCTTCCTTATCAACTTTGATAACTTCTAAACCATGGATCCTTTGATTAGGCATAAAATAATATTTTACTGAATATGGATGATCGTAAGGTGTTTAACAATTAAAAACTAGTTATTCTAAAATGAATTGCTGCAATTGATCTGCAATTTTTCGATCATTCGAAAGTCGGGGTACTTTATTTTGACCTCCAAGTTTTCCTTGCGATTTCATATAGTTTCTAAAACTATCCCGTTGCATTATTCGGATTTTTAACGGTTGTAATATTTTTCCACTAATCAAATCTTGGTAATAAATATTTTGCTTAATCATTGCTTTGTCAACTTCAGTAGATAATTTAGAGATATTGTTAGGAGCTTCATCGAATTCTATAAACCACTCATGGAAAGGCAATTCACCTTCCGTTGGATTCACTTGGGGGGCAACAGTGAATTCAATAATTCTCAAACCTTCTTTGTTTGCTACACTCATTAAGGACTCTTCTACTTCCTTTCCAATTACATGTTCTCCAAATGCAGAAATAAAATGTTTGATTCTTCCAGAGACTATTATACGATAAGGATCCTTAGAAACAAACTGAACTGTATCACCAATATTATATCCCCAAAGCCCAGCATTTGTATTTAATATAATTGCATAGTTAACACTGAGTTCTATATCTTTTAAAGCTATTCGAGTTGGATTATCATTATTAATTTCCTCTGCCGGAACGAACTCATAAAAAATCCCAGAGTCTACATTTAGCAGTAATCCTTTATGTGGATGAGCATCTTGGAAAGCAATGAATCCCTCCGAGGCAGGATAAGTTTCTAGGCTATTTATTTTCTTTCCAACTAACTCCTCTAATTTCGAGCGGTATGGTTCGAAATTTACTCCACCATAAACGAAGGTATTGTAATTCGGAAATAAATCTTTGATATATTCTTTGCCACTCACTTCAAGTAATCGTTCATAATACATTTGTACCCAAGGCGGTATTCCACTAATTAATCTCATATCTTGTCCTAAAGTCTCCTCTACGATTTTATCTAGCTTCTCTTCCCATTCATCTATGCAGTTTGTCGGGTATGAGGGCAATTGATCACGCTTCAACCAACCAGGAACCATATGATTTACGATGCCTGAAAGACGTCCAGTTTTGATGCCGCTTATTTCTGTTAAAGTAGGACTACCGGAAAGGAAAATCATTTTTCCATCTAAAAAATCTCCTTTGCCTGTTTTGGCATAATAATTAAATAGTGCATTTCGAGCGGTACCAAAATGATTTGGTATGCTTTCCTTGGTAAGTGGAATATATTTTACACCTGAGGTGGTGCCAGAAGTTTTAGCAAAATATTTTGGTAAACCTTTCCATAGAACATCTGATTTTCCGTCTTTGATTTGTTCAATATAATCTTTCAAACCTTCATAATCTCGAATAGGAACTTGGGCTTTGAAGGCCTCATAAGAATTTATCTTTTCGAAACCATGATCCTTTCCAAAGGAAGTGTGTTTGGCACCCTGAATCAAATTTTGAAAAACTTTATCTTGGGCAGACACAGCTTCTTTTGACCATTTTAGAATATCACGGGCAATTTTTTTTGCAAAAGGCTTAACTAGAAATGATTTATAACCCATCGGAGTAAGTTTTTTTAGCAAAAATAGAAAATAGTTCTGTAAAAAAAATGAAGATTTGTTTAACTGAAAACCCCATCTTGATTGTCAAGATGGGGTTTTTCATAGCAGTAAAAAGATATTTAAAATCTTAAATCTTCTACATGGACACCAGGGTATTTTGTTTTATCAAAAGTGAAATCTGCACTAGTGAATTTTTTATTTGCTTTAAAGTTTTGAATTTCTAGAGTAAATCTGGATCCATCTTTTGAGAAAACTTTAATTCTTTTTACTAGGGAGGTTTTTTTTTCTATTGTCATTCGGATCTTTGAATATTCAGAATCATCTTCTAATGGTTTAAATTCAATTTGTAAAAGAGGTACTCTGTTTTCTACAATTGCATTGGTTAATGCGAACAAATATTTTCCTTTTTTATAAAAGTTATAGAAATCTTGTGGTGCCATCATTTCTTCTTCATCTTCTTCAGGAGGATCATTGAGTTGTACTTCTTTATTTTGTTTGTTGTGTACCCAAAAGTTCTTACCATCGCAAATCATGGAATAAAAATTCAAGTCTACATTATACTTGTCTCCTTCCTGCTTTAATTTTCCAGTTTGTGTATCTATTGGTTCTTCTGGAATCTCAATATTTAAAGAAAAAGTAGCCTCAATACTTTTATAGGCCTCGTATTTATTACTCACTTTATCTAGGATTTTTTGTGCTTCCTGATCTATGTCTTCCGCTTTGGTAAAGTCTTTTCTTTGAGCAAAGCCTGTTGCTATAAAAAAAAGACTCATTATTATTGCCAATGTGTTTTTCATATCAATCATATTTTCTTTTTCAAAAGTTAATACACTTGTTAGGGTGTAAATTTAAATTCATTACTGTGATGTAAAATTAATGATATAATAACGTTTTTAGCAAGTCCTAGTTTATTAAAATCAAGTTAAAGTTATGTATTTCAAAAGTCCTCAAGTTGAAATTTGTTTGACGATTAAAAAAAAGATTTAGTTGAATGATTTATATGGCTATAATTTGTACGTGTTTTGCTATTTTTAATAAGGATACGATTTTAATGTGAGAAATATTTAGTAATGTTCTTTAATTAAAAAAATAACTTGAGGTCCTTGTTGTGTTAAATGAGTAAGATTTGTTCTCGAAAATGTTAACTACTTAGCAACTAGTTAAAAACAATATTTGCACCAAATAGGAGAAAGTTGCTCATTTTATATTTGTAGAAATAAGTTAGATTTTAATAAAATGTAACTTAAATATTAAATCACAAATAAAGGAAGTGTATATTTGAACTTTCTAAATAGTAAATCCAAATTAAAAAATAGAATTGATGGTTGATTTTTTCAGCATTCAGAACAGTACAGAAAACCCGACTTTACTACTCATTATTTATACTATTTTATTTTCCTTTTCATTGTCGTCGTTAATTGCGTTCACTTATGAAAAAACTTCTAGGGATGTATCAAAACCATTGTACTTTATTCAAGCTTTAGTTTTATTAGCTATAGTTACGGCTACTGTAATGCAAGCAATAGGAGATAGTGTGGCTAGAGGTTTAGGTATGTTAGGAGCTTTGGCTGTAATTCGGTTTAGAACAACGATACGAAATCCAAGAAATATAGTTTTTATGTTTTCCTCTTTGGCAGTCGGGATAGCATGTGGAGTATATGGGTTTGTAATTGCAATTGTGGGAACTCTTGGTTTTTGTATTTCGGCATTTGCTTTGAGATTTACTCCTTTTAGCCAAAAGAATAATTTGGTGGGCACACTACGATTTGAAATGGTAGAAGATGATGAAAAATTGAATGAGGTTAGAAATATATTGAAAAAGTATTCAGAAAGATTTGCACTGAAACGATACAAAACTTTTAATAATCCTGAGAAGGAAAATGTAATTGAATACGAATATATGTTGAAGTTAAAACAAGAAGATGAGGGACTTCATTTGGCAAAAATTCTTCGTCAGACTCCAAATGTTAATTCGGTGCGATTGGCGTTCGATGATGTTGCGGAGAACATTTAATTTGATTTTAATAAAGGATAATGAAAAAATTTAATTTAGTATATCTGATGTTTTTTTTAGTGGTTGGTTTAATTTGGCAACTCAACAATCGGTATGGGAAACATACAGTAATGTTTTATGGATTTGCAGAAACAAAGGAAACAGAAATTAATTTGGACCACCCAGTAGAAGTTAATCGTCTTTTAGTCACGCCTGGTCAAAAAGTGAAAAAGGGAGAATTATTAGCCAAGGTTACGCACTCTACTTTTAGTTTGAAATTAAATAATATTTCTCATTCTATGGATGAGTTACGGTTGGAAGAAAATATATGGAAAGCAGATATTCGTACATCTATTAGTCGTTTAGAAGCTCAGAAAGTGGTAAAAGAAAGTGAGATCAATTCCCAAATTCGACAATTAGAGATGGAGATAGAAGTAAATCGTTCGTTACTTGAAGGGTTAAAAAGTATAGATGTTACTGAAACGACAGTAAATCCGAGAGCAGCAAAAATTGCTAATTTGAAAGAAGAACAAGAATTAGTAATAAAACCTTTGGAAGTACAGATTGCTAGACTCAAAGAAGAGCTAGAGTCTTCCAATAGTCCGAAGCGAATTCAAATTCGAAAGCTCCAAGAAGATCAAAAATTTTATACAGAAGAAAAAGATGGACTTTCTATTTTTGCTCCTAAGGATGGATTGATAGGGAATATTTATTGTAAAGAAAAAGAAAATATTTCTTCATTTAATACTTTGATTTCTTTTTATGAGGAGAACCCTACGATGGTTAAAGGATATGTTTATGAGAATTTAATTCTTGAGGTTGCGGTAGGAGATACGCTGGAGGCAATTTCTACTCAACATCCTGAACATAAATGTCAGGGAGTGATTACAGGGCTAGGTTCTCGGATTGTTGAAATTCCAGATCGACTTAGAAAAAATCCAGATCTGAAAACATATGGGCGAGAGGTATTAATTTCAATTCCTCCAACCAATTTTTTTCTACAAAAAGAAAAAGTGATTTTAAATTTGTTAAAATCAACCTCACGCCCTGCGACTATTTTTGATTCGATATTAGATTCGAGTGACGAGAAAACTAACAAAGTAATTTCAGGAAAAGGATGATGAGAAAAATTGAATGTCAAAAAATTAATAAGGCTTTACGAATGAAAAAGTTAGTAGGATGGAAATTTCAAATCCCACTTTACATTGTTTTCATTTTTGTAAATGTATCAGTGCCAACGATTGTGTACGCACAAAATACACTATCTACTTCTGACATTTTAGCTTCTGCAAAGCAACAATATGTTTTGGGACTCCAACAGAAGCGAGTTAGTTTTTTGAAAGAATCCACATATAAATTACCCTTAGTTGATGAAATAGAATTCAGAACAGAAACAAATGACTTTCGATTGAAGGAACAACAATATGTACTTCGAGGAAGATTTCACACTAAGTTGCAACAACAAGCGCATGCAGATTTTCATCAGGCTAAAATAGAATTAAATACCATCGACGAGCAACTTTTGATGCAAGATTTGTTAATAGATAGATATGACGCAATTATAAAAGTTTCTTATTTTAAAAAATTGCTCGTTGCAAAAAAAGAACAAAAAGTTTTATTGGAAGATCGTATGACTGTTTTGAAAAAAAGTATCAATCTACCTAGGTTTAATGTTATAGATTTAATCGATGCAGAGGATGATCTACATTTGGTAGATCGTGATATCTTAAAATTAAAGAATTCGTTGAATTTAGTGCAGCAAGAAATATATCGATTCTCTAGTAAAAGAGGTTATTTAAAAACAGATGACCTACAATTGATTGGTGTTGAACAACTTATGAAAGTCGCTCGTTCACTTTCAACCGAGCCCTCATCAACTCATGCCACTTTAATGAAAAGAAATTTAAATGTTGATATAGCAGTGAAAGAGCAAGCTATTCGAGTAACACAGGAAGAGAATACAGTTGACTATTTTCAAGCAAAAATAGGGGGAACTGACGATAGAGGGTTTCGGCAAAGTTTCTCTTTGGGGATGGGTATAACAATTCCAGTCAGAAATCGGCAAAAACAAAATCTGGATGAATTGGAGTTTGAGAAGATCGATGAGGGTTTGAAATATGAAGAGCTCAAAATTCAACTTAAAGATCGTATGATCCAAGTTCGACTAGAGATGGAAACTCAATATGAATTATTCCAATTACTCAATCAACAATTGGAAAATAGTCAAGTGGATGAAGTTCTTCAGCAGTATCAAAAAGTGGCTGGAACTTCACCAATTGCGATGTTAAAATTAAGAGGAAGTAAATTCAAAAAAGAGTTGGAGCAATTTAGAATTCAACAAGAAATTTATTTATTGTATGTGGAGTTGTTGGACGCTTCAGGAAAGATGATGGAGTTACCGTTGCGAAATTATTTGATGAAAAATTTAGAAGTATTTTAATTTATAACTGTTGTGAAAAAGGCCTTCCAAGTTTTTTAAAATTGGAAAGCCTTTTTATTTGAAAATTAAGCTATCCTTTTACTTTGTTTTTTAAATATTTATCTAAAAAGATAAGCGCTTTGCCATAACCAATAATCTGATTTTCCTTTTTTACAAATCCATGCCCTTCATCTTCAAAAAGTACATATTCTACAGGGATATTATTTTTTTTGATAGCAGCAACCATTTCATCTGATTCTACTTGAAGCACTCTTGGATCAGTTGCACCTTGTAGAACCATGACTGGATTTTTAACTTTATCGCCATGGAAGACAGGAGAAATATCATAAAGTCGAGTACTGTCCGCAGTATTCGGGTCACCCATTTCTAAATAAAGCGCTTCTTTAAAAGATTCCCACCATGTTGGAATATTTTTCAAAGTACGCAACCAATTAGTTACCCCAAAAAGATTGACACCAACTACAAATTCCTCAGGAGTATGGGTCATTGCACGCATTGTCATGAATCCGCCGTATGAACCTCCAATAATTCCTATTTTTTCACCGTCAATATAAGGTTGTTGAGCCAACCATCTTTTTCCTTCGATACAATCTTGCAAATCGTTTTCTCCATGATTTAGATCATCCATTTTGAAAAAGGTTTTTCCGTAACCGCTACTTCCTCGATTATTAACTGCTAAAACAGCATAACCATGATTAACTAAGTATTGAATAAACGAGGAGTAATTGGTACGAGATTGACCACCTGGGCCACCATGAACCCAAACTAATGCTGGAACTTTATTTTCTTTGGTGGCACTTTTTGGTTTATAATAAATAGCTGGGATTTGAAGATTATCAAATGATTCATATCGAACGATTTCAGCTTCTACCAAATCATCTGGATTGATTTCAATGTTAAGTGTTTTGGTCAATTGTTTATGTTCTTTAGTTCCAAAATCATAGAGGTAAAGATTGTTAGTAGATTTAGAACTTCCTGCGGAGAAGATCATTTTATCTTCACTTCTAGAAATCCTGACGGAAGAAATATCTCCATTAGTAATGTCAGGGAAAGCTACGTCTTGGTCAGTTGAAGTATCTAAAATTTTAACAATAGTTTTAGCATCTTGATTAATTCCGACAACACGGTATTTTCCTTTTTTTGAAAAATAAGCATAGGAAATATCCCAATCTTCTTCTATCACTTTTTCTCTTTCGCCATTTTCAATATCGTATTTCATCAAGTATTGAAACTCGCTTCCATCATTGGTCAGATAATAAAATGACTTACTGTCTACACTAAAATCAGCAGAGCTATTTCCTGATAAATTTTCATTTATTTTTATTTTTTTATTCGTTTTAGTATCTAATAAAAATAAATCTACATCATTTGTATTGATTGACTTTGTGACTGCAATGTATTGTTTGTTATTTGATATCCCATCGAAATCATATCCTTCTGTATTTTTATAGATTAGTTTTGAATCAAAATTTTCAATGTCCATTTCATAAACATCCATGTATCTTTTATCTCTTTTGTTAGAGCCAAAAAAGAAACTTTTTAGATCGTCACTCCATCCATAAAATCCAGCTTTGGCACCTTCGTCAGGTGTTAATTCTTTAGTTGAACCATCTTCATTTCTCAGGAAAATATGATCAATTTCATTTCCTCCATTATCTGCAGTATAAATCATCCTACTATCGTTTGGAAAGAGAGAAGACACCCAGACAGATTCATCTTTTGATTCCGTTAATGGTTGGCTTTTACCAGATTCCAAATTTATTAAATAGGCATTATAAATTCCTGATTCGTTACTTCCAACCAGGATTTCTTTTTCATCATGCGAAAAAGATCTTGCATAAATATTAGTATTATTTAAAAATTGCTCAATAGAATATTGTTGATGAGATGCGGCAACTGAATCTGAAGAATTATTTTTAGTTTTGGATTCTTTGCAAGAGCAAAGTAAAAGAGAAAAGATAAAGAATAGAATTAGATTTTTCATTAATAGAGGTTTAGGTTAAAAATTAACTTAAGTTTAAGTTCTTTAAAAGTAGGTAAATATTATTTATTTCATAGATGAATTAAGGACTCGAACGATACACTTAGCATTGGTTGAGTTTTTTTTATCTCGAAAATAAGAATAAAAAAAACCAGCAAAATCTTTAATTTGCTGGCTTTTGGCTTAGTAATCTAATTAAGAAAATGCCTTTTATTTCCTAGTTCTGATGTCTTCCAGGTACCGTTCCAATTCTATTTCGTCATATATCAAAACTTCTCTGGCTTTACTTCCTACACTTGGCCCTACAATTCCTAATGCCTCCAATTGATCCATGATTCGACCAGCTCGATTATATCCTAATTTTAATCTTCTTTGTATCATTGAAGTTGATCCATGTTGATTCTGTACAATCAACCTTGCAGCATCTTCGAAGTTGTCATCTAGGTCTTTCGTATTAACTGCTCCAGGTTTAGTACTATCATCGTCGTCTCCATGAAATTCAGGGAGGAAAAATGGTGTTGCATAACCTCTTTGAGAACCGATAAAGTCAATTACTTTTTCCACCTCAGGTGTATCAACAAATGCACATTGTAATCTGACTAAATCACTGCCATATGATAGTAACATATCCCCACGTCCAATTAATCTGTCGGCACCACCAGTATCTAATATGGTTCTTGAATCAACTCTTGCAGTTACTTTAAAGGCAATTCGTGCAGGGAAATTTGCTTTGATTACCCCAGTGATAATATTTACAGAAGGTCGCTGGGTGGCAATAATTAAGTGGATTCCAACTGCCCTTGATAGCTGAGCTAAACGCCCTATTGGCAATTCTACTTCTTTTCCTGCAGTCATAATTAAATCGGCGAACTCATCCACAACTAAAATGATGAAAGGCATAAATTTATGACCTTTGTTGGGGTTTAATCTACGAGCTATAAATTTCTCATTATACTCACGAATATTTCTTGCATGTGCCTTTTTCAATAAGTCATAACGAGTATCCATTTCTATCATCAACGAGTTCAAAGTGTGAACTACTTTCGTCACATCTGTAACAATTGGTTCATCCAATCCTGGTAAATAAGCTAAGAAGTGATTTTCAATTTTACTGTATGGGAAAAGCTCTACTTTCTTCGGATCAATCAAAACTAATTTGATTTGTGAAGGGTGCTTTTTATATAGTAAAGACATTAAAATAACATTAATACCAACGGATTTTCCTTGACCTGTCGCACCTGCAATTAAAAGGTGAGGCATTTTTGCCAAGTCAGCAACGAATACTTCATTTTGAATAGTTTTTCCTAAAGCAATTGGCAAGTCCATTTTGGCTCGTTTATACTTATCTGATTGTAGTAATTCTTTGAGCGAAACGATTTGAGTTTTTTTATTGGCCACCTCAATACCAATTGTTCCTTTTCCTGGAATCGGTGCAATAATCCGAATGCCCATGGCAGATAAACTTAATGCAATGTCATCTTCCAAGTTTTTAATTTTGGAAATACGAACACCCGGCGCAGGTACAATTTCATAAAGCGTAACGGTTGGGCCGATAGTCGCTTTTATTTTTACAATTTCGATTTTGTAGTTTAATAAAGTCTCAATGATCTGATCTTTATTTTGTTCCAACTCTTGACGATCTATTTCAAAATTATCAGCATTGTAATCTTCTAACAATGAAGTAACAGGATGTTCGTAGTGTGATAAATCTAAAGTTGGATCGTAAGGTTCTGTATGTAGCTTATTATCTGTTTGAATTTCTAAAGTAGTTTCTGCATAGTCTGAAGTCAAGGTAGTTGCAGGTTCACTTTTAGGTTCATCTTCCTCTGGAACGAATGGAGTAGGAGCAGAGATTTCCATCTCAGCTTCTCCTGAACGAAGGGTTTGAGGTTTCTCTCTTTTCTTTTTTGCCAAATCAAAAGCGAGTTGACCTTTTTTAACTTCTGATGATTCATCTGCAACTACAGGTGCGGCACTTCCAGCTTCACTAGCTGATAGTTCTAAGTCTGCTGAGAAATGGGAAGATTTTGTTATTAATGCACCTGAATTCCTAGGGAGTAATGCACCTGAATTCGAGGTTTCTCTTTTTGAAGCAACTCGCGATCGCCTTTTTTTCTTTTTTCCTAAAAAATTACCACTCAATAAATCATCAAAGAAGAATCGAGTATTTGAAAGTAACTTTTCAAAAGTTAGTTCATTAAAGTTTGGATTGTTAGTCCAAATGAAGGCTGTAAAACCAGTGAACATAAGTAAAGCAACTAAACCAATTGTTCCGATAAATTTTAATAACCATGTCGTTGTTGCTTTTCCAAAAGCACCACCATATGGGAAACTAGAAGATTGAAATATGAAATGAAAAAAAATGGATAAAAAAAGTAATAGGATGAATCCGTTCCAAATCATTGAAACATTTTCATTAAAGGGTCTTTCTCTAATAGTGTTAATTCCCAATTTTCCAAAAACAAAAACGAAGATAAAAGATGGTAATCCAAAGCCCCAATAAAAAAACATGTTGGAAACTATTGCACCCAATCGACCCAACCAATTTGCAGCTCCAATTTCACCTTCATAAAGAAAACTCACAGAATGCTCCAGTACATTAGACTGATCTATATGCCAAGTAAATAAATATGAGGTGAATGAAATGAAGAGATATAGAGCAATAAATATACTGAAAAGGCCAAATAGCTTGTATATCCGTTCGTCCTTAAATTTTGGAAAAGAAATATTTAATTGTCCTTTACTTTTTTTTCTGGCCATTGTGGAATTATATATAATAAATTTAGTGTTTCTCTTTCTATTGTGTATGGGTGTTACTGATTTTCTAACCCTTGTGATAAGTTGCAAAAATATGGATAATAATGTGGAATACCGAATGAAAGGGAATGGATTATCGATGAATAAGTTGGTCTATTTGATGTAGATTTAATTTTTTGGAAAACAAGGAGTTAGATTTTGTAGAGGTAAAAATGATAACAATGTGATTACGAATTTTTCATTTCCCACAAGATTCCTTCTTTCATAGCATATGCAGAAACTAATATTTTTTTTATTTTCACTTCTTTGATGATGAAATTTATAAGGATTAAGGCGACCACAATCATGTCTGCACGAGTGAGTGGAATGTTTTTTCAGCACGTCGTTCTTCCATATTCATCTTTAAAATTTTCTGATACGCAGGATGAAAATTTTCTATATTAATAGTAGCACTTAAAGTTGTTTTTTGAGAGTTTGGGAGGATCTTTTCTAAAACGTCAAATGTACCCGAAGCTCCGATAAGACATGTTGTTTTATGGGTTTTTAAAACTTCAAAAAGAGGTTGCAATATCTTTTTAAGATGTTTGTAAAGCACTTTTATATTTTTAATTGAAATAGGTTCTTTTTGGTGAAAATTATTGTAAAGTACAGCCACGCCAATTGGAAATCTTTTCGCCCAGTATACTTTAGTTTCATCAGCAATGATAAATTCCACACTTCCTCCGCCAATATCCATTATTAATCCTTTTTCGTGTCCTAGTTCAATTGCTTGAATAACTCCGATATGAACCAATCTTGCTTCCTCTGTTCCAGGGATTAATTGAATAGAAATTCCACTTTCTGTTTTTGCATCATTTATAAATTGTTGACCATTGGCTGCTGTTCTGAGAGCAGCGGTTCCAAAAGCATTTATGTTTTTGACTTGATGTTTATGAAGGACTTTTTGGAAATGGGAAAGGGCATTTATACCTCGGCTGTAGGCTTTTTTTCCAATTTTTCCAATTCCATCTTCTGCAAGTTTCACAAAAATTCGTTCTCGGAAAAGTTCGTTTGACTTCCCTTTTCCATCAACCTCAACGATGAGTAAATGAAAAGTGTTTGTTCCTAGATCAATTACACCGTATCGGTTCATAAAGTTTTATTGTTTAGGTGTTTGTTGGAGCTGGGCGAGCAAGCCATTGAAGAATTGAACACCTGAGGGAGTCATGAAATTAGCATATTTGGGTTGGTTGTTTTCCAGGAAAACGAAGTAATTGCATCCTTTCGAATAATAAATTAAACCTTCTAAAGCTACCTCTCCATCTTTGTAATATATCATGCGACCAAAGGGTGAGCAATTAGAATCTACAAGGGCAACCTCCTGAGCAATTTGACCAAGTGAATGACGTAAATCATTAGGTTCTTGGCGACTAATGGTGAAGGGTAAATTATTAAAGCTATAATCTACATAGTCACATTTTTCGTATAGAGCCTTAATCGTTTTAAAAGGGATGCTAGGGTACATTGCTTTTCCATTTGATTTGATTTTAGTTTCTATAACAGGTGATTGAGTAGTCAATTCTAAATCTTTTTTTGAGGTATTAGTTTTTCCTGAATTGTCACACGAAAAAATCAAAATTGCGAGGCATACGCCGGTTACAAGTCGAAACATCATTTTTTTATTTTTTTTAAGTTAAAACATATAAATTGTCCTGAAAGTTAAAGTTCTCCCAGCTAGAGACTGTGCTTGTTTTTCTTTTCTTACATCTAGAGCTGCAAAAGAATATTGAGCATTAATTCCGATATTTGGATTAATGAAATAAGTAGCTCCAACAATGAGATCAACAGAAATTTTGTTGAATTCTTGGAGGTCAGAAACATCTTGTCCCAAAACATCGATTACTTTGAAGTCAACCATTTGCCCTACAGAAAATCCAGCTGTAAAATGTAGTTTATAATACTCCCTCTCATCTTCTTGATCCAACCAATCTAAAAATGAGATCATAATTGGTACTTCTACATAATTCAGACGGTAACTATCAAATGGAGCTGATTGAGGATCATCTTTTCCTTTGTTGCTACCTTTCTGACTAAATAAGATATCAACATTCCATCTCCAACGTTCGCTGGTTTGGACAGCTACTCGACCTCCAACGTTCAATCCTATTTGGTTAAAGCCGGCTAAATTATCACCATTTAATTGTGAAAGATTAATTCCTCCGATCAAACCTGCTTCAAAAGTTTGCGCATGAGTATTTTTTGAGAAAATAAAAAAACATAATGGGAGTACAATTATTTTGATGAGGTTCAACATGGTTTATTTTTATTCTGTAAAAGTCGTTTAAGTTAATAAAATGAAAAACAATAGTGGTTATGTTTAGTTCTAATTGTAGCGGACGTTAAATTAAGTAGTTGGAAATTACTAAGAAAGTATTTTCTGTAAAATTATAAAATGTCTAATTTAAAATGAGTATTTTAATTTTACATTTTAAAATTATTTTATCTTTAGATTTTGGACGTAAATTAATTGAAAACAAATATGTTTAAATATACAAAAACTACCTTACAGAAAATAGAAAATATCTTCGGAGAGTTGGATTATAAAGTGAGATACGAAAGAGGCAGTTTTAATTCTGGATATTGTTTGGTAGAAAATAAAAATATTGCCGTGGTTAATAAGTTCTTTGATATTGAAGGGCGAATTAATGTTTTATTGGAGATTCTTAATGATTTTGAAGAGATTGATGAAACTGCTTTTACTGAAAAGACTTTAGATTTTTACAAAAAAATAATAAAGTATTTAGATAAAAAAGAAAAAGAAGTAAATAAATCCGGAGAAATTTCAGAACCCCAAATAGCTAAAGAGCAAGAGTAATTAAGCTAAAATAAGTCTCAAATTTATCATTTTCAATATAAAAAGTACTTACCATAAAATTAAAAATCACCATCCTCGGAACAGGAACATCTCAAGGAGTTCCAATTATCGGCTGTGATTGCAAGGTGTGCCAATCAAAAGATCCGAAAGATAATCGATTGCGAGTGTCTATCTTAATTCAAGCAGAAGGGAAAAACATAGTAATTGATGCAGGTCCTGATTTCCGACAACAAATGCTGAGAGCAAGGGTTACTCATCTGGATGCAATTATTTTGACACATGAGCACAATGATCATATGATTGGTGTTGATGATGTTAGGCCATTTAATTTTAAACAAAAAGAAGGTATTCCAGTTTATGCAACTGAGCGAGTACAGAAAGATTTACTGCTACGATTTAGGTATGTTTTTTCTAAAAAAAAATATCCAGGAGCTCCTACATTGGAATTACGTTCAATCTTCAATGATAAACCTTTTGAGGTTAAAGGTTTAAATTTCACTCCAATAGAAGTAATGCATGGGAATCTACCAGTTTTAGGATTTCGGATAGGAGACTTCACCTACATTACTGATGCTAGGACAATTGCTTCTGAGGAAATGGAAAAAATTAAAGGGAGTAAAATAGTGATACTTAATGCATTACATTATTATGAGCATTATTCACATTTTAATGTTCCCCAGGCTTTGGATATTTTTGAAGAATTGGTTCCAGAACAAGCATATTTGACACACGTAAGTCATCACATGGGATTAGCTAATGAAATAAATAAATTACTACCTACTAATGTTAATTTAGCATATGATCAACAAATTATAGAGATTTAAAAAATAAAAGGACAAGGTATTTTAAACTATCAACTTAATTTTAAAATATATTTGTTGATTTTGTTACAAAGAAATAAAATTGATTTACATTTTAATTATATCAATATATCAAAAATGATAGTCAAACAAATTGATGATGAAGATTGGAAACAATGGTTCGGAATTTGTATTATTAAATAATTAAATATAAGGGAGCAATTTAATTCAGATTTTATGAACACGAAAAATACACTGGTTTACCAATAAAATAAATAAAAGGCGTTTTTGCACAATTTATCTTAATTATTTATCGGGGTAATGGAATAATTAAAAAAGACACTTATATTTATGAAAAGAGTTATTATTCAAACTAAAATAATAAAAAGCTTTCAAATTGGTTTTTAGTAAGAATTTAAAAACTCCCACTATGAAGATTTTTTTTACCTTTTTTATTTTATTCATTGGATTTTCAGTACAAAGTCAACAGGCTGGTCAATATTCAATGTTTATGCTAAATAAATATCAAAACAATTCAGCTTACGCGGGGTTAGACAATTCCCTAGTCGTTACTGGTGTTTTCCGAAGTCAGTGGGTAGGGCTAAAAGGTAACCCAATAATGCAAAATATTAATGCACATATGCCGGTGTATTTTATTAAAGGGGGAATAGGGTTAAATATAGATAATATTGAACTTGGTGCAGAACAAAATACTTCAATGTCATTATCTTATGCATTTCATAAACAAATTGGAAATATTGGGATTCTATCTTTAGGGGTCGGCGGAGGTTTTTACCAGAAAACATTAGATGGTAGTATTTTAAGGACTCCAGAAGGAGATTATGAGGAAAATAGCCCAGTCAATCACAATGATTTAATTTTATTTGAAGGAAGAGAAACAGGTATTGCACCAATATTTAATGCTGGGGTGTTTTTTCAAACAGAAAAGTTTGAAATAGGAGCATCAGCAATAAACTTGATAGAACCTGAGGTTAATTTAAATACAAATGTTAATTTTCAATTAAAAAGGCATTGTTACATAACAATGGCATATAATTGGGATATAAATAATTCTTTTAGTTTACAACCATCAATTATGGTGGAATCAGATTTTATTGAAACACAATTAGAAGTTTCAACGATTATTAAATATAACGACAATATTTTTGGAGGGCTTGCGTTTAGAGGATATAGCGAAAACACAATTGACGCAACAGCATTCTTGGTCGGTATGAAATTGAGTGAGAAAATTACCCTAGCTTACTCTTACGACCTAACATTGTCCTCCTACAATTCGGTAAGCAACGGATCTCATGAAGTTTTAATCAGATACAATTTGAATAAAATAATTGGAGCCGGAGTGCTTCCACGAATTATTCACAATCCAAGATTTTTATAAAAATTATTACTTATACGTTTTATTTTTTTAAATAATAGACGTTATTACTTAGTCAGATGCAAAATATACAACAGCAAAATTAAATGTGGAAAGAAATATTCTTTTTTAAAAAACTTCCATTTTTTGTTTGGCTATTTATATCTTTGGCAGCTATTATGCAAATTTCGAAATATAAATTTTTGTTTTAGCTTTTAAACAGACTATATTTACGTTCATTTTTTTTAAGCTTTACTTAATCTGAAGGAAAACTCGGGTGTTAAAATGAAAAAATTATCAAAAACAGTACTGGTATTACTAACGCTTAGTATCATCGCAAGTTCTTGCGGTACAAAGCAAAATGGTCAACTAATTGGTGTATCTGATAGACCGTCATGGAGTGGAATCAATCCTTATGGAATGGTTTATATACCCTCCGGAACCTTACACGTTGGTCCTAGTGACCAGGATGTCAGTCAAACCTACATTCAAAGACCAAAATCTATTTCTATCCAAGGTTTCTACATGGATGACACTGAGATCACTAATAATGAGTGGCGTCAATTCGTATACTGGGTTCGTGATTCGTTGGCTCATACCGCTTTAGGTAATGTGATGGAGGATGATGAAACCGGTGAAGAAAGAGTTGATTGGGAAATGGAAATCGATTGGGAATCAGAAGAATTGGAAGATCTTTACTATTCTGGTGATGATCGATTCGCAGGTAGAAAGGAGTTAGACACAAGAAATTTTGTCTATAATTATGAATGGTACAACTGGCAAGCTGCAGCTCATAACAAGGATCCAGATTTGTCTAGAGGTAGTTTCATCACCAGAGATGAGGCATCGATTTATCCAGATACACTTGTATGGGTTCGTGATTTCGCCTACTCATATAACGAACCTTTTACTCGTAATTATTTTTGGCATCCAGCATTCGATGATTATCCAGTAGTTGGGGTCGATTGGAAAATGGCAAATGCTTTTTGCTACTGGAGAACCAAACTATGGAGTATCACTGGAGAAGTAAATTCTGAAGATTTCAGACTACCTACAGAACATGAGTGGGAATATGCAGCACGTGGAGGTCATGAGCATGCACCATATCCATGGGGAGGATATTATGTAAGAAATGCTAAAGGATGTCTTTTAGCTAATTTCAAACCTGGAAGAGGAAATTATCCAGAGGATGGTGGGTTTTATACAGTAAAAGCAGATGCTTATTTCCCGAATGACTATGGTCTATATAATATGTCAGGGAATGTTGCGGAATGGACTTCCTCTGCTTTTCATGAAAACTCTTATTCGTTTATACATGATTTGAACCCGGATTTTAGATATGATGCATCGGATGATGATCCAGAGGCTCAAAAGAGAAAGGTAATTAGGGGTGGATCTTGGAAAGATATTGCATTTTTTATGCAGACTGGGACGCGTCATTGGGAATTCCAAGATACTACTAAATCTTATATTGGATTTAGATGTGCATTGACATTCTTGGGTCGTTCAATCAATGACTTTTAGAAGAATATAAAAACATTAAGGAGCAGCTATTAATTTATAACTGCTCCTTAGTGTTTTTTAAATTAATATTAATTGAACCAAATCCTACCTGTTTATATTTACGTTAATTTAAACTGTTACTTTTTACAAATTTAGCATTATGCTTGAGGGTAATTCTGTTAAAAAAGTAGCAACCCATTTGTTGAAATAAATTACTAACCTACTTAAAAAGATTAAAATGAGTTTTTTAAAGTCAAAAACGTTCAAGTACATTAAGAATTTAATCATTGGACTTGGAGCATCTGTAGTATTATTAGGAGCATTATTTAAATTAGAAAGCTGGGAATATGCAAGTGAAATGCTAATAGCTGGTTTATGTATTGAAGCATTCATATTTGCTTTTTTAGGAATTATTGGTCCTGATAAAGATTATTACTGGGAAAAATTATATCCAGGTCTCTCTGATTATGATTCTAAAATTTCTCCTTTAATGGCTGGGCCAATTGATGAAGAAATTCCAGGAATAAATGGAGAGGTTGTTGAGCAACAATTAGGAGGAATGTTAAACGAGTTACAAGGAATGTCAAAATCTCTTGGTTCTCTCAAAGCATTGCAAGAAGTTGATTTTTCGGGTACAGGGGACCAAATGAAGGCAATGAGTAATTTCTATACTAGAATGAATGAAGCAATGGCTGATCTTAATGATTCTTTAGAAGACACTAAAGCATACAAGCAGCAATTAACTGCTTTAAATCAAAATCTTGGTTCTCTTAATTCAGTTTATGGAAATGTATTGACAGCTATGTCAAGCATTGGAGATAAATAAGAAGGTTCTGAATTTATTGTTTAAAAAAAAAAAAAACAAAGGATATGTCAATACCTAAAGAACCCCGGCAGCTGATGATCAACTTGATGTACTTAGTACTGACAGCACTATTGGCTTTGAATGTTTCGGCCGAGGTAATGAATGCTTTTTTATCTATTGATAAATCATTAGATATTTCAAATACAAATACTGTAAAAGCATTAGATGCAACGCAAAAAAGTTTGGATGACCTTTTAAAAGATGATTCTAAACAAAAATATAGACCTCTTCAACCTGCTATTCAATCTATCAGGGACGAAGTAGATTCTTTTTCTGAATATGTGGAGAGCCTTAAAGTTAGACTTATTGATGAGTCAGGAGATAAAAGTGGTTCTATTGACAATGGAGATTATATCATAAAAGAAGGAAAAAGATATAAGCTCAAGGGATTAAAAAATAAAGATGTTCCTACCAAAATGATGGTGAACGAAGGGGTAGGAGAAGAGTTAGAAGCAAAAATAATTGAGTCTAGAAATAATATTATATCAGCGTACAAAGATGTTTTGGAAGAACATGGAAAAACCTTTGGTCTAAAAGATGAAGATATTAAAACAAGAGTTGATAATTTCGAAAATAACTTGACTCTTGGGGTTTCTGACGATTGGAAAGAATCAAAAGATAAAAAGAGTTGGTCTGACTATAAGTTCCGACAAATGCCTGTAGCGGCTGTTCTTCCTACCTTAACTCAAATGATTACTGATGCGAGAAATGCTGAATCTTCCGGTGTAAACCAGTTGGCTGAGCTTTCAGGAGGACGTGTGATTGAGTTTAATCAGTTCTTTCCTGTAGTTAGCGCAAAAAAGGGGTATGTTTTGGAAGGGGATAAATTTGAAGCAGAAATTTCCGTAGGAACTTACTCTGATCAAATCAATCCGAATGATGTTACTATAACCGTTAATGGAGCTGTGAAGAAGCCAGATGCAAATGGGAAAGTTAAATTTATAGAGACTGCAAGTAGGTTAGGAACTAGGAAATTATCATTAAAGGCAGCTGTTCGAAATCCATTAACTGGGGAAACGAGTTCTGGAGATGCAGAATTTTCTTATGAAGTAGGAAAGGGATCTGTAACAGTTTCTGCTACCAAAATGAATGTCTTTTATATTGGAGTACCTAACCCAATTAAAGTTTCTGCAGCAGGAGTAAATAGTAACGATGTGAAAGTTTCCCTTGGTGGAGGCGGTGGTGGTACTTTGAAGAAGGTAAGTGGGACTGGGTCATATGAAATTACTGTAACTAAACCGGCAAAGCTTGGGGAAGAATGCCAAGTTCGTGTTGATGCTCCGGGATTAAAAGGTGAGAAAGCTCTCTTCCGTGTCAAACGTATTCCTGATCCGACTGCAAAACTTTCTGGTAATACAGGTGGAGCAATTGGAAATGGAGAGTTCAAAGCACAAGGTGGAGTTTCTGCCATTCTTGATGGGTTTGATTTTGATGCAAAATGTGCTATTCAAGGTTTCATCGTAACTCGTCAAGCAAAGCGAGCGGATCCTGTTGAAAGTAATAACAGAGGTCCAAGATGGTCTCCAAAGTCAAGAGAGTTGATAAATAAAGCAAAACCAGGTGATGTTTACTACTTTGATAATGTAAAAGCCAAATGTCCAGGTGACCCTGCAGGTCGAAAAATCAACGCAATGGTCTTTAAAATCAAATAAAGACCTCAAAACTTCGTTTGAATTTAATAAGTTTTTATTCTCTAAAACTTATTAAATTTAAACTTAGAAATAATTAGTATTAAGAAAATTACATAAATCATTAAGTCATGAAGATTTCGTTTAAATTTTTTAGTTTATGCCTTTTAGGGTTGTTGATTTTTTCAAACCCAACATTGGCACAAGATCCAAACCCTGTCAATACGGAGGCAGAAACTACAGAGGATTTACCATTAGATGACATCGTTGAAAAGAGATTAGTTGATGATCGTATGGTTTTACCATATGCACCAATTCGAGAAGCAGATGTATTCTGGGAAAAAAGAATTTGGCGAGTAATTGATATTCGAGAAAAAATGAATTTACCATTCGCATATCCTGAAAAACCTTTTTTTACGATTCTTATGGAAGCAGCTGTTAATGGTGAGATTGCAGCCTATGATGTTAATGAATATGATAAATTTGAAATGAGATTACAAGCTGACGAAATTGCTTCAATGGGAAGTAATATTGATACTGTAATAACTTTCGACCCTGAGACATACGAAGAGCAAGTTCAAATCGTCAGAAACGATTTGAATCCTGAAGATGTTAAACAATTCAGATTAAAAGAAGTTTGGTTTTTTGATGAGAATGAATCTAAATTGAAAGTTAGAATTCTTGGTATTGCGCCACTTATTGATGTAAAGGATGACAATGGTAACTATCGTTTTACTAAGCCAATGTTTTGGATTTACTATCCTGATTGTAGAGAGTTGTTTGCTCGGCACAAAGTATTCAATTCCGGGAATGATGGTGATTTAGGAACTTGGGAAGACCTTTTCGAAAGAAGATTTTTCTCTAGTTACATTTATAAAGAATCAAACGTTTACAACAGACGTATCCAAGATTATCTTCAAGGTGTAGATATTTTACTTGAGGCTGATAAAATTAAGCAAGAAATTTTCAATTACGAGCATGATTTATGGTCATATTAATTTTGATAAAATAAAATACAAAAGCCCATTTCGAATTTTCGAAATGGGCTTTTGTATTTTATCGACGTGTGACTTTCTGTCAGACTCTGATTAAATAGTATGATATATTGAACGGTTGTATTTTTTAAAGAATAAAAACCATATCCTTTCGTATTTTTGCTACAGATAAAATTATAATATGCAAGTAAGACATAAAGACAGGAAGGTTTATTTCAAAGAACAAATATTTACAACAAATAAATATGTAATTCCTTTTTTGGAAAAGCATATGCTCATAAATTCCAATACTAGAATTTTAGAAATTGGATGCGGAGAAGGTGGAAATTTAGAACCTTTTTTAAAACAAGATTGTCAGGTAATAGGGGTAGACTTAAGTGAAGGAAAAATCAAGAAAGGAAGAGCTTACTTCGAAACTCACGAAAAGAAAGATAATATTCAATTTTTATACAGGGACATATATGAGGTAAGTGTAGATGAGATAGGAACTTTTGATTTAATAATTATGAGAGATGTCATTGAGCATATCCATAATCAAGAAAAATTTATGGGCTACCTTAAAAAATTTGTTTCAAAAAGTGGGAAAATATTTTTTGGGTTTCCACCTTGGCAAATGCCTTTTGGAGGACATCAGCAAATATGTCAAAATAAAATAGCTGCTAAACTACCTTATTATCATTTACTTCCCCGCCCAATTTATACAGGAATGCTAAAATTTTTTGGAGAACCAGCAAATAGAATTGAGGCACTTCTTGAAATAAAGGATACAGGAATAAGTATTGAACGCTTTGAAAAAATTTTAAAAGATGAAAATTATAAAGTGGATGAAAAAATGCCATTTTTAATTAACCCTAATTATGAGGCAAAATTTAATTTGACACCACGAAAGCAATTTTCAGTAATTTCAGCTATTCCTTATTTTAGAAATTTTCTAACCACATGCTGCTATTATTTAGTCTCGATTCCTGATATCCAGTGATAGTATTTGCAGACAATAATATTGATTAGTTGGCTGTAATGAAAAAAGAAAAAAATCAAGCGACATTTTAAAATGGCAAAAAGAAAATTTAAAATATTTGTAAATCAACTTACGGAAAATAATGCTTTCAAATATCCATGGATTAAATAAGATATTGATGAAGGTGAGTTCACATCAAGTTTGAATATTTGTTATATCAGAGAAAAGACTTTTACAAAAATTATAGGAGGTGGACCGAAAGGTGGAAATTATAGATGTAAGGAAAACGGTGAAGAATATAGAATCTCACAGTACTAACAACGAAAATGGTAAAATCATTTATACTGATCATAGCAACAATAAATTGGATAATCGGGATGATTCTAATACTGATTTCAAATGCCTCTGGGATAATATCGAAGACAAATTATGAACGGATAGGTTGGATTGAAAATCGAATGGGATACGGAATAAGTGAAATCAGAAAAGTAATTGAAATAACTAATGATGAAGCAATCAAAAATAAATTGAGAACCAAAATAACTCAACGAAAATTTGCTTATTGGTTATTCATCTCGACACCAATTTTAATTGTAGTTGGAAATTTAATGAGATAAAAAAAGAACACTACAGCCAACAATGAACGGGTATGCGGAGACGATATTAATCTAAGGTATAAATTCCTCTTTTGTGTTTTTTGAAATCATTTTTTCAGTAAATTTGTTTGAAATGGTAAACGCGCTCTAAAGCAATTTTGAATATATACGATATATGACTAAAAAGAAAAACGCACTCAAAACCCAAATTTCAGCTCTAAAGAACTTACCTGAATTTTTCAAACTTGTTTGGGAAACCAATAAATCTATGACTATCTGGAATGTCATATTACGGGTAGTTAAAGCTTCCATTCCTTTATTAATTTTATATGTTGGAAAAGAAATAATTGATGAAATTATACGATTAGTTGAAGTTTCGGATAAGAACTGGTCCTACCTGTGGATTTTGATCGGAATAGAATTAGGGTTAGCTGTCTTTTCAGATTTGACTAATCGGGTTATTATATTGTTAGATAGCTTACTTGGTGATTTGTTTTCCAATAAGACCTCAGTTCAGTTGATAAAGCATTCTGCAACTCTCGATTTATACCAATTTGAAAATCCAGATTTTTATGATAAACTAGAACGTGCTCGAAGACAAACGACTGGTCGAACTGTTTTGATGACTCAAGTCTTAGCACAGTTTCAGGATGTAATTACAATTGTATTTTTAGGAATTGGATTGATTGCCTTTAATCCTTGGTTGATTTTGATTTTGTTTGTAGCGGTTTTGCCTTCCTTCTTAGGAGAGACACACTTTAATCAACGGACTTATTCATTAACTCGAAATTTTACTCCCGAACGAAGAGAATTAGATTATTTAAGATACATCGGAGCAAGTGATGAAACGGCTAAGGAAGTAAAAATTTTTAGCCTCGCCGATTTCTTAGCGAATCGATTTAAAGAATTATCTGATAAATACTATACTGCTAACCGAAAAATTGTGGTTAAACGAGCACTTTGGGGCAGTGCACTATCTTCCCTTGGAACCATCTCATATTATGGAGCATACATATTTATTATTTCTCAAACGGTAAGTGGATTAATAACAATAGGAACACTTACTTTTTTAGCTGGTTCATTTGAACGAATGAGAAATATGCTACAATCTATTATGACTCGGTTCTCCAAAATTGCAGAAGGATCATTGTATTTACAAGATATGTTTGATTTTTTCGCTATTCAACCAACTATCGTTTCTGGAGAAAAAAATTATATGGTTCCACAGCCAATTCAAGAAGGTTTTACTTTTGAAAATGTTGGGTTTAAATATCCGAATAGCGAAATGTGGGCTATTCGAAATTTAAATTTTCACTTGAAAAAAGGAGAAAAATTGGCATTAGTGGGTGAGAATGGAGCAGGGAAAACGACCTTAGTTAAATTGCTTGCTCGACTCTATAAGCCTACTGAGGGAAAAATTTTATTAGACGGAAAAAATTTGGAATCTTATAGTTTAGCTGATTTAAGACAAAATATTGGGATTATTTTTCAAGATTATATTCGTTTTCAAATGAAGGCTTCCGATAATATTGCTATTGGTAATATTAAAAACAGAATCAAATTAGATATAATTAAAGATGCAGCCAAAAAGAGTTTGGCAGATACAGTAATTGATAATCTTCCAAGAGAATATGATCAGGTTTTGGGAAAAAGATTTGCTGAGGGCATAGAGCTTTCTGGAGGTCAATGGCAAAAAGTAGCTCTGGGAAGAGCATATATGCGAGATTCTCAATTGTTAATTTTGGATGAACCGACTTCTGCATTAGATGCAAGGGCAGAGCATGAAGTTTTTCTTCGCTTTGCAGATTTAATAGCAGGGAAAAGTGCAGTATTAATTTCACATCGGTTTTCTACAGTTAGGATGGCAGATCGGATTTTGTTTTTGGAAAATGGAAAAATGAAAGAGTTGGGTAGTCACGATGAATTAGTAGCAAAAAATGGAAAATATGCAGAACTTTTTCACTTGCAGGCACAAGGTTATTTGGATTGATTTTTTAGTTGGAAAAATGAATGTGTCTTTGTCATTTCATAAAATAAAAATGAGTAAACTAAAACATATTCAATCCCAACCACCCACAAATTTTCAGAATATGTTTCATAACTATAATTAATGTAAGTCAGAAAAATTAATCCTGACCAAAGTATTGGAAAACGATATCGAGTAAATAATGATAAAACGATTGGTAAACTTACGTACCATGGATGTACCACTGTTGCAAGCGAGATATATAAACAAATGGCGAATAACATTTTTCCGAAAAGATCTTTCCAATTAATATTTTTTTCCAAAAATGTTATTGCTACTATTCCTAATAGTACAATTACCCCGAGTGTGGGCCCAGCACTTTGGATCCAATTAAATCCTACCATTTGATAACCGACCCAACGAATGGTATAATAAATACTAGCATTGAATTCGAATTTTTGAAAATACAAATCTAAACTTGTTCTGAAGTTATTGAAAAATTCACCACTTAAAAGAGGAATGAATAACAATACGGTTACGATTCCAACAATTGAGAAATACTGAATACTCTTTTTCAAACCTAATCTCTTTATAAAAAAAGGTAAAAACATCAATGGAAGCAATTTAGAAGCAATAGATAAAGCAATTGAAAAAGCAGAGAATATTAATTTGCTTTCTACTAAAAAAAAGACACCTGCGAGAAGGAAACAAATCATCACTGCCTCAAAGTGTAGGTTTCCGCACAATTCAATTATTATTAAAGGGTTTAGAGCATATAGCAAAATGTTTTTTTCAGGAATTTGAAATCGGTGGAGTAATTTTTTTATAAAAAGCAAAGATCCAAGTTCGGAGAGAAACAAAAATGTTTTCATTACAACTACACTTCCAAAAATACTATTTGGGAATAGCCAGCAAGCAGATGCAAATACGCTTTGTGCAATAGGTGGATAGATAGTAAAGTATTTAGGCGAGTTTAATTTTGTATAAAGCGCTTCATTGATTCCAGGTATTGAAATGTTATTTTCAATATAATATATTGGTGAGTAATCAAAAGGGTTATGACCATTTATGAGTAAACGACCATCCCAAATAAATCGATAAACATCATCTGAGAGGTTGGGTATTGCGAATAAAAGTATTAATCGTAACAATACACTTACACCTACAAAAAATATAATTTTATTTTTTTTATTAGTGTATTTGAAAATGAAAATGTACAAAAAAAAGAAAATTCCAAACTGTGAAATAATTGGAACAAAATCAGATTGTTCAACGAAAAAACCAAGACCAATGGTTAAGACAATTAATGGAATTGTCAATAAACGTAGATCTATTTTTTTTTTTTTTTTTTTATTCTATTTTAATTTTAAT
>UPTG01000018.1_pt1 | contig 185503 bp, 190 predicted proteins | sample 2160121 | NCBI WGS metagenome assembly UPTG01 (sample SAMN06266255, study PRJEB28933) | marine metagenome | isolation source: Columbia River Estuary | place: USA:Columbia River Estuary, USA | collected 2014-07-27 | reverse complement strand
CAGCAGGAGCTTCTTCAGCAGGAGCTTCTTCAGCAGGAGCTTCTTCAGCAGGAGCTTCTTCAGCAGGAGCTTCTTCAACAGGAGCTTCTTCAGCAGGAGCTTCTTCAGCAGGAGCTTCTTCAACAGGAGCTTCTTCAGCAGGAGCCTCTTCAGCAGGAGCTTCTTCAGCAGGAGCTTCTTCAGCAGGAGCTTCTTCAGCAGGAGCCTCTTCAACAGGAGCTTCTTCAACAGGAGCTTCTTCAGCAGGAGCCTCTTCAACAGGAGCTTCTTCAGCAGGAGCTTCTTCAGCTAATGCTTTAGCTTCAGCCGCTTTAGCCTCTTCTTCGGCCTTAGCTTCTTCTTCTGCTGCTTTAGCTTCAGCTTCAGCCGCTTCTTTAGCAGCTTTTTCTACTAATGCTTTTTTTGCTTCAATCTTATCCTTTTTTGCATCAAGCTTAGCTTGAAGTTCTTCAGGTGAAAGTTTTGCTTCTTTGACTAATTTTTTTACTCTATCGCTTAGCTGTGCGCCTTTAGAAACCCAAACATCAAGCTTCTCAAGATCTACTCTTAAACGCTCTTCTTGCCCACGTGCAGATGGATTAAAAAACCCAAGCCTTTCAATGAAAGAACCATCTCTAGGCCTTCTTTCATCAGCTACTGTTACAAAATAATAAGGGTTCTTTTTTGCCCCGCTTCTTGCCAATCTAATTATTACCATATTATGTATTTATTCTTAATGTTAAAAAAGATGTGTATTTTAGGGCAACCTTGAACATATTGATAGTATTAATAAAAAACTTTTGCTTTTATAATACGAATTATGAATTTTATTACGCAAGTTACTGTTTCAGTAATTATATATTTTCTTTTAAGAATTTTCTTAAAAGATCGTAGATCTGTCTACATATCATCTGCTGCATCTTCACTTTCGTATGTTTTTCTTTACTCATCAGCCTATGGAGTAATTTCTAATACTGCCGATATTCACTTTATTGTTACGGGTCTAAGTTTAGTATTTATTTTTATAGCTTTTTATGAAATGGTTGTGCTTGAAAAAACAATGTTAAGTTTAAAAAATGGTGATTTTAATGATATGCCTAAATTCTCAATAGAAAAAAGTTACAAAATAGTTTTTAAAATATTGGGAATAGGTTTATTTTTTTTAATACTTTCATTTTTATCTGGTTTTGTAATTCAATCAATTTTTACTACAAATTTAATTATTAAAATCATTTTTGCTTCAATTGCTCTTGTTATCTATTTAATTACTCTCATAGGTATTAAAAAATACAATTTAACAATTAAAAGTTCTGTAAGAAATTTATTCATTGCCTTGTGTGCCGTTTGGATCGCATATATAGGAAACGTTATATTCATTTATAATTAGTTTATGATTGAAAATCCTTCTTTAATATATTTACTTACAACTTTATTCAGCCTTTTAGTGCTGAGCGGGTTTTTTTCTGGCTCTGAAACAGGAATGATGGCATCAAATAAAGTTAAGCTTAAAAATTTATCTAAGAAGCCTCACAAGGGAGCTAAAAGAGCGCTTGAGTTACTGAAAAGGCCTGATCAACTGCTGTCAACTATTCTTGTGGGAAATAACTTCGCAAATATTCTGGCTTCTGCAATTGTTACATTAATAATGATTGAATATTTTGATGGTAATGTATTCCTTGGATCAATTCTCCTCACAATCGTAATACTCATATTTTCTGAAATAACACCAAAAACTATTGCTGCGATAAAGCCTGAGGTATTTGCAACAAAGTCATCATTTCTTCTTAAAGGTCTATTATATATTTTTAGACCCCTCATTATTCTTATCAATAAAGTTAGTTCGATTTTTTTAAAGCTGTTTAATGTCAGCCTGAAGGATGTAAATGATAACGATAATTTGAACACAGAAGAATTAAAAACACTTTTAGATGACTCTGGAGACCTAATACCAAAAAGCTATAGATATATTCTTTCCTCTGTTTTAGGAATGGAGGAGCTTGTAGTTGAGGACATTATGGTTCCAATTTCTGAAATAATAGGTATTGATTTATCTGAAAACAAGCAAGCTGCAAAAAAAATAATTGAATCTACAGAATATACAAGACTTCCAATATATGAAGAAAATATTGATAATATTGTAGGAATTCTTCACCTCAAAGATTCAAATGAATTCTTGAATAGATATGATGGGGACGTAAAAGATAAATTATTGAAGTCATATTTTGTTGCTCAATCTACTGCATTAATGAAGCAGCTAAAAGAATTTCAAATACATGATAGAAACATGGGTCTTGTAGTTGATGAATATGGTGAGATTCAAGGTCTAATAACTATTGAAGATATATTTAAAGAGATTGTTGGCAAGTTTGGCAGTACAAATGAAATAGAGCTAGATGATGACTTTATTAGATTAAGTACTAATTCAATTTTGACAACTGGAAACTATAAAATTAGAGATATTAACAAATCAGAGAGTTGGAATATATCAGAAGATTCTGCAAAGACTATCAATGGTTTAATTACAGAATATTTAGACTTTATACCTCAAGCAAGTTTATGCCTGGAAATAGGCAGGTATAGGTTTGAGGTGCTTGAAATTGAAGATAATTTTATATCTAAGGTCAAAATAAAAAGAGAGGCATAAGCCTCTCTTTTTATTACAATTTATAGATTATTATAGATAACAAACAATCAAGCCCAAGATAACTGTAAGAGCCACTCCGGAGTGTATTACAGCTTTAACAGATGTAATGGCTGCATTCATTTTCCCCCATACAGCATTTGCTTCAATTATTGCTATTAATACCAAACCAACCCAAAGCGATAATAGTGATTCTTCTAAGCTTAGGATAGTATTTCCAATTGCTGTTCCATGTGCTGAATAGACCATAAACCATAGCATTGGAATTGAAAATAAAGTGTTAGTTCTTGATGCGAGACCAGCTTTTGCACCAGCATCAGCAGCATCAGGAGATCCTGATATAACTTTCTTTTGGTTTGGCCATATTATTAACCAGACATTAAGAAACATAAATGTTCCTAATACAGCTCCTAAAATTATGCTTATATTTATTGCAATACTTAAATAGTGAATAAGATATAAGCCTGTTAAAAAAGTAAATAAAGCTGCGTATCTAAAATACCATAAAGCATTTGGAACTAGTTTTTGAACAACATCAGATTTTGCTGATGGCTCAGAAACTTTAAAGTATTCTGCTTGAACAAAATTAAAATAATACAGAAGTCCGATCCAGGTTATCCCAAATAAAACATGAAGTGCTCGAAATAAAACATCTAAAAAATCCATTTTTTTCTCCCTAAAAATGTGATAAGTCAATATTATCCTAAAATCTAAATTTATCTAGTCTATAAAATAAAAAAACGAGGCAAATGCCTCGTTTTTTTATTAGAAAAAGATAGAATTACATCATTCCGCCCATTCCGCCCATTCCGCCCATACCACCCATATCAGGCATTGGTGGCATTGGTGAGTCATCTTTAGGTATGTCAGTAACCATTGCTTCAGTTGTTATCATCATACCCGCAACAGAGCCAGCTGCCTGAATAGCTGTTCTAGTTACTTTTGCAGGATCCAAAATACCCATGTCAATCATGTCGCCATAGTCTCCAGTTGCAGCATTAAATCCGTAAGATCCGCTACCCTCTTTAACATTTGCAACAATAACTGAGGACTCTTCACCAGCATTAGAAACAATCTGTCTAAGTGGAGCTTCAAATGCTTTTCTAGCAATATTTACTCCTACATTTTGATCATCATTATCACCAGTAACTTTTTCTACGGCTTCTAAACACCTAATTAAAGCAGAACCGCCTCCAGGCACCACGCCTTCTTCAACTGCAGCTCTAGTAGAATGAAGTGCATCTTCAACTCTTGCTTTTTTCTCTTTCATTTCAACTTCAGATCCTGCACCTACTTTAATAACTGCAACACCCCCGGCGAGCTTTGCAACTCTCTCTTGAAGTTTTTCTTTATCATAGTCTGAAGAGGTTTCTTCAATTTGTGATCTAATTTGATTTACACGAGCAGCAATTGCTTTTTCATCGCCAGCTCCATCAATAATAGTTGCATTATCCTTGTTTAATACAATTCTCTTTGCAGTACCTAGATCCTCGATTGAAGCACCTTCTAAAGTTAGTCCAACTTCTTCAGAAATTACAGTTCCTCCAGTAAGAATCGCTATATCTTCAAGCATTGCTTTTCTTCTATCACCAAATCCTGGAGCCTTACATGCAGCTGCTTTTACTATTCCACGCAGATTGTTAACAACTAGTGTTGCAAGCGCTTCACCTTCAATATCTTCAGCAATTATAAGAAGTGGCCTACCTGCTTTTGCCACTGATTCAAGCAATGGTAATAAATCTCTAATATTTGATATCTTTTTATCAAATAAAAGAATTAATGGTGTTTCTAGTTCAACTGTCATATTGTCCTGATTTGTAATGAAATAAGGGGACAGATATCCTCTATCAAACTGCATACCTTCAACAACATCCAGCTCATTCTCAATACCGCTTCCTTCCTCAACAGTAATTACACCTTCTTTGCCTACTTTCTCCATAGCTTCAGCAATTATCGCACCAACGGCTTCGTCGCCATTAGCAGAAATGGTTCCAACTTGAGCAATAGCTTTGTTGTCTGCACAAGGAACACTTAAGCCTTTGACATGCTCAACTGCAGCAGAAACCGCTTTATCTATTCCTCTTTTAAGATCCATTGGGTTCATTCCTGCAGCAACTGCTTTATTACCCTCATTTACAATAGATTGTGCAAGAACAGTCGCAGTAGTTGTTCCATCTCCTGCCTCGTCATTTGTTTGGGAAGCAACTTGTTTGATCATCTGTGCTCCCATGTTTTCAAATTTATTCTCTAACTCAATCTCTTTGGCAACAGATACACCATCTTTGGTTACAGTTGGTGCTCCAAATGATTTATCTAATACAACATTTCTTCCTTTAGGCCCAAGTGTAACTTTAACGGCATCTGCCAAAATATTCACACCATCTAACATTAGACTCCTAGCAGAGTCACCGAATTTTACGTCTTTTGCTGACATTTTATATCTCCCTTTTTAACTTTTAATTTAAGATTCTATAACACCAAAAATATCGCTCTCCCCAAGGATTAAATATTCTTGACCATCAATTTTTACTTCACTGCCGCCATACTGACCAAATATAACAGTATCACCGACACTAACTCCCATATGAGTTAACTCTCCTGAATCATTTTTCTTTCCTGGGCCCACAGCAATAACTTTACCTTGTGAAGGCTTTTCAGTTGCGCTGCCAGACAGAATAATGCCTCCAGCCGATGTTTTTTCTTCCTCTTGTCTTTCTACGACTACTTTGTCGTGCAAAGGTCTTAATTTCATAACTTCTCTCCTAGTAAAAAATTATTTTTTGAACTATTAACAGTTCAGTATCATACCCAATAGTTAAGGGCTAAACACAAGAAATCAATAGATTAGGCAATCTTTTTTATATAAATTAATAAAGCTAAAAATATACCAGAAAGGTTTGCCATCAAATCTGCAAACTCAAAATATCTATATGGATGGTAATAATGAATTATTTCTATTGTTAAACCAAAACTAAATATCAAAGATAAAAGAAATAATTTAGTTATATTATATTTGCAATTCAGGCCTATTAAAGAAATAAAGAAAAAAATTGATAAATGCACTGCTTTGTCACTAATAAAACTTAGAGCAGCAATATTTGGTATCGTTGAAGCAGGCACAATACTCATATAAAAAGTAATTATAAGTGTAATGTAAAAAATAATTCTATAAGGATTTTTCATGCTTTGTTAATAATCTTTTATTTAAAACTAAGAATGCTAAAGATGGGATTGTTAGTAGAGTGGTAGTTATATAAAAAAGCATCCATCCTAATTCAAAACCATAGAATTTCTGAAGAAATTCTACCCATAACCCTGATAGGCCTTTCAAGGCAAAACCTGGACCAGCCATAAAGCCAGTTAAGAGTGCGTATTGAAAGCCGGTATATTTTTTTGAAACAAGGCTAGAAAGAAATGCTATGTTTACCGTTCCAACAATTCCAGCTGCAAGACTATCCATTCCAACAATTACTGATAGTGCAAATAAGCTCTTATCTGAAATGGCAACATAAGCGAACATAATGTTGGTCACCATCACCAAGAGTGCCCCTACTATAAGTGATCTAAAAATTTTGACTCTCTTTATGAGTATTCCGCCAAGAAAAATTCCAGCTATTGATGCAAACAATGCCACAACTTTCACAACAGCACCAATTTCAGATAAGGTGAATCCCATATCAATATAAAATGGAGATGCCATAGGTCCCATAACAATATCCGTTAACCTATAAGTAGCTATTATCAACAAAAGCATGGATGCCATAAATAATCCGAACCTAGAAAAGAAATCATGAAATGGCATAACAATTGAATTATAAAAATTTAATTTTCCAAGCTCTTTATTTTTCTTTTCTTCTGAAAAAATAATGCCCAATAAACCCAAGGTCATGAAACCTGACATAAGCTTGAATGTTAAGGACCATCCATTAATGTCAGCAAAAATTAAAGCCACTGATGTTGCGACTATAATTGCTAGCCTATAGCCTAGCTGATAAGCGGCAGCTAAATTACCTTGATCGCTAATATGCGCATACTCTATTCTAAATGCATCTATTGCAATATCTTGAATGGAGCCAGCAATGGATATAATTCCTGCAATAATACAAAACAATATAAAACTTTTAGTAGGATCTATATTTGAAATTGATATTAAGCTAATAAATATCAAAATTTGCATAAACAATATCCAACTTTTTCTGTGACCAAATTTTGACAGATAGGGAATTGAAAAACGGTCTACCAATGGAGCCCATATAAATTTAAACGTGTAAGCAAATGTTAGCCATGTAAAAAGCCCAATAGTGCTTAAACTTATTTCAACATCTCTTAACCATGCTGTTGAAGTGCTTATTAAAAGAATATAAGGCAGGCCTGAGCCAAAGCCAAGTGATAGCATGACTAACATTTTTTTAATGTTATAAGCCATTAAGATACCTGTTCCAGTCAAATAGATTGCCTGGGTCTGTTTTGCGCCCAGGAGCAACATCCGAATGACCCTTGATATTACTTTTATCAATCAAAGTGTATTGGTTCATAAGCGTGCGTGTAACCTTATTCAATTTATCATATTGAATATCTTCAAAAATGTCATCATCTGAGCCTTCTAACTCAATACCAATTGAATAGTCATTACAATTCTCTTTACCCATGAATGAGGAGCTTCCTGCATGCCATGCTCTTTTATTAAATGGAACAAACTGAATAATCTCACCAGACCTTTTAATCAGAATATGCGCGGAAACTCTTAAGTTTTTGATGTTGTGGTAATAATCGTCAGATGAAAAATCTAGCTTATTCGTAAAAAATTCTTCAATATGATTTGTATTATATTTTCCTGGAGGGAGGCTAATCGCATGTATAACTAATAAGCTTATTTTTGTATCTAAAGGCCGCTCATTAAAGTTTGGTGATTTTAAAAACTTTATACCCTCAAGGATATGATCTTTAATCTGCATTTACCGTAAGCTAGGGGGAAGTTTAAAGAAGACACTTTCTCTATCTTTGCCATTTTCTATAATTGATGCTCCTAAATATTTTTTAAGAGCTTGGGCAACTTCCTGAACTCTATCTTCAGGAGCAGATGCACCGGCAGTAATTGAGATATTATTGCAACCAGCAAGCTGAGATAAGTCTAGATCATCAAACTCATCTATTAATACTGATCTACAGCCACATTTTTCAGCTAGCTCTTTGAGCCTATTAGAATTTGAACTATTAATCGAACCAACCACAATCATGTAGTCAGATTCTAGTGCTAATTGCTTAACAGCATCTTGTCTATTTTGTGTTGCATAGCAAATATCATCTTTTTTAGGTATTTTAATATTAGGAAATCTATTTTTTAATATCTTTATAATTGATTTTGTATCGTCAACGCTAAGGGTGGTTTGTGTAACGATTGCAAGATTTTTATAATTTCTAATTTGTATTGATGAGGCTTCATTATTATCTTGAACTAAATATATATTACTATTTTTTTTACCCACATGCCGTCCCATTGTTCCTTCCACTTCAGGATGACCTTCATGACCAATTAGAATGATATCTCTTTTTGCTCTCGCATGTCTTACAACCTCCATATGTACTTTTGTTACTAATGGGCAGGTTGCATCGTAAAAATCTAGATTTCTTTCCTTTGTTTCAACCTCAACCTTGTTAGAGACACCATGTGCGCTAAAGATGACCAGGGATCCATCGGGTATTTCATCAATTTCTTCAATAAATATAGCACCTCTTCTTTTAAGATCTTCTACGACAAATTTATTATGAACTACTTCATGTTTTACATATACAGGTGCGCCATGTATCTCAAGCGCTCTATTCACGATATCAATAGCCCTATCAACACCAGCACAAAACCCCCTTGGGTTAGCAAGCTTGATAAGCCTTTCAGTTGCTTTCATGTTTATAAAAAAATTCAGACAGGATTAGTATAACTGCACCAAATGAAATAAAAGCATCTGCTGGATTGAATACAAAAAAAGAATAATCCATAACTATTAAGTGAAACATGTCTGTGACTTGCCCATCTGGAGCTCTATCAATCAAATTGCCTATTGCTCCAGCAATAATCATCGCAAGACTATAAATCTTTACTTTATTTTTTTCTGATCTAAGTAGGTAGATAAGATAGAAAACAATCAGAAGACCAACTATAAATATTATATTTGAGAAGAGTTTTTGGTCTAAATCTAGAAATCCAAAAGCAATACCAGAATTATAAATTAGCAAATAATCAATGAAAGGCATTAAAGGTTCTGATTGTCCAAATATTAAATTTTTAATAGAGTGTTCTTTAATAAAGAAATCAACCAAAACCAAAATTAATATAAAAATATATGGGTAGATTTTATACAAAATGCCTAAGCTCTCCATCATTTTCAATATTCTCTACACATCTAGAGCATGCTTCTTCATGACCTTTGATAGTTCCAACAGATTTACATCTATGCCAACATCTTGAACATTTAGGATCGTCTGAAACAGAAATTTCTATTGAAAAACTATCAGCTTTTTTAATTTGAGCATCGGTTGAAATAAAAATAAAATGGAGCTCTTTGCCAATCTTTTGCAACAAACTATAATCTTCATCTTCTAAGTGCAAGGTAACAATGGAGTCGAGCGATCCTTTAATATTGTTTTCAGATCTCATATTTTCTATAGATTGATTCACGAGATCTTTAATCTCAAAAATTCTTGACCAATTTTCAGAAGTTATTTTAACTTCGTTATATATTTCCTTATAACCATATGTATTAAGAAAAATTGATTCTCCCTGCTCTTTTAGAGATGGATGTGTTTGCCATATTTCTTCAGCTGTATAAGAAAGAATTGGTGCTATCAGCCTGACAAGAATATTGCATATGTAATCTAGGCTTGTTTGACATGATCTTCTGGCATGTGAATTTTTGCCAGTAGTGTAAAGCCTATCTTTTACAATATCTAAGTAAATTCCACCGAGCTCATTTACACAAAAGTTATGGATTTTTTGAACAGCTGTATGGTATGAGTAATTTTCATAATCCTTGATAACATTTTTCTCAAGATTTTTTGTAGCATTAATAATCCATTTATCTAGCTCAACTTGATCTTTCATCTCTATAGAATCTTTATTACTGAAATCATTGAGATTTCCTAATACAAATCTTAATGTATTTCTAATTCTTCTATACTGATCTGAAACTCTTTTTAAGATCTCATCAGATGCAACCATCTCACTTCTAAAGTCAGTAGAAGCAACCCATAATCTTAAAATATCTGCACCAAGACTATCCCAAACTTTTTGAGGAGATACTACGTTACCAAGTGACTTAGATTGTTTCCTGCCATTCTCATCGACTACAAAACCGTGGGTTAAAACTGACTTATATGGAGCTCTATTATTCATAGCCATTGAAGTCAGCAATGAGGATTGAAACCAACCTCTGTGCTGATCTGAACCTTCAAGGTATAGGTCTGCGACAGTTCCTGCGCCAAATCTATTATCAGTTACAGCAGAATGTGTAACACCTGAATCGAACCATACATCAAGAGAATCTGTAACTTTAATGTACTCGTCGTGGTCGTCTATAAATGTTGAAAGATCAAGAGAATTCCAGGAAGATATCCCCTCTTTCTCTATAAGATCAGCAAATTTAATAAATAATTTATCTTGATTGGGATGAATTTCTCCAGTTTCCTTATGAATTACTAGGGTAATTGGAACGCCCCAGTTTCTTTGTCTAGATATACACCAATCAGGCCTATCCTTAAGCATTGAGTTAATTCTTTGAAGCCCCCAAGATGGCTCCCATTTAACAGTATCAACCGCCCCTTGAGCATCTGATAAAAGATTAGCTTTATCCATTGAAATAAACCATTGCGCTGTTGCTGTAAAAATTAAAGGGGTTTTATGTCTCCAGCAATGTGGATAGGAATGATCATAATCTTCTACTGATATTAGTGCATTTACCTCATTAAGTTTTTGGATAATTTTTTCATCTGCCTTTAATGGGGGTAGGCCCTCAATAAAATCAAAATCAGATGTAAATAAAGCTCTAGCATTTAAAGCTTTATATACCTCAATATTATTTTTTTTACATACGTTGAAATCGTCTAATCCATGTGCCGGAGCTGTATGAACACAACCCGTACCTGCCTCAGTTGTAACATGGTCACCCTCTAACAAATATGAATTTCTGTCTGCAAATGGATGTTCAAGCTTAATGCTTCCAAATGAACTGCCTTTAGCTACAGATATAGTTGCCATCTCAGAATTCCATCTTTGATTGCAAGAAGCGACCATCTCCTCCGCAATTATGATAAATGCATTATCTTTTTTTACCAATGCATAATTAAGATCGGGGTTAATGCACACGGCAACATTCGATGGAATCGTCCATGGTGTAGTAGTCCAAATTACAAATGAAATATTATCAATATTTTTTTGATTAAAGACTTTGTTAACCTTGTTTATATGTTCAGAGGATACTTTAAAGCTAACATCAATAGACTTAGAAACTTTGTCCATATACTCAACTTCAGCTTCGGCTAATGCTGAGCCGCAGTCTTGGCACCAGTTAACTGGCTTTTCCCCTTTTTGTATATGGCCTTTTTCAAAAATTTTTCCAAGGGATCTAACAACATCGGCTTCGAAAGTTGAATCTAGGCTTTTATATGGGTTATCCCATTCACCAAAGACTCCAAGCCTTATAAAGTCTTCTTTTTGCTTACCTATTTGTGTAAGGGCGTACTCTTTACAAGCCTGCTGGAAAAGCTTTTTATCAGAAACTACCTCGCTTCGTCTCCCATGTTTTTTTTCTACGTTTAGTTCAATAGGTAGGCCATGGCAATCCCATCCAGGCACATATGGCGCGTCGTACCCACTTAAAGTTTTTGATTTAATGGTAATGTCTTTTAGAATTTTATTAACTGAATGCCCCAAATGGATTGGCCCATTTGCATAAGGAGGACCGTCATGAAGAATGAACCTCTTATTACCATTATTAAGCTTCCTTATCTTGCTATACAGATCAATATCATTCCAAAAACTTAAGATTTCAGGCTCTTTCCTAGGCAAGCCAGCTTTCATTGATAATTCAGTTTCTGGTAAGTTGAGAGTATCTCTGTAGTTAGTAGCCATAAGTTTTTATTTTAATAGCCCTTTAGCTATTGATATATCTTTTTGAATCTGAGATTTTAACAGATTAAGATCTTTAAACTTCTTTTCATTTCTAATTTTATGCTTAAATTCGACTTTTAATCTTTTTGAATATATATCTTTATTAAAATCAAATAGATGGACTTCCAAAACAGGCTTAGTTCCATTGACGGTAGGCCTAACTCCCATGTTAGCAATCCCCATATGGTTTTCTTCATCAAGCAAGCATTGGACTGCATAGACACCTGAAATTGGTAACTTCTGCTTAGGAATCCATAAATTAGCAGTTGGAACACCAATAGTTCTCCCAAGCTTCTGGCCACCAACGACTTTGCCAGAAAAAGTGTATGGTCTCCCTAAGAGTTCAGAAGCCAATAAGAAATTATTTTCTAGCAAAGAGTCTCTTATTCGTGTGCTACTCACCCTCTCTTCCTTATATAAAAAAGTAGGGGTATTTGATATAGAAATATTATTTGAATCACCCCAATTTTTTAAAAATTTAAAGTCCCCAGCCCTGTTTGCGCCAAATCTAAAATCATCTCCAACTTTTAAAGAAACTAAATCAAGGGAACCTAATATTTCTTCTATAAAAATTTCTGGTGCCATAGTTTGAAGAGCATTATTAAATTTCAAAAAAAAAGCAAAATCGATACCCTCCGCTTCTAAAAGTCTTACTTTCTCCCTCCAGGGAGATAGTCTTGGAGGAGAAATTCCAATGTTGTTATTTTTTTTTGCAAAGTATTCTGATGCGTGCGGCTCAGTAAAAAAGACAATGGTTTTAGAATTTCTATTTTTTGCATCCTTTTTAATAGATTTAAGAATAGACTTATGGCCTAAATGCAGACCATCAAAGTTGCCTATAGTTGCTGAAAATTTAATATTTGGGAACCTTTTTTTAAAAAGGTTAAGATTATTTTGGCCTCTTATTAAATACATTTTATTCTGATAGTAATTTCTTAAATTCATTTCCAAGAAGCATTTTAATACATGCAAAATAGATTAGAACCGCTGCCGTTACCTCAGCGAATAAAAGGAATGCTCTCATTAACGCACCTAAATTCATAAAATGGAAATATTGATTAAATAGATAGAGGAAAACTGATAAAACAACGCATGATATAAATAGAGCTAGATTGAATCTATTCAAAGGACTGCTGAGTTTAATAATTCCTTGATTAGCTAAAACACTCTCTAGAATCAATACGCTAACTAATGCAGCAATTGAGCTTCCCATTGCAATCCCTACATGCCCATATCCATATACAAAAGCAAATAAATAATTGAGAACAATGTTCAAAATTAATGAAATAAATGCAATTAGGACAGGAATTTTTGTTAATTTTCTAGAGAAAAAAGTGGGTATTAAGATCTTCATTAGCATAAAAAATGGAAGTCCTAATGCTAAAATCTCTAGACTCAATGAAGTTTTTAAAACATCAAGGTTTGTAAACTCTCCTCTAAAAAAAATAGTGGTAACTATATGTTCAGCACAAAAATATATCCCAATACATGAAGGTAAACCAATTAGTAGCACTATTTTTTGAGACTTTTGAACACTGGCAACAAAATCTTTTTTATTATTTTCAAAATCTATATTCGAAAGCAACGGAAGAAGTACTGTTCCTATTGCGATAGCAAATACTCCCATTGGTAATTGAATTAACCTATCAGATATATAAAGCCATGTAGGGCTTCCAGTTTCAAGCAAAGATGCAAATATTGTGTCAACTAAAATATTTATCTGCATAATACCACCTGCAAATAATGCTGGTAGCATAACCAATAGAACTTTTTTAACTCCAGGATGAGAGAAGTTAAATTTTGGAATGGGAATTCTATCAATCGCAGATAGTGGAGCTATTTGAATTAATAATTGAAGAATACCTGCCACCAAAACACCCCATGCTAATGGATAGATAGGTATTGAATAGAGAGGTGCTATTTTATAAGCGGTTACAATCAAGCAAAAATTAAAAACTATAGGGGTTGCTGCTGGAATTGAGAACTTTGAATGGGTATTTTGAATTCCAGATGCAAAAGCAACTAGGGATATTAAGGATAGGTAAGGAAACATAATTCTTAATATATCTACAGATATATTCTGCTTTACTGGATCAGAGTAGAAACCAGGAGCGAATATCATAACTACTAATGGTGAAAAAAGTAAAACAACCACGGTGAAGCAAAATAGAAAGGTTAATAACGTTCCAAAAAGAGAACTTAAAAACTCTTTTGCTTGGTGATCATTCTTTTTTTTGTAATATTCGCTGTAGACGGGGATGAAAGCTTGATTAAAAGCCCCTTCTGCAAAAAACCTTCTAAATAAATTTGGAATTTTTAAGATAACAACAAAAATATCGTGTAAGTATGAGGCTCCAAGCAATCCAGTTGTGGCAATATCTCTTATTAACCCAAATATCCTTGAGAGACTTGTCCAACCACTTACTTTTTTTATTGAATTTAAAAGGCTTGGTTTCTTTTTGATAACTTGGCTCAAATGGTTTTATTTATTTTCATCAAAATCGAGCGCTACTGAGTTTATACAGTACCTAAGACCAGTAGGATCTGGACCATCTTCAAATACATGACCTAAATGAGCATCACATTTTGAGCATTTTATCTCAGTTCTTGTCCTTGAGAGAGAATTATCCTCATGCTCAGAAACAGACGAATCTTTGATTGGTACAAAAAAACTTGGCCAACCACAACCAGCATCAAATTTTGTCTGTGATTCAAAAAGAGGTTCAGAACAACATATACATTTGTAGGTCCCGCTTTCATCAAAATCCCAATACTTACCAGTAAATGGTCTTTCCGTGGCAGACTGTCTTGTTACTTTAAAAGATTCTTCAGATAGCGAATCTTTCCACTCTTGATTGGTTTTATTAATTTTAGTCATTTAGCAATTGTAATAAATATAATTAACTAAATGTAGTAAAAATATATATTAACTTTTATTAAATATATCGTTTATATTATTTGCGCCATCTAAAAATTCTGAAACCAGTTCAGTAGACGGTGAGTATATTCTTCTTCTTTTATCTACTGTAGAGGACTCTTCGATAATATAACCAAGCTCAACGGCCTGTTTTAAAACTTGCAGCCGTTTAATTCTAGATGCATATTTCTGAGGAACTAAAGATATTGCGTGTTCTTGAGAAATTTCACTGCCTTCAAAATACTCAACCATAAAGGTTAAAAGAAAGAAGTATCGATAGACATCAGATCTAAAAAACCCCAATGTGCTTGATATATCACGATCAAAAAGAAGTACTAATAACTTTTTTATTATAGGCAATGAATTATCAAGCATCTCTATCTGATGTTCATTGCTAATTGCTAGGCTTTTTTGGGGTGCTTTGTTTGTCATAACTTCCAAATACTCCTATGAATAGTAAACATATTGGGCTTTTAATAACAAAATAATATATTTAATAAATATATATATTTACTGTGTCACAAATACTAACAGAATTAACTAGTAAATAGTTTGGAAATTAATTTATCTATATATGGAATATAGTTATATATTATAGACAGATAAATCATGCCTTTTGGGATGACAGGCCCTGATTTTATTGAAGTTATTTTGAGGGTATTTTTTAAATAGATCTTTAAAGTTTTTTGATTCTTTGGAGATATCATAATTATTATTAAAGTCTTTAAGGTCTAAATAGTAATTTTTTGGGGGGGGATAAAAACCTTCTATTATCTTTAAATTTTTATTAACTGTGCTTTCATCAAAGTTTAGATATCTCATTAAAGCAATTAGAATATCAATAGTTCCATTAACTTTACCTTCAAAACTATGGCCTGCAATGTGGGGCGTTGCGATATGGCAATGGTTCACTAAATTAATATTTAAAGATGGTTCGCCCTCCCAAACATCAGCAATATAGTTAAGCTTTCTACCAATAACTGAAGATTCAGAGACTATGCCGCCTCTAGATGTATTTATAACAGAATGACATTTAGATTTATTTAAAAAACTTTCATTTATCATCGTATGCGTAGGATATTTTGTATCAAATGTTAAGGGTACGTGAATACTTATAATTTCAGCCTTTAAGAGCTCGTCAATCGTCGAAAGACTCTTATTGTTTACAAAAGGATCATAAACAATGTTTTTAATATTTAGATTATCCAGAATAGATTTTAATCTTTTTCCAATATTCCCATATCCAACAATTCCTAGCATATCGGTATTTTTATAAATTTTATCCTTTTTAAGCTCATACAAAGAACTTAAAACATAATTACATACTGAATAAGCATTGCAGCCTTGTGCATTAAACCAATTGATATTTTTACTTTCTAGGAACTTGATGTCTATATGGTCTACACCAGCTGTTGCTGAACCAATCCATTTAATGTTTGAGGATGATAAGAGTTTTTCATTGATTAAGGTTTGAGACCGCACAAGAAGAATGTCTGCATCATAAATAAACTCATGTTTTATATTGTTTGTTTCTAGATACTTTACAGAGAAATCATCAAATCCTTCCAAAATACTAAATAGCTTATCGATATCTCGCAAAGATATATCAGCGATAATCTTCATTTTAGTTTTTACTACTTGGGAAAGTAAGAGACTTTAGCCATCCAATAATAGAATTATCATTGAGAGTATGCTTATCAAGAGCATCAAAATCCATTGCTAATTTTTTTGGATCGTTAAAGAAATCGGCCCTGGTATTAAAATTATGTTCATCTATAGCTTTAATAAATTTTGCGGGATTGCCAGCAAATATAGTGTTAGGCGGCACATCTTTTGTAACTACTGAGCCTGCACCTATAATGCTATTTTTACCAATTGTTACTCCTTTGCAGATGATTGCGCTATCTCCAACCCACACATTATCTTCAAGAATTACAGGTTTAGTTTGGCCAACTGGCTCAGCTCTGTCATATATGCCATGCCAATCAGCATCTGAAATATATGCGCCGTGGGCGATCATACAAGAATCGCCTATTAAAATTTTTTCCGCAGCCATTATCCTTACTCCAGGAGTGATAAGGCAATACTTACCAATCTCAATAGAGCCATTCCAGCCTCCAACATTCCATGCAGTAAATTGCATGAAAGCATCAGGTGCCCCAATTAAAGTTGGATAATCATCAATTGAAATATTAGTTCCAAATAATTTTATATACCTTGGTTTAAAAAAAGCACCGCCTTTTCCCAATCGAAGAAATTGCGGCTTTAGGAATTGGTCAACATAGATATTTATAAGTCTATTTGAAATTTTCTTAAGCCAATAAGGTCTGTTATCTTTTCTAATAATAATCTCCACAAAAAATTCATTTTAATATGATAAAGTAGCAAAAAAATTATTAATTGAATAAATTGTTCCAATCACATACTTTTGAATTTAAAAAGCTTATACAAATTGGGGTCCCTATACTTGGCTCTCAACTATCTTATATGCTTATGGGCACAACTGATACTATTGTTGCTGGGCGAGCTAGTTCTGCAGATTTAGCAGGCTTGGGTGTTGGTTCAGCAATTTTTAACACTATATGGTTTTTGATAGCTGGTGTGATTTTTGCAGTAACACCAATAGTGGCACAGTTATATGGAGCCAAGAAATTTAACGAGATTGGAACTAAGCTAAGAGAAGTCTTATGGATCGCGCTTGCGCTTGGATTTGCTGTATGCACTATTTTATTTTTCATGGGCAACTTTTTATTTTATCTCCCTATAGATACCTCTATCACCTCTATATCAAGCTCTTACTTAAAGGCTCTTTCTTTAGGCATTATTTTTATGACAATATTTACGACCCTAAGATGTTATAGCGAAGGAATGGCGCTAACAAGGCCTGTATTTTACATAGCTTTTTTTGGAATGTTATTAAACATTCCTCTTGATATAATTTTTGTATACGGGTATTTTGGCGTTCCAAAACTTGGAGGGGTTGGGTGTGGAATTGCTACCACTTTAGTATCCTTTCTTATGATGCTTACTTTAATAATCTACATATTTTTATCTAAAAACTATAGCTCAACAAAACCATTTTCTACATTTACTCCACCCTCAGCAAAAACAACCAAAGAAATATTTAAGCTAGGAACTCCTATTGGGTTTGGAATTTTTATTGAATTAAGTATGTTTTCGGGAGCTGCACTTATTTTAGGTGTTCTTGGTGAAACCATTGTTGCAGGGCATTACATAGCATTAAATATTGCTAGTTTATTCTTTATGCTGCCATTGTCGATTGGCCTTGCAGCCGCAACAAGAGTAGGAAATCTAGTAGGAGAAAACAATTTTTCCCAAGCTAGAATTGCCTCATACTCAACTATTTATTTGTGTGTGATCGGTTCTTTATTAACTTGCTTAACTATATTGCTAGTTAGGGATCATATTGTTTATCTCTATAGTAGTGATTTAGATGCAATAAAAATTGCAACTAGTTTACTTATTTTTGCAGCTATATTTCAACTGCCTGATGGCATCCAAATGGCAGCAGTTGGAAGTTTAAGGGGTTATAAAGATACATTTGCACCAATGATACTTTTATTTATATCCTACTGGATGTTTGCCATTCCAGCAGGATATTTTTTAACTATGCACGGCTTTGAAAGTCCGCTTGGTGCAGCTGGAATGTGGATTGGTATGATTATTGGATTAACAATATTTTCTGTGCTATCGATACTAAGGCTCAGATGGATAATAAGAAAAAAGTTATTTAATAATTTTATCGACCAAGAACCTCAGCAACTTTAGAACCAATATCTACCAAGTTTTCAGCAATATGGACGCCGCTATCTTTTAGAGATTTAATTTTATCTGATGCTGTGCCTTTACCACCAGCTATAATAGCACCAGCATGCCCCATTCTTTTCCCAGCGGGTGCTGTTTGGCCTGCAATATAAGAAATTACTGGCTTAGTTACATTATCCTTAATATATTCACCGGCCTCCTCTTCTGCGGAGCCTCCTATTTCTCCAACCATAACTATTGCTTCAGTTTGTGAGTCATCTTCAAACATTTTTAAAATGTCTATAAAAGATGATCCTGGTATAGGGTCACCCCCAATACCAACACAAGAGCTCTGACCTAGACCCAAATCGGTAGTTTGCTTTACTGCTTCATATGTCAAAGTGCCTGAACGAGAAATAATACCAATTGATCCAGGCATATGAATGCTTGCAGGCATAATACCCATCTTACCTTTACCAGGAGTAATTATCCCTGGGCAATTTGGACCAATTAAGGTTATTCCCAGATCATCAACTCTCTTTTTCACCACCAACATATCAAGAGTTGGCACTCCCTCGGTAATACATATTATTAGTTTGATACCAGATTCAGCAGCTTCTAAAATTGAATCCTTACAAAACGGTGCTGGAACAAATATTAATGCTGCATTTGGATTTACTTTTTTTACAGCTTCTTGAACTGTATCAAACACAGGTCTGCCTAAGTGAACTTGCCCACCTTTACCTGGAGTTACTCCCCCTACAATATTGGTGCCATAATCAATGGCTTGCTCAGAGTGAAGTGTGGCCTGGGATCCTGTAAAACCTTGAACTAAGACTCTTGTGTCATCATTTATCAATATACTCATTTTGATAGCTCCACTGCTTTTTTAGCTGCTTCAGCTAAATCATTTTTACTTTCAATTTTTACACCTGACTCTAATAAAATTTGAGAGCCAATTTCTGCGTTATTACCCTCAAGCCTTACAACTACAGGTATTTGTACACCAACCTCTTCAATAGCTGCAAGAATTCCTTCAGCTATCAAATCGCATCTTACAATACCCCCGAAAATATTAACTAGAACTACTTTAACCTCTGGGTCTGCTAGTATTAATTTGAAAGCTTTAGCAACTCTTTCTTGCGTTGCAGTACCTCCAACATCTAAGAAATTTGCTGGATTACCACCATAAAATTTTATGGTGTCCATTGTTCCCATGGCAAGACCAGCACCATTCACCATACACCCAATATTTCCATCAAGCGAAACATAGCTTAAATCATTTTTTGCGGCCTCTGATTCTCTTGGGTCTTCTTGAGAAGAATCATGCATTTCTTCAATTTCAGGTTGTCTATAAATTGCATTTGAATCAATATTAATTTTTGCGTCCAGACAATGTAATTTTCCACCACTGGTAATAACCAATGGATTAATCTCTAAAAGAGCCAAATCTTTTTCAACAAATAATTTCATTAAATTAAGTAACATAGGTGTAAATTGCTTTGTTTGTTGAGAATCAAGGCCTAAGACTTTTGCTATTTTTCTTGCTTGAAAAGGTTGTGCGCCTGTAAGTGGGTCAATACTTTCATAAATAATTTTATCAGGAGTATTTTTAGCAACCTCTTCAATATTCACTCCGCCCTCACTTGATCCTATAAAAACTATTTTTTTAGAAGCTCTATCAATGACTGCGCTCAAATACAACTCACTTGCTATGTCAGTACATTCTTCAATTAGTATTGAATTTACAAGCTGTCCAGTAGAGTCTGTTTGGTATGTCACAAGCCTTTTGCCAAGCCATTTTTTTGCAAATTCTCTTGCATCATCAGGGTTTTCAACCAACACAACGCCTCCAGATTTTCCTCTTCCACCTGCATGAACCTGAGCTTTTACGACCCATTTTGAACCTCCAATATCTCTACAAGCTTTGAGAGCATTTTCTGGATCGTCAATTACGATACCTTTTGAAACTGGAAGATTGTACTTCCCAAATAATTCCTTACCTTGATATTCATGTAAATTCATCTTTTTCTATTCCCAATATGTATTGCTTGATTATTAACTGATAACGCTGCCTCATGAAGTGCTTCAGAGACTGTGGGGTGACTAAATATGGTCAACCCTAGGTCTTCTGAGCTTGCACCAAATTCCATCGAAATTAAAGCCTGTTGAACTAGCTCTGCTGCAGAAGGTCCAAACACATGAACACCTAAAATAGTATCTGTCTTAGTATCTGAAATTAACTTAACAAAACCTATAGATTGATCTACAGCAAGCGCTCTTCCGCTGGCAGCAAATGGGAACTTTCCAATTTTATAATCAATACCCTCTTCGGTAAGCTCTTTCTCATTTTTACCAACCCATGCAATTTCTGGATGTGTATAGATAACCGATGGGACTAAGTTATAGTTCATTTCAGCATGCTTTCCAGCAATTCTTTCCGCAACAACTATGCCCTCTTCGCTTCCTTTATGAGCAAGCATAGGCCCTCTTACAACATCACCAATAGCCCAAACATTGTTTAATTCAGTTTGGCAATGATCATCAACATTTATGAAACCCCTAGAATCAAGAGTAATACCTAAATTTTTATCAAAAATATTATCGCTATTGGGGCGTCGCCCTACTGCAACCACTAATTTATCAAATTCCATATCAGCTGAACCTTCTTTGTTTTCATATGTAATTTTTATGCCGCCTTTTATTTTTTCTGATGCAACAAGCTTGCAGCCAAGTCTTATATCCAAACCTTGATTAATAAATTCTTTAAATGTTTCTTTGGAAATATCTTTATCTGCCATTGGTAAAAAATCATCCATAGCCTCAATTATTGTGACTTTTGAACCAAGCCTTGCCCATACACTGCCTAACTCTAAGCCAATCACTCCAGCTCCAATTACACCCAAGGTCTTTGGAACTTCAGTTAATTCAAGAGCACCAGTGCTATCAACAATATCACCCTGATCAAATTTAGCTGACCCAATTTCAATAGGAGATGAACCAGTAGCAATAATAATATGCTTGGTTTCTATGACTTCGGTAGATTTGTCAGAATGAGTAACTTCAACCTTTCCTTCAGAAATAACTTTTCCTTCACCTGATATTGATTCAACTTTATTTGCAACAAAAAGACCTGAAATGCCATCGGTTAGTTTTTTAACAATACTATTTTTTCTACCCATCATTTCAGCGATATCTAGATCAACTTGAGAAATTCCAATTCCATGAGATTTTAGATTTTCTTTTGCATCATGGTATCTATGGGATGAATCCAATAAAGCCTTAGAGGGTATACAGCCAACGTTTAAACAAGTTCCTCCAAGAAGTGGTTTTTCCTGATGGTTCAATTCTTTCTCAATACAAGCAGTTTTTAAACCTAATTGAGATGCCCTAATTGCTGAAACATAACCAGCTGGACCCGAACCTATAACAACTACATCGTACATAATTTTCCTTTTATAAATTTAGTAATAAACGCTCTGGTGACTCTAGTTGCTCCTTAATTGATACCAAGAAAGAAACAGCTTCTTTTCCATCTAAAAGCCTGTGATCATAACTCATTGCTAGATACATCATAGGTCTAATTTCTACATTACCATTAATAGCAACTGGCCTATCTTGTATAGAATGCATACCAAGAATGGCTGTTTGTGGGGCATTTAGGATAGGTGTTGATAGCAATGAGCCAAAAATACCACCGTTAGATATTGTAAAGGTACCACCCTGCATTTCTTCCATGGATAATTTACCATCTCTAGCCTTGAGTGAGTAATTGAGAATAGATTTTTCTATTTCAGGTAAAGACTGCATATCCGCATCTTTAATCACAGGCACAACAAGACCTCTTTCTGTTGAAACGGCTACGCCAATATCTTGAAATCCATGGTAGACAATATCGCTACCATCAATTGATGCGTTCACAAGAGGGAATTTCTTAAGAGCTTGAACAGCAGCAATTACAAAAAAGCCCATGAAACCAAGTTTTACCTCGTGTTGTTTCAAGAATTCTTCACCGTATTTTGATCTAAGATCTTTTATTGGCTGCATATCAACTTCATTAAAAGTTGTTAGCATAGCTGTATTTTGTTTGACGGTAAGCAGTCTTTCAGCAATAGTAGCCCTCAATCTTGACATGGGAACTCGTTTCTCAGTTCTTCCAGAGGTTGCTATTAATGGTTTTTTAGTTTCTGTGTTATCTGCTAATTCAGACTTTTCTAAATGATTTAGAACATCCTCTTTGGTGACTCGATTGCCTTTACCCGATGATTTTATTTCAGATTTGTTAAGATTATTTTCACTAATGAGTTTTTTTGCTGCTGGACCTGTTTTTTTAGTTATAGTTTCCTCAGTAACTTTATCGCTTGTTGGCTCAGCGTCAACTACATCTCTTTTAACTGAAACCTCAACAGAATCATCAAACTCACCGATAATCTCAGCACTTAGAACTATATCACCGACTACTTTGATGACTTTTGATAACTTTCCGTCATTTGGCGCAACAACTTCTAATACTACTTTGTCTGTCTCTATTTCAGCAATAATCTCATCTTGTTTTACTATATCACCCTCATTTTTTAACCAATTTGCAATTGTTCCATCTGCTACAGATTCAGGAAAAGTTGGTGCTTTTATTTGTATCGTCATAATATTATTTTAGTGCTAGTGCTACTAAATCCTCTTGTTGTTTTAAATGCAATTTCATCATACCTACAGCCGGAGCGGCAGAAGCGGCCCTACTAATTAAGCTAATTTCCAGCCTCTTATCCGATCTATCCAAAACTCTTTGTATTCTGTGTCTGTGACTAAACCAAGCCCCTTGATTGGCTGGCTCTTCTTGACACCAAACCACCTCACTTAATTGTGTATAAGCCTTTAAAAAATCTTCTAAGTCATCGTAGGGAAAGGGATATAGCTGCTCTATTCTTATAACTGCAATATCATTTTTTGCTTGATTTTCTCTTTCTTTAATTAAATCGTAGTAAACCTTTCCAGAACAAAGGATAATTTTTCTTATACTAGTTTTGTTTTTAATTTTATCGTCGATTACACACTGGAATGATCCGCTATACAAATCATCTAAATTAGAAGTTGCATCAGGATTTCTAAGCAAGCTTTTTGGAGTAATTACTACCAAAGGAGTTCTTAATTTTCTTATAGCCTGTCTTCTTAAAAGATGAAATATTTGTGATGGGGAACTTGGGACACAAACTTGAATATTTTCTGATGCACATAACTGAAGAAATCTCTCAATTCTTGCGCTGCTATGTTCTGGACCTTGACCCTCATAACCATGTGGTAGAAGCATGACTAATCCAGATAGTCTTTCCCATTTATGTTGAGCTGAAACAATAAACTGATCAATAACAACTTGAGCTCCATTCACAAAATCTCCAAATTGAGCTTCCCATATAACCAAGCCAGTTGGCCATGTTGCAGAATACCCATATTCAAAGCCTAAAACAGCTTCTTCAGAAAGCAAAGAATCGTAAATATCAAACTTTGTATTATTCTTATCAGCAATATTTGAAAGAGGAATATGCCCTTCACCTGTTTCTTTATCAAAAACGCAGGCGTGTCTGTGAGAAAAAGTACCTCTTCTAACGTCCTGACCTGTCAGCCTAATTGGGTAGCCTTCGGAAAGTAAAGAAGCGTAAGCCATCATCTCTCCATAACCCCAATTGAATTCAATGCTTGAATTAGACATCAAATCTCTATCTTTAAATATTTTAGATGCTTGTATGCCAAGACTAAAATTTTCCGGAACTTTGCAAAGTGCTCTACCTAATAAAGAAACTTTTTCTTTGTTTATTGAAGTATCTGTTTTCTCCCACCACTTATTATCAATATACTCGTCCCAATTAAACCAAAGGTCTTCATTAGGCGTGCTAGCTAAGTTTTTTGCAACTGATACTCCGGATTCCAAAGATTTTCTATAATCTGAGCGAACAGCAGCTGTTTGATCAGATGATATTAACCCCTCTCGAATAAGCTTATCTTCATACTGAGTAAGAACGGATGTATGGTCCTTTATCTTCTTGTACATCAATGGCTGTGTTGCCGATGGGTCATCAGCCTCATTATGGCCTCTCCTTCTGTAGCAAAACAAATCAATGACGATGTCTTTGTTAAATTCTTTTCTGTATTTTGTAGCAACTTTAACCGCTTTAACGACCATCTCTGGATCATCTCCATTTACATGTATTACAGGAGCTTGAATAATTTTTGCTACATCAGTTGAATAATCAGTTGACCTTGAATCTTTTTTATTACTTGTTGTGAACCCAATTTGGTTATTGACAATAATATGAATAGTTCCACCTACATTAAAACCTCTTGTTTGCGACATCTGGAGCGATTCCATAACCACGCCTTGTCCTGAAAAGGAAGCATCGCCATGAAGAAGAACTGGAATAACTTTTGATCTATCTTTGTCATCTAAGCGGTCCTGCCTTGCCCTTACAGACCCCAACACAACAGGATCAACTATTTCTAAATGCGATGGATTACTATTAAGAGATACATGAACCTCTCCACCTTTAGTTTGAAGGTTTGAAGAAAAACCTAAATGATATTTAACGTCGCCAGTATTAGCTCCAGTGATTTCATAGTCCTCATTAAATGCTGCAAATAATTCTGACGGAAGCTTGCCTAATACATTTACAAGAAGATTTAGCCTTCCTCTGTGAGCCATACCAAAACAAATCTGATTTGCTCCTAGCTCTCCACAGTTTTGTATCACAGCATCTACAAGGGGTATTAGTGACTCTGCACCATCTATACCAAACCTTTTCATACCTGGATATTTTGCAGCTAGATATTTAGCTAGACCCTCAGCAGAATTAAGTCTTTCATAAATATGTAGCTTTTCTTCTGTTGAAAATGAGTATTTACCAAGCTTAGATTCAAATTTTCCTTGAAACCATTTTCTCTCATTTGAATTCATTATATGGTTATATTCAATACCAATATTCCCACAATATATAATTTTTAAAGATTCAATAATTTCTCTAAGAGACGCTCTTTCCTTGCCTATCAGCAAGGTGTCTGTATAAAACTCATCATCTAAATCATTTTCAGAAAGACCATGAAATTTAAGATCTAAATCTTCTATATCAACCCTGTCCATTATACCTAATGGGTCTAGGTTTGCCTTTTGATGCCCTCTATTTCTATACGATTGTATTAGTCGAATAACTTTTGCCTGTCTAGCATCTGGAATGCTGTCATTAGGGCCTGCGTGTCTAGTTATATTTTTAAACTCATCAATTACTTTTCGATGAGAAATCTTACTATCTAAAATAGATTTAGATTCAAGGTCTTCAAAGAAGGTTCTCCAATCAGATGGGAGTTCGTCTTTATTAGACAAATACTGTTCATACATATTTTCAAGGTAACCTGAATGGCCACCCGAAATGTGCGAACTCTCCCAAAATTGCCCCATTGATAGACTCATTTTATTTTAATCTTTAAGCCCTTTCACTTACGATAATATTTTTCTTATTTTTTAAAAGCATGCTCTTTATTTCTCCAATAGCCTTATTAGGATTGAGGCTTTTAGGGCAGACACTCACGCAATTCATTATTCCATGACATCTATAAACGCTAAAAGGATCAGATAAATCTTCCAGCCTTTCATCTGTGCTCAGATCTCTTGTATCCGCAAGAAACCTATACGCTTGAAGGAGAGCTGCTGGGCCAACAAATTTATCAGGATTCCACCAAAAAGATGGGCAACTAGTTGAGCAGCACGCACAAAGTATGCATTCATACAAACCATCAAGTTTATCTCTATCGGCTGGGGATTGAAGTCTTTCTTGTTCCGGTGCAGTTGTATCATTTTGTAAAAATGGTTTTATCTTCTCGTATTGAGCATAGAATTCTGACATATCAACTACAAGATCCCTTATAACAGGAAGACCGGGCAGCGGCCTTAGCTCAATCTTGTTAGCTTTTAAAACTGATGAAATAGGCGTTATGCACGCTAGCCCATTTTTTCCATTAATACTCATACCATCAGAACCGCAAACACCCTCTCTGCAAGATCTTCTGTAAGAGATTGATTCATCCTCTTCCTTTAAAAGGTGAAGTAAATCTAAGATCATTATATCTCTAGATGGTTTTTCAACACTATATGTTTTCATATAGGGAAACTTATCGTTTTCAGGGTTATACCTATAAAGACTAATCTCTATTTTACTCATGTTAATAAGACCTCACTGCTGGAGGAAATGGGTCAACCTGGTTTGGTGAAAAATTAACTTCACGTTTTGTGAGAGTCTTGGTTTTTGGGTCATACATTGAATGGCACAACCAGTTTTCATCGTCCCTCTCAGGATAATCATCTCGGGCATGTGCTCCTCTACTTTCATTTCGTTGTAAAGCTGCAATAGCAGTCGCCTCTGCTACTTCAAGAAGATTTTGAAGCTCAAGAGCCTCAACTCTGCTAGTATTAAAAGCAATGCTCTTATCAGCAACAAATAAATTATCAGTTTTTTCTCTAATCTCTTTCAATTCCTCAACACCCTTTTCCATAAACTCACCTCTTCGAAATACACCAAAATAGTTTTGCATGCATGCCTGAAGCTGCCTTTTAACTTCGGCAGTTTGATATCCTGATGAGGATTCATTAAGTTTATTTAGTCTTTCCAAGGATTCATTAATATCTGTATCTGATGAACTCTCAACCCCGCCACCAGATTTAATTTCTTCTTGTATATGTTTGCCGGTAGCTCGACCAAAAACAATAAGATCAAGCAAAGAATTTCCACCCAGTCTGTTAGCACCATGAACAGAAACACAAGCTGCCTCACCAGCAGCATAAAGACCAGGAATTGTTATATCTTTATTATTCAACCTTTTAAATGCTTGACCATTAACATTTGTTGGAGTTCCACCCATCATATAGTGACATGTTGGTACTACAGGAATTGGTTCATAAATTGGGTCAACATGAGCAAAAGTTCTTGATAATTCACAAATTCCAGGAAGCTTTGCATTTAGTACATCTGCACCAAGATGGTCTAGTTTCAAGAAAACGTGATCTTTATTTTCACCACACCCTCTTCCTCCTAAAATTTCCAACACCATTGATCTAGCAACAACATCTCTACCTGCTAAATCTTTAACATTCGGAGCATATCGTTCCATGAACCTTTCTCCATCTGCATTTACTAAATAGCCACCCTCTCCTCTACAACCTTCTGTTACAAGGGATCCAGCACCATATATTCCAGTTGGATGAAATTGCCACATCTCCATATCTTGAGCTGGGAAACCTGAGCGCAAAGCCATTCCCAGACCATCTCCAGTGTTAATTAAAGCATTGGTTGTTGAAGCATAAATTCTTCCGGCACCTCCAGTAGCAAGCACTGTAGCCTGAGCCTTGAGATACGCCACTTCACCTGACTCAATAGAAAAAGCAATTACGCCAGTAACTTCGTTCTTAGAATTTTTTACCAAATCAACTGCGAACCATTCATTGAGAAAATTTGACCCTTCCTTTACATTGTTTTGATATAAAGTGTGAAGAAGTGCATGGCCTGTTCTATCAGCTGCCGCACAAGTCCTGGCAGCCTGCCCTCCTTTACCGAAATCTTTTGATTGACCTCCAAATGGTCTTTGATAGATTCTTCCGTTATCAAACCTTGAAAATGGCAAACCCATATGCTCAAGTTCAAATACAGCTTTTGGGCCTTCGGAGCACATATATTCTATTGCATCCTGATCACCAATAAAGTCAGCGCCCTTAACAGTGTCATACATATGCCACCTCCAATCATCGTTAGGGTCAGCGCTTTGTATCGCACAGGTAATTCCTCCCTGCGCAGAAACAGTATGTGATCTTGTTGGAAAAACTTTTGAAACAACCGCTGTTTTTAAACCAGATTTTGCAAGCTCTAAGGAAGCCCTCATTCCTGAGCCCCCGCCGCCAATTATAAGAGCATCAAATTCTAAAGTTTTAATGTTTGATGAGTTGTAATTATGCATATTTATAACCAAATAATATAAAAATAAGAGATTGTTAAAATACAACCTAATAAAATAAAAAAGAATTCATAAGTTTTTCTAATGGTTTTGGCAACTCCCCCCAAACCTTGTGATACAAAACCTAGGGTTCTTTCAGTTAAGTAGTCTGTCCCTACAGTCCACAACCCAATAAATCCATGAATATTTGCAAGCAATATGAATAAGCTTGTGGATATCTTAAAAAATATATTGCTGTTAAAAAAAACAAAATTGAATTGATTTGATAAATACAGATATTCTAAGTAAACAATGAAAGCTAAAAAATATATTGCACTATATCTTTGCATATACCAAAACAGTTTTCCTATATTCATACGAGAACCCATATGGTTAGCAAGGCATCAATAACAAACAAAACCAAAGTTACTACTGAAGACCTTTGTGATGATGCAAGACTGTGACTGATTATGTGGAAATCCATCAGCATGTGACGAACTCCTGTAAAGATATGGTACTTAAGCACAACAATAAGCATTATGATAATTGATTTAAATAAATAATTGCCATGAAAGAGTTGAGTAATTGTGCTGTATGAATCCTGAGAGTTTGAAAGCTGAAATAAGCCATAAACCGTTACAGGAAGTACTAAAAAAAAGATTATTATGCCGCTAACCCTATGTGTTATTGATAACAGAGCAGTCAAAGGAAGCTTTATCTTTAAGAGGTTAATATTAACTGGTCTTTTATTCATATTAAAAAGTAAACAAATGTTGATTTTATGCTGATATTTACGGGTTGATTATACCCTAGAATAGAATAGAAAATAGAACAAAAAAGCTCAAAAAACTACTTTTTATTTTTCTTAACGTGCTTCATCAACCTTTGTTTCTTTTTGATCTGCCTGTCAGTTAATTTATTTACTTTATTTTCAAAAGGATTTTTAGATTTTCTAAAAAATATTCTTAGCTGAATACTTTTAAGCTTTAAAGTTTCTCTAAATGAATTCTCTAGATAGCGTTTATAGTTTTGTGGAATCTTGCTTTCATTATTTGAGTGAATAATAAAAGTAGTTGGATTGATTCCTGCAAAATGAACATACCTCAGTTTTAATTGCCTGCCTCCAACAGAGGGAGGAGCGCTAGAATTTACAAATGATGCTAATAACTTGTTTAATTCTGAAGTTGTATAAGGTTTTTGTGAGCGCGTTATAAGTTGGTCAAGATTTCTAAATAGTCTCTTAAAACCCCTTCCTTTAATTCCTGAAATTTCTAACTTAATAAAATCAGCAACAAAATTTGATTGTGCTCTTTTTGAGTTATACATTTCATCTTTATCTTTCCTGTTTAAAAGGTCGATTTTGTTGAAAGCAATGAGTATTGGTTTGCCTGTTTCACAAACCATATTAATAATTTTTAAATCTTGATCAACGATTCCTTCTGAAGCGTCGCACAAAAATAAAACAACATCGGATTCTTCAACAGAATGCATTGCTCTAACATACGAGAAATACTCTACTTTGTGACTTGTCTTATAGCCCTTTCGAATACCAGCAGTATCAATAAAAATGTAGTCGTTTCCATCGATTTCAAAAGGAATGCTGATTGAATCGATAGTTGTTCCAGCAATTTCAGAAACTATCAACCTATCTTCATTGATAAATTTATTAATAAAAGTTGATTTACCTGCATTAGGTCTACCTATAACAGCTATTCTTTTACCTTCTGGATATTCTAGCTTTTCCTTAGGTAGCTTTCCTTTGAGCAAGGCCCTGAGTTCTGTGATATTTAAGGAATGCTCTGCGCTAACCTCAATAAGTTCTTTAATCCCTCTTTTAGATAAATCATGAACCAACTGACTATCAGATTTTTTATCTAATTTATTTACTACAGTAATAAATTCTTTATTTAACTTTCTTAAACCTTCTAAAATATCGAGGTCTTCGTTGTTTAGGTCTTGAGACCCATCTAAAACAAAAATGATTAGGTTAGATTCCTCAGCAGCTATCCATGCCTGATCTGCAATATCTTCCTTTAGAATTGTCTCATCTTTTGCAATTCCTCCAGTATCAATAACAAAGAAGCGGTTTTCACCAAATTCTATATAGCCGTAGTTTCTGTCTTTAGTTAGACCTGAATAGTCAGATACTATAGCCTTTCTAGTCCTTGTAAGTTTGTTGAAAAGTGTAGATTTGCCAACATTTGGCCTGCCTATTATTGCAATTGAGGTAAACATGTATCACCAATTTTATATTGATAATGAAAATAGGTTAAAACTTTCATCTACAACATAAATTGCATTCCCCCTTGATGATAAGGATTTAATAGGTTGCTTGGATATTTTTTTTCTACCAACTGTTTTACCGTTGATTGGATTTATTACATGCACATATCCTTCATAATCACCCACGAGAAGATTGCCTTTAAAAGAAATTGGGTTACTTAAAGAACGATTAAGGTATTCATCAGAATTCCATGATTCTTCTAGAGTTTTATTAGAGTATGTAATTATTTTTGAATTTTCCTCAACAACTATTACCAATCCTTTGGTGATTACCGGTGAATAGAAAGAAGATGACTTTGACTTCCAAATTGATCTTTTTTGAGATTGATCAAATATACTAAGATTGCCTTGGTAATTTACAGCGTATATCAGCGAACCTGCAATAACAGGATTTGAATCTGCATCAACCAGATTATCTAGTTCTGATGTCCCTGATACATAAGAAATAGCACCATCCCAAAGAGGAAAACCGGTAGCAAGCTGAAAAACAACCAATCTACCATTATCAAATGTTGCAATAACTTTATCATCATCTATCACTGGGCTACTGCTTCCGCGAACAGTTAGAAGTGGTAGTTGTGATCTGTAAGACCAAACTATTTCTCCATTATTTTTATCGAGAGCAATCAGCTCGCCAGCACTTGTTTTTACAACAACGACAGATGCATCAATTGCTGCTTGAGATAGAACACCTGCTTTTACATTTTTAGACCATAATTTAGTACCATCAATTTGGTCATAAGATATAACATTTCCTAATTTATCTGAAACTACAACCACCCCAAAACCTGATGCAGTTCCTGAAGACAGCTCAGATTCCTTTGTTGACCACAAAAGATTACCAGAGCTAGCCTCATAAGAATTTATACTACCAATCTCATCAGAAAAAAATAATTTATCAGCAGAAAAGCTAGGTATAAAATTTCCTAAATCATTATTACCAGAAAGTTTAATCTTCCAATTCTCTGAAATACCTTCATTATTTTTAACATCAATCAACAACATTGGTTCGTCAGTATCAATTTCAGAACTTTCCCAAAATTTCATAGAGGAAATAGAAGAACATGATGTTAAAAAAAAGAAGAAGAGTGGGTAGCAATATTTTAATTTCATTTACTGCTCTAAACTAATATTTGCTATTTTCATTGAGACAATTGATGCAGCTTGCTGATCGTTATACTTGCTTTTAGCAAATTCATACTGCTCAAGACTTCTAGTTTTATCATTTTTTGCAGCAAAAATATCTCCAATTAATTCATGTATATATGCATTTGTTGATTCTTCAGAATAACTGGATAATTCTGATAACGCCTCGTCAAATTGTTCTAAGTGAAGGTATATCCTTGCAATACTAACGCGAGATATTTTATTGAAGAACTTATTACCATTGAACCCATTTGTTAAATCTTTAAGACTAGACAAGACTTCTATACTTTCTTCATAACTTCCTTTCTCTGCTAACTCTGCACCTTTACCTAACATTGCCATCATTGAATAGCCTGTATTAGGATAATTATTTACCAGCTCTAGATAAAGGCTTTCATCATCACCCTTTTCAAGCACAGAAGAATCTAACCACTGATTATAGACTCCTGCAGCCTTTTCATTAGAGAGTTTGTTTGTATAAAAACTACCAGCATAGATGGCTGAGACCAAAAATGCAGAAGAAACAATAATTAAAATTAATTTCTTGTTACTGTTAAAAAAATTTTGAGCTGAAGATGTTCCAGCCTCATTATCAAAAATTCTGTTCATTTTTCTTCCTATTTATAGTGACTTGTAAAAAGATGAGACCTCTTCATATGAGACAGTCTCTTGACTTTTTAGTTCATCATCCAAATATTTAATTAAAATACTATTACTCTCCAACTCACCATCACCAATAATAATTGCATGGCTAGCACCTATTTTATTGGCTCTTCTTAATTTAGATTTAAGACTGCCGCTAGACAAATTAACATCTAATATGACGCTTTTATTAAGCGTTCTGAGTTGGTGAGCTATTTTAAATGCTTTTGGTTCTAAATTGCTAGTTATAGTTATGAAAGATACAGTCTTCTTCTTATTAAAATCAACATTTGCTATATCTGCTAGCCTCTCAATACCAATTGCCAAACCAATGGCAGGCAAATTTTTACCGCCTAATTTTTCGGATAAGATATCATAGCGACCTCCCCCCAAAAATGAATCTTGAGCACCTAGATTGGAAGAAGATGCTTCAAATACAAAACCAGAATAGTAATCAAGGCCTCTTACTAGCGAGTAATCTATCTCAATATTACTAAATGTAGAAAAAGTTTCTTTGATATTGTTTAAAAGCTGAATATTGTCTTGTGGTAAATACTCTTTTAGCACAGGTCCATTTTTTAATATTTCTTGAGTTCTTTCATTTTTAGAATCTAGAACTTTTAACGGGTTTTTTTTCAGCCTTTCCCGTTCAGTTTCACCAAGCTCTTCCAAAAATGGTTTTAAGTATGAAACTAGGTCATCACAATATTTCTTTTTTGTGTCTGGATCACCTAAATGGTTAATTTTAATTTTTGCATCTTTAACATCAAGATCATTAACAATATTGCAAATTAGAGATATTAATTCAAACTCTGAACTTCCTTCCTCATAACCAAGAATCTCAACGCCTGCTTGATTAAATTGTCTAAACCTACCTTTTTGTGGTCTTTCGTATCTCCACATAGGTCCTATATACCAAAATTTATTAGTTAATGTGTCTTGCTTCTTTTCTATCATTGATCTAACAACACCTGCAGTTCCTTCAGGTCGTAAGCTGATGCTTTTATCGTTTCTATCAAGAAAGCTATATATTTCTTTATTTACTATATCAGAGACATCTCCAGCAGATCTCTTAAACAAATCTGTCTCTTCTAAAGCCGGGGTGCGTATTTCAGAGAAATTAAATGAGGTGAATGATAATTTTAATAACTCTTCAACTCTAAAAATTTTTTTTGCTGATTGGTGTTTATCTGAATCTTTAAACAAATCCAACATACCGCTTAAGGATTGAATTTTTTTCATATTAACTCCTTGCAATAATCTCAATATTTGATTGAGCAATTTTTTCCCTAACTTTTGACTCTAATTCATCAACTAAATTTTCGCTGCTAATTTTTTTATCAGGCTGCCCATCTACATACATAAGATTTCTTGGACTTGCTCCAGTTAAGCCAATATCTGCTGCCTTACTCTCCCCAGGTCCATTAACATAGCAGCCTATTACAGCAACTTCTATATCTTCTGTAATATCTTCAAAACGAGATTCGAGCTCATTAACTACCTCGATCACATTAAAGTTTTGCCTTGAGCAACTTGGGCAAGCAACAATTTTTACACCCCTGCTTCTTAAATTTAAACTCTTTAATATATCCCACCCGATTTTTATTTCATCAATAGGGTCTGAAGCTAAAGAAATTCTTATAGTATCACCGATCCCCTCGGACAATAACATACCAACACCTATTGAAGATTTAACTGTGCCAGCCCTGTAAGAACCAGCTTCTGTAATACCAAGATGAAGCGGCTGAGCTATTTTTGTAGAAATATCTCTGTAAGCTTCTACTGTCATTTCAATATTAGAGGCCTTTAAACTCATTTTATAATTTGTAAAATTGTGCCTATCTAATATCTCAACGTGCCGTAATGCTGATTCTACCAGCGCACTTGAATTTGGTTCACCGTATTTAACCTGTAAATCTTTTTCAAGAGAACCTGCATTGACACCTACCCTAATTGGAACATTGTTATCTTTGGCTGCATTTATAACCTCTCTTATTCTCTGTTCTTTACCAATATTACCAGGGTTAATTCTTAAGCAGTCTGCAGTGCTGGCTACCTCAAGTGCAATTTTATAATCGAAATGTATATCGGCAACAAGCGGTATTTCCACTGCTTTCTTTATTTTTTTAAATGCATTTGCTGCATCAAATGTTGGTACTGAGACACGAACAATGTCTGCTCCTGCTAGTTTAAGGTCATTAATTTGCCCGATAGTTGCATCAACATTGCATGTATCGGTATTAGTCATTGATTGAATAGATATAGGATTATCGCCGCCAACTTTAACGTCACCAACGCTTATAACTTTTGTTTTTTTTCTTGTTATCCAATCAGTCATTTAAATAAAATATAGTATTTACATTAAGCCTATCAGCACCGGTAATAAAATCAATATCAAGACCTTGATAAGTTCCTCTAATAGCATAAACATTTCCAACTTTTATACTGAATGGATTTTCAAGTGTTAGTGATAGAGAGTCCCCTTTAGAATATAGGTCTGATACAAGAATATTTCTATCTGCCTGTATTTCAACCCAACACTCACTATCAAAATATAAGAGTAATTTATTATCAATACCATTAAGAATTTCCTGTGTGATCTTTTCAATTGGCATAGTTATGGCAGGAATTGTAAGATTATTTTTAGTTGCACTTGGAATAATTTTTGGTAACTCCATAATATTTTTTTTAGTTATTTTTTTTACCAAGCTGTTATTTTTGTTATCGTGAAAACCGGTATCATTAACTGAGAATTTATCAGGTATCAACACTTCAATATCCTCACTTACAGATAAGCCAGGGCCTGATACTTTAATGTCTTTAATCGTTGGCTGGGTAGGCTTGCTAATAATAACTATTAAAATTAATAGAACTAACCCAGCTAGCCCAATTAAAATTTTTACAAAAGGGTTGCCAATTGATTTGTATGATTTGTTTATTATTTCGTCTTTTCTATTTTGAGCTACATACACAGAAGGGAATTCTGGCTTTATATCTAAAATATTTGAGTATTTACGAAAATAGGCTCTTGCAAAACCTTCGCTTGGAAAGCCTGAGTAACTTCCGCTCTCTATACATCTTAAATATTTGATATTAATCATATATTTACTAGATATTTCGCTTATTGTTAATCCAAGCTCTTCTCTTCTGGCTTTAAAAATGATTCCAGTTTTTGCAGAGTTAGCGGACTTTAGATCTTCATTCATCAGATCTCTCTTGCGTTTATAAGGTTTTTACCTTTAATTGATTTTTTTAATTTGCCAACTAATTGCCCGCAAGCTCCATCAACCGCATCGCCTCTTGTCACTCTTAATGTTGTAATAAAACCTTTTTTTACAAGAATGTCTTTAAAATTTTGAATGTTAAGTTTATTTGATCTCTTGTAATCTGACCCATCAAATGGATTAAATGGAATTAAATTAATCTTGCATGACAAATCTGATAAGAGTTTACATAATTCATATGCCTGTTCTTTTGAATCATTAACACCGTCTATAAGAATATACTCTATTGTAATGTTTCGTTTGCCATCATAAAAAGAAATATAATCCATGCAGGATTTAATCAATTTTTCAATTGGGTATTTTTTATTAATAGGAACAATCTCATCTCTAAGTTGATTGTTTGAAGCGTGTAAAGAGATTGCTAAAGAAACATCTACATTATTTGCAATACTGTCTATTTGAGGAACTATTCCAGATGTGCTAATTGTGATTCTTTTCCTTGAGAGACCATAGCCCATTTGGTCCTTCATAATTTTTGCTGATTCAATAACAGGATTAAAGTTTAAAAGAGGCTCTCCCATACCCATAAAAACAACATTTGTTATTGGTATATTTTCACTTTCGCCAAAATTTGCTAACCATAACTGACCGATAATTTCATCGGAGGTTAGGTTTTTTTCAAAACCCTGTGCTCCAGTTGCACAAAAAGTGCATTGCAAAGCGCACCCAGCTTGAGATGATATACATAGGGTAGCTCTTTTTTTTTCCGGTATCCTTACCATCTCGATCATTGTTCCTGAATCAAGTTTGATTAAGTATTTCTTTGTTCCCTCTGGTGACAGGAATGACTCCTCTATAATTGGAGGTTTCATGAACGCAACTTCTTTTAATTTAGCCCTGAGGGGTTTATTAAAATCTGTCATCTCATCAAAATCAATAACACCTTTTTGATGTATCCACTTTAATAACTGTTTGGCACGAAAAGATGGCTCCTCTAGAGACTTAAAAAAAACCTCAAGCGATTCTAGAGAGCAACCAAGGAGATTCTTTTTTTTGATCAAAATTTACACTGACATTATTTCTTCTTTATTGAAAAAATAGTCTATCTCCCTTGCTGCACTCTCAAGTGAATCTGAGCCATGAACAGCATTTGCATCAATACTATTGGCAAAATCAGCTCTTATTGTTCCAGGTTCTGCTTCTTGAGGATTGGTACTCCCCATTAGCTCTCTATTTTTAAGAACTGCATTCTCACCTTCTAAAACCTGAACAAAGACAGGACCTGAAGTCATAAATTTCTTAAGGTCTTCGAAAAAAGGCCTTCCTTCATGCTCAGCATAAAACCCAGACGCCATTGCATCATCAAGCTGTATTAATTTTCCGGCAACTATCTTAAGGTTGTTATCTTCAAATCTAGATATTATTTTTCCTATTACATTTTTTGAAACTGCATCTGGTTTGATTATTGATAGTGTTCTTTCTTTTGACATTTTGTATCCTTAGGTTAAAAATTTTGAGTATTATATGAGAGTTATTCAAATTCTTCTATCCATAACATCTGAATTGCTTCTAATATTTTTTCGTTTGATTTCTTAGGGTCGCCCTCAAAGTCAGCAAGGCTGCATACCTTACTATGTAAATCTGGAAATGAAATCCATTGAGGATCAATATCAGGATATTCATCTGATAGTAAAATAGAAATTTCATAAACATCTGACCATTCTAGCTTTTGCATCTTAGTGATCCTCTGAAACTTGATTTATGTTATATCTAGGAAGTTCTATCTCTAAGTCATCATTAATAGGTACAGTTTGACAGCTTAGTCGAGATGTTTGTTCAAGACCCCATGCTTTATCAAGCAGATCTTCCTCTGTATCATTTGCTTCCTCTAAAGAATTGAAGCCCTTTCTAACAACTATATGACAAGTTGTGCAGGCACATGACATTTCACAGGCGTGCTCTATCTTAATACCATTTCTTAAAGCTGCTTCGCATACTGTTTCACCTGGAAGATTTTCAATGGTGGCACCATTTGGGCAAATTTCATGGTGAGGGAATATCTTAATTTTAGGCATTTTTATATCGTAAAGCTTTCACCACATCCACATACAGCTTTAGCATTTGGGTTGATAAATTTTATACCCTTATTCAGCCCATCTTCAGAATAATCGACCATACTACCGGATAAAAAATTGAGGCTATGATTGTCAATATAAATATTACATCCATTTTTTTTAAAAACATGGTCATTAATATCAATACTATCAATGAAATCAAAAACATATTCATAACCACTACAGCCAGCTTCTTTAACACCAATTTTAATGCCCTTTCCACTGCCTCGCTGCTGAAGACTAATGAGAAAGTGATTAATTGCTTTATCTGAAAATGAAATTGATTTTGGATTAAACTCTTGCATGGTTATTGCTTTGATTCATAATCTTCAATTGCTTGACGTATTGAGTCCTCGGCAAGAACTGAGCAATGGATTTTTATGGGAGGCAATTCAAGAGCCTCTACAATCTCAATATTTTTTATAGCTTTTGCTTCTTCTAGCGTTTTTCCAATTAACATTTCTACTAACTCACTAGATGATGCAATTGCAGATCCACAACCATAAGTTTTAAATTTAACATCTTTAATAACATGAGAGTTTCCTTTAGGTTCGCATTTAATTTGAAGTTTCATAACATCACCGCATGCTGGAGCTCCTACCATTCCAGTACCAACATTCAATTCAGCAGGATCAAACCTACCAACTTTAAATGCCTGAGGATTATTTAAAGTATCCTCGAATTTATCTACAACTTTTTTTGAATATGCCATTTTTATTTACCTTAGTGTGTTTTCCATTCAACAGTATCAAGATCTATTCCATCGAGATGCATCTCCCAAAGTGGAGATAGCTCTCTTAATCTTTCAACAACATTTTTCAGTATTGAAAGTGTTTCCAATACCTCGTCTTCATTAGTGAATCTACCAAATGAAAATCTAATTGAGCTATGAGCTAATTCATCCTTTCTACCTAATGCTCTTAGAACATATGATGGCTCTAAACTTGCAGATGTACATGCTGACCCAGAAGATACAGCAATGTCTTTTAAGCCCATAATGAGAGACTCGCCTTCGACAAAATTAAAACTCACATTAAGTATATTAGGGACTTTATTTGCAACATCACCATTTAAATAAACGTGCTCAATATCATTGACTTGATCTAAAAACATATCATGAAATCTTTTAATTTTTGCTATGTCTTGTTTCATATCTTCTTTTGCAATTCTGAAGGCTTCGCCCATCCCAACAAGTTGGTGAGTAGGAAGTGTTCCAGACCTCATACCTCTCTCGTGACCCCCACCATGAATTTGCGCTTCAATTCTTACTCTAGGTTTTCTTCTCACAAATAGAGCTCCAACTCCTTTAGGGCCATATGTTTTATGAGCAGAAAAGGACATTAGATCTACAGGTAATTTTTTTAAATCAATTGGAACTTTTCCGGTACTCTGGGCAGCATCTACATGAAAGAAAATTCCTTTTTCTCTAGTAATTTTGCCTATACCATCTATGTCATTTAACGTGCCTAATTCATTATTGATATGCATTACTGAAACCAATATAGTTGAATCTTTTATTGCATTATTTACAGCCTCTGGAGTGATAATTCCACCTTCATTTGGTTCCAGGTATGTTACTTCAAAACCATCACGCTCAAGTTGCCTGCACGGATCTAAAACAGCTTTGTGCTCTATTTTTGAAGTAATAATATGATTACCTTTTGTTTTATAAAACTTGGCAATACCTTTAACAGCTAGGTTATCGGCCTCAGTTGCACCAGAGGTCCAAACGATCTCTCTAGGATCACAATTTACTAAATTTGCTACATGTGATCTTGCTTCTTCTACAGCCTCATCTGCTTTCCACCCATAACGATGTGATCTCGATGCTGGATTACCAAACTCCCCATCAGGTGTTAAAAATTCCATCATTCTTTTAGCCACCCTCGGATCAACTGGTGTTGTGGAAGCATAGTCGAGATAAATTGTTTTATTTTTTTCTTTCATTTTTACTTTATTTCTTTAAGTTTTATATATGGGTTGTCAGGAGAATTAACAAGGCTGCTTAAGGTTATAGTTGTTAAATAATTATCTACTAAATTGTTTAGATCATTCCATAAATTATGAGTTTTACACTCCCTTCCATCTTGGCAGGTATGGCTACCATGACAGTTTGTAGCATCTAAATCCTCATCAACAGCATCCATGATTTCTTTAATAGATATTCTATTGATATCTTTTGCATATGAGTAGCCTCCGTTTCTTCCTCTAACACTTTTTACAATTCCAGCTATTCTAAGTTTTCTGAATAATTGCTCGAGGTATGAAATTTCTATGTTTTGGTTATTAGAAATGTCAGTTAAGGATACAGGCCCGGAGTTAGCAAGAATCCCCAGCTCTGTTAGGGCGCTAACTGCATATTTACTTTTAGTGGTGAGTTTCACGCATGAATTATAAATACCTGACTAATTTAGTCAAGTTTAATATTCATACCCAATCTATCGGCAACTTGGTGATACGATTCAACCACATCTCCGAGACCCTCTCTAAATCTATCTTTGTCCATCTTCTTTCCGGTTTCAACATCCCACAATCTACATCCATCAGGAGTAAATTCGTCAGCAAGGATAATTTGACTTCCTTCTAAAAGACCAAATTCAACTTTAAAATCAACCAAAGTAAGACCAGAGTCTAAAAATAATTTTGAAAGAACATCATTTATTTTATAAGTAAGAATTTTCATTTGATCAATATGTTCTTGTTTCGCCCACCCAAATGAAATGATATGTTCATCGTTTATTAATGGATCACCTAAATCATCATCTTTTAAAAAGAATTCAAAAAGCGGTGACTGCAATACCAGACCATCCTCTGTGCCGAGTCTTCGACAGATTGATCCAGAGGCAATATTTCTTATTACGCACTCAATTGGAAACATCTCAAGCTTGTGGACTAATGAATCAGTCTGATTTAAAACTTTTATATGGTGGGTTGGGATATTATTATTTTCTAAATGTTCAAGAATAAAAGCATTGAATTGATTATTAACAGCTCCTTTGCCCAGTAACGCCTCTTTCTTTTTACCATCAAAGGCAGAGGTATCGTCTCTAAAGTTCATAATTAAATGATTTTCATTATCAGTGGTGAATAAAGACTTAGCTTTTCCTGAGGTTATTTCTTTTATTTTATTCATTAGTTTAGTAATTCGTTAATTTTTGATAATAGTTGTTCAGATTCGTCTATATTACCATTTAATGATTTAGCTCTTACATAGGTTTTATTATTTTTTTGGCTAATTATTACTTCAAACTGTGATTCTTTATTAAAATCTGATTCTTTTTTAGAGCTTCCAAAACCTAAAAAAGAAAACATTCCCTCTTCTTCATCAAGACCATAACTTACAAAAAATATTCCGTTTGATCTATCTCTATCATTAGAGACGATATTCCCGCTTGCAAGAGCCTTGCTTACTGATGACCAGGCTCTATCAAAGTTTAGATCTAATTCGATAATTGTTTGTCCATTCTCGGTATAAATATTAGCTTTTTTTCTTTCATTAAGATTTTGTGCTGCTAATGATGTGCCTGTAAACACATCAACAGATTCAGCCAAATATTCAACAACTCTTCCTAACTCTGATTGAATAAATTCAGGATTACTTACAATTTCTTTAGTTTCTTTATTAATTTTATTTAAAAATATTTCAGAAGACGCCTCTTTGATTCCATGCTCTATTTTCATTTCCAGTTCAAACTGTTCACTGAAATCAATTCTTATGACTCCACTCTCTGGATCAGCGCTCATAACTGAATAAATTGACGTATCCCAATAATTTTTTGATATTGGCCACGTGGTCGATGGGAGTGTTTCTATATAAACCCACATCAATTCACCTAGCCTTCTTAGCTGAACTGAACTTTCACCTCCAGATGAAAATATTTGCCTTGGCTTTGGAATATCTAAATCTTTCTCCACCTCTATAATGCTAAAGTATGGATAATGATTATCAGATTTTAGTTCAGAAAGGTTTTCAGGTGCCGTAAGCGGTGCCTGAGATGTCTCATCAAGAAACTCGTATTCATTTGTTGGAAAATAGCCTTCAGGCCCAGTTAACCATGCGCATGATGAGCATGTAATTAAAATTAATAATAATTTTGAGGTTTTTATCATAAGACTTTTAGTTCCTTTAATGTAGACAAAACTTTATCGTGATAAGTTTCATTTAAATCAGTTAATGGTAAACGAATTGTTTTATTAATGCGCCCCATTTCCGATAACATCCATTTTACTGGAATTGGATTAGATTCTACAAATAGCAATTTCAAAAGGTCATTATAGTAATCATTTTCTAGCTTAGCTTTTTGGTAATTGCCAGAAAGTGAGTTTTTGCATATTGCAGATATGCTTTTAGGAATTATATTTGCAGCTACTGATATTACACCTGAGGCGCCAAGTTGCATACTTTCTAAAAATGTAGGGTCATCTCCTGAAAGGATTGAAAAATTATTTGTTTCTTTGGTTATTTCAGCTATATGCTTAATTCTATTCATATCATCTAATGCCTCTTTTATACCTATTATATTTTCGTGCTCAGATAAAATTTTAGTTGATTGCGGTTGAAGATCGCATGCTGTTCTTGATGGAACATTGTACAAAATTTGAGGGATATTTACCTTATTAGCAATGGCCAAGTAATGAAGAATAAGCCCTTCTTGTGTTGGTTTATTGTAATATGGAGTCACAAGAAGTGATGCATCTGCACCAAGATTTTTAGATTCAAGCGTTAAGTCTATTGCTTCTTGAGTTGAATTACCTCCGGACCCAGCAATTACTGGGATTCTATTACCGGATATTTTTACGGTATATTTAATTACATCTAAATGCTCTTGGACGCTTAGCGTTGATGACTCACCAGTTGTTCCAACTGAAACTATTCCACTTGTATCATTTTCTATATGCCAATTAATTAAATGTTTTAAGGAGTCATAGTCAATGCCACCATTTTCGAACATTGGCGTTACTAATGCGACAAAACTTCCTCTTAAAACTTGCATCAAATAAATTTTCAGTAAAAAATAGGACTATACACTATTTAATACAAAATCTTACACAAAGGAAATCAAATGACAAAAAAACTAGTAGGCAAAAAAGCTCCAAACTTTAAAGCAGAATGTACCAGTGAAAAAACATATGCTAGAGATGATTTTAATGGTAAAAATTTAGTACTGTATTTTTACCCAAAAGATAGTACTCCGGGATGCACAACAGAAGGCCAAAATTTCAGAGATCTATATGAAGAATTCCAGGCTAATAATACTGAGATTATTGGTGTATCGAGAGAATCAATAAAATCTCATGAAAATTTTAAAGAGAAGCAGTCTTTTCCATTTGAGCTACTATCAGATCCCGATGAGAAAGTATGCAAGGCATATGATGTAATGAAATTAAAATCTATGTATGGAAGAGAATATATTGGCGTAGATCGAAGTACTTTTATTATTGATGCAAATAGTAAATTAGTAAAAGAGTGGCGTGGAGTTAAAGTGAAAGGTCATGCAGATGAGGTTTTGGATTTTATTCAAAACTTAGATTAGGCATTTCTGCTAGAGGGCCATGCATTCCATACTGCTTTGATGAATGTCGCTATTGGTATTGCAAAAAACACACCCCAGAAACCAAATATACTTCCAAATATAAAGACGGCTAAAATAATTATTACAGGATGAAGCTTCACTGCATCTGAAAAAATTATAGGTACTAGCAAATTTCCATCTAGCACTTGAAGTATTAGATACAAAATAATTAAAAGGCCAAAATCAAAGGTTAGCCCAAACTGGATAAGGCCGATAATAACTATTGGGACCGTTACAGCAAAAGCTCCAACATATGGTATTACAACTGATAAACCAACAAGAACAGACAAAAGCGCTGTGTAGTTAAGTCCGAGCGATGAAAATATAATTGCGGCACACGCTCCCACTATAAATATTTCAAGAGTTTTACCTCTAACATAATTACTTAACTGAACATCCATTTCTTCCCAAATTTTTACAAGCATCTTCCTTTCACCTGGAATAACTTTTAAGAAACCATCTAAGATCGCCTTCCTATCAAATAAAAAGAAATAGACTAATATAGGGAATAATAAAATATATATTAAAAGAGTTATGGCGCTTTGTATTCCTGAAATTGAGCTCTTAACAATATTTTGAGTTAATGCTGATGCCTCAGAAGAAACCGCTTGGAAAAAAGTTGTAATTTGATCTGATGTTAGCAAGTCTGGGTAAGAGGATGGTATTTGTGACACAAAAATTACAAAATCATTAAGAAGACCTGGGGTTTCAAGAATTAATAATTGTAATTGAGTGTATAGAATTGGTATTAGCCATATCAAAAGAGCTGCGCCTACAATTATAAAAATTGAAAAAGTAGCCAACATCGCCCAAAAGCTATTTACACCAAAAGACTCTATTTTTCTTTGAAGACCAACTAACAAATATGCCACAACAATACTTAATAGGAATGGAGTAAGTATTGAACCAAAGTAGTTTAGCAAGACTATTGTTGAAATCAGTAAGATTGAAAAAACAATAGTTTCGTCATTTGTAAATATTCTTTTAAAAAAATTATTAAGTCTTTCTATCATTTTTAATCTACATGTTATATTTAAAACTTATTACAAATAACCTTGTCTATAAACAGAGCTTGTAATGTTATGTTATGTAATTATGACCGATATTAATCTAAAAAGTCTATTGTTATAGTTTTTCACCAGTTATATGAAAATTAATAAATTGATAAAAATAAGATTGGGATGCTATTTATTTATAGTAATTTTTATCAGTTCCTTTGTTTATGCACAAGCTGATAACCAAATTAAACTCCCAGAGCTTGGAGATAGAGTCTCTGGAGCTGTTTCATCTTTGCAAGAAAAAGCAATCGGAGAAGCTTTTCTTAAACAAGCATACGCCCAAGCACCTTTAATAAATGATTCATTGATTCAGGAATATACTGAACTACTAATATTTAGGCTTTCAGAAAAAAGCAAGGTGCAAGATAGATACTTTAATGTGCTTTTAATCGACGACTCATCTTTGAATGCTTTTGCAGCACCCGGAAGCGTTATTGGGGTTAATGGTGGGTTGTTCCTTGAAGCAGAAAATGAAGGTCAATTTGCATCAGTTATGGCTCATGAACTTGCTCATTTAAGCCAAAGACATTTTGCAAGAAATATACTTAGATCTCAAGATACAAGCCTATCATCTGCACTTGTTTTGGTTTCATCCATAGCGATTGCATTAATTACTAATCAGCCACAAGCAATCATTGGAGGAAGTGCCTTCATGCAGCAAGAAAACCTAAGATACAGCAGGCTTTTTGAAAAAGAAGCTGATAGAGTTGGTTTTACTAATTTAGTAGCCTCTGGATATGATCCATATACGATGGGTGAAATGTTCGAGAATATGAATAAAATGAAAAGATACTATGGCGAAGCTCCGCCTGAGTTTCTTTTAACACATCCCGTAACATCTTCAAGAGTAAGTGACGCTTTTAACGCTGCTGAAAGCATTGATGCAAAAGGATCAAAAAAAGACAGCCTTGATTATTCTTTTATTCGCTCTAGATTAAAAGTTTATTATGAAAAGATACCAGCTACCTCTGTAAGCTACTTTGAAGATGCTTTCAAAAAATCAAACTTACCTTCGGATCAATATGGACTAGCACTTTCATTGAGTAAAAATAATGAATTTAAAGATAGCATCCTTGTAATGAATGAGCTAATTAGTAAATTCCCAAAAAACTTAATTCTTAATACATCTAGAGTTGAGATTTATTTAAATGCTGGTCTGTACAAAGAAGCAAATAGTTATGTTGATAAATTTCTATCAATTTCTCCTGGAAATTATCCGCTAACAATTACAAAAGCAAAAATTTTGAATGCGACTGGGGCATACTTTGCAGCCGAAGAGTTATTAAGAGGACAGCTTCTAAAAAGAAATGGTGATCCATATTTATGGCTTTTGTTATCTGATATTCAAAGGGATGGTAAAAATATTGTTGGTTATTATCAAAGCAAGGCTGAATATCATGTTTTACTTGGCCAGTATGAGGAAGCTATAAGCCAATTAGAGTTTGCACTTCAACTTACAAAAAATAACTTTCAAGTATCAGAAAGTGTCATGACTAAAATTATTGATATAAAAAATAAAATTAATAAATCTAGAGGTCTTTAAATAAATTCTTTTTTGTAATACTCCAGCCTAGGTATGTGTGAAGGATTGCAAATGGAATTGCGGCTATTGGCATATATGTAATTGAAAGAAATATAGATTTACCAATTCCCATAAAAACACTTCCAGAGAGGTCGCCAAACCTAGTCATAAATGTATCAATAAATACTGTGGTTTTATATCTATCCCTCTTTTCAAGTTGACTGTAAGCGATCTCTCTAGCAGGTTTATTAAATCCATACTCAAACACCCTAAGAAACGTTTGGCACAAGATAACAACTGCCACAGATGGGAAAAACCCATAAAGAGAGAAGACTGCTACAAATAAAATACCATAAACTATTAGTATGAATTTAATTCCAAACTTTGATATAACATAATAAGTTAAAGTCAGCTGTACTATTAAAGTAAGAGGGGAAACTATTTGCTCTATCAATGCAAATAATCTTATCCTTTCAGGGGATAGTTCAGAATAGTTTTCAATAATTGGTATTGCAGCTATCCATTGCACTGTCATAAGAAAAGTAAAGAACCATGAGTAGAGAGCAATATTTCTAATATCATCTTTAGTTAATATATTCTTGATGCTATCAATTGAGCCTCCTCCAACCTTGGATGAAAGGGCTTCGATTGAAAATGTTCTTACCATATAAGTTGCGAGGGCTAATGCTAGCAATAAGAAAAATGAGGCTGCAATCAAAAATAGTGCAATGCCACTTTCTGTAAATGAATTTGAAAGAATGCTAGATGTTTGCGAGCCCAACATAGCTCCAACTGATCCTCCTGCTAAAACAAATCCATAGTATTTTCTGGATGAAGAATCTCTAAATAAATTAATTACCAATACCCAAAAAATTGAAACTGTAAAAAATGAATATATATTGCTCCAAACATAAAATATTCTTCCAAGCCACAATCTTTCAGTTACCATGGATTGAGACAAGCTTGATGAGTAAAGATATAAAAGTGCTAAGTTAAAAATAAAGAAAGAATAAGTGTAAAAAATAATTCTTATATAATTGCCCCTAGATGCCACCCAGGAATAAATTGGATTTACCAAGATCATAACCAAAGTAGTACTTATCAGGAGAGGTATTAGCATTCCCTCACCATAACTCTCTACAGCTAGCTCATTTCTTAAGGGTCTTAAAACATACCAGGAAGAAAGCACAAGGTAGAAAAGAAGGCTTGATAGAAAAGTTTTATTTTTTCCAAAGATGCCGATAATATTGTATTTCATATAGCTTAAGTTAGATGGTGGGTCGCACAGGATTCGAACCTGTGACCAATTGGTTAAAAGCCAACTGCTCTACCAGCTGAGCTAGCGACCCATGATTAAGCATCATAAAAAATGTGATTATTCCATATTTTTCAATAACTGCAAGGCCTGTGATGAAGCTGAGTTATTTGGGTACTCTCTAACTACAAATTTGTACTTGTCAGTTGCCATATTTAAATCATTATTTTTTACGTATATATCCCCTATTTTCTTGTGAGCTAGTGGCACTCTGTAATGATTTGGGTATGAAGAGATCAGATCTAAAAAATATTTTTTACTTATCTCAAGATTATTATTAATTAATGATATTTCGCCAAGCCAAAAAAAGGCTAAAGGTGATTTTTGATCATTTGCAAAACTTTCAACAAAAAATTTAAATAACTTGAATGCATCTTCATAATTCTGATCTTCTAATGATTTTGTAGCAGCTGCATAAACATCTTCTTCACTTTGAATATCACTCACCCCTTTAAATCTTATACTGCTATTTGCATTTATGGCATTACTTTCAGGTGTTTTATTATCCTCTTCATTAAAGGTTTCGTTTATAAGTTTTTCTATTAAATGGTTTTGGCTTTCAATTTGATTTCTTAGTTGAGCAATCTCGTTTTCAAGCTCTTGTATCTTTAAAAAAAGTATATCCGAAACGGTACTTTTTTCATCAGCGAAGCTAGGACAGGAAGCAATTAGCACAGCCAAAGTTAAAAGAGTATTTTTTGTAATTCTCATCCTTTTCTAGTTAATCTCCGCCCTTCTATTTTTTGACCAACTTTCATCGTTTGAACCTGTTACAAGAGGGTATTCTTCACCAAAACTCTTCACTGTAACTCTATTATTACTGATTCCATTTAACAATAAATAATCTTTTACAGCATCACCCCGTCTCTGGCCAAGCGCTAGATTATATTCACGAGTGCCTCTCTCATCAGCGTGACCAGATACAGTAATAACCATATCTGAATTATCGTTCATTGCTCGTACAACACTTTTTAGAGTTTGTATTGACTTGGTGGAAAGAGTAAATCTATCGAAATCAAAATAAACTACTGCATTGGTAGTTATAGGCTTTTCGTCATATGAAATTATAGTATCTTCTGCAACTGAAACTTCGACACTGCTTACAGTTGAATTATAGACAGATTCTTCTGTATTTTTTGTGGTGCTGCAAGATACTGCAAACATGAGGAATGACACATAGAAAATATTTCTATTTTTTGATTGTATATACATTATTTTTACTCCATTTATTTATCTTAAATATCCCGACCAAGAAGGCTCTCTAACCTCTCCAGAACTTGATGGCAGTCTGAATTTAGCACCGCTGAGGGTAACACCGGCAAGAAGTCCAACCTTATCTTCCTTAATTGCATAGATTATCACATTACCGTTAGGAGAAATACTTGGTGATTCATCTAAGCGAGATTCGGTTAAAGGTCTTGAAAAATTTTCATTGAAGTATTTGAGAGCAATCTTGAACTCTCCTTCGCTTCTTTGAACAAATACAATACCTTCATTACTTGGAAGATAAGATGCTTTAGCATTATAACTCCCATCAAAGGTAAGTCTTTTAGGCTTTGTATTAAATTTTAATAAATCTATTTCGTATAACTGAGGCGATCCTGATCTTCCGGACGTAAATAATATTTTTTTACCATCTGGTGACCATGATGATTCAGTATCTATGGAGTAATGATTTGTTAAACGTGTTAGATTTTTATTTTCTAAATTAAGAATATATATTTCTGCATTTCCATCTTGATATAAAGTGAGAGATAAAAACTTCCCATCTGGAGAGAATGCTGGCGAGCTGATCTGATATTTATTTTTTACAGCAACCTCCCTACTTCCAGTTGCAATGTTTTGAATAAATACTTTTGCTAATCCTGTCTCAAATGAAACATACGCTATTTCTTTAGAGTCAGGACTCCATGATGGAGAAATAATTGCGCTATTACTCTTTAGTAAGATCTGCTCATTCATACCATCGGCATCAGCTAGCATCAATTTATAAGCCTTTGCAGATCCTGCAACATCTTCGCTGACGTAAAGCATTTTTGTTGATGAAATCCCTTTTAAACCTGTTATTTCTTCATAAATACCGTCGCTCACATAGTGTGCTAACTGTCTAGTTTTATTTGGTATACCATATATTTTTGAAGATCTTATTTTTCTCTCTTTTACAGAGTCGTAGATATCATAAGAAACGGTGATATTCATTTTATCTTTGCTATCAATCTTCCCTTTTAAAATATAATCAACACCAAGAAGTCTATAATTTTTATAATTTAATTCCTCTTGATATGCCTCTTCCTCCAAGAGGTCATTGGAACTTAGAACTGAAAACTCACCTGTCCTTTGTAGGTCAGCTTTGATAATTGCACTAATTTCATTTGAAATTGAGGTTTGGCCATCAAAATTATGAATAGCAATTCTGTAAGGATTGTCAGAACTTTCTGTAATTTCAAGAACTAGCTCTGCATTTAAATTTAAGAAAACGAAGAAGAGATAAACAAAAATTTTCATGATGGGTTGAAAGTGAGCATTATATTTTTAAAATTTGTCTGATATATTTTTATATCCATTTTGCTAAAAAAATTAAATGTTTCAACCCTTTTTACGGCTTTAATTGCTGAGTTATCAAACCTAATGTTGCCACTACTTTTAAGTAAAGACACATTGATTATCCTTCCATTTTTATTTATCTGAATTCTAAGATCGCAAACTAAGCCATCTTGAATATTTTTTGGTTTTAACCATGCGCCTTCAACAGCATCAATAATCATTAGGCTAAATTTGTCTGTATTATTAATTTGTTCATTATTTGAGAAATTTATTTCTTCCTTGATTAAATTACTAACCTCAGACGTTGTATTTATAGTTGGCTCAAATTCTTTAGATTGAGTAGTTTTGGAAGTTAGTGTTTTTGAAGAAACAATCTTGATTTCACTATAGCTTTCTTGAGCTATAGGTTTTTCTATATTGTTTTTAATTGGGCTAATTTTTGCATCTTGCTCAAAAATTAAACTAACATCTATTGGGTTATTTAGAACAGGTCTCACTTTTTTTTCAGAATAGAAATAGCCAACAAAAAAAAGTATCAGAGAAGCATGTATTAGAAAAGAAAATGTTGAAGCTATAATATAATTAGTTTTAATTTGCATAACCTGTAGTAACAATGCCTATTTTTTCGATCCCAACACTTTGAACAGCTGCCATAGCTTTAGCAACGCTATCAAAAGATACACTTTTATCACCTTTAAATACAACCTCAATATCAGGATTTGCCGAAAAGATAATTAAAGATTTTCTTTTTAATTCATCCAAATCTATGGGCAGTTGCTCTTCACCAATATTAATAAAGTATTCACCGCTCTTATTTATAGACACAACAAGTGGTTCATTTTGTACTGACATTTTTGTAGTGTCGGTTTGAGGTAAATTAACCTCAACACCTTGTATCAATAAAGGGGAAAGAACCATAAAAATAATCAATAAAACCAACATGACATCAATATAAGGAACTACATTGATCTCGGCATTTAATTTTTTCTTTTTTCCTAATCTGTAAATCATTTATTTTTTAAAGTTTGCTTATAAAAAATGCTAGCAAGTTCTTCAGAAAATATAACAGTTGATTGTGAGATGCTTTCAAGCTCAGAAGCAAATTTGTTGTATGCCAGGACTGCAGGTATAGCTGCAAATAAGCCCATGGCTGTTGCTACAAGCGCCTCAGAGATACCAGGTGCAACTGCGTTTATTGTTGCCTGAGTAGCATCAGATAAACCCTGGAATGAGGTCATAATTCCCCAAACTGTGCCAAATAAACCAATATAAGGGCTCACGGAGCCAACATTAGCTAGAAATGATAAGTTAACATTCATCTGCTCCTCATCTGAAGCTATAGCCACTCTCATAGAGCGATTAATACCCTCTAAATCTAACTCAGTTACCTCATTGCTTTCACTAAGAGTATTAAATTCATCAAAAGCACTTCTAAAAACATTTAAAGATCCATAATTAATATTATTGTCATTTGGTATTTCATTATAAAGTGAATGTAAATCTTTCCCTGACCAGAATCTAGATAAAAAATCAGAGTTGATTTTTTTTATTTTTTTATAAAAGTTATAGCGTTCAATTATAACTATCCATGTCAATACTGAGGTTAATAAAAGGATTAACATGACTGATTTTACAACCAGTCCTGCCTCGAGAAATAAATTTAAAACAGAAATTTCATTCATAATAATTTTTTAACTAAAAAGTAATAATAAATCATTGTGAAACGGTTTTGGTTTATTTGTTACCGAATTTATGAGGCAAACTTCAACCTCTGCAGAGCAAAGAATTTTATTTGAGTTACTTTCTTTTGCTGTTTGTGAAAATGTTAGTCTAGCATTTGAGTTTTTGTGGACCGATGAGGAAATGGTCAAGGCATCTTCAATTCTTGCTGGTGAAATAAAATTAATTCTCATCCTACGAACCACAAATACTAATTGTTGGTTTAACAGCTTTTCCTGAGAGATACCATTGTCTATGAGGAATTCGGTTCTAGATCTCTCAAAAAATTTTAAATAGTTTGCATGATACACAAAACCTTGAAAGTCAGTATCTTCACAATAAACCTTTAGGTGTAAATCCTTAGACTTGATATGTTTGTTCATGAAGCTCTATATCTTTTTGAAAAAGCTCTAACAAAATTTGTATGAAATCTGGCCAGAGTAAATCAACAGTTATTAAATGATTTTGAATATTTGGGTTAATTGTTGATGCAAGCACTCTAACTTTTATAGGCCTTCTATTAAATTTGTAGATGAGTGCAGGTATTAGATCCTCTCTATCGGAAGCTCTAATTACCTGATCCCACCAATCCTGAGGTGGTTCTCCACCGTCACCATACCTCTTGCATTCTAGACACCATCGCCCAAGTCGGAGATCGGGGAGTTCTTTTGTTCTGGTTTGTTCCAATATTCTTTTAACAGGATTTGTTAAATTTAGCTCTTGAACTAATAAATTACCTATCTCTCTTTCAAAATTTGCACCTTTAGCTCTTGAGTTAACTGGCAAAATTATTCTCCTGGTTCAAAATTATCAGGGAATTGAGCATTGGTATGGACTTCTTGCACATCATCAAGGTCATCCATGAAATCCATAATTTTTAATATTTTTTCAGCCATTTCTTGATCTACCTCTATGAGAGTATCTGCTCGAAGTGTTGCCTCAGCATTTGATATTTCAATATCATTAGATTTTAAAATATCATTTATATTACTTAATTCATTGTGGGGGGTAATTACTTCAAAATAATCACCTTCATCAACTAAATCTTCTGCTCCTGCATCTAAAGCAATATCCATTAAATCATCTTCGGTTATTCCCTTGGCAACATGAATAATACCAAGCTTGTTGAATAAATAGGCTACAGAGCCATCAGTACCAAGATTTCCACCAAATTTCGAAAAAGCATGTCTAACATCGGAGACAGTCCTGTTTCGATTGTCTGTCATTGTTTCTACAAGGATAGCTACGCCTCCAGGGCCGTAACCTTCAAATACTATCTCCTCCAAGCTTCCGGTCTCTCCAGTACCTGAACCTTTTTGAATTGCCCTTTTTATTGTATCTTTTGGCATATTTGATTGGTTCGCTTTTTCTAGCGCAAGCCTTAATCTCGGATTGTCCTCAGGATCAGGGCCACCTTTAGCTGCTACCGTTATCTCTCTTATAACCTTAGTCCATACTTTAGCTCTTGAGGCATCTTGTCTTGCTTTGCGATGTTTTATATTTGCCCATTTAGAATGTCCTGCCATTTAAACCTCTTCTATTAGTGTAGATTGTATTTTAAGCTCATCTAATTGAGTATTATCAACTTTGCTAGGTGCCTCTGTAAGAAGACATGTTGCGCTCTGTGTCTTAGGAAATGCTATTACATCTCTTATATTTGATGTGTTAGTTATAAGCATTACAAGCCTATCTAATCCAAAAGCAATACCTCCATGAGGCGGGCACCCAGAAGATAAAGCATTTAAAAGGAATCCGAATTTATTATTCGCCTCTTCATTGGTTATTTTCAAAATATCGAAAACTGCTTTTTGCATTTCCTCTTGATAAATTCGCAAGGATCCTCCTCCAACCTCATAACCGTTTAAAACAATATCATATGCATATGCTATTGCGTCCTCAGGCCTATCAAGTAACTCGCCTGCTGAACATTTTGGCAAGGTAAATGGGTGATGAAGAGAGGTTAAGTTTCCTTGGCTATTCCTTTCAAACATAGGAAAGTTTACAACCCAACATGGAGCCCATTTAGAAGAATATAAATTTAGATCTTCTCCTAATTTTTTAATTAGACTGCTCATAGATAAATTAACGACATTTTTAGGCCCTGCTCCAAAAAATACCAAATCACCCTTCTCAAGACCAAGACTACTAATTATTCCTTCAACTGTTTGTTTATTTAAAAATTTTAGAATTGGAGATTGGAGACCATTTTCACTTCCATCGAGCTCATTAACCTTTATATAAGCAAGGCCCTTGGCTCCTAGTTTTGAAACATACTTTGTATATTCATCTATTTTTCCTCTACTGAGGCTATTTCCACCAGGAATTTTTAAGGCCACTACTCTAGATTTCTCATCCTGGGCTGGACTTGAGAATACTTTAAACTCCTCATTCATTACTAATTCAGATATTTCTACCAAATGAAGAGGTATTCTTAAATCTGGTTTGTCGCATCCATATTTTTCCATCGAGTCATGCCAGTTAATAACAGGAAATTTATCTAGCTTATGGTTGCAAAATTTTTCAACTAACTCCCGGACCATTCCTTCTGCTAAATCAAGGATATATTCCTGATCAATAAATGATGCCTCTATGTCTATCTGAGTAAATTCAGGCTGCCTGTCTGCCCTTAAATCCTCATCTCTAAAGCACCTTGCTACTTGATAATACTTATCAAGCCCTCCCATCATTAGCATTTGCTTAAAAAGTTGAGGTGATTGAGGTAAAGCAAAGAAGTTTCCAGGCTGAACTCTGCTAGGAAGAATATAATCCCTTGCGCCTTCAGGAGTTGCTCTTGTTAAAATAGGTGTTTCAATCTCATTGAAATCTCTATCATCTAAATAATTTCTTATGGTAGACGATATCTTTGATCTTGTGACGATCCTTTGATTCATTTCAGGCCTTCTTAAATCAAGAACTCTATTTTTCAATCTAACATCCTCATTAACCTCTTGGTAATCATCCAGAGGGAAGACCGGAGTAACCGCTTTGCTTAGAACTTTTATATGCTTAGCTTCTACCTCTATCTCACCAGTAGTCATGTTTGCATTAGATGTTCCTTCAAGCCTTTTGTTTACATGCCCATTTATTGATACTACAAACTCATTTCTTAAAGTTTCAGCAATTGCAAAAGATTCTTTGGAATCAGGATTGAATACGATCTGGCAAATACCTTTAATATCCCTTAGATCTAAAAAAATAACACCTCCATGATCTCTTCTCTTATGAACCCAACCGCAAAGTGTCACTTCTTGTTCTAAATTTTTAGTAGTTATTTCACCACAATAATGTGATCTCATTTTTATTCCTCATTAATTAAGTAATCTTATCTTGTTTATTGCCATTCTTGGAGTTAGTTGCCTTATTTACTGAAGATTTTTTTGAAGTATCTTCTGAAAGATTCTTTTTTTTACCTGTTTTAAAGTCTGTTTCATACCACCCAGACCCCTTAAGTCTAAATGAAGGAGCTGAGATTAACTTTTCGAGAGAATCTTTCCCGCATTGCACACATTTTTTTAAAGGTTCATCACTAAACTTCTGAAGAGTTTCTAATTGATGTCCACAATTTGAACATTTATATTCATAAATCGGCATATATCTCTAAAAAAAAGATAGAATTATAAACCATAAGGATTTATTCATATAATTTAAAGATGTTATTTTCAAAATTACTATTGCCAACATTAAAGGAAGCTCCTCAGGAAGCTGAGATTATTAGTCATAAGCTCATGCTTAGGGCTGGAATGATTAGAAAAGTTGCCTCTGGAGTCTATACATGGCTACCGTTGGGCTTAAAAGTTTTAAGAAAAGTCGAAGCAATTGTAAGAGCTGAAATGAATAATGCTGGAGCTCAAGAAGTTTTAATGCCAATGGTTCAACCAAAAGAACTATGGAATGAGACTGAAAGATGGGAAAAAATGGGTAAAGAGCTTCTTCGATTTCAAGACAGGCATGACAGAGATTTTTGTTTAGGCCCAACACATGAAGAGGTTATAACTGACCTAATTAGAAACAACGTTAAAAGCTACAAAGAATTACCAATTAATGCATATCAAATACAGACAAAATTTAGGGATGAAATTAGACCCAGATACGGCGTGATGAGAGGTAGAGAGTTTCTTATGAAAGATGCTTACAGTTTTAGTGTGGATGAGGATTGTTTAAATAATAGTTACATCAATATGAGAAATGCATATAAACAAATTCTCAAAAATATTGGATTAGAATTTAAGATAGTTAAAGCTGATTCTGGAGCAATAGGTGGAGATGCTTCCGAAGAATTCCATGTATTAGCTGAAAATGGTGAGGATACTATTGCTGTAAGCACCGACTCTGAATTTGCTATTAATACAGAGCTCTTGCTTGAAGAAGGTGAGGATATTAAGTCTCTTGAAGGAAAAGATTCTCCTGATGGTAATGGGGTTATTCAAATAAAAAAAGGTATTGAGGTTGGTCATATTTTTAAACTTGGGCAAGTCTACTCCAAAAGCATGAATGCTAATGTTCAAACTCAAGAGGGAAGATCAGCAACTCTTCATATGGGTTGTTATGGTATTGGTGTTTCAAGGATTGTTGCAGCAGCTATAGAACAAAATAATGATGATAGAGGTATTATTTGGCCGCCAACAATTACTCCATTCGATGTAAATATTATTGCTATTGGCTTTGAGAAAGATGAGAAAATTGCGAAAGCAGCAACAAAACTTTATGAAAGCCTTTCTCACCAAGGTTATGATGTAATTTTAGATGATAGAAAAGCTGGATTTGGTTCAAAAATTAAAGATTCTGAATTGATTGGAATTCCTATAAATATAATAATTGGAAAATCATTTGTAGAAAATGATGAAATTGAATTACGAACAAGAGATGGGCAAATTTCTGTAGCTCAAATTGATGATTTAAAAATAATTTTTAATCACTTCAAATAAATACTAATAATCATTAATATCTTCAGTTGAATTATCTTTGTAATACTTCTGAATTAAAAATGACATGGCAATGGAAAACAGGCCCCAGACTACTAAAGAAAACGCCCAACTGGACAGAATTATAAATCCAAAAGAAATCTGAATCTTATAAATAATACCAACCAAAATTGCAGCAAGGCCTGCAGGAAGAAAGACAACAAAAGAGCCAATTAAGAATAGTTCAATAATAATTAAAATAGTTCCAAGTATTAGCCAGTTATTTGCATTTTCAATTAGATCTATCATTATTATTTATCTTTATTACCAGTTGCGCCCATTAGTAATTCTATACTACCAAGTGCTTTAGTAATATCTGAAGGGACTACAAGAGTTTTTGTTTGGTCAGATGATGCTAATTTTGCCAAGCCGTCAACCTGTCTTTTCATTATTTCAAAATCAACAGCTGGCTGCCCATCATCTTTAATGGCCTTGCCTAGTAACATTGTTTGCTCAGCATCTGCTGCTGCCTTGACTTTTACCGCATAGGCGTCTGCATCAGCGGTAACTCTAACACCTTCAGCTTCTTTTTGAGCCTCATACAATTGAGCGTCGGCATTAAGCTCAACACTCCTTCTATCACCCTCAGCCTTTGCTATAGTTGCCCTTCTTTCTCTTTCTGCATTTAATTGTTGTCTTTGGGAATCTTTTGTTTGCTCATCTACCAAGACATCAAGTATCTCTGTTCTTGTTACTTCAACACCCCATATCTCAGCTGCTTTACCAAGCCTTTCTTTAATTTCAAGATTCATTGATTCTCTTGAGGACTGCAGGTCATCAAGTTCTAATTTTCCAGCTGCAGATCTAATAACAGATATAGCAGTATTTTCTATTGCTGAATCAATATTTTTTATTCTATAAACTGATTTAGATGCGTCTAGTATTCTAAAAAATACAGTTGAAACTAAGCCCACTTCCACATTATCTTTAGTTATGACTGAAATTTGAAACTTAGGTAATTGTCTTTCTAAAATATCAACTTTATGAGCAACTCTATCTAAAAAAGGTATTATTATTGAAAGGCCAGATTCTAATGTTTTTGTATATTTACCAAATCTCTCTATAACATAAACCTTTGATTGAGGGACAACCTTAACTGAAAGAAATAAAAATGATATCGATAAGAAAAATAGGAAAGTTAAAAAAGCTTGAAATCCAGTTAACATAAAAACTCCAAATAATGTGTTATAAAAACCAATATAACAGATTGAAAAAAATTAAACATTTATAAAATATATATAATCTATAACCTTTTTATAATAGTTGCATTAGCGGTCCCACCACCTTCACAAATGGCTTGCAAAGCATACTTGCCATTTCTTCTTTCGAGTTCATGGAGTAAAGTGGTCATTAACTTAGTACCAGTAGATCCAAGTGGGTGGCCTAATGAGATGGCTCCACCATTAACATTTAGCTTTGAAATATCAGCTTTTAATTCGTGGGCCCAAGCCAATGGAACAGGTGCAAATGCTTCATTTATTTCATACAAATCCATGTCATCAATTGAAAGATTAATATTTTTTAATGCGGCTATGGAAGCTGGTATAGGGCCAGTTAACATAAATACCGGGTCATCACCTACCACTGATAAAGAAATTATTTCAGCTCTTGGATCAACTTTAATTTTTTTAAGCCCAGCATCATTACATACCATAACTGCAGAAGCGCCATCAGTTATTTGGCTTGCATTTCCTGCTGTAATTAGACCTTCATCAATAACTGTTTTTAAACCAGACAACGCCTCTATTGAGGCATCATATCTAATGCCTTCATCTTGATAAATTAGAGATCCAGTATTTGCGTCAGATCTTGATTCAATAGCTAAGATTTCATTTTTAAAAAAACCTTGTTCTGATGCATATGCAGCCTTTTGGTGGCTTGATAGTGCAAAATTATCTAAATCTTCTCTACTTAAGTTCCATTTATTTGCTACGAGCTCTGCACCTGTAAATTGTGAAAAAAATACTCCAGGGTATCTAGATTCAATACCAGCAGCATTGAATGGAAATCCATGACCTGCATCGTACCCATCCTTAACACTAGCTCCAATTGGCACCAAAGACATAACTTCAACACCTCCAGCAATAACAACATCTTGAGTTCCAGACATGACAGCTTGCGCAGCAAAATGAAGAGCTTGTTGTGATGATCCACATTGACGATCAACTGAAGTTCCAGGAACTGATTCAGGTAGTGAAGAGGCTAAAATAGAATTTCTCGCTATATTTCCAGATTGGGCTCCAACCTGATCAACGCAACCAAATATTACATCATCAACATCTTTGGGTTGAATGCCTGTTGAATTTACAAGTTCATCTAAAACAACTGCGCCCATGTCAGCTGGATGCCATTTACTCAAGCTTCCATTTTTCTTTCCACCTGGCGTTCTTACTGCCGCAACAATATAAGCTTTTTCAGCCATAATAATCCTTATTAAATTAGTCTAATAAGGATTATAACAAAGATTTATTTTGTATCTTTAGATTTTGCCTTTGATGCTATGTAAGTAGATCTTATTTCGCTAATAAGGCCATCTCTAATTTTTGTATTTTCTTTAAGATATAAGCTAGCTTTAACTTTACCTTGACCAATAGTCTCACCATTTAACTTATAAAAGGCGCCAGACTTATCTACCAAACCGAGCTTGTGACCAAAATCTAGTATTTCCCCTTCTTGGTTAATGCCCAGGCCATACATTATCTGGAACTCAGCTTGCTTAAATGGAGGTGATACTTTATTTTTTACTACTTTTACCCTAGTTTCATTACCCATAACCTCATCACCTTCTTTTACTGATCCTATTCTTCTTATATCTAAACGAACAGATGAGTAAAATTTAAGAGCATTACCGCCAGTAGTAGTTTCTGGACTTCCGAACATCACACCAATTTTCATTCTAATCTGATTAATAAATACTACCGTGGCTCCTGATCTTTGAATGTTGCCAGTTATCTTTCTTAAAGCCTGTGACATTAACCTAGCTTGAAGCCCAACATGATGGTCCCCCATCTCTCCCTCTATTTCTGCTCTTGGAACTAAGGCGGCAACAGAGTCGATTATTACCAAATCAACACTTTTAGATTTTACTAATATGTCAGCAACTTCTAGTGCCTGTTCACCCGTATCTGGCTGAGATAACAATAACTCATCGACATTAACTCCAAGTTTCTCAGCATACTGTGGATCTAACGCATGCTCTGCATCAATAAATGCACAAGTACCGCCTGCTTTCTGACATTGAGCTATTATCTGAAGTGTTAAAGTTGTTTTACCAGAAGACTCTGGACCATATATTTCAGTAACTCTTCCTTTTGGGATTCCGCCAATGCCAAGGGCAATGTCTAAACCTAACGACCCTGTTGAGATTGATGGTATATCAACTAATTCCTTATCACCCATTCTCATTACAGTGCCTTTTCCAAACTGACTGTCTATATCAGCCAATGTATCCTTCAATGATTTTTTTGTGTCTTTTAATTTAGCCATTCATTACTCCTTACTGTATGTATATACAGTATAAACTTTTATTTAAAATAAATACAAGTTTAATTAAAAATTATATATATTTTTTATGTTTAATAACTTAAAGTCTTTTTTTTAATTTTAAGTTATTATTTTATCTTATGACATTTGTAGTTACTGAGTCTTGTATAAAGTGTAAATACACAGATTGTGTGGAGGTCTGCCCAGTTGATTGTTTTTATGAAGGACCTGATTTTTTGGTCATTCACCCAGATGAATGTATTGATTGCGCCCTTTGTGAACCAGAATGTCCCATTAATGCAATTCTTTCTGAAGATGAGCTACCAGATGATCAGATAGAGTTTATTGAAATTAATGCAAGGCTCTCTGAGGTTTATGAAAATATTGTTGAGGCCAAAGATCCGCTTCCAGATGCAAAAAAATTTGAGACAGTGGAAAATAAACGAGACTTTCTAGACCTATAGATTTTCAAACGGGAAGGTCAGTATTCCACTTAATAAAATCAATGCTGTGAAGAAAGTCATGATTTCTTTTTTTCTAACTTCTAACAAGGAATTTAATAATTTTGGCATTGTAAGTAAAGAAATTAAGCAACCAAATGCAAATGGAATAAGTATTGAAAAATTAAGTATTGCTATAGACCCAATAATACTTTCATAAACCCCAAATGATAATAAAATTGCGCTTCCCGATATGCCTGGTAAAAGAAAAAATGTGAAGGCAATAAAACCCGTTAAGAAGATATACCCATCTGAAATATTTCCTGGTGAAATGCTTATTTCTTTTAAAACCAATGCTAATACAATTCCAGCAAAAAAATAAATATCGAATTTAAAGTTAGTATCAAATTCAGTTCTTATCCTTGCCCCTATTATTATTGCAACTAGACACATCAAAGCGCTTATAAAAATTAAAAAATATTCTGTAAAAGATGAGTATAAAAAAAGTATCAATTTTGATGCAAGGATTACACTTAGCATCATGGAGAATAAAAAAGGAACTATTAAATCTAGGTAGAATATTTTATTTAATTTTTTTATATCCCAAGTTAGATTAGAAACCCTAAGATTAGAAAGAAATAGAATGAATTTATCATAAACATTAAAGGCAAGTGCAATAGTTGAACCTGAAACTCCTGGAAGTAATTCAGCAACACCCACAAAAAAACCTGAGACAATAAACCTTAACCTTTCGCTCAAGAATCTAACCCATCCTCAGACTTACCTGGGAGCATTGGTACAAATGAAACATCATCATACAAATCTTGCTCAACCTCATTACTGGATATTTTATTGATAACATTTAACTTTTGTGATTTTGAGTTACCAACAGGTATCACTATTTTTGCTGATATATTTAAACTATCAACCAGCTCATATGGATACTCTCTTGGTGCAGCAGCGCAAATAACACCATCATATTTTATTGTATTGTCATAGTCCTCAAAACCATCTCCATATATCAACTCTACATTTCTAATTTTTAGTTCACTTAAATTTTCTCTAGCCTTATTTACCAAAGGTTTGATTCTTTCTATGGAATAAATATTTTCACAAAAATATGAAAGTACAGCTGTCTGATATCCACAGCCTGTTCCAAGCTCTAAAACATTATCTAAAATTTTTCCTCTAGCTTTTGTATGCGAGATTAGAAGTTCAGTCATTTTTGCAACAATGTATGGTTGAGATATTGTTTGTTTGTAGCCAATAGTCAATGATCTATTTTCATATGCCCTAGACCACAAAGCTTCATCTACAAATATATGTCTTGGGACTTGCGATATTGCATCCAGCACTCTGAAGTCTTTAATACCCATATTAAGAAGGTTTTCTATCATCTCTTCTCTAACTCTTCTGAATGTAAAGCCTGAATTGCTCATAAAAACTTTTTAAAACTCTCTGAAAGATTATTATTTACAAGATCATAGTCCAGAATTGAAATGGATACATACCCTTCTTCAACTGCTTTAGCATCTGTAAGATGATCTTCTTGAATGGGCTCTCCTGAGAGATTGTATCTATATTTGGTAATGACATCAGAGGACTTAACTGCTAATGGCTTGTTTGGAATACCATTCGTTGCAAGAGTGGTGATTTTAATTCCTTTGTAATCATTTTCACAAATATCAGGCAAGTTGACATTAAAAACTTTGCCTTCATACCCTTTTGAAGAATCTATTATGAAATGAATAATTTCTGCTGATTTTTTTGCAATATAGCCTTTATCTTTGCAATCATATGATGCTACTGATAATGCAATCGGGGGGTATTTAAGCTTTCTACCTCCAATTGCTGCTCCAACAGTCCCAGAATATAAAACATTATTACCGATATTAGCTCCATGATTGATTCCTGAAATAACAATATCAAACTCAAAATCAACCATGCCTAATAACCCAAAATAAGCACAATCAGCTGGCGTTCCATCTACAGAATAAATTCTGTCATCAATCTTTTCAATTTCAGTTTCTTTTAAAAAAGATATTGCAGCGCTCATGCCACTGCAATTATTTTTTGGAGCAATCATCCAAACCTCATGGTTTTTTATAAGCTCTTGATATAGATAATTGATATTCTCTGCTTTATACCCATCATCATTAGTAAGAAGTATTTTCATTATTTATCTTTAAGATTTACTATAGATTGCACAGATATTGCCTTATTTTTTCCAATAATACCAAGCTTTTCTGCTGTAGTTGCCTTTAGCCCTATTTTTGATTCAGGGATACCCAGAATTTCACTGAGACTCTTAAGAATATCGTTCCGGAATGGATTAATTTTTGGTTGCTCGCATATGATAGTTGAATCTATATTATGAATTTCCATACCAATTGATTCAATTTTATCTAAGCAGAGCTCAATTATTTTTTTGCTATCAAGTCCTTTATTGTTGATATCTTGATCCGAGAAAAATATACCTATATCTCCCAGCGCTGAAGCTCCTAAAATTGAATCGGCAATTGAATGAAGAAGCACATCCCCATCAGAATGGGCAATAATACTATATTCACAAGGCACCCTAAAACCCCCTAGAGTTATGCCGTCACCCTCTTGATATCTATGAACGTCAAAACCAGTTCCTGTTCTTGTATTAAATTTTGATAACAGCCTTAGGTCGTCTTTGTAGGTAATTTTTATATTTGAGCTAGAACCAAGAATTCTACTTACATCAAAGCCACCATATTCCAAAGCAAACGACTCATCTGGAACATCCACGTCCTCTGAAATACATAATTGTAATGATTTTTTTAAATCATGAAATTTGCATATTTGTGGTGTTTGAGCTAAAAAATATTCATTTTTATTAACTGTTCCTAGCTCTTTCGATCTAAGTGACTCTGAAATTGGAATATATGGGAAAGAGCCAGAAGATTTGCTTTCCATTAAATTCTTTAATAATTCATTTATGATTGTATAAGAAAAATTAGGCCTTGCTGCATCATGAATTAAAACATAATCATAGCCATCTGCGCATTCATGATTCAAAGCATTATTAACGGATTCTGCTCTTGTGGAGCCACCGTTTATAAATTGTATAGTTTCATTTTTATAAAAATCTTGATTTTTAATATAGCTATCACCCTCTGAAATAACAATTATAAGCCTATCAATTACTTTTGACTTAAGCAGCTCATTAACGGTGTTCTCGATAACAGAAAATGCATTCAATTTGGCATATTGTTTTGGTTTTCTTTCACCAAATCTATGCCCTATTCCAGCAGCAGGAATAACAGCTAAGATTCGATTATTTTTCATCATCCTTTTTCTTTTCAAAGCTTATAAACTCCTCATCTGGATAGGTTAAGCCCAATCTTTCTCTAGCAAAGTTTTCAATATGCTCATCAGAGCTTTGCGCACTTTGAATTTCAAGAATTAAAATATCATTTTTTAACTTTAACTGATTATTTTTAATATGCTGAATGTTGTTGTTGTTAACAAGACTTTTCTTTTGTGCATAGCTATTATCACCAAAAAAAATTGAGTAGCCTAAACCAAAAGAAGTTAATATTAAAAGGATTGCGATTAGGTTAATTGTCCTTGTCATTCAGGAAAACTAAAATTATTATTTTCCTCTTCAATCCATAATATGCGATTATATTTTGCCACTCTATCTGATCTGCAGGGAGCTCCAGTTTTAATTTGACCAGCACCAAGACCAATTGCCAAGTCCGCAATTGTTGTGTCTTCTGTTTCACCTGATCTATGAGATATTATTGATTTGTAGTTGTTTGAATTTGCTAAATGTATTGTTTCTATAGTCTCTGTAATAGTGCCTATTTGATTAAATTTTATTAAAATAGAGTTTGCGAGGCCTTGTTCGATTCCGGTTTTAAAAATATTTTTGTTTGTTACAAAAAGATCATCTCCCACAAGTTGACATTTATGGCCAATTCTATCAGTTAACTCTTTCCAGCCATCAAAATCGTTTTCATCCATGCCATCCTCTATGGATATGATGGGATATTTTTCGGCAAGCTCTTCCAAATAAGAAACAAACTCTGACGATGATAGGCTTCTTCCTTCGCCTTTAAGGTTATATTTTCTTCCATCAAAAAACTCGCTTGCTGCGCAGTCTAGCGCAAGAAATACATCTTTTCCTGGAACAAGGCCTGAGTGCTTAATTGCATCTAATATTAAAGTCAAAGCCTCTTCGTTAGACTTAAGATTGGGAGCGAAACCACCCTCATCACCAACAGCTGTCGATAGAGATTTATTCTTTAGAATATTTTTTAGATTCCAGTAAATCTCACTTGACCATCTCATTGCTTCATGAAAAGTTGAGGCATTAAAAGGGATTATCATAAATTCTTGAATGTCTATATTATTATCAGCATGCTCGCCACCATTAAGAATATTCAACATTGGCATAGGAAGATTTGGTTCAACACTTAACCCAGTTATATCAGAGTATACGTCATGAAAATGTTGATGCAGTGACACATTTCTTTTCTTTGCAGCAACATGAGAAACAGCCAATGAAACTGCCAGAATAGCATTTGCTCCAAGATTTGATTTATCATCCGTGCCATCTAGATCAATTAATTTTTTATCTATGAGCTCTTGATCCTCAGGGTTTAGATTTTTTAGAAGAGGGCTTATAAGGTTATTGATATTATTTACAGCCTTAATAACCCCTTTTCCCATAAATGCACTATCGCCATCTCTTAGCTCTAAAGCTTCTTTAGTTCCAGTAGATGCTCCACTAGGAACAATAGCGCTTGCCTCTATTCCACAGCTAAGTATTACTTTGCATGATACTGTTGGGAGACCTCTAGAATCTAAAACTTGAATAGCTTTTATGGAATTAATGCTCATAATTACTATTTAATATTTAGATTTTCTTGATCTTTTATGAAAATATCAAGGTCTTTGATTTGCTTTAGAAAGGGCTCTATCATATCTAATTTTAACGCACACGGACCATCACACTTAGCATTATCTGGATCAGGATGGGCTTCTAAAAATAACCCAGCTATACCTTGCGATATACCAGCTTTTGCAAGACTCAAAAGGTATTCACGCCTTCCACCAGCAGCATTTCCAAGCCCTCCAGGAAGCTGCAATGAATGAGTAACATCAAAAAAAACAGGTTTATCAAGATTTTTAAGAATTTGAAAATTCAAAGTATCTACAATTAAATTATTATATCCGAATGAATTTCCTCTTTCACATAATGTAATTTTATTATTACCAGCTGACGCACATTTTTCTATTATGTTTTTCATCTCTGGAGCTGATAAAAATTGTGGTTTCTTGAATTGTATAATTGAATTAGTTTTAGCTGCTGCAGAAACTAGATCTGTTTGGCGAGCTAGGAAAGCTGGTATCTGTATTATCTCACAAATTTCACTTACTGGAATAGCTTGATCAGGCTCATGAATGTCAGTGATAACAGGAATATCAAAGGTATCCTTTACTTCTTGTAGTATTCTTAAGCCCTCATCCATTCCAGGGCCTCTAAAAGAATTTATTGAACTTCTATTAGCCTTATCAAAAGATGCTTTGAAGATATAGTTTATCTTCATTGATTCAGATACTCTTGTAAATTTTTCAGCGATTTTCATCGCAAGATCCCTTGATTCAAGAACATTCATCCCACCCATTAAGGTCAAATTTCCTTCATTTGATATCTCAAAATTTCTTAGTTTTAAATTATTCATTATTTTCTATTGTACTCTTTATATAGCTATTAAATATAGGGTGCCCATCCCTTGGATTCGACGTAAACTCTGGATGAAACTGGCAAGCCAAAAACCATTTATGATTTTTTATTTCTACCATTTCAACTAATTTATCGTCAACAGAAGTTCCAACTACCTCAAGCCCAGAATTAGACATATCCTCAGCAAAATCTGGATTAACTTCATATCTGTGCCTGTGTCTTTCAATTATTTCTATTTTTTTATACATATTGAAAGCATTTGAAGGTTTTTTAATTTTACAAACCTGTCCGCCAAGCCTCATTGTTCCACCAAGATCTGAATTTTTATTTCTTTTTTGTTTTTTACCAGTACCATCGCTCCACTCAGTTATTAGGGCTATTACAGGGTATTTAGTATTTGGATTAAATTCTGTGCTATTTGAGTTTCTTAAACCCAAGACATTCCTTGAATATTCAATAATCGCAACTTGCATTCCAAGACATATCCCTAAATAAGGGATATTATTTTCTCTAGCAAATTTACAAGCTGTAATCATCCCTTCAACACCACGATCCCCAAACCCACCTGGAACTAACACAGCATCATTAGAACCGATTAGTTTTTTTACGTTTCTAGTCGTAATAGTATCCGCCAGTACAAAATTAATATTTACTTTTGTTTTATACTTAATTCCTGCATGTTCTAGCGCTTCATTGATAGATTTGTATGAATCTTGAAGTTCTGTATATTTTCCAACAAATGCAATATTTACCTCTTGAATAGGGTTTAGGCTTGCCTTAACAACCCTTCTCCAGTCAGAAAGTTTTGGTTTTTTAGATCTTATTTTTAGCTTACGAAGAATTAATTCATCAACTTTTTGTTTATTTAATAGAAGTGGGATTGAGTAAACAGTTTCAACATCATGCATAGAAATAACATTATCTGGATTGACTGAGCAAAATAATGCAATTTTTTTCTTTTCATCTTTTGGCAGTTCCTGCTCAGACCTACATACCAAACAATCAGGACTAATGCCCAACGATCTTAGTTCTTTTACAGAATGTTGAGTTGGCTTAGTTTTTAGTTCTCCAGAAGCCTTTATATATGGGACGAGAGTTAGGTGGACTACTGCTGATGATGTAGATGGTAGCTCAAGGACCATTTGTCTAATTGCTTCAACAAATGGTTGGCTTTCAATATCACCCACGGTGCCGCCTATTTCAACAATTGCAATATCTTTTCCTTGTCCGCCTTCTTTAATTCTTTTTTTAATCTCATTTGTAATATGGGGAATGACTTGAACTGTTCCACCTAGATACTTTCCTTTTCTCTCATTTCGAATAACAGTTTCGTATACCTTGCCAGCAGTAAAGTTATTTTTTTTTGAGGCTTGGTATCTTACAAATCTTTCATAGTGCCCCAAATCTAAATCTGTCTCAGTGCCATCATTTGTTACAAAAACTTCTCCATGCTGAAATGGGCTCATTGTTCCTGGGTCAACGTTTATATATGGATCTACTTTGATTAGGGAAACTGATAACCCCCTAGACTCTAAAAGAGCTCCTAAAGATGCAGCAGCAATACCTTTGCCGAGTGATGATACAACCCCTCCGGTAACAAAAATGTATTTAGTTTTGGCCATCATTTATCTCGGTTATGATGGGATAAAAGAATAACAGATAACAATGGATAGTTAAATGGAAATAATTAAATACGGTTAATTATGGTATGTTTTTTTCACTCTGGATTTTATTCTAATCATTAGATCGTAAGATATTAAATCATTAGGTATTGTGATGTTATTAATGCTTGATTCTGGTGAAAAAATTTCACAGTAATCTCCAATATTACAGTTTGTATGATCAGAAATATCAACTGTTGTAAGGTCCATACTTATCTTGCCAAAGATTTTTGCTTTCTTTCCGTTCACAAGAACTGAAGTTCCGTCTTTTATATTTTGCGCTAAGCCGTCTGCATAACCAATGTAAACAGTAGCAATTGTCATATCACAAATAGCTGTTGCTCTTCCATCATAGCCTACAGAATCTCCCTTTTTGATCTTCCTGATATTAACAATTGGCGATCTTAGGGTCATTGCTGTTTTAAGCTCATGTGTTCCAATATAACCTCCAAAAATACCTATTCCACATCTAACCCAATCATATGAATGATCTGGATAATTAAATATACAACCTGTATTTGCTATGCTCTTAGAAACTTCTCCAGAAAGTTGATCAAAAACATTATTAAATCTAGCAAATTGCTCTTTGTTACTTTTATTTTCTGGGTTATTAGAAGCAGCTAAATGAGACATAAGGACTATTTTTTTATCTTTTAAATGCTCATTATAAATTTGCAAAAAATCTTTTTCTTCGAAACCAAGCCTATTCATTCCAGTATTAATTTTAAACCAAAGATTATTGTAAAAATTATTCTTTTTGATTAACTCAAATTGTTCTTTATTATGTATGACAAGATCGAGATTATGTTTTGTTGCGATTTCTAAATCACTCTCAGAATATACTCCTGTCATTAATAGGATTTTTTTATTAGATCTCTCCCTTATTCTTATTGCTTCATCTATTCGAACTGTTCCATACCCATCTACAGAGCAATCTATATGTTCCAATAAATTTTCCATGATGTGGCCATATGCATCAGATTTGATAACAGCCATAAAATGACTGTTATTTGGTATGAGAGTCTTAAGATATTTAATGTTCTCTTGAACTATAGATGGATCAATGATTAGCTCTGATCTAAGTGATGTCATTCAAATGAATCATAGAAGCCATCATTAGAAAAATTTTCAAATCTTGTATATTCTTTTAAGAATGTTAAATGAACCGTACCTATTGGACCATTCCTTTGTTTGCCAATAATAATCTCAGCTTTATTACCCTGCTCTGAGTCTTCGTTATAAACCTCATCTCTATAAATAAATAATATTACATCGGCATCCTGTTCAATTGCACCTGAGTCTCTTAAATCAGCCATTATTGGTCTTTTATTTGGACGCTGCTCAACGGCACGATTTAGCTGAGAAAGGGCAATAACAGGGACATTGAGCTCTTTAGCAAGAGATTTCAAGGCCCTTGAGATTTCTGATATTTGATTAACACGATTCTCAGCAGATGAAGGAAGTTGCATTAACTGAAGATAATCAACAACTATTAATGATAATCCTCCTTCAGATCTTGCCAATCTTCTTGCTTTTGCTCTAAGCTCCATTGGGCTAAGTAATGAGCTATCATCAATCCATAAAGGCATATTCTTCAGCCTCTCTCCTTCTTGCAAAAGAATCTTAAGTTGATCATCACGTAACATACCTGACCTAACATTTTGCTGATCAAGTTTACACATACCAGACAACATTCTAGTTGTTAATGATTCGCCTGGCATCTCTAAACTAAAAATAAGAACAGCACCTTCTGTATCATCGTTAACTAAAACATTTTCTGCAATATTCATAGCAAATGAAGTTTTACCCATACTTGGTCTTCCGGCAACAATAATTAGATCTCCGTCTTGAATGCCTTGAAGCTTCTTATCAAGATCTTTAAACCCTGTAGATGCACCTATGAGACCACCCTTTTTATTTGAAAGCTCATGAAGTCTATCCATAGTGGATGGAATAAGCTCTTTCATAGATTGTAAAGAAGAATCATTCTGGCTGGTTTCATCATTAAGAGCAAATATTAATCTTTCAGCATGATCTAATAACGCCTCACCATTTTGACCTTGTGGGTTGTTAATAAGCTCAGTAATTTCTGAATTTGCCTGCATCAATTTTCTAGAAATTGATCGTTGTCTAATTATTTCTGCATATGCTTCAAGATTTGCAGCTGAGGGTGTTGATGTTGCTAATTCTATTAAGTAGTTTTTACCACCAACTCTATTTAAATTATTACTATTATCTAATTTCTCAGATACAGTTAATGGATCTAAAGGCTTGTTTTCATTAACAAGCTCTGCCATGGATTCAAAGATAATTTGATGATCTTTACCCTGAAAATCAACTTCAGTTATAACTTGTATTACAGTATCAAACCTATGAGTCTCAAGCATTAGGCCACCTAGAACGGCTCTCTCAGCCTCTCTAGCTTGATTATTTTGATCTATTGGTATATCTGTCATAAGAATATGATTTTTACATCATATTTTAAAATAAACAACTATTCAGCTAATACTTTAACCACTACGTTTGCAGAAACCTCTGGATGAACGCTAATTGTAATATTATGATCGCCTTGTTCTTTAATGGGTCCATCAGAAAGTTGAACTTCACTTTTGTCTATTTCAATTCCGTTGTTTGTAAACGCTTCAGCTATTTCTCTAGTGCCAACTGAGCCGTATAAAGCGCCCTCTTCAGTCACCGGAACATGTATTTCACAAGATGAGCCTTCTATAGACTCTGATCTAGCTGTTGCTTGAGTAAGTTGATCAGCTGAGGCTGCTGCTAGCTCTTCTTTTCTTGACTCTACTTCTTCGATATTTCTATCACTTGCAAATGCTGCTTTTTTTTGTGGTATTAAGAAGTTTCTGGCATAGCCTGAATTTACTTCAACTACATCTCCTATTTCACCAAGTCTTTGAATTTTGTCTAATAGTATTATTTTCATGATGTTCTCTTATTGATGCATGTCAGTGTAAGGCAAGAGAGCCAAAAATCTAGCTATCTTAACGGATTTAGTAACTTTTCTTTGATTAGAGGCTGTAATACCAGTAACTCTTGCTGGCATTATTTTTCCAGTTTCAGTTATGAATTGTTTTAGTAGGTCAGTATTCTTATAATCGAATTTTTTTGGTAGATCAAATTTACTCATTACTTATCTCCTCTTTTTGTTCTTTCAGATGTGTCCTTTCTTTGGGATGTCTCATTAATATCTGATCTTTTGTTTTTAGATTCAACCATGAGCACTGACTCTTCCTCAGAATGACTAGTAACAACTAAAATAATATGGCGAATAATTGACTCGTTATATTTAATTTTTGTTTCAATTTCTAGCAGCTTACTTGGATCACCTTCAAGATTCATCAATAAATAGTGGCCTTTATTGTGGTTGTTAATTGAATAGGCAAGTTGACGTCTACCAATATCTTCAAGCTTAGTAACTTTAAAAGAATTTTCAGATAAAAGCTGATTGAATTCGGTTTTGAACTCGTCTACTTTAGATGACAGATTTGGATTTAATATCAGGACGGCTTCGTATTTTTTCATATTGTTCCCTTTGGGTTAAAGATTTAAGCTTTTATTAGCGTAAACCAAGGAAGGTGCATTCTAATGGAATTAATTTTTAGAATCAATACTCACTTTTAACTATTTTTAATAGCTTAGACCATAGAGTTTGATTGCTTTCTGCAACTAAATCTGAGGTTAATTGATTATGACCATGCTCCACAAGCCCAATAGAGGTTGAATATATTGGATTTTGTAAAACCCTTTCCATGCCAACAAAATTATTAGGTACTCCGAGCCTTACGCTGGTTTGAAAAATTGACTCTGCAAGCTCAACAACTCCCTCTATCTTGGAAGTACCTCCGGTGAAAACGACACCGGCCGGTATCTTGTCATCAAAACCATTTCTAGATATTTCTGCCTTAATTAATTCAAATAGTTCGACATAGCGCGGTTCAATTATTTCTGCAAGAGATCTTCTTGAGAGCTCTCTTGGTGGCCGCCCTCCAACGCCTGGGACTTCAATGCTTTCGTCATCGTTGGTAAATTCAGCAACAGAACAACCATGTTTTTGTTTTATTTCCTCTGCTTGTGGTGTGGGAGTTCTTAATGCTTGTGCAATATCGCTTGTGACTTGATCGCCAGCGATGGGGATGACTCCTGTATGAACAATTGAACCAGAATTGAATATCGCAATATCGGTAGTTCCACCTCCGATGTCAACTAAACACACACCAAGATCTTTTTCATCATCAGATAAAATGGAATATGAGCTAGCTAATTGCTCTAACACAAATCCGTCTACAGACAATCCACAGTTTTTAACACATTTTTCAATATTTCTTAATGCACTATTAGAGCAGGTTACAAGATGTACTCTCGCCTCTAGTCTTACTCCTGACATTCCTAGTGGCTCCTTAATACCATCTTGATCATCTATTACATATTCTTGAGGCAAAACATGCAACACTTCTTGATCTGAAGGGATTGAGACAGATGATGCAGACTCAATAACTTTTTCAATATCAAATGGTTTAACTTCTTTATCTTTAATCCCAACTATCCCTTGGGAATTAATGCTTTTTATATGACTACCTGCCACTCCAACATAAATTGATTTAATCTTATCTTCTTGAATTGATTGAGCTTGTTCAACAGCTTTTTTTATTGCATCAGTCGTAGCTTCTATATTAACAACTACTCCCTTTTTAAGACCACTCGATGGGTATGATCCAAGTGAGATAATTTCCAATTGGCCATTTTCATCTCTTGTGCCTACAATACATACAACCTTTGATGTTCCAATATCAAGCCCAACAACAATATTTGAATTTTTTGAATTACCCATTCTTTAATGCCACTCCATCTTTGTATCTTAAATCTATCATACTAGGTATTTTATTATTAATGCTCAAATAATCTAAGGTTTCTTTGAATAGTTTAAATTTTTTATCATTTAAGTTTTTACCAAGCCTTATATCGGTCTTGCCAATACTCAATGCCCAGCCAGATATGTGATTGTATTGAACAAGGTCTAGAGTGTTAAAATTTTTTATATTATTGGTATTTAGGAAGTTAATTATTTTTAAAACATTAGAAAGATCATCAATTTGCCCATTAACTCTCAGAATATTCTCATCACCAGATGAATGCTTGAATCTATTCAGGCTCTCATCAACATAAAAAATGTTATTTAAAATAAATAGGGGTTTTTTGGAGACAATATTAATTTCAATACTGTTTAAAAACGGTGATTTTCGAAGGGTGTAACCTTCTACCCAGTCTTGTTTGTCAATTAACAACGAGAATGAGGCCATTGAGTCTATAGTTTTAGCTTCATCTATGAATTCAAACTGTGATTTAAATTTAGGCTTATCTTCAAAAGAAATTTTAATGTCAAAATTTGTAAAAGCATTGATGCTTAAAAATATTAAAAATAAAAGTCTATTTTTTTGCATTTATTATTTTTTTTACTAGCTGTAAGTAAGAAATATCTATTAATTTTGCTGCCTTAGGAACACAGCTATGTGATGTCATTCCTGGAGCTGAATTTATCTCAATTATAAAAAATTTTCCGTCTCTATTCTGCATAAAATCAATACGAGCCCAGCCAAAACAATCTAGCGCATTAAATGCATTTAGAGCCATTTTTTTTAATTCTTTTAACTCGATTTCATTTAGATTAGCTTCAACAAGAGATGTATTATTTGAAATATATTTTGCATCATAGTCGTAAAATTTATTAGTTGTAATAATTTCTATTGGGGGCAAGCACTGCCCATCAAGAACTGAAACTGTAATTTCTTTTCCTACAATTAAGGTTTCAAATATAAATTCTCTATTCGCATTTGTGCATTTTGCTATAGCTTCTTCAAAATTAGATAAATTTGATATCTTGAAGATATCTATGCTTGAGCCCTCCTCTGAAGGCTTTACAAAAAACTCCTCGCCAACTTGAGAAACTACATTATGGTATAGGTTTTCTAAACCATCTTCTAAAAATGCTTCGTGCAAATTATTTACAGCCATCCATTCTGGAGTTGCAATTTGTTTTGTAGATAAGATCTCTTTGCAAAGTCTTTTATTCCATGTCTTAGAACAAGCGTTTTGACCTGATCCAGTAAATTTTATATTTTTTTTAACAAGAAACTTTTGGAGTTCTCCGCCCTCTCCCTCGTGCCCATGAAGAGCAATAAAAGCAATATCATAAATATCTAAATTAGGAAGCTTTTGCAATGAAGTAAAGTCTACTAAGACTGCTTGAATTCCAGCTACTTCTAAACTATTTTTAACAGCTCTTCCGCTAATAAGGGAGATTTCTCTCTCAGCCGAGCTTCCTCCACAAATAACAACAACCTTTGTTATATTGCCCATTTTTCTCTTATTGATTCACACACATTGGAAACACTGCCTGCTCCTTGTGTAACAAAAATATCAAAATTATTTGAATTTGATTCAATATAGTTATTAATTTTGTCATGTGAGTTAATGTAATGACAATTAAGATGCCCTATTTGTTTTAATGAGTGAACTAAAGATTTTGAATTAATGCCTTTTATTGGTTTTTCACTTGCAGCATATATGTCTAAAATAATTAAGGCTTTTGTCTTAATTAATACATTGATAAACTCGTCGAAAAGCTGAGCAGTTCTCGAGAAACGATGTGGTTGAAAAATTATACATACTTTTTTTGAAGGAAATTCTTGCTTGATTGCGTTAATATTTGATAAAACCTCTAATGGGTGATGTCCATAATCATCTATTAACAACTTGCTTTTACCGTTGATAAGAAGATTATGTTTTTCATAACGCCTCCCAACGCCAGAAAATTCCTTTAAGCCCTTTTTAACTTTTGATATTGGCAACCCTTCTTCGATACTTACAAGTGCTGCAGCAGCAGCATTGTATACATTGTGTTTACCTGGGCATGGTATTTTAAAGAAATAGGTTTTATCTTTATCCTTGTGAAATAAGGAAAAAGATTGAAAGCCATTTTTATATGAAGTCTCTTTAATTTGAAAGTCTGACGATTTTGTAAAACCAAATGTAATTTGTTTTCTAGATATTGACTTAGATATTTTTTTTATATTTTTATCATCATTATTTAAAACAATATATCCAAAAAATGGAACATTATCTAAAAAAGTTATGAACGCGTTTAAAAGGTTTTCGAAGTTATTGTCATAATGAACCAAGTGGTCATCGTCAATATTGGTAACTATTGCTGCATTAGGGTGAAGGTGTATAAAAGACCCGTCGCTTTCATCCGCCTCAGCCATTAAATAAGTCCCACTACCTAAATCAGAGTTGTTCTCAGTACTTAAAACCTTTCCTCCAATAACATATGTAGGGCTAAGATCGGCCTCGCTAAATATTTTAGCAAGCATGCTGGTGGTTGTTGTTTTACCATGACTCCCTGCTATTGCAATACTGTCATACCCCCTCATTATACTACCCAGCATTTCTGCTCTTGGTATGGTTGTAATCCCAAGCTCTTTTGCTTTTAGCACTTCTGAATTTGATTTGTGAATTGCTGAGGATAGTACTAATAAATCTACGTCTTTTAAATTAGACTTGCTGTGACCCTGGTAAACTTTTGCACCTTCATTTCTTAGCTTATTTAAATCTGCTGAAATTGTTATATCTGATCCAGAAATCTTATACCCTTTTTGCAATAATACTCTTGCAATGCCAATCATTCCAGCACCACCAATACCAACAAAATGGATTTTTTTTATTTTTTTAAATGCGTTCATATATTTTCAATAATAGCATTTGCTATTTGATTGCTAGCATGGAAATGTTTCTGATCTCCTTGTTTTTGCCACTCTTTGTATAGCTTTTCTTCATTAATTTTATTAATAAGATTCTTTAGATCCTCTACCCCATTTTTTTCTTGATGAATTATACCCAGGTTACTATTCACTATATGTTCTGCATTGAATAGCTGGTGGTTATCTATGGCACTTGGTAGAGGTATCATCAAGGCTCCCTTAGACATTGAAGAAACTTCAGAAATTGTAAGTGCTCCTGATCTACATACTACATAATCACACCAATCTACTTGCTCACTGGGGTCATCAAAAAACTCCTTAACTACACTATTAATGTTGGATTTTTCATACAATTGATTAACTCCATGTTTTTTTCCAATCCCACATTGATGCCTAATCTCAACTTCAAATTTATTGTTGCGAAAACAAGTTGGTAAGATTGTATTTAAATATTGAGAACCTTGGCTACCTCCTGTTATATAAATTTTTATAATATTGTTTTGGGCAACATAGGTTTTATTTTTTGTAAAACTATCCCTTACTGGATTTCCATAAACCTTGCTATTTTTTTGAGGTTTAATTAAAGGGAAGCCTAGGAAATTAATTACAGCAAATTTTGAAAGCAGCTTATTTGCTGACCCCATTACTGAATTTTGTTCCTGAGTGAACACTTTCACACCAGATATTAGTGATGCAATACCAATTGGTACAGTTATAAATCCACCAAAACCAACCATGGCTTTGATCTGATTTTTATTAATAAATCTCCATATTGTAAATATTTTAGAAATTATATTTATAGATGAAAAGATTTTATTAAATAAAGATTTACCTCTTACGCCATCTATGTTTATTTCTTTATATTCAAAATCTAAGCCTTTAAGTGCATTTTTTTCAATTTGAGAACCATTGCCAATAAAAAAAACTTTGTTACCTTTTGATAAAAGTTTCTTTCCAACCTCAATGGCTGGGTAGACATGTCCGCCTGTTTTAGCAGCCGCAATAATGATATTCATTAGACTATACTAATTTATTTTCATTATTTATTCTAAGAACAATTGCTACTAAAGACATCATTATGATTATGCTTGTTCCCCCATAGCTAATAAAAGGAAGTGTAAGGCCCTTAGTGGGTAGCAATCCTATATTAACAGCAATATTAAATAAGGACTGAGAAGCAAAAAGTATCATTGTTCCAAAACAAACTAAGCCCTGAAACACTCTTCCAAAATTAATGCAATCTATAGCAACTTTGAGAATTCCAAAAAAAAGAACCATATATGCAGTGATTAAAATTATTCCACCTATCACCCCAAGCTCTTCTACTAAAATAGCAAATATAAAATCAGTGTGAGCCTCTGGTAAAAAAAAGTTTTTTTGAAAACTATTGCCGAGCCCTAGCCCAGTCCAGCCACCTTGACCAATACTTATCAAGGAATTTGCTAGCTGATAGCCACTTCCAAATACTACCTCCGAGTCAAATGGATCTCTAAAAGCCATAACTCTTGCAATACGCATGGGTGAGGTCGAAATGGCGGCAGCGCCTAATAACAACATAAGCAAAGAAAGAAGAGAGAACTGAAAAAATGATATGCCTGCATAAAATAAAATAGCAACAACAACAAGGCAAATTATTGCAGTAGACCCTAGGTCGGGCTGAGACATAATCAGTAAAGATACTACTGAAAGAAGCGTTAATGGCTTTAAAAAATTTCTAAATGAATAGAGTTCAGATGCTCTACGAAAACAATAACCTGAAATATAAATTATAAGACTAAATTTACAAATTTCAGATGGTTGTATTCCAATAGAACCAAGCCTTATCCATCTTATACTTCCATTAACCGAAGACCCTACATTGGGAACAAAAAGTGCAATAAGTAATAAAATACTGATTAAGACTAACAGCCAATCTATTTTTAAAAGAAAGTTTGATGGGATTATTAGAAATACAGACATTGATACCAAACCAACTGAGACGAATAAAAGTTGACGAGAAATATAATAAAAAGGATTTAAGGTTTGCTCTTCTGCAATATAAATACTAGCAGAAGAGATCATAATTAGCCCAAGTAAAACAAGAAATATAAATGGGAATATTATTAAGTAGTTGTTTTTATCTATACTGCTCATAATTTTTTTTCTTTGAGCAAGTAATTAAAGTGGCTGCCTCTATCTTCAAAATTATTATAATCTAGCCCACTTGGAAAGCCAGGAGAAAAGAGTATGCCGGCATCTTTTATGGAGCTTAAATAATTTATTACGCCCTCTAGATTAGAGAAAACTTTTATATTTTTATGAAAAATGCATTTCAATAATTCATCGGAATGCTTTCCAAAAATAATAACTTGTGATGGCTTAGAGATATGTATTTCAGGATAGTTCTCTTTTTTTGGGTCGCCGCAAACAATTAAAATAAAATCACTGCCATTAAAATCAGAGTCTGCTTTATTGAGCGCATATCTCAATGAGCTGGTATTAGTTGATTTTGAATCATTGATAATATTTTTAGAAACATATTCACGTCTATACGGTAGATTTTCTAAACTAAAATTTTTACTTTGAACTCCTGTTATCCACTTAGAGAGGGAGTATGGATCAGTCTCCTCGCTAAATTCCTTTGCAGTTTTTATTTTTTGCTTTGAATTAAAATAATTGGTGAAAGACCCATGATAATCGAGATGATCTGGTTCAATATTAAGAAGAATGCCATAGTCAAGTTTATTTACTTTCATTTTATCAAGCTGGAAGCTTGAAAGTTCTATTATTGAGTATTTTGCACCATTATTTAAATAATCAAGAACTGGTTCGCCAATATTTCCGACAAGATTTACCTCAAATCTTTCTTTCAAAATTTGTGATAAATGAAAGCAGGTTGTGCTTTTTCCATTCGTTCCTGTAATGCCTATTTTTATTGACCTGTCTTCATTAAAAAATATATCTATATCTGTGATAACTTCTGTATGGATTTGAATATCATCGAATATTTTTTTTGAGATCCCTGGACTGCAAAAGACTTGATCATAATCTTGAATATTGTATTCAAAATTATATTTTTTAATATTTGCATCATATATATCAAAACTAATATTCTTTTTTTCTAGGTAGCGCTTAAAAGATGCTCCTGTTTTGCCAAAACCATAAATCAAGGCTTTCATTGGCTATAACTACCTTAGTTTTAGTGTTGCTAAAGCAATTAGGATTAAAACTAAAGTGATAATCCAGAATCTAACAATTATCTTTGGTTCAGGCCAACCTTTAAGCTCAAAATGATGGTGAATTGGTGCCATTAGAAACACCCTTTTTCCTCTTATTTTATAGGATAAAACCTGGATAGCTACACTCAAAGTTTCAATTACAAATACTCCAGCCATGATTGCGAATACAAGCTCATGTCTTAACAAAACAGCCATCACTCCCAATATTGCACCAAGTGTTAGAGATCCTACATCACCCATAAATATTTGAGCGGGATAAGTGTTGTACCATAAGAAACCAATGCCTGAACCTATCAAGGCACCACAAAAAACTACCAGCTCACCAGATAATTCTAAATGAGGTAAATAAAGATAATCAGCAATAATTTGATTTCCCATACCATATGCTATTAACCCCAAGGCTCCAGCAATTAATACCGATGGAAGAATAGCCAAACCATCCAACCCATCTGTGAGATTTACAGCATTAGAAGATCCTATAAGAACAAAGCTACCTATAAAGATAAAAACTACTGCACTCATTGGAATTATATAGTCCTTGAAGAAAGGAACAATGAATGAGATCTCTGCTGAATTTTGATGAGAACTATATAGATATGAAAGTATTGCAAAAGAAAAAATAAACTGCATGACAATTTTTTGTTTGGATGATAAGCCATCTGAGCTTTTATTTTTTATCTTTAAATAATCATCAAGAAAGCCAATCAGTGCAAATAAAAGTGTAGTAATAATAACTACCCAGATATACCTATTACTTAAATCTGCCCATAAAAGAGTGGATATCAAAAGAGATGATATTATTAATATGCCGCCCATGGTTGGGGTCCCTGTTTTTTTATAATGGGACTTAGGACCCTCTTTTCTTACGAATTGCTCAAACTGGATTTGTTTAAGTTTGTTTATAAACATTGGTCCAAGAAGAATGGTTATCAGTAAAGCTGTAACTGTGCCACCAAGAGTTCTGACAGTTAGATACCTTAAAACATCAAAACCAGGATCAATATCAGTAAGAATAGTGCCCAAATACTCAAACATCGATAAACCTCTCCATTTTCATACCTCTTGATCCTTTCAATAAAATAATGTCTGTTGATTTTACATTGTTATAAATAAATTGTTTTAAATCTGATTCAGTGTCATAAAAATATCCATTATTTGGAAAATTTTCTATTGAAAATTTTGTATGCTCTCCAAAACCTATGAGCATATCAATATTTTTTTCACCAGCATATCGACCGATATCTTTATGAAATTCCTTAGAATTCAATCCTAGCTCTAACATATCACCAAGAATTAAGATTTTTCTACCTGAAAATGAAGAAAGAAATTCTATACTTTTTTTAACTGAGTCAGGGTTGGCATTATAACTATCATCAAACAGTGTAGAGCCATTAAACCACTTAAGTTTATTTAAGCGAGTTGTATATTTGTTAATAAATTTAATTGTTTTCTTAAAATAATTATTATCATTTTTTACTAAAAAACTTACAGCATAAGAAAACAATATATTGTTGATGTTGTGAAGGCCTATAAGATCAGTTTCTACATCCATGTCGATATTAAATTTAGTTGACTTTATTTTAAAACTTGATGATTCTTCGCTAATTATTTTAGTAGCATATATATCGCAAGTACTATCAAGACCAATGGTTATTATTTCAATATCTTTTCTAATACTTTTCCAATAATCTACATATTTTTTATTATCTCCTGGCACAATAAGGTATCCGTTTTCTCGTATATTTTGAACTAGCTCGGACTTAACTTTTAATACACCCTCTATATTTTCAAGATTTTCAAGGTGTGAGTTGCCAATGTTAGTAATAATACCTATATTTGGTTTTGCAATTGAGCTCAAATATTCAATATCCCCCATCTTTGATGCGCCCATCTCTAAAACAATATGGTTAGAATTTCTATTTGCTTTCATTATGCTAAGAGGCATACCTATTTCATTATTAAAGTTTTTGATTGTTCCTGATGCAGACAATAAGGTTTTTTTTAATATTTTTGTAGTTGTTGTTTTTCCATTGCTGCCGGTTATGGCAATTATATTTCCACTAAAACTGCTTAATATTTTTTTAGAGATGTCTCTTAGAGCTAAAATAGTGTTTGGAACGTAATAAATCTTTTCATCAAAATCTGAAATATCTTTTCGGTCGGCAATAACAATGCTTGCCCCTTTTTCTATTGCCTCATTTTTAAAGTCGTTACCATCAAAGTTTTGTCCTTTAATGCAGATAAAAAGAGAAGAATCAGATATCTCCCTTGAATCAATTGATATATCTTTAATATCTTTCAACACAGGTATATTTAAATTTATATAACTTGTTAGCTCGTCAGAATTAGATATAAATTTCATGTATTACCTCGTGATCACTAAAGTGAACCTTCTTTCCCCTTTCCTCTTGCGTAAGCTCATGACCTTTGCCTAAGATAATCAAGCATTCATTATCTTTAAGGAGGTTTGCGCCTTTTTTAATTGCAGATTTTCTATCTTCTATAATAACAACATTGCCAAGATCATTTCCCCTTGTGGCATCTTTAGATATTGAATCAAAAGATTCTGTCCTACTATTGTCAGATGTAAAAATTACTAGGTCAGAATATTTCAATGCTGTCTCTAACATTAATGGTCTCTTCTCCCTGTCTCTGTCTCCCCCACACCCAAAGACACTTATAACTCTATCAAATTGTGTATTGACTGAGTTTAAAACATTTTTAAATCCATCAGCATTGTGAGCATAATCAATAATGACATTTTTTGGTATATTTGAAATAAACTCCATCCTTCCCTTGGGAAGTCTTAATTTATTCACTTTAATATCAGTGAAAGCTTTGGACCCATAAATATTTAGAATCGAAATAAGTGCGAATGAAAAATTTAAAATATTAAAATCTGGAAACATTTTTGTTGAAAAAGATAATAATTTGTCTTCGTGCTGCAATGAAAAAATTGAATTAGTAGCGTTGCATTGATCTATTGAAAGAAAGAAATCACATGATTTATCAACTTGACTAAATGATTTAAATTTAGATTTTTGAACATCTTTATATTCATTTTTTATTCGACTGGAGTCCAAATTAATAATTACATTGTTGTCTGCGGTAATATCTGAAATCATAAGTTTTGAGGCAATATAATTTTGAATATTTTGATGAAAATCAAGATGGTCACTTTCAATATTTAGTATTGATGATATATCAAAATTTAGACCTTTTAATCTGTTCTGCTTTAAGGCATGCGAAGAGACCTCAAGGCATATATTTTGACTTCCTTCTGATTTATTCAGAAAAAGATAATGAAGTATCGAAAACAGATCAGGGGTTGTATTCCTGGTTTCTTGAAATTTTTTCAACGAATTGCTCAAAAAGCCAAGTGTTCCAATATAAATAGAGTTCATACCCATAGAAAGAAGCATTTGATGACATAAATATGCTGTGGTAGTTTTTCCATTAGTTCCTGTAAACCCAAAGATTTTATATTTAGATAAATTGATCTCATAGAGCTCGCAGAGAAATGGAAGAATTTGATTTTCAAGGCTACTCACAAAATAGATATTTTCTTCCTCTGATTTATAGTTTGGGTCATCGTGAAAGACAAGCGAAGCACCTCTACTTAATGCATCAACAATAAAATCTGAGCCATGACAATTAATACCTTCAAGTGCAAAGAAAACTGAATTTTGCTTTATATCTTTTGAAAAACTAGTTACGTGAGGAGAGATATTCTCTATTTTAATATTTTCTATAAATGTATTAATTTGTAACATTTCAGTACCCTAAGTAGTTAAGGGTGCTCTCAGCAATTTTTGAGAAAACTGGTGCTGCTACGGCACCGCCAGAATAGGTGTTTAAATTTGGGTCTTCTATTGAGACAAGTATTGTCAATGAATCCCTTTGCAATGGGGCAATACCTACAAAAGATGCCCTGTAGGAATCCGACTTATAGCCAAGTGATGATACTTTGTGGACTGTTGATGTTTTTCCCCCAACCTTAAAATCTTTTACAATAGCTAACTTTCCAGTTCCAAATTCAACAACATCTGAAAGAGAATCTATAATAAAGTCTGCTGATTTCTTTGATATAACTTTTCTATGGCTCACATTCGTATCTTTTAATAAAATAAAATCTTTGTAAATACCTTCATTTGCAAAAACAGAATATGCCGTAGCTAATTGAAATGGGCTAACCTCAAAACCATATCCATATCCAAGAGCTGCAAGCTCTCTATCACTAATGCTATCTTTAAAATTCATATATCCATATGAAGATGATGGAAAATTAATTGATATTGGTTTTGTAAAACCAAAATTAAGATAATTATTTTTTAAACTATTATAGCCCAACATTAATGCTATTTTAGAAGCTCCAACTTGGCTTGAATAAGCTATTATTTCATTTGGTTTAAGTTCTTTATAATTTTTTGGATCAGTTATGACTTTGTTATTTAAAATATATCGTTGAGGTGTTTCTAGAAACTCGTTCCTATCTATAATATTATTCTCAATAGCAGCAGAAATTGTAATTGGCTTCATGGCAGATCCAAACTCATAGGCGTCAACCAAGGCTCTATTTTTTTGGATAGCTCTCATAGGATCATTCGGATTATAGGATGGGTAGCTTGCAACGGCGAGTATTTCACCACTTGCATTATCTAAAACTATAACACTACCTGACTTGGCATCATTGCTCTCAATGCCTTCTGCTAAATATTTATATGCAAAAAATTGTATGGTTGAGTCTATTGTAAGGGTGATATCTTTTCCTTGAGTTTCTTTTAGAACCTCAATTGGCTTAGATATTATTTCTTGCTTTGCATTTTTGTATAACTTTTCCTTACCATCAAGACCGGATAGTAGGTAGTTATAGCTTTTTTCCATTCCTTCTTGTGGGCCATCTTTTCCATAGAACCCGATCAAGGGAGATATTTGCTCTCCGAGAGGGTAATGCCTGCTGTGTCGAACTTCAATCTCAATTCTATTTAATTTAAAGTTTTTAATAGCCAAATAATCAGATGCCGAAATGTTTTTCTTTAGCAATGTTTTTTTTGAGAACTTCTTCTTAGCTTGATATTTATCAGGTATTTTAATTTTGTCCTTTAAGCTTCGAAAGTCATCAGGATTTAACCCACTCAGCGCATAAAGATCATAATTAACAATCGAAATAGCTAGTGGAAAATTATTTCTATCATAGATACCTCCTCTCACAGCCCTGGTTTCTCTGTATTTGATATATCTTTTTTTACCTTCCTCCTGAAGAAAAACTCCATCTGATATATTTAAAAATATTAATTTAGATAAAACTGTAACAGTAGAGATTATTAATACTGCACATGTAATAACAAGCCTTAAATTTAGTAACTTATTTTTTCTCTTCATCAATTATAATTATTTTTGTTTTTTGTTTAGACATGCCAAGTACTTCCTTGGATTGCTTCTCTATAAGCCCTACTGAATTTTCTGCATAGTATTGAGTTTGAAGTCTTAGATTTAAATCTTTAAATCTCTCATATTCAATTTGTAAATTTTCATTATTTAGATGTAATTTCGAGACCTCCCAGGATAATTTAACCTTTTCAAGTGATAAGAAAGTTATCAATATAGAAAGTAGAGCTATTAAAAAAAAATTAGGTCTTAGTGTCATAATTTTTTAAAGACTCTCATGATTGCGCTTCTTGATCTAGGGTTAATGTTGACCTCATCTTCAGTGGCCCTAATTTTTTTTGCAATGCATTTAAACTCTTGACTCTTAATGGGGTTGATTGGTATATCTTTTGGGTACTCTACATTATGTGGCTTAAAAAAATTTTTTACTAAATTATCTTCAAGGGAGTGAAATGATATTACAACTATGATTCCATTTTTTTTTAGAAGTTTCTTAGCTTGCTGAAGTGAGTCAGTTATCTCATTTAGCTCGTTGTTAATAAATATACGAAATGCTTGAAATGATTTTGTAGCAGGGTGTATTTTTTTTCTTGAGCCAGGATAGCAATCTTTGATTAAATTGGCTAAATCAAATGTATTAACTATTCTTTTTTTTTCTCTAAAATCAATAATTGCTTTAGAAATAAGCTTGCCATGCTTTTCATCACCATAGCTATATAGAACATTCAATATTTCATCAAATGTAGCATTATTAATCCAGTCTGATAATGGTATACCTCTTTTTGTATTGAATCTCATATCAAGAGGCCCATTTCGCATAAAGCTAAAACCACGCTCACCGTTATCAAGATGAGTCGAGCAAGTGCCTAAGTCATAAAGAATGCCATCAATAGAACCTTTTTCAAAATATTTGTTTAAAGAATTAAATGATTCATGCTTAATTGAAAAATTATTTTCTTTAAATTTTTTAGCAAATTCACAAGCCTCAGCATCTTTATCAAATGATGTTAGTTTGCCTTTGGATGATATTTTATTTAAGATTTTTGAAGTGTGTCCACCTCTTCCAAAAGTGCAATCAATATAACTACCATCTAAATTGGTTATAAGGAATTCAACTGATTCTTCCAGAAGGACTGGAAAATGAAGCATTTTAATCTACTTGCTTTCTCATAAAAGTAGGCACATCGAGGAAGTTTATTTCCTCTGCAGACGATGTGCCAACTTTTTGACTTGATTGTTTATCTCTATTTAATCCAACTGGATTTAGTTTAATAGAGGGCTGATGATTATCTATTGCAAGTGCAGGCCCTCTTTGATCAACTCCAGTTGCTACAATAGTAACTAGTAGATCTTCTTCAACTGAGTCGTCATAAACAAGACCATAAATAATATTAGCTTCTTCACTACAAATTTCATCAACAATATCTGCTACATCAGTTTGATCATTTAATGTAGGTTCTTTTGCGGTAATGTTAACCAATACACCTCGAGCATTTTTAAGGTTGATATCTTCAAGAAGCTCACTTTTTACAGCTTGGGTTGCTGCTTCTATTGCTCTATCTTTTCCGTTAGATCTTCCTGTTCCCATCATTGCAATGCCTTTTTCTGACATAACAGTTTTTACATCAGCAAAATCTACATTGATGTGGCCTTTTTTCATAATGATGTCTGATATACCTTGAACTGCGCCTTTAAGCACGTCATCTGCCTTAGCAAATGCTTCTTGCATAGGAGTGTTGCCACCCAGAATTTCATATAGCTTTTGATTTGGAATTGTTATTAAGCTATCCACTTCTTCGACTAGAGATGCAAGCCCTTTTTCAGCTGCTGACATTCTTCTTTTACCTTCAAATTTAAATGGTTTTGTTACTACTGCAACTGTTAAAGCTCCCATTTCTTTTGCTATAGAAGCAATGACAGGGGCCGCTCCCGTTCCAGTTCCACCACCCATGCCTGCTGTAATGAAAATCATATCAGCTCCGGACAATAACTCTTCTATTGCTCCTCTATCGCTCTCTGCCGCTTTCCTGCCTATATCCGGATCTGCACCAGCACCTAATCCTTTAGTCAGGCCATTGCCAAGCTTAAGAGAAATTGCACCATTTGCTTCAGATAATGCCTGGGTATCAGTATTAGCACAAATAAAATCAACGCCATCAATATTATGGTTGATCATATGAATCACAGCATTTCCGCCCGCGCCCCCAACTCCAACAACTTTTATTTTTGCATTTTCAATTTCTTGTCCAATAACTTCCCAATTCATAATAATCCCCTATTTAAAATGACATTGATTTAATTGTCTCTGGCAAAACAACATCTAAAATTTCTGTGGATAGAGATCCTCCTGTCTGTCTTAAAGACCAGTTCTCCTCTTCCCAAATCTCAAATTTATTACCCATGCCTACTAAACATAATTTTTTCTTATTATCTATTTCAGCATACTCTCTTAACTCAGATGGAATTAAGACTAGCATTCTTCCGGATGGGTCGAATTCGTTGACACTAGCATTTCCTAAAATGGTCCATTGCAATTTCCTTACAATTGGATCTAGGCTCTGAAGTGATTTAAGGTAACCTGAAAGATTCTCCCACTCAGATCCAAAGTATACTTTTAGTGAGGGGTATTGTGGATCTCTAGTTATTATGATGCTCGTTTCGTTATCAGATAACAAACTTGCTCTATATCTAGCAGGCAAAGCCACTCTTCCTTTGCTATCTATTGAAACTGAGTTAAATCCGTACATGTTAAAAAGTATATAGCATTATTTACACACTTTAAACATTTATTTTCACACATTTACACACCTATGTGAGAAGGAGTTGGTCTGTAAGCCGGATTCTGTAATCAACGGTCATCTATCTCGATATTATGTTGCCATAATACTCTAGCAACCTACCCAAATCCCAGGCGAGCAGCCTGATAAGATTTCTATTTGGTTTTGCTTCAGGTTGGGGTTTACAATGCCTTAAATGTCTCCACTTAAGCGGTGGGCTCTTACCCCACCATTTCACCCTTACCAATAAAGATTGGCGGTATATTTTCTGCTGCACTTTCCGTAAGCTCACGCTCCCCAGGAGTTACCTGGCACCTTGCCCTATGAAGTCCGGACTTTCCTCTGAATAATCAGCGACCGTTCGACCAACTCATAGATATTATAAGCTTTGAAATAAATTTTATAAATCCATAAGTGATTTATATATATCTCTTTTTGATTCCCCTGTAACCATTGAAAGAAGTTTTGCTGCATCTTTTGGGGGAAGTTTTTCAAGAAATGCAGATTTAATTTTATTATCTATATTAATATTACTAAAATCTTCACGCTTCATATCTATCACCAGCACAACTTCGCCCTTAAGGGTTATTTTATTATTATTGATCATTTGCAATAACTCATTTGCATTACCTCTGATAACCTCTTCATGAAGTTTTGTCATCTCCCTACATATAGAAATACATATACCAGAAGAATAGAGTTCATCTAAAATTAGAATAGTATCTGGTAGTCTTTTAACAGTCTCAAATAAAATAAGCGTATGTTTCTCATTAGAAATATCATTTAAGAATTGCACTTTTTGTTTTTTCTTCCTTGGGATAAAACCAAGAAATAGAAAGCTTGAAGGAGGCATGCCTGATAAAACCAAAGCATTAATAACGCTTGAAGGACCTGGTAGAACAGTAAATTTCTGATTCTCTTTTATACATTGTGTGATTAAGTGGTAGCCTGGATCTGAAATTGCGGGCATTCCGGCATCGGAAAGAATAGCAATATCATTATTTTGCTTGAGAAGATCAAGTATTTTTGGAGCTACTTGGCTTTCATTGTGCTCATGTAAAGAGCTAACAGTTTTTTTAATTTCAAAGAAGTTTAGAAGTTTTATTGTATTTCGTGTATCTTCAGCATAAATGAAATCTATTTTTTTTAGAACATCAATTGACCTAAGTGATATATCATTTAAGTTGCCTATTGGACTGGCGATAAAATATAACATTTGAATATAAAAATTTATGAAACTTAGCTTAACATTTTTTTTATTAATTGCATTTATTGCGACAGGCTGTGTCACTAATAATTTAAATACTCAGAAAAATGATATAAGCAGTGTTGAGCTATTTGCCAATAATAATGTATTAATTGCATCAAAAGATCGATTAAAACTTGAAGTAATAATAGATAAAACTCTTTCATATTATAGTCTTGATAAAGAAGAGCTTGGTATTATAAATAAGTATCTCCCTCTTCTAGAAAAAGACATTCAGTCAAATGTTAAAACTGCGCTTAAACAAGTAGAGATATTTAAGGGAAGCAAATCATATAAATCTATTTTCAATACTAACGAAAAAAATAAAGATATTCTTATAAAGTTATCTTTAAATTCTGGCTATCCTTTTAATTTAGAGTTTAATGATTCAGGTATTTTTATTGATGACAACCTCATAGATTCTGTACATTATGGTTTTTGTAATTCTTATTCTCAGGATCAAAGGTCATTAATAGAAAAAGTTGTATTCGATGGATTCCAGAAAGATGAAATACTAGTTATTTATGGCAAAAATTTTGAAAGCTATATTTCCTACTTAAGACTAAACTTCCCATTTGCATCGTTTGCTGAAATTACATCAAGCAACTACGATGAATTTGTAACTGAAGTACTTAATATACAAGAGAGCAAGGGTCGAAAAAATGCTATTCAGGCATTAGATAAGGATACCAATCTAGTTTTTTTGCCACGAAAAAACCAGAATTTAAGAAAAATATTTATTATCTTAGATTATCGGGATGCTAAGGCAGTTGTTCCCATTCTCAAAAATTATGTTCTAGACTTCCCTATTTATGCTACAAATGACTTGCTCTATGGGATAACTGATCCGAAGAAAATTTTGGACTTTGAAGGCTTATTCTTTCCATTGGATTCAAAAACGATATCTTTGTTTATGAGTCAAGATCTAAAAACAGGTACTTTAAAAGATGAATTTAATAAATCTATCTTGAAAGATATGCTGTTTCAACAAAAACTGAATGATGCAGGTATTAAAAAATCATATATAAAAACGGCATTATCGGATATTGAATTTGACCTTAATAGCTGTAATGAGAGGATAGTATCCATCTCACCTGTCGGAAATAGCTAAAAGCTATTCTTCTTTAAGATCTCTTTCTAGTGAAGAAAGGCTGTCGAGAAAACCAGGACGCTCAAATACTTTTTTCTGATAATCAAGGAGTGGTTTTAGATGTCTATTCACTGGAAGTTTTATACCGATAGATGGCAGCCTCCACAATATAGGAGCAAAACAGCAATCTACTAGAGTGAATTCATCACTCATAAAGAATTTAAACTCTTTGAAGGTGGGTGCGATTGATGATATTTCATGAAGTAACTCCTCTCGAAGCTTCATCATTTCTTTTTCAGAAAGTTTTCCTTCAATTAAAGTATCAACCATTGGACACCATTCTTTATCAATACGTAACATTAAAGTTCTGCTGTTAGCTCTTGCAACTGGATAAACTGGTAAAAGTGGAGGATGAGGAAACCTTTCATCAAGGTACTCCATCATTACTGAAGGATCGTGAAGAGCAAGATCTCTATCTACTAAAATCGGCAGCTTGTGGTAAGGGTTGATGGACAATATTTCTTCAGGTGTATCTTCAAGAGTAGACTCTCTAATCTCAGCTGTAATATCTTTTTCAGCCAAAACAATTCTTACTCTTTGGCTATAATGGTCATCTCTATCCGAATATAAAATCATAATTTTTTCCTATCTAACACTTAGTGGTAGTCTTTTTGATACTCTCTATATAGAAGAGAGGCTAAAGTTGTAAAGATCACAAAGAAGAATATAACATACCAACCTATCCTTTCCCTTTCTGCTTTTGCTGGTTCTCCAACATAGACGAGGAAATTAGTAATATCATAAATTAGGCCATCAAACTCTTCTTGGGATAAACTCCCCTCGCCATCAGAAACTTTCAAATAGCCACATTTTTCTTTAGTAACAGTATCGCCATTTTCGTTTCTTTTCTCTCCACCATTCTTACCTATAATTGGTATATTTTTACAGACAAGCTTTTGATTGCCCTGGAGGTCTGCTAAAACATTTGGCATTGCAGTTCCTGGGTATACAAGATTATTCACTCCATATTGCTTAGATGAGTCTTCATAATAAGCTCTTAGGTAAGTATAAACCCAGTCATCCCCTTTAGATCGTGTCACTAAGGTGAGATCAGGTGGAGCTACGCCAAACCATTCCGCAGATGCCTCTTTCTCCATGGAGCCTTTCATCAAATCACCAGGCCTTACAGATAAATCAAAAATTAGATTTTCTGCAAATAATTCCTCAGGAATATTTAAATCTTTTGCAACTCTATTCCATCTAGAATATTGCAATGAGTGACATCCATAACAGTAGTTAAGAAAAACTGCTGCGCCTCTCTGCAAAGACTCTGTATCATTCAACGAATAGTTAAAATCATCACAATCCCCATAATCCTTACAAGGACCACCCTCAGCAGCTGAAATACTTCCTATGAAAAAAACCAACACGAAAAGTGAAAGAATCTTTAATAAATTTAAACTCAATAAATTAATTGTATTCATAAACGATCAGGTACTATCTTGGTAGTTTCAAATTTTGTATAAAAAGGCATTAATAGAAAAAAAGCAAAATATAATATGGTACATATCAAACTCATTGTCTTTCTTACCTCGGTAACACCTACAGTCCCTAAATAGCCTAGAGTTATAAAGCTTATTGCAAACAAGGCTAGTGCGATTTTACTATAAATTCCCTTGTATCTAATTGAAGCGACATTACTTCTATCAAGCCACGGCACAACAAAAAATATAGCTACTGCTGAGCCCATAACAATTAACCCACCCAATGGGTCTGGGATAGCTCTTAACATGGTGTAATATGGTGCATAGTACCAAACTGGTGCTATATGCTCAGGCGTAACAAGTGGATTAGCTTCCTCGAAATTAGCCATTTCAATAAAGTAGCCTCCTCCTTCGGGAAAGAAGAACATTATGATTGCAAAAACAGTCATGAAAACACCTATTCCGACCAAGGCATTTAAAACTTTGTAAGGGAAAAAAGGTACGCTATCAAGCGGTATGCCGTCATCATCTAAATGCGCTTCTATATCAACTCCTTCTGGGTTACCAGCACCAACCTCATGCAAAGCAACAAGATGAAGAAACACAAGCGCGATCAAAACTAATGGAAGTGCAACAACGTGAAGTGCAAAGAATCTAGAAACTGTAATGCCAGAAATGTAGTAGTCTCCCCTAACCCAAAGCTCAAGTGATTCACCTACATAAGGAATAGCACCAAATAATGAAATTATTACTTGAGCACCCCAATAAGACATTTGGCCATAAGGCAAAACATACCCGAGAAAACCTTCGGCCATCATTGCTAGATATATGGTGCAACCAAATATCCAAACTAGCTCTCTTGGTTTTTGATAAGACCCATAAAGTAGGCCTCTAAACATATGCAAATAAACTACTGCAAAAAATAGCGAAGCTCCAGTAGTGTGCATGTACCTTATTACCCAACCATAATCAACATCTCTCATTATGTATTCAACAGATGCAAAAGCACCTTCTTCAGTATTTTCATAAGGCATAATCAACCATATACCGGAGACAATTTGAATGATTAATACAACTGAAGCTAATGCGCCAAAAAGGTACCAAAAATTAACTTTTTTTGGAACAGGGTGTTTAGATAAATGCCTTTCAAATGTATTAACAATGGGCAGTCTATGATTAACCCAATTAAATATATTAGAAAACATTTGATTCATTATTATGCAACTCCGTTATCTTCGCCAATGGTTAAAATATCGCCATCAAAAAAATGTGGCGGAACTATTAAATTTGTAGGAGCGGGAACACCTTTATAGACTCTGCCAACTAAATCAAACATTGACCCATGACATGGGCAGAAGAAGCCACCAGACCAAGAGGCATCCCAAGCCTTGGGCTCTACTTCAGGGTAATATTTCGGTGAACATCCAAGGTGAGTGCACACGCCAGTTAAAACTGAATACTCATTACTTTGGCTTCTAGTTGGTGATAAGTTTTTATATGGCTCATCAATTGAATCTGAATTAGGATCCGCCAGCTTTGGCAATGACTCTGCTAAGCCAATTAAGCTCTCCTCTGTATGCCTTACTATAAATACCGGTTGTTTTCTCCAAGCAACTTGTATTTGCTGACCATACCTTATTTTAGATACATCCACTTTAACAGATGCTCCAGATGCTTTTGCTTTTGCGCTTGGATTCCATGCGGCGATAAAGGGTGTTGCGGCAAACGGTATGCCGGATAGTCCAACTGCGCTAGTTAAACCAATTAAAACTTTTCTTCTTGTCTTATCTTTTTCTTGCATAAGCCTGTGGGTAGCTATGTGAATTTAATTTAAAAATCGGCAAGATTATAACATTAATAATCTCGGTAATCTTACTAAAAATATTAACGCTTAGAGAACTGTTTGCTCTTTCTAGCTTTTGCTAAACCAGGCTTCTTCCTTTCAACTCTTCTAGAATCTCTAGTAAGTAATCCAGCTTTTTTAAGTTGTGCTCTAAGCTCTTCATCAAATGAAAGCAATGCTCTAGAGATACCATGTCTAATAGCTCCAGCTTGACCGAAATTACCGCCGCCAGCAACCTTTATGTTTAAGTTAACCTTGTCTGATAAATTTGTGAGTTCAAGAGGTTGTAGGACAAGCATTTGAGCAACTTTCCTTCCAAAATATACATCGAGAGCCTTGTCATTTACACTTATTGCTCCATCTCCTTTTGTTAGATAAACTCTAGCAGATGAGGTCTTTCTTCTACCGGTTGCGTAGTGCACTTCTGATGTCATAATTCGGGATTCCATTCTATAGGTTGTTGTGATTCGTGATCATGCTCTGAACCTGGAAAAACTTTAAGCTTTTTAACCATTGATTTTCCCAATTTATTTTTTGGTAGCATGCCCTTGATAGCATCTTCAATAACTCTTTCAGGATTTTTTTCAATTACCTCTCTGAAAGTTTTGGTCTTAAGACCTCCTGGATATAAAGAATGCTTGTAGTACTTTTTATCGTTGAATTTATTTCCAGTAACTTTAATCTTATCTGCATTTATAATTACAACATAGTCTCCACCATCAGTATGTGGTGTAAATGTTGGCTTATCTTTGCCTCTGATTCTATCAGCTACTTTGGTTGCTAGTCTGCCCAAAACTTTGTCTGATGCATCTACGATGAACCACTGTCTTTGAACTTCTTCTTTTTTTAATGCGAATGTTTTCATATACAAATAATAATAAGATGCGAATATTAATGTTTAGAGGGAAAATTAGCAATAATTTAATGCATTTAAATTAATTTTTTTTACTATTTAAATATTCACTTGTTTGCATCTCTTGGAGCCTGCTTGCACATCTACCCCAAAGTAAATCTAGTTTATCACCAGTATATATGTTTTCAGGTGTTATTTTCTCGAAGAAAAACTTGATCTTTATCTTATTTGCGTAGGCAATATCTATAAAAGAAATAAATCTTCGTACGATATCCAGCCTTGAATCATCAACTAGCTCAAAGTCATTTATAAAAATCCATTTAAACCTAGTGCACATTATTTTGTAGTCATTTGCTGCAGTTGGTTGAGAAAAAAATTTATTAAAAGATAACCAGACAAATTCTTTTCCATGATCTGAACAAGTAAAGCTTCTACCATTAATCTGAAGATCTTTGTTTGGCTCTATGCCCTGACTAAAATTCTTACTAATTAAATTAGAAATTGCTTTATTTGATTCAGTTGTTGTATTTACTGAGTTTTTTCTAAAAATATTTATTAACCTATAGTCGTTCTGACCAACAAGTTTATGTATCAAAAATTTGGTTTGCATAAACTGCATCGCTTCTATAAATTTTCTTCTCTGTAAACCATTTTTATATAAATCATCAGGATGGGCATTTGATGATAAATACAGATAAATATTTCTCTTAATAAGCATTCTAATTATATTTGCCAAAATCATTGCATCTGCAACATCTTCAACTTGAAACTCATCAATAAAAATCACTTCATAATTACGATCCAAATAAACAACTACGCTTTCAAGTGGATTTTTTCTTCCTTTAAGCTCATCTAACTTGCTATGAATAAGGCTCATAAAATCGATATAATGAAATTCTTTTTTTTTCATTTGTAGGCTTTCAAAGAATGTCCTCAAAATTAGAGTTTTACCTCTTCCAACCTCGCCCCATAGATAAATTCCATTATTTATATTTTTATTTCTTGTTAACTGAAAAGTCTTTAAAAGAAAGGGTTTTTTCTTAGGTTGATTCTTTATAGCAATATCTATAAATTCTTTCTGAGCAATATCAGGATCTATGCCTTGGATTTTGAGCGCATCGATGATATTTTTGTTACTTAACATTAAAGGATTATGAAGTATATTCTCACTATTTTTACTATAACGATTTTTATCATAGGTTTGTTTACATTTTCAATCAATGAAAATAATAAGTTTGTAAATGCATCTAGCAAAGCTATTCCATCGGTTGTAACTATTTGGTCATTTCAAAACTCTCAGTACAAGAATAAATTAAACAGTATTGGTTCCGGTGTTATTTTTTCTTCTGATGGTTATTTAGTAACGAACTATCATGTAATAAGTGGAGCTAAAAATATTATTGTAAGAGTTGATAATATTGAGTTAGATGCGAAAGTTATCGGTTTTGATTCTAATTCTGATATTGCAGTTTTGAAGGTTGATCATGATAAAGATTTAGAGCCTGTATCTATTGGAAGTAGTGAAAGCCTAAGGGTTGGAGATGAGGTTTTGGCAATAGGAAACCCATATGGAATTGGGATCTCTGTTTCAAGCGGCATTATAAGCGCCACTGGAAGGGAGTATGGTAACCCTTATTTAAATCTTATTCAGACTGATGCTGCCATAAATCCAGGAAATTCTGGAGGAGCTTTAATAAATAATGAAGGTAATTTGATAGGCATTAACACAAAAATATTTTCTAAGACAGGTGCATACCAAGGCTTGGGGTTTGCAATACCATCTGAAAAAGTAACGCAAATAGCTGCAGAGATTATTAAATTTGGTGAAGTTAGAAAAGCATGGATTGGAAATTTTCGGGTAACATCATCAAGAGTGCTGCTAAAGGATGAGGTATTTCCATCTCTTAAGGTGGTAGAAATTGAACCTGGTCAAGGAATCTATCTTGAAGGTCTTAGAACGGATGACCAAATTATAAAAGTAAATTCTTTACCAGCCTCATGGAGTAACCTCACAAGCGCTATAAACTATTCTCTTCCAGGAGACTCAATCAATATAGACTTTATTAATAAGGAAGGTTTGCAAAAAATAACTGTGCAGGTATCTAGCTATAAAAAAGCAAGCTAATTTGGTAGCCTTGTAATATTGGCTCCAAGATAGTTTAGTTTTTCCTCAATTCTCTCATAACCCCTATCAATATGATAAATTCTATCAACAATAGTTTCACCATCAGCACACAAACCTGCAAGAATGAGGCTTGCTGAGGCTCTTAAATCAGTTGCCATTACAGGTGCTCCTGAAAGCCTTGAAACTCCTACAATATTTGCATGATTGCCAGATATTGAAATATCACAGCCCATTCTATTAAGCTCTTGAACATGCATAAATCTATTCTCAAAAACTGTTTCATTTATATATGAATTTCCTTCTGCAATAGCATTTAATACGGAAAATTGAGCTTGCATATCAGTAGGAAATCCAGGAAAAGGTGATGTCTCAATATTTACTGGTTTTGGCTTGCTATTCATAGAAAGCTTAATAAAATTATCTCCAGAATCAACTAATGCTCCTGCACTTTCAAGACTAGTAATCACACTCAAAAGCCTGGCAGGATTAATGCCATTAATCTTGACATCGCCACCTGTAACTGCAGCAGCAACAAGATAAGTTCCAGCTTCAATTCTGTCAGCAGGAATATCAAAAGATGTTCCCTTAAGCGACTCTACGCCATCGATTATAATTTCCTTGGTTCCTGCACCTTTAATTTGCGCTCCCATAGCATTAAGCAGTTCAGCTAAATCTTCAATCTCAGGCTCCATGGCTACATTAGTTAAAACAGTTCTGCCTTCTGCCAATGAAGCTGCCATCATAATGTTTTCGGTACCAGTCACGGTAACACCCTCAAAATTAATACTTGCGCCCTTTAGCCTCTCTGCGCTTGCTTCAATATAACCATTTTTTAGCTCTATGTTTGCGCCAAGTTTCTTTAAAGCTTCCAAATGAAAGTTAACTGGCCTAGATCCTATTGCACAACCTCCAGGAAGAGCTATTCTAGCTTTACCAAATTTTGCAACAAGTGGGCCAAGTACAAGAATTGAAGCTCTCATTGTCTTTACTAGCTCATATCTTGCTTCTGTATCATGAATTGTTGCAGATGAGAGAGTGAAATTCATTGACTCATCTAGGGTAATATTTGCTCCCATTGAACCCAGTAATTCAAACATGGTTGTGATATCTTGAAGATACGGAAGATTTTTTAGTGTTATTTCATCATCTGAAAGGATTGTAGCTGCAATCATTGGAAGTGCTGCATTCTTTGCACCAGAACAATTTATTTCACCCGATAGCCTCTTACCACCCTTTATTAAAAGTTTTTCCATATTATTTTATTTTAGTTTCCAAGCTTAAAGCGTGAAGCTCGCCTGATTCAAAATTATCTTTAAGAAGATTTAGAACCTTTCGGTGTTGTTGGATAATATTCATATTGTTGAAATATTTTGATGATATGGATACTTTGAGATTGCAAGAATCTCCAATAAATTTGACGTCTGCATCATCCATATCGCTTAGGATAATATTTGTAATATCTTCTTTATTCATCTATACCTGCATTACCAGCATCTGAAACCCAATTATCAATAGTTAGGGAGACGTCACCCTTGTGCTCATCTGCTAAAGCTCTAAATTGATTTCTAAATGTGAGGCCAAGATTTACACCATTAATAATTATATTGGTGATTGCCCAGCTTTCATCAGCTCTTCTCAATTTGTAGATAATAGGGTAAATGCTATCACCTGTATTAAGCTCTTGCCTGATTTCAATTTTCTTTAATTCGGGCGAAGCACTGTAATCTAAAAAAATCGTATTAATAGCCTGATCATCCCATTGAGCTAAGGTTTCGGCATAAGTGTCCAACAATGAATCTTTAAAAATTGTAACAAATTCAACTCTCTGTGCCTTGCTTGCCTGAGTATAGTATTTTTTACCCATTACAGAAGCAGATATTCTTCTAAAATCTATCATTGGTTCAAAAATTTCTTTGATTTTATCTTCAAAAAGCTCTCTATCTTTAGCAAAGAGCTGTTTATTATTTTTTAATGTTTTAACCATTAATTGGGCATTATCATCTATAAATATATATGGGTTTTCTTCTGCAGCAATCATGTTGCTAAAAAAAACAAATATGATTAAAAGAAAATAATTTTTATGATTGGTCAACATTGATTTATTATAACAGTTGGTAATAAATAAAAATTCACAAACTAATGAAAAAATTTAATTTTTTGGAATCAGCTAAGAAAACATTTGAAATAGAAGCAAGTGCTGTTTCGGATCTTTCAAATCAAATTAATAGATCCTTTGAAAAGTTATGTGAAGCTGCAATCAATCTTGATGGCAAGATAGTTATTATGGGTGTTGGAAAATCAGGGCATATTGGTCAAAAGATTGCTGCAACGCTTTCAAGTACAGGTACTAAATCAATTTTTATACATCCAACAGAAGCAGCTCATGGAGATATGGGGCTTATTGGCAAAAATGATTTAATTATTTTAATTTCTAATTCTGGTGAAACAGATGAAATTATAAATATTTTGCCTTCAATTAAGAGGTTATCAAATTGCATTGCCTCCATTACAAGTGACAATAAATCATCTATGGCTGTTGCATCTGATATCTCGATAGTTATAACCTCAAATGAGGCTTGTCCTCTTGATTTGGCGCCAACCTCTTCAACAACTGCAGCCTTGGCTCTTGGAGATGCATTTGCAATAGCTTTGCTTGAAGCTAAAGGATTTACAAAAAATGATTTTGCAAGCTCTCATCCAGCAGGAAAATTAGGAAAAAAATTAATTACGAAAGTCCATAACCTTATGCATAAAGATAATGCGCTTCCAAAAGTTAATAAGGGAACTCTCCTAACTAGCGCCCTTTTGGAAATGTCTGAGAAAAAGCTTGGTGTGACATTGATAAAAGATGATTCCAAAACCATTGGTTTATTTTCTGATGGAGATTTAAGAAGGTGTATAAATGGGAATGTTGACGTTAATCAAACAAAAATTGAAGAAGTTATGACCAAAGAATATATAACTGTTTCTGAGAATATGTTGGCTATAGATGCTGCTCAAATTATGGAGGAGAATAAGATTTTTATTCTGGCAGTTACAGATTTAACAAATGATGTAATTGGGATATTATCCATGCATGATTTAATTCAAGCTAGGATTATATGAATAAAATAATTTTAATAGCGCTCTTAGCCATTCCTTTGTTGGCTGACGTGGGTAATGAAATTAAAATTAGCTCTGATAATGTCAATGTACAAGAGGCAGCAAACAAGGTTATTTTTTCAAAGAACTTAATTATCGATTCTGGTCTAATGTTGATATCTGCAGAAGAAGCAATATATGATAATTCTTCAAAAATTATAGAAATAACTGGAGAGCCTTCTTTATTAAAATCTATTGGTGAAGCGAGTGAATTTGAGGGAAGTGCTTCTAAAATTATTTTTTATAATAATGATAATGTTCATCTTTTAGGGGCTGCCAAGATGAAATATGAAAATATGACAATCACATCCAATAAGATTGTTTTTAGCCCAAGATCTGGATTTATAAATTCCAATAAATAATGTTAAAGGTATCTAATATTAGAAAAAAAATAAATGGTAAGGCCATTATTGATGATATTAGTTTCAAAATAAACTCAGGAAACATCTATGGACTGCTTGGACCTAATGGTGCTGGAAAAACAACCACCTTTTACTCAATTGCAGGGCTAATTAAATGTGATGAGGGCGAAATTTATTTAGATGATTCTAATATAACGAAACTTCCAATGCATAAAAGATCAAAACTTGGGATAAAGTACCTACCTCAAGAACCATCTATTTTTCAAAATTTAACTGTAATGGAAAATCTAATGGGGCTTGCAGAGCTCTCTTATGGAAGTAAAAAAGACATTGATCAGTTTGTTGAAAAATCAATTGAAGACTTCAAGCTTTCAAAAATTCTCTATTCAAAAGGAAGAGAGCTTTCAGGAGGCCAAAGAAGGAAGGTTGAGATTGCTCGAACCTTAGCTGCTGATCCAAAAATTATTTTATTAGATGAGCCTTTTGCAGGAATTGATCCTATAGCAATAGAAGAAATTCAAGAAATACTTAGGATTGTGGCAAATAATAATATTGGTATTCTTATTACTGATCACAATGTTAGAGAGGCTCTTGATATTTGCTATGAATCTATTGTTATAAGCCAGGGAAAAGTAATAGCAACTGGTTCTAAAAATGATCTAATTTCCAATGAGCTGGTTAAAAAGGTTTATATTGGAAAAATGTATAGTTAATAAATTAAAATGGCTATTTCTCTATCAAAAGAACAAAAACAAACTCAAAAAATATCAATAACTCCTCAGCTAAGAAAATCAATTGAGCTATTGCATCTTTCAAGATATGAGCTAATTCAAAAAATAGAAAAGGAAATATACTTAAATCCATTTCTTGAAAAAAATGATGATGAGTTTGATGAAGTTAGCTCTCAATCATTAGATGAATTTGATTTTGATATATCAGCCTCTAAAAGCCTTCAAGATAGTCTGCATGAGCAAATTGAAGATTTGAACCTTTCAGCCAAGGATAAGGAAATTGCGTTTACCATTGTTGAATCTATAGATGAAACTGGAAAACTAGCAGATAGTATTGATGAAGTAGAAGAGCTCCTGTCCTATAAATATAAATATGAAGAAATTCAGAATAATCTTCATAATATTATACACCACCTAGAACCGCACGGTGTTGGCTACAGAGATTACAAAGAGTGTATTTTCCTTCAGCTTAGGAAGGCCGATATAGCTATTGAAATATTTAAAATTTCAGAGAAAATTTTATTTGAAATTACCTCTGATGATTTAGATGAGTGCTTCAACAAGCTTTCCTATCAAGGCTATAAAGATAGCGAAATTAAAGAAGCTATTTTGTCAATAAAGGCATGTGATTTAAGTCCTGGCCTAGCATATGACCCTACAAACTATATCTACCCAGATCTGAAAATATCTTTTTTAACAGATCAAAAGCTTGAAGCAAAATTTGTAAATGATAATTTTCCATCGATAAGGCTTGATGAAGGCTTTATTGATGAAACACAAAGTATCTTAAAAAAACATCCAAATAAGGAACTTTCAAAGAGTATAGAAGATGCCAAGTGGCTTTTGTCTTCAGTTAAAAGAAGGAATGATACCGTCTTAAAAGTTGGGGAATTAATTTGCAACAAACAGATTGATTTCCTTGGAGATAACCCATTAAAGGTTTCTCCACTCTCAAATAAAGATATTTCTGACGAGCTTGGAGTTCACCCATCAACCGTATCTAGAATAATTAAATCTAAATACATAGATACACCAAAAGGTATATTGCCTCTAAAAGCATTTTTGATATCATCTGTCTCAAGAACCAGAATGGTAACTCCTCTTCAACTAATGGATCAAATTAAAAAAATTATTGGTGAAGAAAAACAAGCGCTTAGTGATCAAAAAATTGTACAAAAACTCAATATGAGAGGCTTTAGCTTAGCAAGAAGAACTATCACAAAATACAGAAAAAAACTTCATATACCATCCTCAAGAAATAGATAAATAAATTTTTATTAGGTTAGAATTAAATCTATGAGCTCCATTGATCAGGATAAACTTCAGGCTATTTTAGATGCAAATAATAAAGAGCTATCTCTCAACCAAATAAAAAATATTCTGAAATCGATGCATGCATCAGAAATAGCACATGCACTCGAGTCGTCCCCTCCAGAGCAAAGAAAGCTTTTATTCTCATTAATAGATACTAGTGACGAAGGTGATGTGCTCACTGAGCTGGGTGAAGAAATTCAACAAGACCTTCTATCAAAAATATCAAACGAAGAACTTTCCGAGGCGGTTAGAGAACTGGAGCTGGATGAAGTGGTAGACATTCTGCATAATTTACCAGAAGAAAGAATGCAGATGATACTCTCAAAAATGTCACTTAGAGACAGAAATAGAATTGAGAAAGGTCTTATATATCCTGATGATACTGCGGGAGGTTTATTGAATACAGATGTTCTGAGTGTTAGGCCAAATCATACAGTTGAGGTTGTTACAAGATATTTAAGAGAGCAGAAGGATCTTCCAGAAAATACAGATAAGATTTTTGTTGTGTCTAGAGATGATAAATATTTAGGTGAAATATCTATTAGTAAAATTATTACTTCTGAAGTATCTGAAAAAATTGACAATCTTATTACGCCTAATATTGATCCAATATTAGTTACTGAAAGTGATAAAAAAGTGGCAACAAAATTCGAAAGAAATAATTTAATCTCCTCTGCAGTTATAAACACCGAGGGTGAGCTTTTAGGAAGAATAACAATTGATGATGTTGTTGACGTTATATTAGAAGATGCAGATCAAAATTTCTTGGGTATGGCTGGTGTTGCAGAAGATACTTTTGCGCCACCAGGAAGGGCTGCAAAAAGTAGAGTTTTTTGGTTGAGTATGAACCTATTCACTGCCTTTATAGCCTCATTATCAATCAATATATTTCAAGAAACGCTAGATAAGGTTGTTTATTTGGCTGTCCTAATGCCCATTGTTGCTAGTATGGGAGGTGTCGCCGCAACTCAAACTTTAACTATAGTTCTTAGAGGTTTAACTTTGGGTCAAATTAATAGCTCAAATATTCGATGGTTATTCAAAAGAGAGCTTGCTGTTTCTATTGTTAATGGGATTGTTTTATCTTTTCTTGTTGGATTGATAACTTATTTATGGTTCCAAAACTTAATATTATCTGTATTAATATCGAGTGCATTAATAATAAATTTAATAAGTTCAGTTTTTGCTGGAGTATTTGTACCTTTAGTACTAAGAAAATTCAATCAAGATCCTGCTATTTCCGGATCAGTTGTAGTTACGACTGTTACAGATGTTGTTGGGTTCTTATCCTTTCTTGGACTTGCAACATTATTTTTAATTTAGTCTAACTAGCTCTGGGTTTTCAATTGTCCCATCAACCTTAAAAGATATAGAGGATGCTGCGTCTATGTTTTCTTCAAATAAATCTTGAAAAACTAAGGTTCCAGCAACCGCTGGGATCCCACCAAATATAGCTGCGTACCATGGGAGATTTTCAGAAATTTTAATTCGTAATGACATATCTAAATTTAACATTTCCAAAGACCCCATTTCATTTTTTAGGATTTCTCCTACCCACAACATTTTAGCTTCATCAGTTTCTATAGATATTGGGTTAGATATCAAACCTCTTTTTTTGCTAAAAAGAATATCGCCAGAGGCTCTTGTAAGATTTAATAAACCCAACTCTTGCCTTCTGGTATCAGAATCTAAGTTTTTTACTATGGCATCAAGATTTAAAATCTTAAGAGTATTTAAGAAAGCTGAATTTGGTATATCGTTATCTATAGAAAAATTTTTGGTTAAAAAGTTAATTTTTCCCTCGAGATTATTGAGCTCACTAATGCTATTCCACTGAATGCTCATATCAGTCTTTAGATATTCAAAATTATAATTTATAAGGCCATTAAAAATATCTGACCTACCGTCTAATTCAAACAAGCCCCTTACTTTGTATTGATCATTTGGAAATGAGTAACTTAAGAAAGATCTTTCACCGGTCTCCAATGAAGATACATTTAAAAACTGACTTTTAATCTCCAAGTTATCTATTGTGATTAAACTTTCATTTCTGAGGAGGTAGAAGTTAACTTTTTCAAAAGTTTCCCCCCTCAATCCAATTTTATTTCCAATAATTCTCATATTTATAATTGATGAGCCGTTAACATAAGATGATGTTTCAGCATTTTTAGACATAAAATCTAAAGTATTAAAATTACTATTATTTAGTGTTACTTTTGCAAAGCCTGTTTTATCAATAACAATATCTCCGTTTAAATCTGGGCCAATAAATGTTCCATACATTTCTTCGTTAAAAGAAACATCTATTTCCTGGTCTTTAAAAGAATTATTAAGTAATTTAAATTTATTGGTTTTTAAAAAAATGCGCTTTACAAATGATTCGTCGCTCTCATTAGAATCAAAAGAAATTGAAGAAAAATCAAATTCTTTAAGATTTAAAAATATTTGAAACCCTTTAGATTTTTTTATGCTAACTTTTTCTTTGAAGCCATATGAAAAATAGCCACTCTTACCATCGCTATCAATGAATACTTTAAATAACTTATTAGAAATTTTATATGCCGGTTTTGTAAGATTTGGTATATTGATTGTTGTTAATAGGGGCTCTCCAACTGGTTTTGATATTTCATTGATGCTTGAATAAACATTTGTATTTTGTAAGTCTGTCTTTAGCGAAAGAGATATAGTTTGATCATTAGTGATCTTTAGCTTTGTTTGGAATGATTCTTTTCCTGAAAGGCTGAAGTAATTATTTTCTTTTAAAATTTTGCTCATATTAAATGAAAAATCTGAAAATAGTTCAAGACCAATATTTTTTTGGTAGGTAACATTTCCACTAATGTCTTGGATTACATCCTGTAAAGGCAGTGAGGATGTGAACCTGCCAAAAAGATTATTTTGAAAATCTGCATAAAGAAGTGAGTTGATGTTACTTACTGAATAACCAGAGTTAAAGGTAAGGTTGGTATTGGATAGTTTTATTTTATATGTTGATGTATTTTTTGAGGGTTTATTAGTGCTTACGTACCCCCTGCTTTCAATGTATGCATTGATTGCTGCAACTTTGAACGAAGACATTTTTATTATACCAAGGTCATCAAGATTACTTGCATCAAGATCATGACTGCCTGAGTAAAAAATATCACCATTAGCTTCTATCAGTAAATTCAGATCTTTAAAAGGTACTTTATTAATTACCCCATCTACAAGAACTATTGAACTTTTGTTTAGATTAGATCTAAGGTAATAACTTGAAGCTGATAATTTTAATGCATTTGTGTTTATGAGTAAGTCGTTTCCATTCAAGATATTTGCATTTGTATTATTTCTTGTTTCAGATGTATTGGTATTATTTTTTGTTAATTGGTAGCCATTTATGTGAAGTTTATTCAAAATAAAGCGTTCTTCTAGAACAAAATCTAGGAGCTTAAAAGATAACTCAAAATCTTGAATTTCTATAATTTGCGCATCATTAGTTATCTCAATGCCAGAGGCTTTTATATAGGGGTTCGAAAATATGCTTTTGAGTTGAATGTCTTGAAAGCTTAATTCATATGAGTGTATAAACAATTTATCAATCACTGCTATGCCGTGTTTTGGATAGCTCGTTAATAAAATAATGATAATTAAGACTAAAAATAAAAATAGTGATAGTAGTGAAGCAATGATTATTGATATTTTTTTTAGAAAAACTTTAAATAAAAGCATTATTTATAAGCCTCTTCTTTTAAATATGATTGGTTTATAAACTCTTGCTATTGATATCAAGAAACTAAATATTGTGTTACCAATCAATGTTATGAGCAATGTTAGGTATGAGAAATTATTAATATTTAAAAAAAGATGAGTAAGAGCGACATATGTTGAGGCTATTATCCCAAAAAAAATAGATATCTGAAGGTAAGAAAATAGTCTGAAGACATATTTGTAGCTATTGATAATATAAGTTGTCATGCAATAAATAAGCCCATTTAATCCAATATAGGAACCAGATACCAGGTCCATAAGCAAACCTATTGAAAATGAAGATGAGGCAGTAAAACCATTTTTATCTTTATATGCAAAATAAGAGTATGTTAAAAATGAAAAAGGTATGATGATATTAACGTTGTTAAAAATAGGATTTATAAAAACTTCTATGTTGTATGCCAAGACAATTAAAAAGAGTATTTTAAGCATGCTATCTTCTCTCATGGGCTAACGACGATACCAAATAGATTTTCTGTTATTGGGTTTACTTCAAGCTTTATAACAACTTCTTTTTCAGAAGCTGAAATATTTTTTATGTTTAATACATTTCCTATAAGGATATTTTTTGGGAAAACACCGCCAAGACCTGAGGAATAAAATTTTTGGCCAATTTCAAATTGCTCATCCCAAATCAATTCACTATATATACATGTGATAATCCCTGGCTTGCCGCTACCTTTTGCATTGCAATAAAAATTTTCTGAAAAAACAGGTGTTGAATGTCTTGTATCTGTAAGCAACATAACCTCATAGATACCATTCATATCATAAACAATTTGACCAATTAACCCTTGCGAGTTAATGATAGCGCTTTGCAAGGGTTCTGTTACAGAATCTGAAATGGGTTTTATAAATAACTTATGATTGCTGCAACAAAAATAATTATTTGTATCAAATTTTATAAGTTTTGAAATAACTACCTTATTAAGGCTATTTTCTTTATCAACCAGAGTATTTAACTTGGATTCATTGAGAAAAAAATCATTGTTTTTTGATAATACAAATTTTGAAATATATTCTTTTTCAACTTGCAATCTTAGGTCTTTATTTTGTTTTATAAGATTTTTCTTAGAATTTAGCAGCTCTGGAAATTGCACCAATGGTTCAAGAATATAATTTTTAAAAAAATAGTTTAATGACAAAACAGATGTTTTGTAGGTATTTTTTGGTTTTGAGAATGTTTCGTTTGTAAAGTCTAAGTAAAGTAAAAAAGATGATAGTAAGACAAAAAATACATATGAGAAGACCGATGTATTGGGCGCATAGTTCGCCATAACCTTACTCTGAAGAAAGAAGGTCTATATTATATTTATCCATTATTTCAAGGGCTTGGCCTCCACCTCTAGCAACACATGTCAAAGGGTCTTCTGCAACAATTACAGGTATACCTGTAGAGTTAGCAATTAACTTGTCTAAATCTCTCATCAAGGCCCCTCCACCTGTTAATACGATACCCCTTTCAGCAATATCAGCTGCAAGCTCAGGGGGCGAGAGCTCTAAGGCATTTCTTATAGCCCTTACTATTCCATATAAAGGATCTTTCATGGCATCAAATGCTTGCTCACTATTTACAGTGAAGGTTTCAGGTATGCCTTCTGCTAGATTTCTTCCAGTTATGGACATTTCTATTTTTTCAGATTCTGGAGTAGCGCAGCCTATAGTATGTTTTATTTTTTCTGAGGTTGATTCTCCAATAACACAACCATAATTTCTTCTTATCCATGATGTAATGGACTCATCCATTTTATCTCCACCAATTTTTACAGATTCTGCATAAACAACTCCATTTAAAGAAAGAATAGCAATCTCAGAAGTTCCGCCTCCTATATCTACGACCATATTTCCACTTGCTTCTTCTACAGGTAATCCTGCACCAATAGCAGCAGCCATTGGCTCTTCAATAAGCTTGACATCTCTGGCCCCTGCTCCCAATACAGATTCGCGAATTGCCCTTCTTTCAACCTGAGTTGATCTGCAAGGAACACAAACAAGAACTCTAGGGCTTGGTTTTATAAACCGTTGTTCATGAACTTTTGCAATAAAATGTTGAAGCATTTTTTCAGTAACCTGAAAATCTGCAATAACCCCTTCTGATAATGGTCTTATTGCTTTTATATTACCCGGAGTTCTTCCAAGCATTTTTTTAGCTTCAGTCCCAACAGCTACTACTGTTTTTTGGCCACGTGACTCCCTTATCGCAACTACAGATGGCTCATCAAGAACAATTCCTACATCTTTTGTGTATATCAATGTATTAGCTGTGCCTAAATCGATAGAAAGGTCATTAGAGAAGTAACCTCTGATAGTTTTAAATATATTGAAATCCACGCTTTTCCTTAAAAAATAATGTTAATAATACTCTAGTTGAGTTAATATTCGGCTTCTAAATAATATAATATCCTATATATGGACAAGAAAACAGTTGCAAATATAGCTTACCTATCAAGACTTAAGCTCAATGCAGATAATGAAGAGAAGATTACCTCAGATCTTGAGAATATCATTAAATTTGTTGATCAACTAAATGATGTAAATGTTGAAAATATAGCCCCTCTTACAAGCCCGCTAGAAAAAACCGCTAAGACAAGATCGGATGAAGTAACAGCTAAAAATAGGAAAGATGTATTTCTAGAAAGAGCTCCAAAGTCTAATGAAGACTATTTTTTAGTTCCGAGAGTTGTTGAATGAGCATACAATTTAAAACAATAGCAGAGCTTCGATCAATGCTGGATAGCAAGGCAATATCATCGAAAGAAATAGTTGAAGAGACATACAAATTAATTGACGGGAATGCTGACTTAAATGCTTTTATTACGCTTAACAAAGAGGCGGCAATTGCTAAATCTATTGAGATAGAAAGCACTTCAGCAAAATCAGTGCTTCATGGAATTCCAATTGCACAAAAGGACCTTTTTTGTACGAAAGATTTAAGAACTACATGTGGGTCAAACATATTATCTAATTTTATACCGCCATATTCTGCTACTGTTATTAAAAATCTAGAAAATGCAGGCTGCATATCAATTGGAAAAACTAACATGGATGAATTTGCCATGGGTTCATCTAATGAAACTAGTTTTTTTGGTGGAGTGAAAAATCCTTGGGGTGAAAATTTAGTTCCTGGTGGAAGTTCAGGTGGTTCTGCTTCCGCGGTAGCAGCAGGTTTAGTCTCTGCAGCAACTGGAACAGATACTGGGGGATCAATTAGACAACCAGCTTCACTATGTGGTATCACTGGCTTAAAGCCAACCTATGGAAGAATATCTAGATGGGGGATGATTGCCTTTGCATCTAGTCTTGACCAAGCAGGCCCAATGGCAAGGACTGCAGAGGACTGTGCAATAATGCTCAATGAAATGTGCTCCCATGATTTTAAAGATACAACATCTTTAAGCGAGGATGTTCCTGATTTTACAAAAGATTTAGACTCTTCTATCAAGGGTTTAAAAATTGGAATAGTCAAAGAATTTGATATGTCCAAACTTGATAGTGATGTTGTTTCTGTTTTTGAAGAATCAAAAAAACATTATGAATCTCTTGGTGCTGAATTTATTGAAGTTTCATTACCAAATATTTCCCTATCTGTACCAGCTTATTATGTAGTCGCACCTGCAGAATGCTCTTCAAACTTATCAAGATTTGATGGTGTGAAATTTGGGCATAGATCTACAGATACTATCAATTTAGAAGAGTTATACATAAAAACAAGATCTGAAGGATTTGGAGATGAGGTTAAGAGAAGAATTTTAATAGGTTCATATGTCTTATCAGCAGGATTTTACGATGCATATTATAAAAAAGCTCAACAAGTAAGAAGGCTTATTAAAAATGATTTTGATAGTGCTTTTAAGAAGGTTGATGTAATTATGTCACCAACAACAAGAGGTGCCGCATTTGAGACTGGTTCGAAAGGTAGCGATCCTATTCAGATGTATTTAGAAGATCTTTTTACCATACCAGCTAATCTTGCAGGTCTCCCTGCTATGTCATTACCAAATGGAATGGTAGATAATAAGCCTATTGGACTTCAGCTGATTGGTAATTTCTTAGATGAAAAAAAGATATTACAGGTTGCTCATAGTTTCCAGAAATCGACAGATTGGCATTTAAAAACTCCAAAAGGAACTAAACTATCATGAGCTGGGAAACAGTCATAGGTCTTGAAATTCATGTTCAGCTTTCAACAAAATCAAAGCTATTCTCGGGTGGATCCACCAGTTTTGGAGCAGAACCTAATACGCATGTTGATTTAATAGATATGGGATTGCCAGGAGTGTTGCCAGTTGCTAACAAGGAAGCTTTTTTAAAAGCAATTAGATTTGGCTTAGCTACCAATGCTGTTATTAACCAAACATCTACATTTGATAGAAAAAACTATTTTTATCCTGATTTACCTAAAGGGTACCAAATAACACAAATGGCATTGCCTATTGTGGGAGAAGGATCAATAAAAATAGAAGTTGATGGCGTTGAAAAAATTATAAATATCACGAGAGCACATTTAGAGGAAGATGCAGGAAAATCAATACATGATTTATTTGAAGGTGAAACCGGTGTAGACCTTAATCGTGCAGGTACTCCACTTTTGGAGATAGTCTCAGAGCCAGAAATATCAAATGCAAAAGAGGCAGTGGCTTACTTTAAAGCTATAAGACAACTTGTAACTTTTTTAGACATTTGTGATGGGAATATGGCAGAGGGTTCCATGAGGTGTGATGTAAATGTTTCAATAAAAAAAGAAGGTGAGGAAAAATTAGGAACTAGAGCTGAAATCAAAAACATAAACTCCTTTAAGTTTATTGAGAGAGCTATTAATCATGAGGTTGAGAGGCAAATAAGGATTATTGAATCAGGTGAGTCGGTAGTTCAAGAAACACGCTTATACGATAGTATTAAAAATGAAACTAGATCTATGAGGTCTAAGGAAGAGGCAAATGATTATAGGTATTTCCCTTGTCCAGATCTCTTGCCTGTAGTTATAACTGACGAGGAATTAAATAACATTAGAAATAATCTACCTGAGTTGCCTAAACAAAAAGAAAAAAGGTATGTCTCTGACAACTCTTTGGATATTGCTGAAGCAAAAATAATAGCTTCATCAAAAACTATGGCTAATATGTTTGAGGAAGCTTGTTTAAAAACAGATGATTCAAAGCTTGTAGCAAACTGGCTTGTTGGAGATGTAAGTGCCTTATTGAATAAGGATGGGATTGATATAGATGAGTCAAAGCTAACGCCTGATAATTTTGCAAAGATGGTTGAAAGAATATCGGATGATACTATATCTGGAAAAATAGCTAAATCTGTATTAGAGGAAGTTTGGGATTCAGGAAGTGATGTAGATGAAATTATCCAAAAAAAGGGCTTGGTTCAAATTCAAGACGAATCATTGCTAGAAGAAATTGGACAAAAAATTATAGATGCCAACCCAAAGCAGGTTGAAGCATTCAAAAGTGGGAAAGATAGGCTATTTGGTTTTTTTGTTGGTCAAGTTATGAAAGAAACTCAAGGCAAAGCTAGCCCAAAAAGCGTAAACGAAATTTTAAGAAAGCTCTTATCCTAAATACTTAGAGTACATACATACTTAAAGTTTCTGCAACAAATGCAGGCTTATCAACACCTTTTATTTCCATTGTAACTTCAGTTTTTGCTAAAAACTGTCCTGGATTCTTTTCATTAATTTCTATACATTTCATTCTTATTTTTACTTCGGAATTCACTGGAACAGGGCTTAAAAACCTTACTTTATCTAGACCATAATTTAGTGCCATTTTTGTTCCTTCAAGCACAAGACCAATATTTTGTGAGAATGGTATGCCTGCAACAAGTGATAAGGAAAGAAATCCATGCGCTATAGTAGAACCAAATATTGGAGTAGCCTTTTCTGGATCTGTATGGATGAATTGATCGTCGAGCGTTGCTTCAGCAAATTTATTAATCCTATCTTGATCAATAGTAATCCAATCAGATACGCCTACTTCTTGCCCAATAACTGAGTCTATTTCTGTAGATTTTATAATTTTTAACATTTATTTCTCCATATAGTAGTTTTTAAATTCTTTTCTTAGTTCAAATTTTTGCAATTTCCCAGTAGCTCCGTGCGGAAGTTCTTTTAAAAAGATTATTTCATCGGGGAGCCACCATTTAGCAACTTTATCATTTAAGAAATCAAGAATACTTTGTTTTTCAATGTCATCACCTGTATTTGTAACGACAAATAGCATTGGTCTTTCATCCCATTTTGGATGTGGTAAGCCAACAACACAAGCCTCAGCTATCTCTGGGTGGCCAACAGTTGCATTCTCGAGATCAATTGAACTTATCCACTCACCCCCAGATTTGATTACATCTTTTGCCCTATCAACAATAGCCATATACCCATCTTTATCAATAGATGAAATATCACCTGTATCAAACCACCCATTCTCATCAACAGCATCATTCTCAGCTTTAAAATACTTTTGTAGTATCCATGGACCTCTTACAACCAAATTACCATATGCTTTTCCATCATGGGGCAAAGATTTGCCCTCTTCGTCTCTGATATCAATTTCTACTCCATAAATTGGTCGCCCAGCTTTTGCCTGCAATAAATACCTTTCTTCTTTTGGCATAGATAACATCTCATCAGTTAAGATATTGGTAGTTCCAAGCGGGCTCATTTCTGTCATCCCCCAGCCTTGTACTAATGTAACATCATGCTTTTCATCAAATTCTTTGATCATTGAAACTGGAACTGCGGCACCACCAACAAGAGTCTTATTGAGCGAATTTAATTTAAGATTATTTTCCCTACAGTGACCAAGAAGCTGCATCCAAATTGTTGGAACACCAAATGCCATACTTATGTTTTCATTTTCAATTTGATTGTAAAGAGACGGGCCATCCATCTGCATTCCAGGCATTACAATTTTAATACCATTCATTGGGGCAAAATAAGGAAGCCCCCATGCCATAACATGGAACATTGGGACAACCATAAGAACTGAATCTTTTCTATTTATATCGAGTGCGACAGGCATAGCAGCTGTCATGGAATGAAGAACAGTTGACTTATGAGAATACAAGACACCCTTTGGGTCACCTGTTGTTCCAGATGTATAACAAAGCCCACAGGCTGCATCATCTTGCAGTTGAGGCCAGACGAAGTTTTCATCGCCTTCTTTAAGAAATTCTTCGTATGAAATAGTATTCTTTAGTGAGCTTTCTGGAAGCTCATTCTCATCACATAAAATAATAAATTTTTCTACTGTATTAAATTGATCTTGTAAAGATTCCAAGAGTGGAACGAAAGGCAGCTCGCAGAAAATAATTTTATCTTCAGCATGATTAATTATGTAGACTGCTTGATCTGGATGCAGTCTAAAATTTAAAGTATGGTTAATTGCGCCCATTCCAGAAACGCCATAATATATTTCTAAATGCCTGTATGAGTTTAAAGCCAATGTAGCAAGTATATCTCCTTCTTTATAGCCATTCTTTTCAAGCGCAGATGCAAGTTTTCTTGATCGAATGCAAACCTCTCCATAGTTTGTTCTATGCGTTTCACCTGAGACTAATTTACTTACAACCTCAACATCAGGGAATACCTTATTTGCATGCTCTATTATTCCAGCAATATTTGGTGTCCAACTTTGCATATCTCCTTTCATTATTCCCCCTTTTAGAAATATAAAATATTAGCATTTCTTATATTATAGTTAGTTCAAAAAAAGATAAAGGGGAAATTATTTTGTAGCAATTGTAATCCTATGATGTCCTTGATGATCTTTAATTGTTTCTTTAAATTTTAAGCCTGTTGTCTGTAAAATTCTTAAAACTTCTTCGGATTGGTTATACCCATGCTCAAGTACAAGCATTCCCTCATATTTTAAAACTTCGAATGCGTTACTGCATATTTCTTTTATATCGCCAAGGCCATTGTCAGAAGAAACTAGGGCTTCTATTGGTTCATGGGATAAGTCTTTTAGATGAGCATCATACTCTTCAATATAGGGTGGGTTTGATATCACAATATCAAATGCATCTTTTTGAAACCCAGAAAGCCAGTGCATTTGAGTTAAAAAAATATTATTGAGCTTGTGTCTTTCTATATTGATAGCTGCTACTTCAAGTGCGCTACTGCTTTTATCAGACGCATAAAGAGTATAATTATCGTCCAGATAAGCGATAGAGATAGCTATGCATCCTGAGCCTGTTCCAGCATCTAAAATATTTTTTTTTCCTAAAATCTTATTTTCTTTAAAGTATTGAATGATTAGCTCTGTCTCACACCTTGGAATTAAAACTCTCTCATCAATATAGAAATTTCTGCCGAAAAATGAAGATTCTTTCAGGATATAATCAAGGGGTATTTTTTTTAATTTTTGCTTAAAAAAATTATCAAGATTGGCAGATTGATCTTTATTAAGTTTTATATCTTCGCTTGAATAAAGGTCAGCAAGAGAAATGCCAAGCACCTTTTTTAAATAACATGTTAGCTCACTATAAATATCTTCGTCGCCATTAAATCTTTCAGATACTTTTGATCTAAGAATTTTTGTATTAATTATCAATTATTCTTCTTCAAGCTTTGAGAGCATGGCAAGTTGATTTTCTGCAAGCAATGCGTCGCAAATCGCTTTAATGTCTCCATCCATAATTTGATCAAGATTGTGTTGAGTTAATTTAATTCTATGATCTGTCATTCTGCCTTGAGGAAAGTTATAAGTTCTAATTTTCTCACTTCTATCCCCAGTTCCTACAAGGATTTTACGCTCACTTGCAATGCTCTGTTGTTGGGAATCTATTTCTTGTTGTTTTAACTTTGCGGCTAAGAGAGACATCGCTTTCTCTTTATTTTTATGCTGAGATCTTCCATCCTGACACTCTACAACCAATCCTGTGGGCGTGTGGGTCAATCGTACAGCTGAGTCTGTTTTATTAACATGCTGGCCACCGGCTCCGGATGCTCTAAATGTATCAACTCTAAGGTCATTTTTATCTATATGAATATCCTGAACTTCTTCTACCTCAGGAAGAATTGCCACAGTACACGTAGAAGTATGGACTCTGCCTTGTGATTCGGTTTCAGGCACTCTTTGTACACGGTGAACACCAGATTCAAATTTGAGAACTTTAAACACCCCTTTGCCTTCTAATTTGCCAATTACTTCTTTCAGACCACCCTGCTCTGCAGGGCGCATGTTGATTTCTTCTAATACCCAGCCCTCTCTTTCAGCAAGTCGAGAGTACATTCTATATAAATCACCAGCAAAAATAGCAGCCTCATCTCCACCTGCCCCAGCTCTTATTTCTATATATGCAGAACCATCATCTGCAGTATCTTTGGGCAATAACATCAGTTTGAGATCTTGCTCAATGATTTCAGGCTTATTGGCAGCCTCGGCAATTTCTTCTTCTGCAAGAAGAACCATGTCTTCATCATCAGATTGCAATAATTCTTTAGCTTCATTTATTGCATTATCTAATTCAATATATTCGTTGTATTTGCTTACAATTGGGCCAAGCTCAGAAAACTCTTTATTTAAAGCAGTATAGTTTTCCATATCATTTACAACTTCTGGTTGAGATAGCATCTCCTGAATCTCATTTAATCTTTCTTTAAGCTTATCAAGCTTTATGTTCATTGAGCTATGCATCAAAGTACCCCTTTACCATCGAGCTAACAATATGTTTATCAACTTTATTTATTTCTTTAAGAGTCTCAAATGAATCATCATAAAAAGAGTTGTTAGAAAGTAAATTCATAATAAGATCTTTATGGTTTATTTCTTTTTTGAATCGGGATAATTCATCATCATCCAAACTATTTAAAAGATTGTATATATCTCTATTTAACGAGGATTTAAAGTGAATATTTCTAAGCTCTAATAAGGCATTCTGAGATTCTCTTACAATCATATTTAAAGCTTTTTCAGCTTCAATCCTTCTTTGACCAAGGTTATCTTGTGTTATTTTTTCAATATCATCTATTGTGTAAAGATAAATTGTTTCTATATCTTTAACCTCTTCTTCAATATTCCTTGGAACTGCTAAGTCAATAAGGAGTAAAGGTTTATTTCCTCTTTTAAATAATGATTTTTCTACTGCACCTTTACCAATAATCGGTAATTCTGTTATTGCAGAAGCAATAACTACATCAGCTTGCTCAAGTTCACTGTGTAATGTTGATAATGGTGAAGATACGATCCCAAAAGAGTCAGAAATAATAATTTCTTTAACACTTCTGTTAACAGCCCTAATATCCCTCACGCCTTTGTTGTAAAGATTTTTAATTACATCCTGGGCCAAAGAACCAGCGCCTATTACCAAAATCTTCTGATCGATTGGGTTTTCAAATATATTTTTTATTAATTTTAAAGAAAGGCCACTTATTGAAAGAGGGTTTACGCCAATATTAGTATTGGTTCTAACCTTTCTTACAACCTCAATAGCTTTATTGGCATATCTTTGCAAGTTAGAGTCCATGACTCCAATGCTTTTCGAAAGGGCAATCGCATTTTTGTATTGACCAAAAATTTCTTGCTCGCCTAAGACTTGGGAGTCAATACCAGCTGCAACTTTGCACATATGAATAAAAGCATCCTCGTCTTGAAGAAAGTAAAATTGAGAAATATTTATTTCATTTAAATAGAATAATTTAGAGGCCTCTTCAAAAAAACTTTTAATTACTCCCTTTTTTCCAAGTATGTAAATTTCGCTTCTATTACAGGTAGACAAGCCAAAAAATGAAAAAATAATATTTTTATATTTATCTTTTATTAAGGTATTGAGTAAAAATTGATTAGACTCATTTATAATAAATCTTTCTCTGTCAGAAACATTAGAGGTTTTGTGATTTATGCCGAAAAGTTGTAATTCCATTTATAAAAATTTATGTTTGTTTTTACTACTGCCCATCTTATTTTCATGCGCTTCAAATTCACTACTTACGTCAAAGCAACAAATTTATACTGGTAAATTTTATGCTGATAACTCGAATTTCAATTCAGCATTTACTACAAGCATCGTTAAGCAAGGCAATGTATTCATTATACAGGTAAGCAAACCATTTTTTGGGAATGTTTTGGATTTCAGCGTTAAGAGCAATGGCGATGTAGAAGCAACCTCATCAAATAATATGTTTGTGAATTCAGATTTTACAAATGTTGATTATAAAAAAATCTATGTCTGGTTAAACCAATGCCTAGATAAGGAAATGCTTCAAGAAAATAGTAAAATAAAAGATAGCCCTGATTATCTTTTTATTCGAGATAACAGTATCAGATTAGTATGCTCAAAAGACGAAAATGAAACTTCATTTGAGATAAGAGGTTATGAATTTCAAGTTAATGGGTATGTTAAATCTTAAGAGAATGATAAAAATAAAATCGCCTGCTAAAATAAACCTATACCTCCACATCTTATCTAAGCTTGAAAATGGCTATCATGAGATTGATTCTGCTTTCCAATTGATTGATATCTGTGATGAGTTATCTTTTGGTAAATCTAGTAAGGGGGTGCAAATTGAGTGTAATCTTGATATTGAAATGCATGAGAATATTGTTTACCAAGCTGCCATGCTGCTCAATGAAATATCAGATGCCAATCATTCAATTAAAATTGAAATAAATAAAAATATACCAACCGGGTCTGGTTTGGGTGGAGGAAGTTCAAATGCGGCAACTGCTCTAGTGGTTCTAAATAAAATCTGGGGCATAAATTTAGATAGAAATGAATTAATGACCTTGGGTACAAAATTGGGAGCAGATGTTCCTTTTTTTATAAATGGAAGTAATGCATATGTTAGTGGCATTGGAGAAAAGCTTGTGAATAAAAGTAGTGAAAGCACGGACTTCTTAATAATATATCCGAATACTCATTGTTCCTCTGCTGAAATGTATAAAAAATTTGATCGAGGTACTACCTCAAATCTGGATAAGCAAAATTCATTTTGGGATGTATACAAATCATTAAATAATGAAATAAATGATTTTGTTACAAAATATAGAGATGACTTTAAGCTATGCCTTTCTGGAAGTGGATCAAGTATGTTTGTAGTCTATGAGTCGCATCACGAATTAGATAAAATTTTAAAAATAATTCCATCCAATTGGAGATTCTTTTTAACTAAACCATTACAATATGCACCCTTGACCATGAAATTTTAGAGTTATGGGGTGTAGCCAAGCGGTAAGGCAACGGGTTTTGATCCCGTCATGCGTAGGTTCGAATCCTTCCACCCCAGCCATTTTTTTGGACTAATTTATGAACGTTAAAAAAATTGACCTTTTCACCGGAACTGCAAATATTGAATTAGCAAATGAAGTTGCATCAATTCTTGGAACTGTAGTAGCTCCTGCTGATGTTGGATACTTTTCTGATGGTGAGATTAAAGTTCAAATTGAAGACAATGTTAGAGGTCATGACACATTTATAATTCAATCTACATGTGCCCCAAGTAATAAAAATTTAATGGAGTTAATGTTATTAGCTGATGCATTAAAACGCTCATCTGCATCAAAAATTACAGCTATCGTTCCATATTATGGATATGCAAGACAGGATAGAAGAGTTCGATCTGCTAGAGTTCCAATAAGTGCTAAAGTTGTTGCTGATATGTTTCATAGTGTTGGTATTGATAGAGTTTTAACTATTGACCTTCATTCCGAAACTATTCAGGGTTTCTTTGATATGCCCGCAGATAATGTATATGCAACTATGCTAATGGTCGATGATATAAAAGATACAAATGAAAGAGATGAAATCGTAGTTGTATCTCCTGATGTCGGTGGTGTTGTTAGATCTAGAGCTCTTGCAAAGTTATTAGATGATACAGACTTAGCAATTATTGACAAAAGAAGAGCTGCTGCAAATCAATCTGAGGTAATGAATATAATTGGTGATATTGAAGGGAAAGTATGCATTGTTCCAGATGATATTATAGATACTGCAGGCACTTTATGTAATGCTGCTGCTGCACTCAAACAACAGGGAGCTAAAGCTGTAAAAGCATATATTACCCACCCTGTTTTATCAGGACCTGCAATAGAAAGGCTTGAAAAATCAGAAATTGATGAGTTAGTTGTAACTAATTCGATTCCATTGTCCCATGAAGCACAAAAATGCAGTAAAATACGCGTCATTTCACTGGCCTCGATTATTGCCGAGTGCATCAAGCGATTAAGTCGTGATGAATCATTAAGTGAAATATTTATATAAGAGGATATTATGAGCGAACAAATTATTTTAAATGCAGATCCAAGAGAAAGAACTGGATCCAATAAAGCACGAGTTATAAGAAACATCGATGGTATGGTGCCAGCTATTATTTACGGAGCTGAGAAAGACTCATTAAATATTAAACTTAGATTAAATGAACTAACAAAAGCATCACAAGATGAGCTCTTTTATACCCAGGTTCTCATTATTAAAACTGGTGAGCTTGAAGAAAAAGTTGTGCTTAAAGAACTTCAAAGAGATCCAGCAAAAGGAAGGTTTTTGCATGCTGATTTTCTAAGAGTATCAAGAAAAACAAAATTAAAAGTTGTTATCCCTGTTAACTTCACTAACGAAGAAGAGTGCGAAGGTGTTAAAAATGAAGGTGGGGTCATTAATAAATCAATACGTGAAATAGAAATACTTTGCTCAGCTGGCGATATACCTGAGTCAATAGAGGTTGATGTACAAAACCTTGCTTTAGGAAGTGCAATAAGACTTTCAGAACTCAATCTTCCAGAGGGAAGTGAAATACCTGGTTTAGATGAATCTACAGACCAAATGATTGTATCAATCAATGCGCCTAAAGCTGTTGTAGAAGAAGAGCCTATCCCTGCTGATGGCGAGGAAGTTCAAGAAGGCGATGCTGATGAAGATGCTTCAGATGAGGATTCTACCGAAGAGTCTGAGTAATTTAGATAGGTTTCCTTATGTATGATCTTTGCTTGATAGGTCTTGGTAATCCTGGATCCAAGTATGATCAAACAAAACATAATGTAGGAAAAGATTGGTTATTAAAGTTAGCCAAAACTTACTCACTTGATTTCGAAGACAAGAAGAAATATGAAGCTTTCATTTCATCATCTCATGATAATAAAATTCTTTGGGTAATACCTAATAACTATATGAATAATAGTGGCATAACTGTATCTAAGATAATAAAAAATAAAAATCTGGACCCTAAAAATATTATTTTAATGCACGATGACCTAGATTTAGGCCCTGGTGATGTCCGCTTTAAAATAGATGGTGGTCATGGTGGACACAATGGACTTAAGGATATATTCAACAGGACATCATCAAGAGAATTCTCAAGAGTTAGAATTGGAATTGGTCACCCAGGCATGCAGTCAGAAGTGAATAAATGGGTTCTAAATAAATTCAACCCAGCTGATAAAGATCTTATTGATAGAGGTTACATGAGCTTTATTGATGTATTTGATGATATTTGTAATAAAAAATATGCTGAAGCTCAAAAAAAGCTTCACACTAATTAAATGGGATTCAAGTGTGGGATTATAGGTCTACCAAATGTTGGTAAATCTACTTTATTCAATGCATTAACTAACTCTTCTATTCCTGCTGAAAATTTTCCATTCTGTACAATTGAACCAAATGTTGGAAAGGTGCAATTGCCTGACAATAGATTAGTGGAACTACAAAAAATAGTATCTTCAGAAAAAATAGTCCCTGCAACACTTGATTTAGTTGATATAGCAGGTTTAGTTAAAGGAGCATCACAAGGCGAAGGCCTTGGAAACGCTTTTTTATCTAATATAAGAGAGATGAATGCTCTTGCCCATGTTGTTAGGTGCTTCGAAGATAAAAACATTACACATGTTGATGGTGAAATAAATTCAGTTAAAGATGCTGAAATAATAAACCTTGAGCTGATCATGGCTGACCTAGAGTCAGTTGGTAAAAGATTGATTAAATGTGAGAAACTTTTAAAGACTAATGATAAAGATAATAAGCGTGATTATGACTTGCTATCAGCAATAAAGGCAAAGCTCGAGGCTGGTAATTTAATTGATATTAATGAATATGAGGCTGATGACAAAAAAATTGTTAACAGGTATCACCTTTTAAGTACAAAACCCATTTTTTATATAGCAAACATATCTGATGATGGTTCGTCAGATAATGAGTTAGCTAAACTTAAGGAGTTTGCAAAACAAAGCAACTCTATGGTGATACCTGCATCAATAAAAATTGAACAAGAAATAGCCTCTATCGAAGATGAAGTAGAGAAAAAAGAATACTTAGAATTGATGGGTATGGACGAGCCAGTTCTCAATAAAATAATATTTAAAGGTTATGAAATATTAGGACTTGAGACATATTTTACAGCAGGACCTAAAGAACTTAGAGCTTGGACGATTAGAAAAGGCTCGCTTGCGCCTAATGCTGCAGGGGTTATTCATACTGATTTTGAAAAAGGTTTTATCAAAGCTGAAGTTATCGGCTTTAATGACTATGTAGAGTGTCAGGGTGAATCAGGAGCCAAAGAGAAGGGAAAGCTAAGGCTTGAAGGCAAAGAGTATCTTGTGAAGGATGGGGATGTCATCCACTTTAAATTTAATGTTTAAGTAAAAAATTATATTGACTATCGTTTATATATAATTATCATTCAACGATTGGCTATGTAGCTCAGATGGTTAGAGCACAGCACTCATAACGCTGGGGTCGGTGGTTCAATTCCACCCATAGCCACCATTCACATATTACTGTAAATAAATTCATTAAGAAGCTAAAGAATACAAGCTTTGACTTGTTTAATTTTTATTCAAATAACTAAGAATAATAACTATAGAGACTAATGCAAGCAGAGCATCTTCTCCTAACATATTGAGTATATTAGTAATATTTGTGTAGACATCTCCTACAAAAGGAGTTTCAGTTCCAAATATAATTCCAAGAAGAAGCGAAACTACTACCAAAGGAATCAAAACTTTAGTAAGTTTATTTAAAAATTTAGTAAGGTTATCTAATATTGTTTTAAAGTTCATATATTTAGTAAAAAAAAGTTAAGAAGGGCCTTAGCCCCTCTTAACATTTGTTAAGTATATTACTTAACTAGGCTTAAAAGAATTGCTAGAACTAATAGTCCTACAACTCCACCACCAGCTAGATTTTCAACTAAGGTAGTAATGTTTGCAATAGGATCTAATCCTGTAACACCCATGCTTCCGAAAGCCAAAGTTCCAACAATACCAAGCCCAATTAGAGCCACAACTAGAGTAGTTAGATGTCCAACCAACTCTACAAACGATCTAAGTGCATCATTAATCATAATATTTCCCCCCTATAGGTTTTTTATGTTATGCATGAGTATAAGACCATATAAGTATAAATAGGGCAAATTATATGAAATGATAAATTCTCAAAGTTTGACTTTTGAGAATTTATCTTATATGAGTATTATTCTTCAGAATCTGATGCTTCTTCTGCTTCATCAGAAGCTTCTTCGACTTTCTTCTCCTGAAGTGCTTTAACTGATAGTTTCATCTTACCTCTATCAAAGCCAATAAGTTTAACTTCTATCTCATCGCCTTCTGAATAAACTGCAGATACGCTTTCAGTTCTTTCATGTGAAATTTCAGAGATGTGCAATAGACCATCTTTACCTGGAAGAATATTTACGAAAGCTCCAAAATCAACAATTTTTACAACTTTACCGTTATAAACTTTATTAAGCTCAGGCTCTTCTAAAATACCCTCGATGATTTCTAGACATTCTTGCATTGATGTTTGATTTTGACCAAAAACAGAAACAGTTCCATCATCACTAACATCAACAGTTGCACCTGTTTTTTCTTGCATGCCTTTAATAACAGCTCCGCCCTTTCCAATAATTTCTTTAATCTTATCTTTTTCAACCATGAATGTTTTCATAGCAGGAGCGTTCTCAGAGAGCTCTTTAGGAGTCGAAATAGCCTCATTCATAATTCCAAGAATATGAGTGATAGCAACCTTGGCCTTAGTTAGAGCTGTTTCCATGATGGCTTCATTTATACCCTGGATTTTAATATCCATTTGTAATGCTGTAATACCATTCTCAGTTCCAGCTACTTTAAAGTCCATATCACCTAAATGATCTTCATCACCCAAGATATCAGTTAGGACAGCAAAATCATCACCTTCTTTGATTAACCCCATTGCTATTCCGGCAACTGGACTTGAAATTGGAACCCCTGCATCCATTAGTGATAAAGATGTACCACATACTGATGCCATTGAGCTTGATCCATTTGATTCTGTTATCTCAGAGACAACTCTCATTGTATAACCAAAATCTTCTAGATCAGGCAATACTGCCTTGATAGCTCTTTTTGCTAAATTGCCGTGTCCAATTTCTCTTCTTTTTGGACCCATTGGCATACCGATTTCTCCAACACTATATGCTGGAAAGTTGTAATGAAGCATGAAATTGTCAGTACTTTGGCCTTCAATAGACTCAATTCTTTGAGCATCTCTTGATGAGCCTAAAGTTGCAACAACAATTGCCTGAGTCTCACCTCTTGTGAACAATGAAGATCCGTGAGTACTAGGAAGAACATCTGTCTCAACAAATATAGGTCTAACAGTATCTGTATCTCTTCCATCAATTCTAGGCTGCTTACTTAAAATATTTTTTCTTACTATATCTTTTTCAAGATTTTTAAATGCTCCAAGAACTTTTCCAAGTTGGATTTCATCAGCATCTGGATAAGAATCAACAATTGCATCTTTTATGACTCCAATAGCTGCTGTTCTTTCTGACTTATCTTTAATTGTGAAAGCTTTTGTAATTTGATCAGTAAACTTCTCAGATAGCTCTGCGGCGTATACAGGAGATTCTTCATCAACAGTAACAACCCAATCCTCTTTACCAGCTTTTTCTTTAAGTTCAGAACAGGCTTTTACAACAGCTTGCATTTCTTGATGAGCAAATAAAACGGCACCAAGCATTAGATCTTCATTAAGCTCTTTAGCTTCAGACTCAACCATTAAAACAGCTTCTTCTGTTCCAGCCACTACCATGTCTAGGTATGAATCTTCTAACTCTTCATAAGAAGGATTAAGAACATAATTACCATCAACAAAGCCAACTCTTGCTGCTCCCATAGGACCATCAAAAGGTACTCCAGCAACACATAATGCTGCAGATGCACCTATCATAGCTGCTATATCTGGGTTTTGATCTTTTCCTGAAGACAATACGGTACAAAAAATTTGCACTTCATTTTTAAAGCCTTCTGGGAATAAAGGTCTTATAGGCCTATCAATAAGCCTTGAAGTTAATGTTTCTCTTTCTGTTGGTCTTGCTTCTCTTTTAAAGAAACCTCCAGGTATAGTCCCTGTTGCATAAAATTTTTCTTGATAAAACACTGCTAATGGGAAGAAATCCTTTTTTGGATCTGCTTCTTTTTTTGCTACAACAGTTGTTAATACAACCAAATCATCAATGGTTACAACCACTGCTGCTGTAGCTTGCCTAGCAACTTTATTTGTTTCTAACTTTACTAATTTATTTCCGTACTGAAATTCTACTTTTGTAGATTCTAATTTATTATTTTCCACGATTTTCCTTTTTAATTAACCTCTTAGTTTTAACTCTTTAATAATATTAGAGTAACTTTCTGGGTTCTTTCTTTTTAAATAAGCCAATAATTTTCTTCTAAGATTTACCATTCTGATTAACCCTGTTCTTGAGTGATGGTCTTTCTTGTGTTCTTTAAAGTGACTTTGAAGTTTGTTGATATTTTCTGATAGTAATGCAATTTGAACCTCTGGTGATCCAGTGTCATTATCGCTTTTCTTAAATTTTTCGACTATCAGTTCTTTTTCTTTAGCTATTAATGCCATTATATAATTCCTCGATGCGTGTAATTAAAGTTTGCAGCCTCACGCAACTAAAGCATGCGAGCGTACTTTAAACCTAATTAACCTATTAAACAAGTCGTTTAAGTTGGAGCTTAGAATCCCAAACTTCACCAAGACCGAGAAATTTTTTATCATTATCGTAGATTCTAAATAAAGTATTTTCTTGGCCCTCAAAACTAAACCTCACCCCATTTAAAAACAATCTAGTTTCATCTTGTGTTAGTGATAATTTATCAAAATTAAGAAAAGCACTTTCAATACTAATTATTGACTCATGATTCAACTCATCTAGACTAAAAGCATCATCTAAATTAAAAACCCCTTGGCTAAGTCTTGTTAAAGATGATAAGTGAGCTCCTGTTCCCAGCCTCTCTCCAAGATCTCGAGCAATAGATCTAATATAAGTACCTTTAGAGCAATGAATATCACAAACACATAAATTATTATGGATATTGATATTTTTGATTGAGTAAATATTTATATCTCTAGGAGGCTTTGAGATAAGCACTCCTTCTCTAGCATATTTATATAAAGGCTTACCTTTATGTTTTAAAGCAGAGTAATAAGGTGGATTCTGCATTGACTTGCCTATAAATTTAATAAGCTCAGCCTCAACTTCATCCTTATTTTTTTTGATATCTGATGTTTGGATAATCTCTCCCATAGCATCATCGGTATCAGTAGATGACCCAAGTGTTATTCCCGCTCTATAAGTCTTATCTCCATCAAGAAAAAAAGATGAAAATTTTGTTCCCCTGTTTATACCTAAAACTAAAACACCTTCTGCCATGGGATCAAGGGTACCCAAATGACCTGCTTTTTTAATATTTAGTTTTTTTTTTGCAGCTTGAAGAGCAGAGTTAGAACTAACACCCTTTGGCTTTATAAAGTTTACAAAACCATGCATCTATAAGTCTTGAAGTAACTTTTCAATATTCTCAGAATATTCAATACTTTCATCGAATCGAAAATTAATTATAGGCACTCTTCTTATCTTCATTGTTCTTGATAATTGAGATCGAACCATTCCTGAAAATTTTTTAAGAACTTTATTTTCTAGGCTACTTTCCGACTTATTTATTGATTGTCCTATTACAGAATAATAAACAGTTGCAATGCCAATATCATCAGAGACCTTTACAGCAGTTACATTAATATTTTGAAGTCTTGGGTCTTTGGTTTTGCGATTAATTATTAAGGATATTTCTTTTTTTAGTTCATCTGCAATTTTATCTGATCTAAGTGATGCCATGAAAATTAAGAAATAGTTTGAGCTTCCTCTTTTCTATCAAAGACTTCGATTTTATCTTTTGGTCTGATGTCTTTATAGTTTTTAATACCCATTCCACATTCACTTCCATTTTTTACTTCTGAAACATCATCTTTGAATCTTCTTAAAGAATTGAGCTCGCCTTCAAAAATAACTATGTCATCTCTTAAAACTCTAACAGGTTTATTTCTATTCACTGCGCCTTCAACAACCATGCAACCTGCAACCTGACCAAATTTAGGTGAATTGAATACTTCTAGTACTTCTGCTGTACCTATAATTTCTTCTCTAATAATAGGATCAAGCAATCCGCTCATACGCGCTTTAACATCGTCAAGAAGCTCGTATATGATGCTGTGATAGTTAAGTGGAATAGATTCTTCTTCAGCAATTTTTTTAGCAGCATTATCAGCTCTTACATTAAAACCTAGGATAATTGCATCTGTAGCAAGGGCAAGATTTGCATCTGATTCAGATATTCCTCCAACGCCACTTGAGACAATTTTAACTTTAGCTAAATCATTACCCAGTTCATGTAATGCAGCCAATATTGCTTCACATGTTCCACCAACATCAGTTTTTACAATTATATTCAATACTTTTTTAGCATCTTGCCCAAATGATTCAAAAAGGTTACCTGCTGAATCATCTTTTTGCTTAAGAAGCTTTCTTTCTTTTTCTCTATCGACTCTATGTTCAACAATTTCTCTTGCTTGTTTGTCATTCTTTACAACTTGGAATACATCACCAGCATTTGGAACGCTATTTAACCCAAGAACTTCTATTGCAGCTGAAGGACCTGCAGATTTCTCTTTCTTGCCATCACTTGTTGTAATGCTTTTTATTTTTCCTATGGAGTTACCAGCGGCAATAATATCACCTGTTTTCAATGTACCATTTTGAATAAGCAGTGTAGCAACTGAGCCTTTGAATTTATCTAATTCAGACTCAACAACAACACCTTGAGCTGGTCCGTCATATGAGGCTTTTAGCTCTAACAGTTCAGCCTCTAATGATACTGAATCTAATAATTTATCAACGCCATCACCTTTTAAGGCTGAAACTGGAATCATCTGTATATTACCTCCCCAGTCTTCAGGAACTAAATCTTTAGCAGCAAGCTCACCTTTAACCTTTTCAGCATCTGCTCCCGCTAAGTCCATTTTGTTAATGGCAACAACAATAGAAACATTAGCAGCTTTTGCATGGTTTATAGCTTCTTCAGTTTGAGGTTTTATACCGTCGTTGGCAGCAACAACTAAAATTACTATATCTGTAGTATTAGCTCCCCTTGCTCTCATAGATGAAAAAGCAGCATGGCCAGGAGTGTCAATAAATGTGATCCTTCCCTTGGATGTTTCAACTTGATAGGCTCCAATATGCTGAGTAATACCCCCCGCTTCACCATCAACTACTTTTGTTTCTCTTATATAGTCCAATAAAGTAGTTTTACCATGATCAACATGCCCCATAACAGTCACAACAGGTGATCTTTGTGATGGCTCATCCTTATACTCAATAAGACTTGCGAAGTCTTCTTCAAGATCTTTTTCGTCAAGAGCAACACCTATATGACCAATTTCTTCAACAACCAGAACCGCTGTTTCTTGATCTATTACATCATTAATTGTTGCAGGGACACCTAGTGCCATTAAATTCTTAACTACCACACCACCTTTAACAGCCATAAGCTTAGCAAGATCACCAACTAGAATAGTTGAAGGTATTTGAATTTCTTTCTTTACTACTTCAGTAGGTGCCTCGAACTGATGATCGCCATCTGACTTAAAACCACCCTCTCTTCTTCTGTAGGCATTTACCGCACTTGATAATTGATCTTTTACATTTACTTTTTTAGCTGGCCTTTCAGGAGCTCTAGAAGCAGTCTTAAATTTCTCTCTTTTTTTCTGCTCTTCTTGTTTTAATCTCGCAGCCTCTTTAAGCTGTTCTTCTCTTTTTCTTTGTTGTTCTTTTAATTGCTCTGATGCTGCGGCTCTCTTTGCTTCAATATTATCTGAATAGCTCTTCACAGGTTGGCCATCATTAGAGGTTTTATTTTTTGAGGTTACGGTTATGTTTCCAGAGGATGTAACTGATTTTGAAACAGGCGCTTTTCCACCTTTGAGCGATCTAAGCAATGCCTGCTTATCAGAAGCTGTTATTTCGTCTGAACTGCTTGAATGTTTTAAACCAGCATTCTGCATTCTTTCAATAAGTGCAGAATCTGAAATTTTTAATACTTTTGCAAAATCTTTTACTGTTAAAGCCAAAATAACTTCCTTTTAATTTTTATTTAAACCAATCTTCTCTTGCTTTCATAATTGCTGCCGAGCCAACATCATCAGCTATCTCAATAATATCTTGTAACTCATCAACAGATAGTTCCGCAAAATCATCTTTATTTTTAATTCCTTTGTTTGAAAGTTTTTGAATATCATCTTCGCTAATGCCAAGACCTTCAAAGGAATCAAGATTGTCTTCTTCCTCTGTAATAGCGCCCATGGCTTCCATCAGCGCAGCATCTTCAGCTGCACTTTTTATTCTTTCGATCTCAGCCTCATCTTCAGCAATATTTTTTAGTACTGAGTTATCAACATATGCAATATCATCAAAGCTTCCAAGGCCAGAAGAAATTATTTTCTCAGCAACTTCCTCAGTAACACTTAAGCTGTCTATAAGTTTCACCATAAATTCTGTTTCATCAACCTTAACCTTAGCTTCTGCCTCTTCACTACTAATAATATTAAGTTCCCAGCCAACCAATTGGGATGCTAAACGAATATTTTGACCTCTTGATCCAATTGCAAGAGCCAAGTTATCTTGATTTACAGCAATTTCCATTGATCTTGAGTCTTCATCCATAACGATAGAATCAACTTTCGCTGGCACTAATGCATTTATTACTAACTGCGCTGGGTTATCATCATATATAACTATATCAATCCTTTCATTGCCAAGCTCTGATGATACGGCTTGAACTCGAGACCCTCTCATGCCAACGCATGCTCCAACTGGATCTATTCTCCCATCATTTGTTTTAACGGCAATTTTAGAGCGTGACCCTGGCTCTCTTGCGACGCCTCTAATTTCAATAATATCTTCATTAATTTCAGGCACCTCAATACTGAAAAGTTCTGTTACCATTTCTGGACATACTCTATCAAGCATTAATTGCGGTCCCCTTCCCTCAACTTCTTGAATTTTAAGAATAGCTCTAATTCGATCGTTTATTTTATAGATCTCTCCCGGCATAAGCTTATCTCTTGGTAAGATCGCCTCAGCTTCATTTGCAATATCAACAATAATGTTATCGCGAGTTACTCTTTTGACAGAACCTCCAACCAATGTTCTATCTTTAGACTTAAATTGAGCTACTACCTTCTCTCTTTCAGCTTCTCTAACCTTCTGAAGCATTACTTGTCTCGCAGCTTGTGTTTCTATTCGCCCAAATTTAATATTTTCAACAGCCTCAGTAAAAATATCACTAAGTTCTAATTTTGTTTCTTCAGGTGATATATGCGTCTCTTTGTGGAAATATATATCGTCAGGATCAGCAACTATCCAGCTTCTATGAGTTTGATATTCACCAGTATCTCTATCAATGCTAACGCTAAGCTCTGCATCTTCATGAAAATGTCTTTGTGAAGCTGATGCCAATGCCACCTCAACAGCATTAAATATGACTTCTTTTGTAAGACCTTTCTCGTTTGATACTGAATCAACTACCAATAATATTTCATTACTTTGCATGTTCACTTTCCTTCATAATTTTTTCAAAATTTGGTTCTAATTTACAGAAATCCATATCCCCAAACTCTAGTTTATATTCAAGATCAGATGTCTCTATTGTAATTAACTGATCTTTACATTCTGTTAAGCAACCACTGATATTCTTAATACCATTCAATGGCTCTCTTAATTTTATTTTAAAGCTTTCTCCAATATAGTCATTTAATTGACCAAAGTTAAAGAATCTTCTTTCAATACCTGGTGTTGAAACCTCTAAAACAAAATCTTCACCAAGGATTGATTCTAACTCAACCTCGTAATTTAAATCTCTTGAAACATTCTCGCAATCTTCAATGCCAGCACCCTCATGAGATTCGATATATATTCTTAAAGTGGGTCTTCTTTTGCCTCTTAATATCTCAATACCCCATAGATAGCACTCATGCCTGCCAATTACAGGGTTTACAATGTTCTCTATATCGTCCTTATTCATTCTCTTATATAAAAAAAGGGCAAATGCCCCACAAAAATTAATATATGTATGTGGTAGCGGGGGCTGGATTTGAACCAACGACCTTCGGGTTATGAGCCCGACGAGCTACCAGGCTGCTCCACCCCGCATCGCACCGAACGTGAAGTGTAAATAAAGGTACTACCATTGGTCAAGTTATATATTTATTAATATTTAAAAAATATGTTGGTATAATTCCTGCTCAGCCGAGGTGGTGGAATTGGTAGACACGCTAGCTTGAGGGGTTAGTGAGTGAAAACTCGTGCGGGTTCAAGTCCCGCTCTCGGCACCAGCTTCTAATAAAAATAAAGAATAACTTAATATTATTTAATTATTCCTCAGGGATTGAATCTGAATTACTCTCCTCAAGCGCCTCTTCTATAAGTGGAATATCAAAAATTTGATCTGTATTATCAGTTTTGTATAAGTAAGCTAAGAATAAAGTTAAGACAAGCCAAAGAGCTGCAAGAAAAGATGTAAGTTTGCCTAAGAAATTAGATGGACCTAATGCTCCAAACATTGAATTAGAAGAACCTCCACCAAAAGCCGACCCCAAGTCAGAGCCTTTTCCTTGCTGAAGAAGAACGAGCACAATTATAGCAATGGCTAAAATCACGCATAAAATTTGTATTAAAGTAATCATCCTAATTATTCCTATTAAATTCATTTGCTATTAAAGCAAATTTCTTACCATCTAGAGATGCTCCTCCTACAAGAGCACCATCTATGTTACTGCAATCAAAAAATGATCCAGCATTTTCAACATCAACACTTCCACCGTAACAAACTGAAGGGAGGTAGTTGTTTGAAGTTGCAGATTGTACAACATCTTTTATATATTCGTTAATTTCATTTACATCATATGGGTTCGGTGTTTTTCCAGAACCAATAGCCCATAAGGGTTCATAAGCAATGATAATATCTTGAGATATATGAATATCTGATAGGCATTCGTTAAGTTGTTCTTTTATTGTTATTAATGTTTTTTTATTTTCAAAATCTGAATAGGATTCACCAACACATAATACTGGAGTTAATTTTGCAGAAATTAAATTTTTTACCTTTTCTCTGATGAGTTCATTGCTTTCATTAAATATCGTTCTTCTTTCAGAATGACCAACAATAGCAAAGTTACAATTAAGATCAGCCAACATAGATGAAGAGACTGAACCGGTCTTGGCTCCTGAACCAACACCCACATCTTGAGCTCCAACTTTAAGATTATTTTGATTTGAATCGCATAATAACCTTCCTAATTTTTCTATGTAGGTATATGGCGGGGCTATGCCTATAGCTGTATGGTTATTATCAATATTAGATATGAAATCTTGAACCCAGCGAACGATCATTTGCTCAGAACCATTTGACTTAAAATTAGCTATGATCATTTTTTACAGCTTTGATTCAATAAGCTGAGATAGGTCTTTGGCATATTTCTTAGCAGTATTTTCGTCGCTTGCTTCAACCATTACTCTTATCTTGCTCTCTGTTCCAGATGGCCTTACTAATACTCTGTCAACTGTAATATCAGATTGAGCTTCAGAAATTGCAGATTGTATGGATGAGTCGTTAATCACATCTTTATTTTTGACAGAAACGGCGATATTAATTTGTGGTCTTTTATTGTAGTTTGAAAGAACTTCACTAGGTGTTTTTTCTAAAATCATCAATGAAGAAATAACTTTTAAAGCAGCGATTGTGCCGTCACCAGTACTTACTAAATCTTTACTAATTATATGTCCAGATGTTTCACCTCCAAGCAGCCACCCCTTTTCAGAAAGCTTCTGGCTTACATACTTATCTCCAACATCAGCTCTTACAAATTTATATCCTAATTTATTTAAGCCGTCTTCTAACCCAAAATTACTCATCTTGGTGCCAACTACTCCAGCCCAAGCTCCAACTCTATTCGGGTTTGCAAAAGCCATAATATAAAGAAGATCATCTCCATCCAGGATGTTCCCATTACTATCAACTAAAATCACCCTATCACCATCTCCATCAAGGGCCACACCGTAATCTGCTCTGTGCTTTACCACCTCCTCCTGAAGAAGTTCGGGATGAGTTGAGCCACAGCCCTGATTTATATTAAAACCGTCAGGGTTATTTCCAATCAAAATAACCTCGGCCCCAAGCTCTTTAAATATTGACGGACTAACTTTATAACAGGCGCCATGAGCGCAATCTAAAACTATTCTTAATGACGAAAAATTTAAATAAGCAGGGACTGTTGATTTACAAAACTCAATATATCTAGCCCCAGATTCATCAAATCTTTCAGCTTTGCCAATAGAGGAGCTATCGACGATATTCATCTCTCCAGCTATAATTTTTTCTATTCGCTTCTCAATATCTTTTGATAACTTTTCGCCATTAGGCATAAATATCTTTATTCCATTATCTAAAAAATCATTGTGTGAAGCGCTTATGACAAGCCCAAAAGCATCTCTAACTGATCTAGTGAGATACGCAACACCCGGGGTTGGGATTGGTCCCAAAAGTTTTACATCGACTCCTGCTGATATAAAGCCAGCCTGAAGCGCTGATTCAAGCATATACCCAGATACTCTTGTATCCTTGCCAATCATAACAGTCTTCCAGCCCAATTCTTTTGCAACAGTGCCAGTAGCATGGCCAATTCTTAGACAAGCCTCAGGGGTAATAAGAGTTTCTACAGGGCCCCTTATGCCATCAGTTCCAAATTTTAAATTCATATTATGAATTATAACTCTTCAGCAGTACCTTTGATTGATGTTTTTTTATTTACTTTTTTAGTAGGTTCATCATCAGACCATCCCTTGGGTTCTCTGGGTTCAGCTCCAGCCATAATGTCGTCGATCTGATTTGCATCAATGGTTTCATATTTCAATAGTGCATCAGCCATAACATTCAGCTTATCAAGATTACTTTTAAGCATCTCATCAGCTCTGCTATAGCAAGATTTTATAATAGATTTAATTTCTTGATCGATTAGCTTAGAAGTATCTTCGCTTATTGTCTGTGATGGTGATGATGCTGTTCTTCCCAAAAATGGGCTGCCCTCATCTTCTCCATATTTTAATGGGCCTAATTTGTCTGATAAACCCCACTTAGTAACCATATTTGTTGCTATATTAGTTGCAACCTCAATATCATTAGACGCTCCAGTTGTGATGCCGTTATCACCATTAATAATATTTTCAGCAATCCTGCCGCCAAACAATGCACATATTCTACTGAGTAAATATTCTTTACTTTGCATGTAAGTATCTTCCTCGGGAAGGAACATGGTTACACCAAGCGCCCTGCCTCTTGGAATTATGGTTACTTTGTAAACTGGATCATGTTTTGGAGAGAGGCGGCCAACAATCGCATGGCCTGCTTCATGATATGCTGTAATTCGTTTTTGCTCTTCACTTAAAATCATCGACTTTCTTTCAGCTCCCATCATGATTTTATCTTTTGCTAAATCAAGGTGGTTTTGGTCAATTTTTTTATCTGAATATCTTGCAGCGAATAGAGCTGCTTCATTAATTAAATTTGCTAAGTCTGCACCAGAGAAACCAGGTGTTCCTCTTGCAATTACTGATGGATCAACATCAGCACTGATTGGAACTTTTCTCATATGAACTTTTAGAATTGCTTCTCTTCCTCTAATGTCTGGTAAATCAACAACAACTTGTCTATCAAATCTACCAGGTCTTAATAACGCAGGATCTAGTACATCTGGTCTGTTGGTCGCAGCAATTACAATTACTCCATCGTTACCCTCAAAACCATCCATTTCAACAAGTAGCTGATTAAGGGTTTGTTCTCTTTCATCATGGCCGCCACCAAGTCCTGCACCTCTATGGCGCCCAACTGCATCAATTTCGTCTATAAATACGATGCATGGTGATTGTTTTTTTGCCTGCTCAAACATATCTCTTACTCTAGATGCTCCAACACCTACAAACATTTCTACAAAATCAGACCCTGAGATAGTAAAGAAAGGAACTTTAGCTTCGCCTGCAACAGCTCTAGCAAGAAGTGTTTTACCTGTTCCTGGAGGACCAACCATTAGAACACCTCTAGGTATTTTACCCCCTAGCTTTTGAAATTTTGTTGGGTCTCTGAGAAAGTCTACAAGTTCTTGTACATCCTGTTTTGCCTCTTCACAACCTGCAACATCGTTAAAGTTTGTCTTAACTTTTCCCCCCTCCATGAGCTTAGCTTTGCTTTTGCCAAAAGACATCGGTCCACCTTTTCCAGACATTCCACCTTGCATCTGCCTCATAAAAAAGAAAAATATTCCTAAAAGTAAAATAATAGGAAACGCCCCAACCAATAGCTGAGATAGTATTGAGGGTTGCTCAATTTTTTCAAATACAGCAATAACACCATTATCTTCGATTGCGGCGTCTACTGCCTCATCTTTTTTGAAGATTGGATGTGTTGTTTCAAATTTAGATCCATCAAGCCTATCACCAACAATTGTCATTTGATCGCCTTTGTAAACAACCTTAGCAATACTATCTGATAAAATTTCTTCTTTAAATTGGCTGTAACTAATTTGCTCTCTTGTATTTGAATTTTCAATATTATTGAAAACAAAAATTAAGAAAGATCCTAAAATCATCCATACAAATAAATTTCTAAATATACTATTCATCATCGTTTTTGAGCTCCATACAAATAAATTTCTGCCGATTGTTTTTTAGATGCGGCAGGTTTGAAAGTTTGAACAGTTTTAAACAACGTATCCATTTCCTTCCTAAGCCTTTTAAACATACTGTTTTGAAAGGTTTTGATTATAAATTTACCATTATTTTTATCTATATATCTATGAGCTGCTTTTAAAGTGAGAATATTCAACTCATAAATATTTTCTATATCAACACTGTTGATACCAGTAATGTTTGGGGCTATATCAGAAATTACAAGATTGAATCTGCCCTTTAAGCATCTTATTTCTGGAATTTCATCTATTGACTCTATACTTTTTTGAAAAAATTTAACGCCGATGATGTCTTCCATATCTAAAATATCAATTGCAAAAATTTCTGATTTAGGCATTTTTAATCTTAAGAAGTGTGACCAACCTCCAGGAGCAGAACCTATATCTAATATTTTGTCTGTGTGTTGAGAGGTATTTGTTTTTTGCAGAATCTCTTCAAGCTTATAAACAGCTCGCGTTTTGTAGCCTGCTTGTTTTGCCTTGATGGCCCACTTGTCTGCATGCATTATAGATGCTTTACATCTATCACTTCATAATTCAGCTTTCTAGACGGCGTAATAATTACGACCTCATCATCTACATGCTTCCCAATTAGCCCTTTAGCTATCGGTGTATCTATTGAGATTTTTCCTGCATCTGGGTCTGACTCCAGATTACCAACAATTTTATACGAAATTTCTTTATCCTCATCAATATCATAAAGAGTTACAGTCGAACCAAAAACAACCCTTCCCGTTTCAGGAATATCTTTTACATCAATTACCTGTGCATTAGACAAAGCGCTTTCCATCTCATTTATTTTAGCCTCAACAAGGCCTTGAAGTTCTTTTGCAGCGTGGTATTCTGCGTTTTCTTTTAAATCACCGTGAGCTCTAGCTTCAGCAATAGCTTCAGAAATTTTTGGCCTTTCAATAAATTTAAGCTGAGATAATTTCTCTTTAATAACTTTTTCGCCATCTTTAGTAATTGGAACTGAATTCATTTAGATATTATAGCAAGATATTTGAAACTAATTTATTTCTTGTAAAGGAGTATAAACCCAATCATCCTCATCAGTTTTTAAAGCCTCCATTACAGCAAATGCTCCAAACATAGTTGTTGTACAAAAAGTCTTACTTCTTAATGCGGACTGCCTTATAGATGAAGAGTCTTCTATTGATTGTTTTCCTTCGGTTGTATTTATTACTAAATCTATTTCATTATTTAATAAGCTATCAACTGTATGCGGTCTTCCTTCATTCACTTTATTAATTTTTTTGACTTCAAAACCCAAATTTAAAATGTACTCAGCTGTTCCGCCTGTGGCGACTAGGTTGAAATTATTTTTAACAATTAATGGTATTAGTTCATCTAAATATTTTTTATCTGCATCCTTAACACTTATAAATACGTCACCGCCCAGTGGAATATTTTTACCTGCTCCTTTTTGCGCCTTAGCATAAGCTTCACCAAAGTTTCGTCCTATTCCCATAACTTCACCTGTAGACTTCATTTCGGGACCAAGTATTGGATCTACCAAGGGGAATTTATCAAATGGAAGTACAGCCTCTTTTACAAAAAATAAATCATCTGGGAGTTTTGCAGAAAATTTTTGGTCAACTAGAGTATGTCCGATCATTGCCTTTGATGCAGCTTTTACAAGAGAATGCCCAATAGCTTTAGAAATAAAAGGAACTGTTCTTGAGGCTCTTGGATTTACTTCAATAATAAATATTTCATTGTCCTTCACTGCAAACTGGATGTTCATCAGTCCAACAATACTCAATTCATTTGCAATTTTAATTGCCTGGTCTCCAATATGTTTCTGAATGTCAGATGACAGGCTGTAAGGAGGCAAGGAGCATGCTGAGTCTCCTGAATGTATTCCTGCTTGCTCTATATGCTGAAGTATTCCTCCAACTTGTATGTTTTTGCCATCAGAGACAATATCAACATCTACTTCTATAGCGTCTGTTAAATACCTATCTAGTAAAACAGGCTTACTATTGGAAACTTCAACTGCATTAGTTAAATAAGAGTCCAGTTCATTTGTATTATGAACAAGCTGCATGGCTCTTCCTCCAAGAACATAAGATGGCCTTACAACAATAGGAAATCCAATTTTTTCTGATGCCTTTAAAGCCTCTTCTTTATTTTTAACAGTTGCATTATTTGGCTGATTTAAATCAAGCTTTTCGATAAGTTCTTGAAACCTTTCTCTATCTTCAGATCTATCAATGGCATCAACATTGGTTCCAAGTATTTTTATTCCTTTTTCGGCGAGTGTATCTGCGAGCTTTAGAGGAGTTTGACCACCAAATTGAATTATTACACCATCAGGTGATTCGACATCTATGATATCTAGAATTTTTTCAGAGGTAATTGGTTCAAAATAAAGCCTATCTGAAATATCAAAGTCTGTAGAAACAGTTTCAGGATTACAATTTACCATTATTGATTCTATGCCTTCTTCTTGCATTGCAAGCGAGGCATGAACACAACAATAATCAAACTCAATACCCTGACCAATTCTATTAGGACCGCTTCCCAAAACCATAATTTTCTTATTTTTAGTTGGGTTACTTTCACATTGATCACCATATGAAGAATACATGTAACATGTTGAAGTTGAGAACTCAGCTGCACAAGTATCCACTCTTTTAAATATAGGAAGAACATTCATCAACCTTCTTTGCTCTCTTACATCTTTTTCACTTGAATTAGTTAAGTAAGCTAGCCTAGAGTCAGAGAAGCCTTTTTTCTTTAGAGAGAGTAAATCGTTTTTTTCAAAATTTTCTATTTTTTTATTTATAAGCGATTTTTCTATTTTTATAAGTTCAGCAATTTGATCTAAGAACCAATAATCTATTTTGGTAAGACTGTAAATTTTTTCATTACTCCACCCTTTTCGCATGGCATCGGTAACATAAAATATTCTATTGGGGCCGGGAAATGAGAGCTGATATTTTAGCTCATTTTCTGAATCAGGATTTTCAGTATCGATGACTGAGTTAAAACCATCAAGATCTTCTTCCATACTGCATATTGCTTTTTGCAAAGATTCCTGAAAATTACCTCCAATTGCCATAACTTCACCAACTGATTTCATTTGTGTTGTAAGTCTGGAATTGGCTTGTGGGAATTTTTCAAAAGCAAATTTAGGTATTTTAGTAACTATGTAATCTATGCTTGGCTCAAATGAAGCTGGGGTAAGGCCTCCTGTAATATCATTCTTAAGTTCATCAAGTGTAAATCCTACTGATAATAAAGCAGCTACTTTAGCAATCGGGAATCCGGTTGCCTTTGATGCAAGAGCAGAAGATCTGCTCACACGCGGGTTCATTTCAATTACTACCATTTTTCCATTTTCTGGATTTACAGCAAACTGAACATTGGAACCTCCAGTCTCAACACCGATTTCCCTGAGAATTTTGAATGAAGCATTACGCATTATTTGATACTCTTTGTCAGTCAAAGTTTGAGCAGGTGCGATTGTAATTGAATCGCCAGTATGAACTCCCATTGGATCAAGGTTTTCAATGGAGCAAATTATGATGCAATTGTCATTTTTATCTCGCACAACCTCCATTTCATATTCTTTCCAACCAATCAAAGATTCATCTATTAGTAATTCTGTTGTTGGAGATAATTCTAGACCTTTTTCGCATATTTTCTTAAACTCATTTATGTTGTAAGCAATTCCACCTCCCGTGCCTCCCATGGTAAATGAGGGTCTTATTATGCAAGGAAAACCTATTCTTTCTTGGACACTTAAAGCGTCCTCCATTGAATGAGCAATTCCAGAATTTGGTGTATCAATATTTATTGATTTCATGGTTTTATCAAAAAGTTCTCTGTCTTCAGCCTTATCAATAGCTTCTTTATTTGCTCCAATAAGTATTACATTATGCTTTTTAAGAACTCCCTCTTTTGCAAGAGACAGAGCTGTATTTAGAGCTGTTTGCCCGCCCATTGTTGGTAATATTGCATCAGGTTTTTCCTTCTCAATAATTTTTTCAACTGATTTCCAATGAATAGGCTCAACGTATGTTGCATCTGCCAATAATGGATCAGTCATAATGGTTGCTGGGTTAGAGTTAACAAGGATCACTCTAAAGCCTTCTTCTTTAAGTGCCTTGCAAGCCTGAGCTCCAGAATAATCAAACTCACATGCCTGCCCAATAATTATTGGACCAGCTCCAATTATTAAGATTGAGGATATATCCTTACGCTTTGGCATGCTGTTCCACCAGTAATTTAAATTTTTTGAAAAGTACTTGTATTTCTTGAGGCCCAGGACTTGCTTCTGGATGCCCTTGAAAACTAAATGCAGGCCTATCTTTAAATTCTATGCCTTGAAGAGAGTTATCGAATAATGAAATGTGAGTTTTAGTGATATTGCCTGGCAGTGTTTTGTCATTGACAGCAAAACCATGGTTTTGGCTAGTTATAAAAACCTCATTGGTTGATAGATCTTGAACAGGATGGTTTGCCCCATGATGTCCAAACTTCATTTTATAGGTAGAAGCTCCAGCTGCAATCGATAAAAGTTGATGGCCTAAGCAAATCCCAAATATTGGTATTCCAGCTTTTAAGAATAACTTAATATTGTCGATTGCATATGTACATGGCTCTGGATCACCAGGACCATTTGAAAGAAAAATCCCATTTGGAGATTTTTTCATTACATCTTCATAGGATGTTTTGGCATTTACTACATCAACCTTCCCAACTGAATCAGCCAATAACCTTAAGATATTTTTCTTGATACCAAAGTCATAAGCAACAACATTTAAATCTTTGTCGCTTTCAAGATAATCAGGCCAAGTGCCTTCAACCCACCCATATGCATCTTTTGAAGAAACCTCTTTTGCAAGATCCAAACCAGATAGACCAGAAAAATTTTGTGCTTTATTTATGGCTTCTTCTTTTGTTATTTTATTAAGGGATCCTATGCAACAACCCATAGACCCTTTTTCTCTAATAAGGGCAGTTAGATTCCTTGTGTCAATTCCAGAGATCGCCATAGAATGATTCTTAATAAGAAAATCTTCTAATGATTGAGAGCTTCTCCAATTTGATGGCCTTGAACAGAAATCCTTAACAATTATTCCACATGCATGAATTTTTTCTGATTCATAGTCTTCAATATTTATACCAGTGTTTCCAATATGCGGATGGGTAAATGTAATAATTTGTTTTTTATAAGAAGGGTCTGTGATTATTTCTTGATAGCCTGACATCGAAGTGTTGAAGACAATTTCTCCAACATCAACAATCTGGCTCCCAAAACCCTCTCCATAAAAAATAGTTCCATCTTCTAGTGCCAATATAGAATTAAATGGCATTATAATGATCCCTTAAGAGGTTTAGATAAAATAGAAATGGGTACTTTTAAAGAAGATATTTCGGATTTTAATGGGCTAAAATTATAAGCTAGCATTAAAATTGTACTTTATAGACTTAGTAGCTTTATGTCTATGTTTTTCTGAGAAAAAAATGAAAATAACAATCAAAAATAAAGAAGAAATTAATAAAATGAGAATTGCTGGCAAATTGGCTTCAGAAGTTCTTGAAATGATTACTCCATATGTTGTTCCTGGAGTTTCAACTGGGGAGCTGGATGATATTTGCTTCAAATATATTACAGAAGTACAGAAGTCTATTCCCGCTAATGTTGGCTATAGAGGTTATGAGAAAACAATTTGTTCGAGTGTAAATCAAGTTATATGTCACGGCATACCAGATAAGAATAAAATTTTAAAAAATGGTGATATTTTAAATATCGATGTAACAGTTATTAAAGATGGCTGGCATGGTGATACATCAAAAATGTTTTTAGTGGGAAAATGCCAGCCGCATAATGAAAGATTGGTAAAGGTCACTCAAGAATGTCTTTACAAAGCAATAAAGCTAGTTAAACCTGGGGCCTACCTTGGCGATATAGGCCATATTATTCAGAAACATGCTGAATCAAATTACTACTCCGTAGTTGAGGATTATTGTGGGCACGGCATTGGGACTATTTATCATGAGGAGCCACAAGTTTTACACTATGGGATTCCCAATACTGGGATTCAGCTTAAAGAAGGCATGTGTTTCACTATAGAGCCTATGATTAACCAAGGCTCTAAATATACTAAATCGTTAAGTGATGGTTGGACTGTTGAAACCAAGGATGGACGAAACTCTGCTCAGTGGGAGCATACTCTTGCTGTTACAAATAACGGTGTTGAGGTTCTTACAAAAAGAGCAGAAGAGTTGATATGACAGAAGAAATTGCCCATATAAATAAAGAATTTTGGGACAATTTCTCATCAATATATTCAGATCCAATACAAACAAATAATTACCTACATAGAGCCTGTTCTTCTGTTGAAGATAAAATTAAAAGAGATTTTAAATTAGCAGGCTTGCATGATAATTACTCTCTTTATGCAATAGGTGGATTTGGCAAAAAAGAAATGTTTCCATCTTCTGATATAGATATTTCGATCATTAAAAAAAATAAAGATGTAAGTAAGGTGTCACAACTTGAAGCCTTTATAGCATCAATGTGGGACTCAGGTTACAAGATTGGTTGCTCTGTAAGGTCAATGAATGAACTGAAGAAAATAATAAGAGAGGATGCTAAAGAACTTACAACTTATTTAACGATAAGGCCCTTAATCTCAGATATAGAGGAGTATAAAAAAATTCAAAAAATTATTAATCAAGCCTGGACAAAGAAAAAATATTTTAAAGCCAAGTCTGAAGAAAAACTAAATAGGCATATATCATTTGACTCCTCTGCGCTTAGCCTAGAGCCAGATCTAAAAGAGTCTCCAGGAGCTATGCGAGATTTTCATAATTCTGAATGGATTCTTAAATATTGTTTTGATTTAGGTAGCTTTGATGAAATTAGATTATCTGATGATTTTAAAGAAGATTTTGATTCAGCTCTGATTTCTTATGAATTTATAAAAACTTTAAGATATGCGACGAATATATGTACAAAAAATAAAAATAGACTTAACTTTGAATCGCAGATAGATATAGCAAAACGGGCAATAACGAAAAACTTAAACTACAAAGATAAGGTAGAGTTAGTAATGAAGAGTTTCTATTCTCATGTCCAAAATATTTTAAGTTTTAATGAAATGGTTTCACAAATATTTACAGAACAAAGCTCAATAGGTATTAAAAGAAAAAAAGGATCTTTTTTTATTAAAAATAACCAAATTGGTTTTTTAGACCTTGATTTAAATACTGATAATAGAGGGCTGATATTCGATATATTTATTGAGCTTGGCAAAAGTAAAAAGATAAATGAGATCAATTCACAATCAATCTCTACCCTAAAGAGATCTAATAAGTTAATAAATAATTCATTTAAAAAAGATAGGCTAATATCTAAAAAATTTATTCAAATCCTTAAGTCTGAACAAAACCTATCGTCAATCCTAAGAACGATGAAGAATGTAGGTGTCTTACAATCATACATTCCAGATTTTGCCGAAATAGTTGGTCAGATGCAGTTTGATTTATTTCATATATTCACAGTTGATGAGCATACCTTCAAAGTAGTGAGGAATATGCGTCAGATGAAAATTAATTACTCAGATGAGTTTAGGCTTGAGAATGAGCTTATAAAAAAAATACCAAAGATAGAAATACTTTACATTGCTGGCTTGTTTCATGATCTTGGAAAAGGCAAGGGAGGCAATCACTCAGAAATTGGAGCAAAAATCAGTAGAGATTTTGCAAAAAGATTGGGCTTATCACTAGCTGATTCAGATTTAATTTCATGGCTTGTTCTCCATCATTTAAAAATGTCATCTATTTCTCAGCGTCAAGATATTAGTGACACAAAAACCATATCTGAGTTTGCAGATATTGTTCTTAATACTGAAAGATTAGACTATTTATATCTCCTCACAGTTAACGATATTAGATCTACAAATCCAAAATTATGGAATGCTTGGAAGCATGGTTTGCTCAAGGATCTATTTCTAGCAACAAGATCATTTTTAAATAAAGAGCCAATAAAAACATCCAAAGAAATATCTAAGGATAGACAAAATTTTGTATATAAATTAATGAAAAAAGATGATCAAAGGTCTTTGCAATCAATCTGGTCAAATTTTGATGATGTTTTTTTTAACAAGCATTCCTCCGAAACTCTTTTATGGCAAAGTAAGCTTGTTCTATCCTCATCTAAAAATGATATTAAAGTTTCTTGTAGAAAATGTTACGACAATTATCTTGAAATATTTATACATATTGATAATGCAGATGGTTTATTTCTTAAACTTGTAGAGGTGCTTGATAATGTTGGATTGGAAGTTATTGATGCAAATATAAGTACGAGTATTGACAAGAAAATAGCACTCAATACTTTTATCACTAAATTCCACTCGCATGACAACCCTTTATTAAAAAGCGAAATAGACACAATAACAAAAAAAATAATAATGAATTTTGATAAATTTATCTCTTCAACCAATACTTCAAGAATAAAAGTGAAACAGAGTGCTTTTAAAAATATGTCCAGAATAAGTAATATTGAGGATATTGATAGAAAAAAAAACCTACTTACTATCGAGGCTCTCAACTCAACCGGACTTCTTATAAAAATTGCAAAAACATTTAATGAGCATGGAATTTCAATACAGTCTGCGCGAATAAATACTCTTGGTGAAAAAGTAGAGGATACCTTTGAGGTTGAAGATTTTACTTTATCAAGCGTATCGCAGAAAAAAATTAATAAAATTACATCAGTATTAGAAAAGATTATATAAATAATTAGTTGTTCAACTTATAATATGTTCATGGAAATTAATGCTAAAGGCTTTGCTTCTACATCGAGTGCTGGAAAGATCCTTGATGTTCATTTTTATGCTATCAAATCTAAAAATTTTGATATTGAATTTAAAGTGGATGAATTATCAATAGTAAAAAAAATAGATCTCTATTTAACCTCTGCTGATTTAGATAGCCCAATTAGCTCTGTCGAAGAGGCATATTTAAAACTCCATTTAATATCACATAAATTATTTAAGCCAAACTCTCTTAACCTTGATGGTTTGTTTGAGCATTTACCTAATGTTGCATGGACAAATAAAGGCCCAATTGCGGCAGATGAAATTAATAATAAGCTATTAAAATCTAAGCTAGAGGGTAAGCCCTTGCACCTAGTTTCATTGGATAAATTCCCTCAATTAACTAATTATATTGTTCCTAAAAACGTAAGAATAGCTGATACCAGTAGAGTTAGGCTTGGTGCCTATTTGTCTGAAGGAACAACTGTAATGCATGAGGGGTTTGTAAACTTCAATGCAGGAACTCTCGGAAGTGCGATGATTGAAGGAAGAATTTCAGCTGGGGTAGTGGTTGGAAATAATTCAGATCTAGGAGGAGGATGCAGCACTATGGGAACCCTTTCTGGAGGTAATAATATAAAAATATCTATAGGTGAGAACTGCTTGCTAGGTGCTAATTCTGGACTAGGTATACCATTAGGCGACAACTGTACTATAGAAGCTGGTTTATACATTACATCTGGATCAAAAATTGAATTACAGAATGAAGAAGGTGATAAATTAGATATAGTTAAAGGTTCTGATCTATCAAATGCAAACAATATACTTTTTTTAAGACATTCTATTGATGGAAAAATAATAGCAAAGCCAAATAAAAAAAGCATAGAGCTAAACAACAGCCTACATAAAAATGATTAATTTTTTACAAAAACTTATACAGATTGAATCAATATCTCCTAAAGATATGGGTTGTTTCGATTTAATAGAGGAGCGCCTAAATAAACTCAACTTTAATTGTGAAAGGATTAACTATCTAAATGTTGAAAACCTGTATGCGACATTTGGTGATAAAGGTAAGCTTTTTTGTTTTTTAGGTCACACAGACGTTGTGCCAACAGGGCCGGTTGAAAACTGGACATATCCGCCCTTTTCAGCCCATATAGAGAATGGGATGATGTATGGAAGAGGTACTGCTGACATGAAGGGCTCTATTGCAGCTTTTCTTGATAGTGTTGAAGAGTTTCTTGATGAAAATAAAGAGCCTAATTATAGAATTTCTATCCTTCTTACAAGCAATGAGGAAGGTAATGCTTGCGATGGTTTTATAGATAGAATTGTTGACGATATGATTGAGAAAGCAGATGAGATTGACTATTGTCTTGTCGGTGAGCCAACTTCTAATGAAAGACTTGGTGATAGTATAAGAGTTGGAAGAAGAGGTTCGCTAAGCGGTGAGCTCAGAGTAAAAGGTAAGCAAGGACATATTGCCTACCCAGAAAATGTTAAGAATCCAATATTTCTATCAAGCGATCTGATTGTTCAATTAAAAAATAAAGTTTGGGACAATGGAAATGCAATTTTTCAACCTACAAGCTTCCAAATTTCTAATATTGCATCTGGCACAGGTGCTAAAAATGTAGTTCCTGGCCATTTAGATATGGTCTTCAACTTTAGATTTTCAACTGAATCTACAGAAAGCTCTTTAAGAGATGAGTTTGAATCGATACTTCACGAATTAAATCTTGATTATGATATTGATTGGTATCTGAGTGGACTTCCATACCTTACAACAGACAGCACTTTGAAAGATATTGTTGTTAAATCAATAAAAAAAGAAACTGGAATTGATGCTGATAAAAACGCAAAAGGTGGCACATCTGATGGTAGGTTTATTGCAAAAATGAATACTGAAATTATAGAGCTTGGGCCTCTAAACAAAACAATTCATCAAATTGACGAATGTGTCAGCGTCAAAGACATTGAAACTCTAAAGGCAATATACCTTGAAGTTCTTCGAGAGCTAAACTGATCTTCCTTTTATATATCAATCAATTTATACCGTGCATTCCCTTTTTAAGTAAAGGTGAAAGCATAGCTAAAATAAACCCTACAGTAAGTGCTATCAATCCAACGCTTGTATAAACATCAATAAAAGCAGCTTTTTGATTTAGTGAAAATATAACCTCTTCACCTGCCATCTCCTCGCTTGCTGTAGCTCTTGCAATCAAGCCAGCAACATAGTTGCCAGCTGCAGAAGCGCAGAACCACATTCCCATCATCATGCCAACTATTCTTTGCGGTGAAAGCTTTGTGACTGAAGATAGTCCTACCGGGGACAAGCATAGTTCACCTATTGTATGAAGAAGATAGATAAGCATTATCCAGATAACCCCAGTTTGAAGTCCAGTGCTATTATTCATGCCATACACAAGAACTAAGAAACCAAGACCAACAAACATAATGCCAATAGCAAATTTGAGTGGCGTAGAGGGCTCTATATTTCTTTTAGATAGCGCAAGCCACATAAATGCAAAAATTGGAGCAAGAGTAAATATAAAAAATGCATTCAATGACTGAAACATTGATGCAGGTACAGCCCATCCAAATATTGTTCTGTCAACACCCCTATCAGTAAGAATGTTTAAAGATGAACCAGCTTGTTCAAATAAAGCCCAAAAAATCAATGAGAATAAAATAAGAACACCTACAACTAACAGCCTATCTCTTTCTTCTGCAGAACATTTAAATAAAGCATAGAACAACCAAAATGCTACGCATATTGCACCAAATCCACCAAGAAGATTTCCGACAACCTCTTGATTTTGAATTAATAAATACGAAAAAATTACCATAGCTATGCCGCTGATGTATGCCCAATATTCGTAAGATATATTAAACTTTGTTTCCTTGTAAAAGTTGCTCGTAGGCTCTGCATGTCCTTCTAAATAGTCTTGCCCCCATAAAAATATAAATAAACCTATAAGCATCCCTATGCCTGCAGCACCAAAACCATAAGACCAACCATATGTTTCTCCTAGATAACCACATAACAAAGAAGCGGTGAATGCACCTATGTTTATACCCATGTAAAAAATGGTAAACCCAGGGTCACGCCTAGGGTCTCCTTCTTTATACAAAGCACCTACCATTGTTGAAATATTAGGTTTTAAAAAACCTACTCCAGAAATAATTAATGCTAGAGATAGGTAAAATATTTGTATGCTGCTTTCAAATGCCATGCCGGTATGGCCTAAGACAAGAAGAATGGCCCCAAAAGTAACTGCTTTTCTAGAACCTAGAATTCTGTCAGCTAACATGCCGCCAAAAACAGGCATGATATATACCAAAGATGTATAAGCTCCATAAATAATATAACTTTGTGCATCTGAGAAATTCCAATGCTTAGTAAGATAAAGTATTAATAGCGCACGCATCCCATAGTAAGAAAAGCGCTCCCACATTTCTGTAGCAAAACAAACAAAAAGGCCTTTCGGGTGTCCTAAAAATTCTGATGATGATAATGATGTATTCATAAATTATTTATTATTAACAAAGTTTTAAGTACTATAGCAAAATGAATTTAAAAACACAGTTTGTATCTCCTGTTAAAAGATTGGCTGCAACTATTTATGATGTTTTTTTACTTTTAGGAGTTTGGTTTGGTGTTGGCTCTATAGCTCTGTGGTTAAATGACTTCGAGATACTTCATCCTGGTGTTGGTCTAAGCATTGTAATAGTAAGTGCATGGTTATTTTATTCTTTCTTTTGGATGAAAGGTGGGAAAACCCTTGGTATGGCTGCCTGGAATATCGAAATATATTCTCTTAATGGTAAAAATATTAACTTTATACAAGCAACACTCCGTTTTTATACCAACTTATTGATTGTTATTCTTATTGGGGCACCCCTACTCCAAATATATTTCTCAAAAGATAGATTGGCTATAAATGACAAAATCTCTAAGACGGGCTTAAGGTTAATTTAGCCTTCTGTACATGACAAAGCTGCAAAGCAGCAAGATAAGCGCAGGAAGGCATATGCCTATAAATAAAAATATATTAAATGAGATAACAATACTTATAGTTAGGTCTTGCATAATTTGATACACAAAAGCCCCAAGAACTGATAACACAATTTTAGATCCGGATGATGAATCCCTCAAAGACCCAAATATAAAATAACCAAAAAACAAGATTAGTATAGTTATAGAAATTGGAACAAAAAAGAATTTATAAATCTTTTTTTCAACATGTGCTTTAAAAATTCTATCTTGCTTTCCAATATCTCCAGACAATATCTGGTTTAGACTATAACTTTCTCTTATTGTAAGACTGTCTATATCACGAAGATTTTTTGAAATAATTTTTGGGAAATTAAAACTTTTATTAAGCATCTTTTCATTGAGTTTTTGCGACAGATTCTTATCTATAGTTGTATATAGCGAATCATCAAATTTTATTTCAGAATTTTTTATTTCAGCCGATAGCGCTGTTTGAGCTAACATTATTTTATTATTTTTTAGCTCAAAATATTGGATCCCAAAAATTTGATCTCCTATTTTTCTTTCAAAATTAAGAAACTTATTACCGTCAATTAACCAAACTGATTTTTCTTTAGTGTTATTGGTGCTTGAGGTTATTATCGTTTTATTAATCTCTGCCTTGTTTCCAATTTCTTTAAATATAAATTCACTGCCAAGTAAAAAAAAGAAAGCTATGCTTAAAGGCCCAATAGAACTTAGAATCACTATTTTTAATGGAGAAATTCCACTAGATCTCAAAACATTTAAATTGCCTTCTTCTTGAGATAATCCCATTGCAATCATGAAACCAAGAAGGCATGAGCCCTCTATAAAAGCATAAGCTCTATCAGGAATAGATAACATAGAAAAATTAAAGGCCTTTATGAATGTGTAGGTTAAGGATAAATCTTCAAGCTCCCCAATAAGATTGAATAAGAAATCAACTAATATAAATAACCCAAATACAAAACAAGTTATTACCAGCGATCTCTTGATAAGGTAAGTAATATAAATACTCATTTTAAAGTAATGTCCACAAAATAAATAAAATCGAAATAGTTGCTAGAGTCGTTTTATATAAAGAGCTCTTATTGCTAATAATTGAAATAAAAAATTTATCTTTTAAATACAACAATATTGCAAAAAGTATGAAAATTAAATGAATGAAGATTAAATTGAATTGAGTTTGATCGTTCTGAGCGACATAGTCTCTGCCAAGCAGCAAAAGACTTAAGTAAAATATATAGATTAGCATCCCAGGTAAGATTACAGACAGTCTGCCTTGTCTTGGTTCTACTTTTCCAATGTATATAGCAATGACCATTAGTACTAAGATGGTAATAGATAATGAAATGCTCCATTGAAACCCTAATGAGTCATCGATATTTATTGAACTAAAAATATTTTCAAAGTTTGCTCTGGTGTCGGTTTGTTTATTTGCCATTGGGAATTCAAACTTTTTAAAACTTGAGGTCATTTTTGCATCATTTGAAAAAATACCTGCAGTTAATGATCCATTTTCAAACAATAACTCATAATCTGGCTTAGGGCTTGAGATGCTCAATACATCAGCAGATATTAGAATAGAATCTTTTCCAACATCATTAAAAAAGATTACATTTTTTAAGTTGGTCTCGTTATTTTCGCCAACTGTTATAAAACTTTTTGATCCTTTTATGTCATAAATCTCTCCTGGAGCAAGAGATGCTATTTGCTCTTCGAAGGTATTTACCTTTAACAGCTCATTTGATATTTCCTTGCTTACTGGGGCTATGTAGAGACTTAAGATGAGCGTAACAACCATATAAATAATGGCCTGAGGAAAAATAAATTTTATTAGTGTAATTGGTGAGATGCCAGTAGAAAAGTAAGCATATATTTCTCTGTCGGCATAAAGCCTGCTCACGGTAATTAATATACCAATAAAAAATGAAAGTGGTAGAAGTAGAGATATAAAATCAGGAACCCTTAAAAATACTGCATACAAAATTACAGATGGATCGATGAGCCCTTCTGAGGCTTGCTCAAAATATGATACAAACCTTGACCCAATTACTAATAAAAATAATATTATTAATATAGATGTGGTAGATTTAAAAACTTCCAAATTAAAACTTTTTGAAAGAATATTATTTTTAAACATGCCTTGAGAACTATGATGCATTACAATAAATATCTTATCAGTAAATACTATAAATAGGAGAGCTTAAATGCCATATAAAATCTTAACTAACGTAGCAGTTAAAGACACTTCAACAGTTGATTTAACTTCAGTCAAAACTTCGCTTCTTGTTATCACAGTTAATAAGGATACTCTAAAGGATGCTGCTTTTAAGGCTATAGATAAAGCATCTAAAGGTTTTCTAAAAAATTCAATATCCTCTCATCTAAAAGAAGAAGGGTCTTCACTTCTTCTTCCTAGGGTAAATGGTGTTGAGGCTGAAAGCATTTTGATGGTTAAGGCCTTAGAAGCTGATGCTCCATTACATAAATGGTTAGGTTCATTAAAATCTATAACCAAACAAGCAAACAAAATAAAAGCAAAAGACATTTCATTGCTTTTAAGCTCCTCGTTGCCTCAAGGTAAAGACATTTTCTGGGTGATAGAAAATACTGCCAAGACTATTGAATCTAATGCTTATATCTTTACAGAGACAAAAAATAAGACTGTAAAGAATCCAACCTTAAAAAAACTTGTTATATATGGAAATGATCTAACTGGCTCAGACCTCAAGAAAGCAAAGGAATCAGCTAAGAAAGGCTTCGCAATTGGTGAGGGGGTTAATACTGCAAAATACCTTGGTGACCTTCCTGCAAATCATGCCACTCCAAAAATTATTGAAAAGAAAGTAAAAGCTATGACTAAAGACTTTCCAAGCTTAAAAATAAAGTCATTCAATGAAAAGGATTTAGCAAAAATGGGAATGGGATCTTATTTGAGTGTCTCTAAGGGAAGCGATGAGCCGCCAAGAATGATGGTCATAGAATACAAGGGTGGAAAAGCTTCAGAGAAGCCAATTGCTCTTGTTGGAAAAGGTATTACTTTTGATACTGGGGGCGTATCCTTAAAACCACCTCAAGGAATGGACGAGATGAAGTGGGATATGTGTGGAGCTGCAACTGTTTTCGGGGTAATGTCCACACTAGCAAGGCTTAATGCAAAGGTTAATGTTGTAGGGATTATGGCTTGTGCAGAAAATATGTGTTCTGCAAAAGCAACCAAACCAGGGGATGTAGTTACCTCTATGTCAGGTCAAACTATTGAGGTGCTCAATACAGATGCAGAAGGTAGATTAGTTTTATGTGATGCTTTGACTTACGTTGGAAAATACAAACCAAAATATGTAATTGATATGGCGACCTTGACCGGCGCTGTTGTTGTTGCTCTTGGGAGACATGCAAGTGGAGTAATGGCAAATGATCAACATTTAGCAGATATGATAATTGCCTCTGGAGAAGAGTCAGGAGATAGAGCTTGGCAACTGCCTCTGTGGGATGAACATCAATCATGCACTAAAACAAGCTATGCAGACCTTGCAAATATTGGTGGAGGACGTGAGGCTGGAACTATTCACGCTGCAGCATTCTTATCTAAATTTACTACTGATTATAAATGGGCACATATAGATATTGCTGCGACAGCATCACATAGCTCGCCTGTGAAGGAAGGAACTGGGAGACCAGTTCCATTGATAAGTGAGCTTTTATTAAGCAATAAACTATAAAAAAACCTTAATAAAACGGCATTATGGATAAAAAGTATTACCCCATTGAAATAGAGGAAAAGTGGGCAAAGATTTGGTCTGAAAGAAGCATTAATAATACTAATGCAACTGAATCCTTTGCTCAGGTAATACCGCCTCCTAATGTTACTGGAACATTGCATATGGGGCATAGCTTTCAATATGCCATCATGGATTTCTATTCAAGATACAATCATATGTTAGGCAAAGATTCATACTGGCAAGTTGGCGCTGATCACGCTGGTATAGCCACTCAAATGGTTGTTGAAAATAATTTAGCTAGGAAAGATATTTCAAGAAAAGATCTTGGAAGAGATAAATTTCTTGATGAGACCTGGAAATGGAAAGAATTTTCTGAAGAAAAAATAACCTCTCAAATAAAAAGGCTTGGCTGTTCAGTAGATTGGGATAAATATCGATTTACCTTAGATGATGGATTTAATAAAGCAGTAATAAAGGCTTTTGTTGATCTGCATAGAAAAAATAAAATTTATAGAGGATACAGGCTAGTAAATTGGGATCCTTCGCTAAAAACTGCTGTATCTGATTTAGAGGTTGTCAGGCAAGAGAAGAAAGGTTTGCTGTGGCATATAAAATACCCTATTGAGGGAACAGATGGGTTTGTTGAAATTGCCACCACAAGACCAGAGACTATGTTTGGAGATATGGCTATCGCAGTTAATCCAAATGATGATAGATATAAATCGATTGTTGGTAAATATGTAAAACTACCATTTGTGGGCAGAAAAATACCTATTATTGCGGATGAGTATGTAGATGTAGAATTTGGAACTGGATGTCTTAAAATTACTCCGGGCCATGATTTTAATGATTATGAGATTGGAAAGAAATACTCGCTTTATGAACTTGACGGAAAAGTTCATACCTCAGATAAACAAGAAGATTTTTCTCCTATAAGTATATTTAATGATGACGCTTGGAGTAATGATAATGTTCCAGAACCATTCAATAATCTTGATAGATTTAAAGTAAGAAAGCTTGTTATTCAAGAACTTCAAAATATTGGTTTATTGGTTAAAGAAGAGCCTCATGACATTAGCGTTCCAAGAGGAGAAAGGTCTAATATAGTTATAGAGCCTAAACTCAGCTATCAATGGTATGTGAAAACATCTGAAATGGCTGCGAGAGCAAATGAAGCTGTTAATAATGGAGATATAAAATTTCATCCAAGCAACTGGGATAAAACCTATTTTAATTGGATGAATAATATTGAAGATTGGTGCATTAGTAGGCAAATTTGGTGGGGGCACAGAATACCAGCTTGGTACGATGCTGAAGGAAATATATATGTTGGGGAAGATGAAGGTAGTGTGAGAGATCATTATAACCTTGGGAGTGTTGAGCTAAATCAAGATGAAGATGTTTTAGATACTTGGTTTTCATCAAGTCTATGGCCTTTTGCCTCTTTAGGGTGGCCAGAGAATACCGATGATTTTAAAAAGCACTTTCCAACTTCTTTGCTTGTAACTGGTTTTGATATTATTTTTTTCTGGGTAGCCAGAATGATGATGATGAGCCTAGAATTTACTGATCAAATACCTTTTAAAGATGTATACGTGACTGGGTTGATCAGAGATGAAAATGGACAAAAGATGTCTAAATCTAAGGGAAATGTTATTGACCCATTGGATTTAATCTATGGAATTTCTCAAGAAGATCTTGTTAAAAAAAGAACTAGCAATCTCATGCAAGAAAGCACAGCTGAAAAGATTGCTAAAAAGACAAGAAATCAATTTCCCAAAGGCATTGATTCCTATGGATCAGATGCACTAAGAATGACTTTTTATTCTTTAGCTACTCACACTAAAGATATAAGTTTTGAGCTAGGTAGATTAAAAGGCTATAGAAATTTTTGCACAAAAATTTGGAATGCTGCTAGATTTATTAATGGTTATCCAGAAAGTAATGATGTCTTTGAGGCCAAGAATGATATTGATACTCAGATTTTAGAAGAATTTGAAAAAACAAAGCTTAAAATTGCTCAAAATATTGCAGATTACAGGCTCGATTACGCTATAAATGAGATATATGAATTTTTCTGGGGCAAATTCTGTGATGTCTATATTGAAGATTGTAAAAAAAGTGGAGAAACGAAAAACCTTAGGCCTCTTCTAAAAGAAATTCTAGTTATGATGCATCCTTTTGCTCCTTTTATTACTGAAGAAATACATAGTTTATTATTCAATAACCCAATAATTGAATAATAAAACTGCAAGCAAATTGCTTCCTGTTACACCATGCAAACCACCAGCAACTATTGAGTGAGGGAAAAATGAGTTTCATTAAAAAAAATTCCATAATAATCATGATAATGACATCATTATTGATCTCTTCTTGTGCTGTTAATACGGCAAGCTCTGCTCCAGAAAAAAATAGGTTTGTTCATATTGATGGCACTCCAGCATATGTGTTAATAGACCCTGATAAATCCATAGAGCTTCTCAATGATCACATATATATCTGCTTAGCAGAAGTTGAGGGCAAGGCTAGAAGTATAAAAACACCAATGAAGGTTGTTGGTGGTATTTATGGAGTTGCAGGAGTAGTAGCTTTAATTGACCTGGCAACAACCGGAGGTGCTCTTTCTTCGCTTTTGATACCAGGCATGGTTGTAATTACTGCGGCAGGTTGGGTAACCTATGCTTCTGCAGATGCTGTATCTGAATTAAGTGCTTATAAAAATTTAGAAACTTGCCTTGAGGAAAAAGACTACTCAGTTGTTTTTTTCTTTGAAAAAGGTAATCAAAAACTAAAAACTTCAACTAAATTGAAAGTTTAAAGAATTGATTCTAATTTAAAGGAAAGTACATCTGGATATGATCAATATCATCCTCTAGATAAACTTCACCTCTTGAGGCAAATCCTAAATCAAAATAAAAATGCTCTAGTCGATGTTGTGCAGAGATCACAATTTCGTTATCTGGGTATTCTTTTTTTAAAAAGTTAACTCCCTCAACGGTTATTTTTTTACCAACTCCTAGGCCTCTAGAATTTATGTCGGTAACTATTCTTCCAAGTGAAGAGCCTCCATACTTTATTCCAGGCTTAAAGGCTCTGAGATATCCAATTAATTCATCATCCTTAAGGGCTAACAGATGAATTGCGTGTTGATCTGAGTAATCAGCATCTATATATGGACAATCCTGCTCTAAAACAAATACTTTTTGACGTAAATGCAATATTGCATATAACTCATCATTAGATAAGTCCTTATATGTCTTCCAAATAAATTTAATATCTTTTGTATCTGTCATATTTGAATATCTTAAACTAACTCATACATCTTGCATCTTTTTTAACTAAAGGATTTATTAACAATCATATATTTAAAGTAATAAGTGGAGAAATTATCTTTAATAACTTAAAATCAACGATCTTAGAAAGGCAACCTATGAAAAAAATAACTGACTTTGTTGTAAATGACAATAATCTAGATGAAGTGGATCTATCTGTATATGATGGGAAAGTCATTCTTGTGGTCAATGTGGCCAGTGAATGTGGTCTCACATACCATTACGAGGGCTTGCAGGAACTTTATAATAAATTTAGTTCTAAAGGTTTAGAAATTTTAGCTTTTCCATGCAACCAATTTGGTGCACAAGAGCCTGGAACCAATGATGAGATCAAATTTTTCTGCACTGAAAAATATAATGTAACCTTCCCTCTTTTTAATAAAATTGATGTAAATGGTCCAAATGAAGATCCTTTATATACTTTTTTAAAGGATTCTAAGCGTGGATTCTTAGGCTATAAGTCAATTGAATGGAATTTTGCAAAATTTCTAGTAAACGGAGATGGTGAAGTTGTAAAAAGATTTTTAGCCTCTACCAAACCTAACAAGATCGAAAAGAAAATTAGCAAACTGCTAGGGTAGAATTTTTGACATCAAAAGAGCGTCTTCTTTTTGCACTCCACTGTAATAATTCTCTCTAATTGCATCTTTAGTAAAGCCAAACTTTTCATAAAATAGAATAGCTTTAGTATTAGTTATTCTCACTTCAAGATATATATTCTTGATATCCATTGCCTTGCATTGATTAATAATTGTGGTTAGTAATATAGATCCAGCACCCTTTTTTTGAAATTTTTGTGAAACAGCTATATTTAAAAGATGTGCTTCGGGTTTAATTGGAGAGTAGATTGCAAATCCTGCAATATCATTTTTATGTGTGCAAACTAAGCCAAAGTGACCAACCTCAAAAGAGGATTTAAAATTTGTGTAAGTCCAAGGTGTTGGATTTGTTAGCTTTTCAATTTCATATGACTCTTTTAGATCCTCTTTTTTAAGACTTGTAACTTTGAACATTCAAAGATTGAGCATTTTTTTAATTGAAGCCCATAACTGTTTCTTTTTTTGAGGGTCAGCAGTTAATTCATCGATACTATCTGAGTTTATGACTTGAATTTTTGAAGCTATCTTAATTTTATTGCTTGTAAAATTGATAATTAATTTAGAATTCATATCAATTATGTCGTCTAGGATTTTTACTTCATCAATTGAGCTAGACTGACCAGAAAATTCTCCATTTGTAAGAGTTGTTGAGCTCATTATCGCCACAATTAATTTTTTCTGAACATTTTCATATTCTTCAAAAAGCTTATTCAGTAAAACAGTCACATTTTGAATTTTATATATATATATTGGGTTGAGGTTAGATTTTTTTACTGCGGATCTTGAAGAAAATCTTGTAATACCAAGCTCTTTTAATATAAGGTTAGTTTTTACAGATGCAGTTATCATAGATACATAAATATTAACATTTACTAATAAAAAATGGACAATCCACACAAGAAATATAAGCCTTTTAGTTCTATCAAAATTGATAATAGAGAGTGGCCATCAAAAACTATTGAATCCGCTCCTTTATGGTGCTCGGTAGATCTTAGAGATGGCAATCAGGCTCTTATTGAGCCCATGGGACCAGAAAGAAAGAATAGGATGTTTGAACTTTTATGTAAAATAGGATTTAAAGAAATAGAGGTAGGCTTCCCATCTGCTTCAGATACAGATTTTAACTTTGTAAGGAGTCTTATCGAAAGTAAAAAAATACCTAGCGATGTAAATATTCAGGTTTTAACCCAATCCAGAAGTGAACTTATCGAAAAAACATTTGAATCTTTAAAGGGAGCATCAAAAGCTGTTGTACATTTTTATAACTCAACCTCAACCCTCCAAAGAAGAGTTGTATTTAACCAAGACAAGGAAGGTATTAAACAGATAGCCCTAAATGGAGCAAAACAAATAAAAGAACTTGCTTTAAAAAATTCAGATACAGACTGGAGTTTTGAATATTCCCCTGAAAGCTTTACTGGCACTGAGCTAGATTACGCAGTTGAAGTTTGTGATGAGGTTGTTGAGATTCTTAAGGGTGTTAATGGTAATAAAATTATTATCAATCTTCCTGCTACTGTTGAGATGTCTTCTGCCAACATATATGGCGATCAGATAGAGTGGATGAGTAAAAACCTTAAAAATAGAGAGCATATTTGCCTAAGCTTACATCCACATAATGATAGAGGAACTGCTGTTGCAGCGGCTGAATTTGGTTTAATGGCTGGAGCTGATAGAGTAGAGGGTACGCTTTTTGGGAATGGTGAAAGGACTGGCAATGTAGACATAGTAACACTGGCTCTTAATATGCTTACCCAAGGCATAGACCCTAGATTAGACTTTTCTAATATAAATTCTGTAATGAGAGAGGCTGAATACTGCAATCAGCTTCCTGTTCATCCAAGACACCCTTATGCAGGCGATCTAGTTTTCACGGCATTTTCCGGTTCTCATCAAGATGCTATTAAGAAAGGGTTTAAGGCCATGAAAGAATCCAATCAATATAACTGGGAAGTGCCATATCTACCTATTGATCCTGCAGATCTAGGAAGGAGCTATGAGGCGGTTGTTAGAATTAACTCTCAATCTGGAAAAGGTGGAGTTGCATTTCTACTGGAGAAAGATCATGGGGTTTCACTTCCTAGAAGACTTCAAATTAGCATGAGTCAAAAAATTCAAAGATTGGCAGATGAATCTGGAAAAGAAATTATGACTTCAGAAATTTGGGATATTTTTGATCAGGAGTTTATGCGTCCAAAGAAAGGATATGCTTATTTAGACCATAGATCTTCTACCACTGGGAGTACTCATAACTTATCGATCAAGATGCTTTTAAATGATAAGGAAATTGAAATGGAAGGAGTGGGAAATGGTCCTATTGATTCATTTATAGATGCTTTGAGAAGCCAAAATATAAAACTTAAGGTCTCAGACTATAATCAATCTGCTATATCTTCAGGCTCAGATGCAAAAGCAGCCGCATATATTGAACTAGAGAGCAATGGCAAGACTAGCTGGGGTGTAGGAATAAACTCAAATACAACAAGAGCATCTTTTGAAGCCATAACTGTAGGTTTAAGTAAAATTCTTAATCAAAATTAGGCTCTCTTTTCTCAAAGAAAGCTTTTACGGCTTCACGATTTTCTGAACTACCAGTTAATGTTGTTTGAATATCGCCCTCTAAGCCATAAGTATCCCAGTAACTATTGTTCAGTGATTCTCTCATTAATTTTTTTGTATGCATTAATGATTGAGGCGATCTTTTTGCCAGATTAATTGCCCATTTTTCCGTATATTCTTCCAGTTCATCCTCTAAAACAACCTTATTAGCTATACCAAACTGCAAGCATTCATCAGAGAAAATTTTCTTTGCTTCAATAGCATATTCGTAGGCTTTGCCGTAACCCATGAATTTAGGAAGAGTCCATGAAAGACCGCCATCTGGAACTAGAGCTATATTACTAAAGACTGACATAATATATGCATTTTTAGACATTACCCTTAAATCACATGCAAGAGCCAAGGCAGCCCCTATTCCTGCAGCTGGACCATTTATAGAAGCAATAACTGGTTTTTCCATATGAATAATATTTTGGAATATTGGTTTGTAGCCTCTTTCAAGCGCATCCTTTGAGCTGCTCCAGCTGGCTGATCTTTCTCCAAGATCTGCTCCAGCTGAAAAACCTTTGCCATTTCCTGTAATAATTAAGACTCTAATCTCTTTATCTGCACCAACTTGCGAGGTAGCTGCCTGTAAATCCCACATTAATTGTTCATTAAAAGCATTTAATACATTGGGTCTATTTAATTTTATGGTCGCAATATTATTTAATTTTATAAGTTCTAATGTTTCAAAGTTCATTTTTAATTCCCATTTTAGTTGATTCTAGTTTAACTCTTGTGGATATGAATAGTTTTATTTTTATAAGTAATATAGCCGCCTGGCTGATCCTTGTCAGACCTGCTCCAGCTAACAATTGATTTTGGACCTGGTCTTGATAGTAAAAAAGTTTTTAGTATTTCTTCAATGACCTTTCTGCTGGGCATAGCTATATCATTTTTCTTGATAGAGGCTCGAAGAATCTCTACAGCTACCTCTCTTTCAACTGCTCTGAGATCATCTATAGGTATGGAATCAGAAATAAGACTTCCATAGGTTGTATTAAATAAATCATTGAAAATATCTAGCTTTGCATTAATTGAACTGGCAGTAGCATTAATTCTATTGGCAACTTTTGTCCAGCGACTATCTATGAGTGGCAATAGTTCATTTCTTGTAAAGTTTCTATCTTGTTCGTTTGTATGATTTGAAAGGTCTTCTACATACTCTAAATTATTTAACATTGCGTAGTCTTCTAGTTCTCTTTTGCTAAATGAAAGAAGTGGTCTTATTAAGAACCCTTTTCCTAGTGTTCTTTTATCCTGAAGGCCTCTTATTCCATCAATACCAGTACCTCTAAATAACCTTAATAAGATTGTTTCAGCAACATCATCTTGGTGATGGGCAGTCAATACCTGACCTTCATTAGAAATTATATTTTGAAATATTTTATATCTTTCATTTCTAGCAGCAGACTCCAAGCCACTTCCTTTGCTAGTTATTTCTACTGATGCAATGTGAAGCTTGATGGCTTTTTTATTGCAAAAATTTTTGCAATGATCTTCCCATGATTTACTTTGTTCATTCAAATTATGATTAACATGAATTGCTTCTAAGCTAATTTCATTATCTTTTGATAGTTCATGAAAAGCATGAAGAAGGACTGTGGAATCAACTCCTCCACTATAAGCAATAAAGACCTTTTTTTTTAAATTTATTTTATTAAGTAAAGATGAAATATCCTGCATTTCTATTTACCAATTTTTAACAGCCTTTGATACCTTCTTTCAATAAGCTTTTCATTTGAGAGCTTTTGTAAACTAGATAAGTTTTTAATTAATGATTTTTTTATAATCTCTGATGTGAGATCGTAGTTTCTGTGTGCCCCACCAAGAGGTTCTTGGATAATCTCATCAATAATATTAATTTTTTTAAGCTCACTAGCTGATACTTTCATAGACTCCGCTGCTTTCTCAGCCTCGTCAGCAGATCTCCAAATAATAGATGCACATGCTTCTGGAGATGCAACTGAATAAGTCGCATATTCCAGCATAGATAAATGATCACCCACGCTTATTGCAAGTGCCCCACCGGAACCACCCTCACCTGTTACAACAACTAAAATTGGAGTTTTCAATTCAGACATGACTGCTAAGTTTCTTGCAATTGCTTCACTCTGACCTCTCTCCTCACCCTCTATCCCAGGATATGCCCCTGCAGTATCTATAAAAGTTATTATAGGCATAGAAAATTGCTCAGCTAACCTCATAAGCCTCTTAGCTTTTCTGTAGCCTTCTGGTTGCGGCATTCCAAAATTTCTTCGAACTTTTTCTTCAGTATCTCTCCCTTTCTCATGACCTATAATCATTACGGGCGTATCATTCAAGTAAGCCAGCCCACCAACAATTGAGGCGTCATCAGCAAATTGCCTATCTCCGTGAAGCTCATCGAAATCTTTAAAGATTCTTTTAATAAAGTCCAAAGTGTGTGGTCTTTGAGGATGTCTTGCTACTTGAACTGTTTCCCATGTTGTAAGTTTAGAATATATCTTTTTAATTAGCTGCTCTCTATCCTTTTCAAGAGATTCAATTTGAGACTTAATTGCTGGGTTTCCAATATCAGCAAGCTTTAGTGCGCTAATTTTTTCTGATACTTCTTGAATAGGCTTCTCAAACTCAAGAAATTTTTGGTCTCTCTCGTGAAAAGTTTGTTCATATTTGTTTAGATTTTCTTGTTTAATATTACTCATTTTTGTTTACTCAAACTAATAGCATCAGCACCAAATATATCAATTATCTTATTTACTTTCTGCAAATCGGGAAGAAAATTAAAGCTGTTACCTAATTCTATTATAGCTTCTGAATTGTTACTTATTACTTTAATGTTAATTTTACACCCCGAAGCTTCTTCCCAGAAATCTGAATCAATGTCATAAATGGACTTTGATAGATTTTCTAGACTGTCGATTTTAGACTTTGTTAGATCAATAGTTAAAGTTTTTAATTTATTTTGTAGCTCGCTATCTATACCCTTTACCTCTTTCACTCGCATTCTAAAGGATGAAACCCCCATCTCTTTTGATCTATAGTCATCTAGCTCAATTGAGCCTTTAATTACAAGAATTTCGCCTTCTTTAAGAATATTATGGCAATTTTCTAGGACATCACTAGAAACTACTCCATCCATAGTTCCGGTGCCATCATCAAAATTTATAAAAGTAAGTGGCTTACCTGATCTGTCTCTAATCTGTCTTGAAGAATTAATTAATGCCACTAAAGAGCCTTTCTTAGAATCAATATCCAATCCACCAATTTGAGAGGACCGCAAAATACTTACTTGGTTATTTATTGCATCTACAGGATGGCCAGATAAATAATAGCCTAGTGATTTTTTTTCAAGTGAAAGTAGTTCGCTTAGACCAAACTCTTCAATTTTTGAATATTTTTCATAAGGATCAAATTCATGATTTGTATTTGCAAAAAGATCTCCAGATTGCATCGTATTACCTGTGGGGTTCTTGGAGCCATCTTTTAACATATCAACAACACTTCTTATTGCAATGCTCCTGGATGGAGCAATTTTATCAAATGCTCCAGATTGAGATAATGCTTCTAGTGACTTTTTGCCTCCAAGCTTAATGTCAACTTTCTTAGAAAAATCCCATAAATCTTTAAAGCTAGTTGATTCTCTTTTTGCACAAACATGTTTGATAAAAGAATCTGCAACTCCCTTTATAGCTCCCAAGCCATATTCAATATTCATATCACTATTAACAACAAATCTTTTATTGCTAGATAAAATATCAGGGTTCAAGACACCAATATCCATTCTTTTGCACTCTTGAATCAGTGAATAAATCTTATCAGTATTACCAAGTTCTGTTGATAAAACTGCTGCCATGAAATGTTCTGGATAATAAGTTTTTAAATATGCAGTCTGATATGAAATAAGTGCGTAGGCAGCTGAATGTGATTTGTTAAAACCATAGCCTGCGAACTTCTCTATTAAATCAAATATTTTTTCAGCAACAGAGGCTTTTATATCATTTTTTTCACAGCCTTGTTTAAAGTATTTTCGCTGTTGCTCCATTTCTTCAACTTTTTTCTTACCCATGGCTCTTCTTAAAATATCAGCTTCACCAAGAGAGAAATCTGCTAGAACTCTTGCAGCTTCCATTACCTGCTCTTGATATAAAATAACGCCATATGTTTCAGACAGCACTGGTTCAAGTAACTCATGGGGGTAGGTAACTGGAGATTTGCCATGCTTTCTATCTACAAATTGATCATGCATGCCAGAATCTAAAGGCCCAGGCCTATAAAGAGCTAAAAGTGCAACAATTTCTTCAAATCTAGTTGGTTTTAATCTTTTAATGAGATCTCTCATGCCTGATGACTCTAATTGAAAGACTGCCATTGTCTTACCAGAACTCAATAGATCAAAAACCTTTGGGTCATTTAAGGGAATCTTTTCAAGATCTACCTTGGACTTACCATCAATATTGATAGACTTTAAGGCCCTATCAATGACAGTCAAAGTTCTTAATCCTAAGAAATCAAACTTTACTAGACCAATTTTTTCTACATCATCCTTATCAAATTGAGTCATAACAGATTGAGACTGTCGATCATTATAGATTGGACAGAAATCAGAAATACTTCCAGGAGCAATTACAACACCACCTGCATGCTTCCCAACATTTCTTGCTATACCTTCAAGTTTGTATGCTAGGTCTACAACCTCTTTCACTTCCGGATCATCTTTGATGCTTTGATCGAATATAGGTTGCTCTTTCCTTGCTCTGTCTAGGGTCATACCAGGGGCAAAAGGTATCATTTTTGATATTCTATCTCCGAGAGCATATGGTCTACCAAGAGCTCTAGCAACATCTCTTACAACTGCTCTTGCTGCCATAGTCCCAAATGTAGCTATTTGTGAAACAGCTCCTGCTCCATACTTTTTACCAACATAATCGATAACCTTATCTCTTTTTTCCATACAAAAATCGATATCAAAATCTGGCATTGAAAGTCTTTCAGGATTTAAAAATCGTTCAAATAAAAGGCCATGCTCAATTGGATCAAGAGCAGTAATGCCAATTGCAAATGCTACTAGCGAGCCTGCTCCGGACCCTCTTCCAGGGCCTACAGGAACTTCATTATTTTTTGACCATTCAATAAAGTCATAAACGATTAAAAAGTAACTTGAGAAACCCATTACTTTGATTTGTTCAAGCTCGTATTCAAGTCTCTTAATATAATTGTCTTTTTTATCTTCTTTAAAATCTTTAATGAACACATTAAGGCTTTTGAATGCCAATTCATTGAGAAAAGAATCAAAATTATGCTCTTTTGGCACAGGATATTCTGGAAGAAAGTATTCTTTTGTATCGATGGATACATTACAGCGCTTTGCTATCTCATTTGTATTAGTTACAACCTCGCTAATATTATCAAATAGTTCATACATTTCATCAGGTGACTTAAAATACTGCTCCGATGAGAATACTTTTTTTCTATTTGGATCATTAAGAGTCCTTCCAGTATTGATACAAACTTTAGTTTCATGAATATCATAATCTTCTTTATTTGCAAAAAGCACATCATTTGTAGCTATAACTGGGATACCTTTTTTGGAAGCTATTGGAAGAATATTCTTAATATACTCAATTTCATTCTGTCTTTTAGTATTTTGAATCTCGATAACAAAATCATCTTTAAAAAAATTTAAAAACTTATCTACTCTATCTTCAACTTCGCCCACTCTACCAAGGGTCATTAGCTCAAATAAGTGACTGGATTTTCCACCAGAAATAACTATTAAATCCTCTTTTATCTCACATAATTCATTGAACGTTATGATCGGAGATGAAAAGTTATAATTATTATGAGCTTGAGAAATAATTTTCATTAAGCTGATATGGCCCTTATTTGTCTTTGCTAAACAGAGGAGCTCATGGGGCATTTCATCTCCATCAAAAATTACTCTCAGAGATGCTCCTGATATTGGTTTTATGCCTGCTGACTCACATTTATTAAAAAATTTTACCAAGCCAAACATGTTTAAATTATCTGTAAGTGCAACAGATGGAATTGAATATTTCTTAGCCTGATCTACTATTTGATCTATAGTTAAAAGTCCTTGAGTTATACTAAATTCTGACGAAACTCGCAGATGCGAAAAAGTTTTATTCATTTCCTATCTCACACCTTTAAAAGATTTTCTATGAATAAAGCATGATCCATGAATTTTTAGCATTTCTTTGTGTAATTTAGTTGGATAGCCTTTATGTCTATCAAACTCATAAATAGGATATTTTTTATCGAAATCAAGCATCAAATTGTCTCTATAAACTTTAGCAATAATAGAGGCGGCGCTTATTTCGCTTATTATTGCATCTCCACCTACAATAGCCTCTTTTTTAAATTCTACATCTGGAAGATAGAGCCCATCAACCAAGACTTTATTCGGTTTTATATTTAAATTTAGTATAGCTCTTTTCATTGCCAATAAAGATGCATTATGAATATTAATCTCATCAATTTCTTTGTGTGAGACCGATCCAAATGCAAAAAAAGAGTTCTGCATAATTAATGAACTTAGAAACTCTCTTTTATTTTTTGATATTTTTTTAGAGTCATTTAAGTCATCAATTGGAGTTTTTAAAATTACAGCAGCAGCAATAACGGGTCCAGCCAAGCAACCTCTTCCAACTTCGTCAACACCAGCTATAAGCTCTTTCAAGACAAGCTTAAAATTTCTTGAGCTACAGAATCAAAACCATCACCTTTGAGAGTAGCTTTAATTTCATTTGAAAATGAGACTTTATTATGACTTTCCATCATGTGATAATTTATCTCTTTTGCGGTACATTTACTCTGAATTAATTCAGGATATGCAGGTTTGCTCAGCAAAAGATTAGGAAGACCTATGCAATCGACTTTAAGCATTCTAGAAATAATTGCGTAATTGATAAAATTAGTTTTATAACAAATAATTGGTGATGCATCTAGGACTGCGGCTTCAAGTGATGCCGTTCCAGATGTGATAATTGATTTATCTGAAATTGATAAGAAGTCCTGTGTAGCTCCTTGGCAAATCAAGAATGGAGCCTTGGTATTTTTAAGGTGTTTTTTAATATCAAGCATGCTTAATTCATCAGCGGTTGGGATTAAAAAAAATACATTATTATTGGCTTTGTAATGCAACTCCATAAAGTCTTTGTAAGTAGGCATCATATTTAAAATTTCTGAATTTCTACTGCCTGGGAGCACTGATATAAAAGTTCTATCTGCATCTAGTGAATATTTTTTTATAATATCCTCTTTGTTTCCTATAACAATCTCAGAAAAAGGGTGTCCCAGATGGGAGCTACTTAAACCTCTGTCTCTGTAAAAATCATGTTCAAAATTAAACAGGCAAACAGTATGATCTATAAACTTTTCAATTTTTTTTATTCTGCCTTGTCTCCAACCCCACACTGATGGACTTACTAGCTGAATGTTTTTGCAAGTTTTTATTGGCTTAAGAGCCTTATGAATACCTATATTAAAATCTGGGGAATCAATACCAATGAAAAAATCTATTTCTTTATCATTAAATAAAGAAATTAAATTATTCCTATTTGTCATAAGTTTCTTTAAATTTAATATGGGATCTATGATACCCATTAACTGAAGTTCTTTGAAATCAAAAAGCGAACTCAGCCCTAATGATTCTATCTTGGGACCGCCAACCCCAAATAATTCAAAATTATTGCCTTTAACAATTTCCTTGATGAGGTTATATCCTAAAATGTCGCCGGAATGCTCTCCAGCAACAACACCTATTTTTAATTTAGGTGTTTCTTGGTTCACTTATCTAGTGATCCCTCTTGAAGATATTTTTACAGAATCAATAAATCTTAATAAATACTTATCGTTATATTTATTATTAAGTTCTTCAATTTTTGATAGAGCTTCCTCTAATTTTAATGATTTGCGGTATAAAAGCTTGTATGCTTTTTTAAGATGTGAGATTGATTCCTCGCTGATGCCATTTCTTGATAAACCCACTGTATTTAAGCCAACAACTCTTGCTGGATGTGAAGCAGCTTTGACATAAGCAGGTAAGTCCATTGTGATCATTGTATTCATTCCAGTAAATGAACAATCCCCTATGTTGCAGAACTGATGGATAAGAGTATAACCTCCAAGAGTTACGTTATTTCCAACCTTTACATGGCCAGCTAAACCAGAATTATTTGCAAAAGTATTATTGTCGCCAACCACGCAGTCATGAGCAATGTGAGCATATGCCATAATTAAATTATCATTACCTATTTGTGTAACTCCATTATCCTGAATTGTGCCCCTATGAACTGTAACTCCCTCTCTGAATATATTGTTTTTTCCAATAATGAGCTTAGTGTCTTCGCCTTTAAATTTTTTATCAGGAGTATCTTCTCCAATAGAAGAAAATTGATAAATAGTGTTACCTTCATCTATTGATGTTGGGCCTTTTATGACAACATTTGAATGAACTTTGCATTTTGCACCTATATTCACACCTTTGCCAATAATACAGAAAGGTCCAATAACCGAACTCTCATCGATAATTGAATCAGGGTGAATTATAGCTGTGGAGTGAATACTCATTACGCTGGTCTATCTGCACACATTATTGTTGCAGAGCAAGCTAATTCACTGTCAACTTCAGCTCTAACTTCAAATTTCCAAATACCTCTTTTAACATTTTTAACTGAACTAAATAGATGCAAGGTGTCTCCTGGTCTTACTCTTTTTCTAAATCTTACATTATCAACACCAGCAAATACATACAAAGAGCCCTCTTCAGGGGTTTTACCCATAGTCTTGAAACCTAAAATACCAGATGCCTGAGCTAAAGCCTCTATGATAATAACTCCTGGCATTATTGGATTTCCAGGAAAATGACCTCTTAAATAATATTCGGTTGGCAGAACATTTTTAATAGCGTGAATTGAATTTCCCTCATCAACCTCAACTATCTCATCAACAAATAAGAACGGTTCTCTGTGAGGTAGATATTTTAAAACCTCTTCACTAGGTTGCGACATTTTTACTTCCTTCTTTTAATAAAAATTGAGGACTTTGCCCAATCTTTTGGTTTTTGTGCCGGCATTATACCTATATATTCACCACTTTCTTTAATACTTTTTGTGATTAATGTATGTGCTCCAACAGAAACATTATCTGCAATATTGAGATGCCCTAGTACTCCAGAGAGGCCTCCCATTCTAAAATTTTTACCAATAACTGTTGATCCGGCAATAGCACAACATGCGGCAATTGCTGAGTGACTTCCAAGCTCTACATTATGAGCAATATGGACCTGATTATCTAGCTTTACACCGTCATGGATATTAGTATCCCCCAATGCACCCCTGTCAATAGTGCAACCTGCTCCTATTTCAACGTTTGATCCAATAATCAAACTGCCAAGTTGCTCGATCTTTATATAACCATCTTTTGAAGGTGCATATCCAAACCCATCAGAGCCAAGGACAGTTCCATTATGCACATGTGTATTACTGCCAACTTGCACATCAGAAACAAGAGATGAGTTTGCCCTAATGGATGAAAAATCTCCAATTGAACAGTTAGGCCCAATATATACATTTGGCCCTATTACAACATTTTGACCAAGATTAGTTTCAGGAAATACTGTTGCTGTAGGATGAACGCTGCCTATATTTTGCTTTGTTGAATTTGAACTAAATAGCGAGCTTGCTTTGGCAAAAGCCAAATAAGGATCATCGGTAACTAAATAGTTGCCTTCATCAATACCATCAATAGTATTTGGATGGACTATAAAAGCTAAAGCTTTTGAAGATGAAAGATATTTAGAATATTTTTGGTTTGATACAAATGATAGAGATCTGTCGTTTGCATCTTGTAAAGTTTTTAAATTATCGACGATAGCATTACCATCGCCGATTAATTTAGTTTCTAAGAGCTTTGATAGCTCTAATAATGAGTAACTTTTACTGCTGGTCACTACTCGCTAGAAGCGGGCTCATTTGCAGCAACATCTAGCATAGATGTAACATCATCAGTCAAATCTAATGAAGGGTCGCTAAAAAGCAATGTTTCATTCTTTGCAAGTAAAACTGTTATTTGCTTTGCAGCTATAAGTTCTCCAATGATTTTTTGCATTGCTGGGCCACTTTCAGCGAAAACTTTTTGAGCTGTCTCTTCTTGAGCAGCCTGAACCTTACTTGCAAGAAATTCTAGATCTTTAGTTTTCTCTTGAATATCTCTTTGGGCCTCAGCAATCTCAGCTTGGGAAAGAGTTTCAGCGTCTTTTTGCAGGTTCTCTGCAAGCGTCTGTCTTTCTGCTTGTATTGATCTAGCTTCTTCAAGATTAGCAGCATAATCAGCATCTTCTTCAAGAGCCTTAAATGCATCTTGAGCTGCCTGTGTTGATAAAACAGCAGTTCTCATATCTATAACAGCAACTCCATTAGCTGATATAGCTGGAAGTGCCAAAAATAGCACAGAAAGTGCTACTAAGTTAAATTTAAATTTGTTAATCATGTCTACCCCTTATTGGAATTCTATATTTTATATTAAAACTCTTGAAAAATACTCAATTAAAAAACATTTCCTACAGTAAATTGAAATTCTTCTGTTCTTTCTTGCGGCCCAGCATTCGTGGGTTTAGCAATTGCAAAACTCATCGGGCCAAAACTTGTTATCCATGTAACACCTACGCCATATGAATATCGTAACTCGTCTATATCAGGCTCAGAACAGTTATATTGATATTCTTTACAGTTATCTGAGAAGACATTACCAAAATCAAAGAAGAATGCAGAACGCATTGACCTCTGATCCTCTATAAATGGTAACCTAAATATAAGTTGAAAGCTTCCTTCAACCTTAACATTTCCACCAATTGGGGCATCGTAATAACGAGAAGTGCTATTTGCATAAGGATTGTAGTATGGAGTGTCTAGAATTTCATCACCATCGGTATCAATAAGATTTGGGCAAGAGCCCTCTGCATAATTAAATTCATAACATGGAGCTTGAGTGCTTCTAGGCCCCAGTGTATTCGACTCGAAACCTCTTAAGGACCTTGGACCTCCAGCATAAAAATTTTGAAAGAATGGTGTTTCATTTGTATCGCCGTAAGCATCCATGTATCCAAGCTCGCCACTAAAACCAAATACAAGATTGGCAAACCCTAATGGCTGATATGTCTTCTGTTGAATGCTTGCTTTGTAATAATTTAAATCACTAAATGGCAATGTTGACATCAAGCTCACGCTTGTAGATGAACCATCAGTTGGAAAAAGCCCTCTATTTAAAGTTACTCTTGACCACACAAGACTTGCACTCAAAGTATCAAATAAATTTCCTTCGGATGCCACAAAATCATAAATCTCTCTTGCTGGTAGTGTTCCAATATCTATATCTGTTTGGTCGTAAGTTAAGTTAAGCCCAAGTCTTTGTGTGTCTGATATTGGATAACTGTATTGAACACCTAAGCCAGCAGAATTAGTTAAATAATTTGCTACGTTGTACTCTCCATAATCCGTTTCCCTGAAATATAAATTATAGCCAACACTCACCCCATCAACAGTTGCATATGGATCCATAAACGAAAAATTATACATCTCACTATAAATATTTTTGTTTATTCCCAAGCTCAAAGTATTTCCGGTCCCCATGAAGTTTTGCTCTTGCAAGTTAAATCCAAGCTGAAGGCCGAAGTCGCTATACCCAACATTACCCCCAATACTTCCAGTACTTTCTTCATCAACGGAATAAAGGACATCGATTTGATCATCTGTTGAGGGAACAGGAATGGTTTCTACAGCAACTTCTTTAAAGAAACCAAGCCTCTCTAATCTTATTCTTCCTGCCTCAATATTGTCATCTGATGTCCACGCACCTTCAAACTGTCTCATTTCTCTTCTTAAAACATAATCTTGTGTTATTTCGTTACCAGTAAACAATATTTTTCTAGTGTAAGTTCTGTTTCCTGGCAGAATATTGTATGTAAGCTCTACTGTTTTATCATCATCATTAGTTACAGGTATACCTGTAACTTCAGCAAATGCGTATCCCTGATTGCCTAAAATATTTTTAAAGTATTCTTCAATAGCTGTTATCTGACCCTGAGAATATATTTGCCCTTCTTGAGATGAAGTGATAGGTAGATAAGCATTTTCATCAAATGGGAGATCTCCTATTACATTAACAGTTGAAATTTTATACTCATCACCCTCAAAAATATTAAAGCTTATAAATATTGATTTTTTATCTCTAGATAGACTAATTTGGGAGGACTCAATAGAAAATTTTAAATAACCTCTATCTAAGTAAAATGATTCAAGTGATTCAATATCACCCTGAAGTTTCTCTCTAGAGTATTGGTTATCATTTGATAAGAAGCTGAACAATGACCCTTCTGATAACTCAAAACCATCCAAAAGATCCTCAGATGCAAAAACTTCATTACCAATAATATCTATTTTTTGAATAGTAGCGCTTTTACCTTCATCTACCTCTATAGATATTTCAATGGTATTTCGCGGTCTAATATTCTCTTGTATTTCTACATTAGCGCCATACCTTCCGTTTGAAGCATAAGATCTAACAAGCTCTGACTTAACTTTTTCTAAAGTTGATCTTTTATATACTTCGCCCTCTCTAACATCAACGCCATCTAAGCTATCCATTAGTTGCTCAGTCTTAATTGCTTTGTTACCTGTTATTTCAATTCCAGATATTGAAGGCCTCTCAGCCACGGTGATAACAAGAGTGTTTCCTTCTTTACCAATTTGAATGTCATCGAATTGTTCTGTTGAAAAAAGTGACTTTACTATGTCTCTAGACTTTCCATCATCGATTCTATCGCCAACACTTATAGGTATTACATTAAAAATGCTTCCAGTTGAAACTCTTTGCAGTCCTATAATTCGTATATCACTTATTAAGAACTCATCGAATGCATTCAAATGAGTTGCTAAAAAAAAGGTTAGAAAAGTGATTTTAAACTTATTCATATTTAATTATAAATACCTTGAGATATCATTAAAAACAGCAAAAATCATTAACATGCCAACAAGTATTGCCCCAATAGTGAAAACATAATTTTCAACCTTCTCTGGGAGAGGTTTGCCTCTAACCGCTTCTATCCCTAAAAGCACTAACTGACCACCATCCAAAACCGGAAGAGGTAGTAAGTTTAGAACACCCAGACTTATGCTCAAAAGCGCCATAAGATATAAGAATGGAATTACTCCAGCCTTTGCAGTATCCCCTGCCATTTGAGCAATCCCAATTGGGCCGCTAAGGTTATCAGCACCCATATTGCCTGTAAGCATTTTCCCTATGAACATAAGTGTTTTTATACTTAGATTATATGTCTCATAAACTGCTTTCTTGAACGAAGAGATAAAGCTTCTTTGTGATCCAAAGCTAACACCAAGCGAGCCTTGTGTAATGTCTTGTTGATTTAACTTGGAATCAATGAGAATTGATTTGTATATTTTTTCTCCATCTCTTTCTATAACAAACCCTAACTCTTTTCCTGAGTTTTCTTTAATAAGTCCCTTAATATCTTGTATGTAGTTTATTAATTGGCCATCTATTTCTAAAATCTGATCGCCAATCTCGATACCACCCAAATCTGCAGCGCTACCTTGTGACACTCCCCCAATAATAGGCAGGCTTCTATATTCAAGCGAAAGCCCAAGCCCAGACATTGGATCTTTTTGCGCCTCGGAGCTATCGAGAAAATCTTTTACATAAATAGACTCTACATAAGTTTCTGACGAGTCTTTATTTTTAAGCAAAAGATCTATTTTGCCAGTTAAGCCAGCATACGATAGAAGCTCTAAAGGAAAATCTTTTGGGTCAGTTATAATCTGCGAATTAATTCCCAGCAATTGATCATCAACAGCAATATTGCTCGCAGATTGAATATTAGCTGATTTATCAACATTTTTAATTACTGCAACATTATTTGGGTCAATAGTGTTCATGAATATAAAGCAGAACACTAAAATTGAAAGAAAAAAGTTCGCTAAAGGTCCAGCGATCATTATGGCTGCTCGCTGCCATTTTGGCTTTGAATCAAATGTATTTTTAAGCTGCTCTTCGGTAAGTTGCTCTTTAATATCAGGTTCAACCTCGATCAGTTTATTTGTTATCATTGACACATATCCACCCAAGGGAAGTGCTGATAAAGCAAACTCTGTTCCTTGCTTATCTTTTCTCTTATAGATTACTGGTCCCATGCCTAATGAAAATGTCTGGACGTGAACCTTGCATAGCCTAGCTACTATAAAGTGACCATATTCATGAATCGTTACCAGTATTCCTATTAAGACAAGAAATGATGATATATATATTAAAGTTGACATAATTTAAGTAATTTTAAGTAAGAGATTCTATCACCTTCTTTGCTCGTTTGCGTGTTTCTTTATCCATTTCATATATTGATTCGAGCTCAACTTTATTAGACATCTCTTTGGTATCAAAAGTTCGTTTTAATACAGAATATATATCTGAAAATTTAATTTCTCCATTAAGAAATGCGCTTACTGCAACTTCATTAGCTGCATTAAACATAGTGCCTGTTAACCCTCCTTCATTGCAAACATCACGCGCCATACTTTCTAAAAAAAGACGATCTTTTGGAAATGATTCAAATGAAAGATTTAGATCGCTAAAATCTATTTGGTTAAATTGAATTGGTATTTTTCTATTATTTGATAATGCATTTGCAATAGGAACTGACATATTTGGGTTGCTCATGTGAGCTATGCTTGAGCCATCAGTATAAGTTACAACTGAATGAATTATGCTTTGAGGATGAACTACCAAATCAAAGAAGCTTTCCTGCAGATTAAATAAATATTTAGCTTCAATTAACTCCAGACACTTATTCACTAGCGTTGCGGAATCAATAGATATTTTTGATCCCATTTTCCAGTTAGGGTGATTTAAAGCCTGACCTAATGTGACCGAATCTAAATCATTAATTGATTTCCCCAAAAAAGGGCCGCCGGAAGCAGTGATAATAACTTTTGAAATATCTTTATTATCGCGGCAAGAAGCTAGGCATTGGTGAATGGCATTATGCTCACTATCCACAGGAATTATTGAAGTATTGAAACTATTAGCTAATGGCATCAATATGTCTCCAGCAACAACAATGCTCTCTTTATTAGCAAGAAGAATTGTTTTACCAGTCTTTGCTGCTGACATAGTTGTCTCAAGGCCCGCAAACCCAGAAATTGCTGAAATAATTATGTCAACATCATCATTAATTATTAAATTTTGTAGCTCACTCTTTCCAAAGAGAATCTGAGTATTAAGATGCTTACACTTTTCATTTAATTTCTTTGCTGCCTCTTCATTATTTGTGTGAGCATAATTAGGAGAGAAGTCTTTAATGATTTGAAAAGCTCTATCAACATTTTTATCAAAAGAAATTCCATATAGACAGAATTTATTTTTATTTTCATGGATAACCTGAAGAGAGCTGCTTCCAACGCTTCCAGTGCCTCCTAGTAAAAGTATATTTCTCATTAAGAAACTAAGATCAATATAGATGTAAGTATTGGTATTGAAGATAAGTGTGAATCTATCCTATCTAAAATTCCTCCATGACCAGGCAGAAGATTACCAGTATCTTTTATTCCAGATTTTCTTTTAAGAAAGCTAAAAAAATAATCCCCAACAAATGCGTAGAATGAACCAATTATCATTAGGACAATTATTAATGGAGTAGAGTCGGAAATTATAAATATTAAAACTCCAAATAAAGCACTAAACAAAAGCCCCCCTACAAAACCTTCAAACGTTTTATTTGGGCTAATCTCTGAAAATAATCGAGTTTTACCAAAATATGTACCTGATAGATATGCTGCACTATCTGATATTGCTGCGTTTAATATAAATACTAAAAATAAAAAATAATTTGAGAATGAAAATATAGTATTTGTCTCTAAAATATAATGTGAGCATAAGAAAAATGATCCTATTACTAAAAATCTAATATAGACATTGTTGAAATCTATAAAGTGGAGCTTTGATGTAGAATTTGATATTAAAAATAAACTAAATAGCATCCAAAATATTGCTGATATAAATATTGTTAACTCTTGCAATTTGTTAGGCGCCAAAAACATCAAAATAAAAAGAATTAGTAACGCAATATGATTGAAGAAAAATGATCTTGAAATTGAGTTTTTTACCCATTCATGAGAAGCAAAAAATAAAGTAGCTAGAATAGCTGATAAAAATAATAATTCATTCCCAATCAATACTATTGCTAGTATAGGCACAGTCAAAATAGAAGCAGTAATGCTTCTTGTTAAAAAACTAGATTTAAACTCTTTTGCCAAAACGTCTACTCACTTTTTTATATTGTTTTATGCAGTCTACATATTCCAACCTCGAAAAATCAGGCCAATAATTATCTAAAAAACATATTTCTGAATAAGCAATTTGATATAAAAGAAAGTTGCTTACCCTCTTGTCTCCACCAGTTCTTATTAGAAGATCAATGGATGACTCAGGAACACATGAATATTTATTAATTAATGTGCTATCTATTTCTTCAAGGCTAACTTTGCCTTCAAGGACATCTTTACTAACATTTCTAACTACTGAAAGTATATCTTGTTGACCGCCATAACCCAGAGCAATATTGAGTTTTAATGATGGATTTTTAAATTTAGTAGCAGATTCAGCATATTTGATTTTACTAATAATATCTTTACCAAACATGGCAATGTCTCCAAAGAAATTAAGCTCAACACTCTGCTCTATTAGCTCAGGGACTTGATCGTTAATAGCGTTTATGATCAAATTTTTAATTGCATTAATTTCTTGAGCTGGCCTCCCCCAATTTTCTGAACTAAAAGCGTATAAAGTTAAAGATTTTATTTTTTGATTGATTGATTCCTCAACTATTTCTTTAACGATAGACACTCCTTTTTCATGCCCTTTGCTAATTTTTAATGTATTTTTTTTTGCCCATCTACCATTTCCATCCATTATTATGGCTACATTTTCAAGATGGTTTTGGACTAAATTTTTTAAAGGTTTAGCCATAGGGCTTTTAGATTTCTAGCAGGTCTGCTTCTTTTGTTTTTAACTCTTGATCAACTATTGCAATGTGCTTATCAGTCTGCTTCTGAACTAAGTCTTCAATTCTTCTCAACTCATCCTCAGAAATGTTTCCATTACTCTGATCTTCCTTTGCAGAATTATTAGAATCTCTTCTAACATTTCTTATAGAAACCCTGGTGTTTTCTGCCTCAGATCTAGCTTGCTTGATATAGTTTTGTCTTGTTTCTTCAGTTAATACTGGCATTGTAACTCTAATTAAATCTCCAGAAGTGCTAGGATTAAGACCTAAATTTGCGTTCAAAATAGCCTTTTCTACTTCAGGTATTAAGGTTTTATCCCATGGAGATATAACAAGAGATCTTCCTTCTTCAACTGAGATATTAGCTGCTTGATTTAAAGGTGTTAGATTCCCATAATAATCTATCTTTACATCATCGAGTAATGATGGGTTTGCTCTTCCTGTTCTTATTTTATTGAATGCAATAGATAGTGAGCCGATAGATTTTTCCATTCTATCTGAAGTATTTTTAATTAATTGTTCCATATTATGATATTAACGTACCTATATTTTCACCGCAAATTATTTCTTTTAACGCATTTTTTCTATTTACATTAAATACTTTCATTGGCAAACCATGATCTCTTGCAAGAGTTAAAGCAGTTGCATCCATTACTTTTAAATTTTTAGTTATTGCGTCATTAAATGATAATTTTTCATAAAATACTGCATCAGGATTTTTTTCAGGATCAGAATCATAGACTCCATCAACTCTTGTAGCTTTAAGCATGAGTTCAGACTGCGTTTCGATTGCTCGAAGACATCCAGCGGTATCAGTTGTGAAAAATGGATTGCCTGTTCCGGCTGTAAAAATTACTACAAAACCATCATTTAATAATTGTATGGCGAGCCTTCTATCATAATGCTCTACAACACCTGGCATAGCTATTGCTGACATGACTCTAGTTTTTATACCAGCTCTTTCAAGAGCGTCTCTAAAAGCTATGCCATTCATTACAGTTGCAAGCATTCCCATATGATCGCCAGCAACCCTATCCATTCCTGCTTGGTTGAGTTTCTCTCCTCTAAAAAGGTTGCCTCCACCAATTACAACACCGATTTGTGCTCCAATTTCTTTACATTCTTTAACTGAAGCAGCCATTTCATTCAGAACTTGGGGGTCAATACCATGATCATCGTTTCCAGCAACAGATTCCCCACTAAACTTAACAAGGATTCTTTTGTGGATCAGTTTTTGCATTTATTTAAGCTGCTCAGCAACCTCATCAGCAAAGTTTTTAGTTTCAACTTCAATACCTTCTCCAACCTTTAATCTTGCATAAGATTCAATAGAGGCGCTATGAGAATTTAGTAGTTTCTCAATTGTTACATCTGGATCTTTAACAAATGGTTGTGAAATAAGAGATACTTCAGATAAAAATCTATTAAGCTTTCCCTCAACCATTTTATCCATTATTTCTTGAGGCTTTCCAGATTCTTTTGCTTGCGTGAGATATATTGCTTTCTCTCTTTCAAGAACATCGTGATCAATTTCGTCTCTTGATAAGCAAATTGGGTTTGTGGCTGCAATATGCATGGCAATATCTTTGGCTAGAGATTCGTCACCGCCATTCAAGACAACAACTGTGGCTAATTTTGAATCTGAATGAATATAGAGTCCGCTATTCATTTGGCTTTCGTAGCTTAAAGTTTCTAACCTTCTTACTTGAATATTTTCTCCAATAGATTGTACTAGTGTTTTTCTTTTAGTCTCAATATCGGATTCATGCAATATATTGATATCTACTATTTTATTGCTTTTAACAAAGGCTTCTACTTCATTAGTAAAATTAATGAACTGAGAATCTTTAGCTGCAAAATCAGTTTCTGAATTAATTTCTACAATAGTTGCATATTCTTCGCCAACATAAGCCTTTAAAACACCATCTGCTGCAATTCTTGATGCCTTCTTTTCTGCCTTTAATGCACTATTTGATCTAAGTAAGTCAAGAGCGTTATCTATATTTCCTTCGCATTCTACTAAAGCTTTCTTGCAATCCATCATAGCTACTCCAGACATATCTCTGAGTTGCTTTACCATAGCCGCTGTAATATCCATTGTTATTTTTCCTCTACTTTAGGCTCTTCATCATTTGAGCTGCTAATATCTTCTTTAGTAATATTTTCTGAAGGTTCGCTTTGCTCAGGAGCAGCAGCCACCTCGTCTTCTGAATTAACTTCGACCGTAGATTCTGATACCACCACTTCTTCTTTTTTAACTTTTTGAATTATAGGAGTAGTTGCTTCAGCTTTCGCTACAAAACCTTTTGAAGATTCAAGGCCACGTTCACAAGCCTCAGCTATGATTTTGGTAATTAGTCTGATTGATCTGATTGCATCATCGTTTCCTGGGATTACAGTTTCAATACCATCTGGATCAGAATTTGTGTCAACTAGAGCAATAACAGGGATGCCCATTTTTTTAGCCTCTAACACTGCTATTTTTTCATATTTAACATCAATAACAAAAATAGCATCTGGCAGGCCTTTCATATCCTTAATGCCGCCAACACTAGCTTGAAGCTTAACAAATTCTTTTTGAATCTCCACAGCTTCCTTTTTTATAAGCTTTTCTATTCTTCCTGATGCTACCATCTCTTCAATATCTTGAAGTCTTCTAATTGAGCCTCTTATAGTCTTCCAATTAGTTAGTGTTCCTCCAAGCCATCTTTTATCCACATATGGTAAATCTAGCCTTGAAGCCTCTTCCTTGATAGTTTTGCTAGCAGACCTTTTAGTTCCAACAAAAAGAACTTTATTACCCTTTGAGCATATATCTTCTACTTTAGAAGCAGCTGCGCTTAGGTGTTCTTGTGTTAACTCAAGATCAATTATGCTAATTTTTTTTCTTGTATCGAAAATGTATTGATCCATCTTTGGATTCCAAAACCGTTTTTGATGGCCAAAATGGACGCCTGCATGAAGTAGGTCTTTTATTGAAACAACGCTCATATATTTCTCCTAGGGGTTATTCTCCAACCTCTGTATTGCTGACTCAAAAGAGCACCCCAGCAATAATCATTAATAAGGTCTTCGTGATTAAAGTGTGTGTATTCTATAGAAATTAGCAGTTATTTAAAAGGGTATTTTTACTTAATTTTTAATTGCATCTAGATCATAAAAGCCAGGTTTTTTATCAATCAAAGACATAGCTGCGTTTATCGCGCCTTGAGCAAAAATGTTTCTTGAAAGTGCTTTGTGGCTAATACTTATATTCATTTCATCGCTCTCGAATCTAACGTGATGAATTCCAAAAAAATCACGCTCTCTTTTTGAAATTATGTTTATTGAACTTATAAAATTATTACTAAGATTTGCTATGTAATTTTTAATGTCTATAGCAGTTCCTGATGGAGAATCTACTTTGTTAATATGATGAATGTCTTCGATAATACAGTTCACAGGGACTTTTAAATCTTGCACTATGCTCTTAATGCCCTGCTTCATACTATAAATACCATCGCTAAGATTAAAAGAGAGCAAGATAGGAAATAATTCAGAGTAATTTTTAATTAATTTTAATTGTTCATCGGAAAAGCCTGTTGTGCCTATAACAATAGGAAGGCTTAAATTTTTATTTTTACAATTTTCTAATAGTTTTATTGTGGCTTCGGGTCTTGAGAAGTCTATGATGCAATCATGTGCGTTTGAGATATCTTCATTTAGCACTTTAAAATAAGTATTTTTTTTTAGCAAAATCTTAATAGCCTCTCCCATCTTTCCTGAGGAGCCATTAAGAAAAAGTTTATTCATGCAAACTAGAAGAAATCTTTTTAAAAGAATCAGCTCCTGGATAATTTGATGAATCTTGAAGGCTGGATGTAAATTGATTTAAAAGTTTTAGCTGTTTCTTATTAAGCCCAGAAGGGGTTTCGACAATTACTCTACAAAGAATATCACCTCTTCTGCTATCTCTTACTATTGATGCTCCTTTATTTCTTATTCTAAATACTTTTCCTGTTTGAGTTTGTTCCGGAATTTTTAGAGAGATGAAATTTTCTAATGTAGGAATTTTAATAGAGCCGCCTATTATTGATGTTTCAAATGTAATGGGGACTTCAATATACAAGTCTCTACCCTCTCTCTCAAAAATTGGGTTATCAGCAACTCTAATGGCTACATATAAATCACCTGACTGACCACCTGTTTTCCATTCCCCTTCACCAGTCAGCCTAACTTTATCTCCGTTATCAACTCCCGAAGGTATATTAACTGAGAGAGTTTTATTTTCTTTGATTGCACCATTGCCTGAACAAGGCCTGCAAGGGTTTTTTATAATTTTTCCTGCGCCATTACATGATGAGCAAGTTTGCTGAACTGAAAAGAATCCTTGTTGCATCCTAACCTGACCGGAGCCACCACAATTGTTACAGTTAGAAGGTGAGCTGCCTTTTTCAGCACCAGAGCCTGAACACTCACCACACTCTTTGTGAGAAGGAATTTTTATTTTTTTTTGTGCACCTAAGACAGCTTCTTTAAGAGATAACTCAATATTATATTGAAGATCTTGACCTCTTTGCGATCTCCTAGAAGATGATCTTGTACCAAATACATCTCCGAAAATATCGCCGAAAATATCGCCAACATTCACATCATTAAAGTTTGGTCCTCCAGCTCCCATACCATCAACACCTGAATGCCCAAATTGATCATAAGCTGATTGTTTTTGAGGATCAGATAAAACATCATAAGCCTCTGCAGCCTCTTTAAACTTTTCAGCTGCCTCGGGATTATCTGGATTTCTATCCGGGTGATACTTCATTGCCTTCTTCTTAAAAGCTTTCTTAAGCTCAGGCTTCGGCGTCCCTTTAGAGACACCTAATACTTCATAGTAGTCTCTTTTCGACATGTATTACTTATCTTCTTCTTTAACTTCTTCAAACTCAGCATCAACAGTGTTGTCAGACGATTCATCAGAAGCTGGCTCAGCATCTTGATTAGCTTGATTTGCATCCTCTTGAGAGTAAAGTTTCTGTGTTAAAGGGGTCAAAACATCATTCAAATTTTTTGTTGCAGACTCTATAGCGTCAACCGAATCACTAGCTATAGCCTCTTCAAGAGCAACTACAGATGTTTCAACTTGCTCTTTTTCTTCATCAGAAAGCTTGTCACCTGAATCAGCAATTGTTTTACGAGTTGCATGCACTAACATGTCAGCATTGTTTTTGGTTTTAACAAGTTCTTCGAACTTTTTATCATCTTCAGCATTTGCTTCAGCGTCTTGCACCATTTTTTCTATATCTTCATCTGATAGTCCACTTGATGCTTTGATAACAATTGATTGCTCTTTTCCAGTATTTTTATCTTTGGCAGATACATTTAGAATTCCATTGGCATCTAGATCAAAAGATACTTCTATTTGAGGCGTTCCTCTCTGTGCTGGAGGAATATCTGCTAAGTTAAATTGGCCAAGAGATTTATTCTGAGAAGCTTGAGTTCTCTCCCCTTGTATAACATGAACTGTAACTGCAGTCTGATTATCTTCAGCTGTTGAAAAAGTTTGTGATTTTTGAGTTGGTATTGTTGTATTTTTTTCAATAAGAGGAGTTGATACGCCCCCTAGTGTTTCGATACCAAGAGTTAGAGGGGTGACATCTAACAATAATACATCTGTAGTATCCCCAGAAAGAACAGAACCTTGTATAGCTGCACCGACTGCTACAGCCTCATCTGGATTCAAATCTTTTCTTGCCTCTTTACCAAAAAATTCAGCAACTTTCTTCTGAACCAATGGCATTCTTGTTTGGCCACCAACAAGTAAGATCTCTGAAATTTCTGATTTAGAAATCTTAGCATCAGTTAGTGCCACCTTTAATGGCTCTAAACTTCTATCAACTAAATCTTCAACCAAAGATTCTAGTTTCGCTCTAGTTACTTTATGTACGAAATGTTTTGGCCCAGAGCTGTCAGCTGTAATATATGGAAGATTAACTTCTGTTTGATCTGCAGATGAAAGTTCGATTTTTGCTTTTTCAGCTGCTTCCTTTAACCTCTGTAAAGCAAGAGGGTCGCTTTTTAGGTCAAACCCAGACTCTTGTTTAAACTGATCAACAAAATAATCAATTAGCCTTAAATCAAAATCTTCTCCTCCTAAAAATGTATCACCATTTGTAGACAAAACTTCAAACTGATGCTCACCATCAACATCTGATATTTCAATAATTGATATATCAAATGTTCCTCCGCCTAGATCATATACAGCAACAGTTGAATCACCTTTGTGTTTGTCTAAACCATAAGCCAATGCAGCGGCTGTTGGTTCGTTTATAATCCTTTTAACATCGAGTCCTGCTATTTTTCCTGCATCTTTTGTAGCTTGTCTTTGTGCATCATTGAAATACGCAGGAACTGTAATTACAGCCTCTTTGACTTCGTGCCCAAGATAATCTTCAGCAGTTTTTTTCATTTTCTTAAGAACTTCTGCTGCTACTTGTGGCGGCGCAAGCTTCTTGTTAGCAGCCTCAACCCAAGCATCACCATTGTCAGCTTTCACAATTTTATAAGGGACCATATCTGCATCTTTTTTCACAACTTTATCGTCAAATGTTCTACCTATTAGTCTTTTAATAGCATAGAGCGTATTTTCTGGGTTTGTTACAGATTGTCTTTTAGCTGGCATTCCAACAAGAACTTCATCTTTGTCAGTATAAGCAATAACCGATGGAGTTGTTCTTCCGCCTTCGGCATTCTCTATAACCTTTTGTTGTTGACCCTCAATAACAGCAACACAGCTGTTAGTTGTTCCTAAATCAATTCCTATAATTTTTGACATAATTTACCTCTATTTCTAATTCTTTATGACCGTCACTCTTGCCGGTCTTAAGATTCTGTTATGGAGCTCCCAGCCCCTTTGAAAAACATCCCCCACCATTCCATCTTCTTTATCTTTGTGAGGAATTACTGAAACAGCTTCATGCTTTTCAGGATCAAACTTCTCATTATCTGGATAGATGGGACTCATTCCGAATTTATCAAGAGCAGATTCAAAAGACTTTAAAGTTAACTCAATCCCTTCTCTGTCTTCAGTAGATGCATCTTCGGATAATTTATTTAATGCATGTTCGATATTATCAACAACTGGTAATAGCTCGCTTAAAAGTTTTTCAACGCCATATTTATGGGCTTTCTCTACTTCAGATGCTGTTCTTTTTATAGTGTTATCAAGATCAGCAGTTGCTCTTAAAAGCTGCTTTTCTAAATTATCATTTTTTTCAAGAAGCTCTTCATAACTATCAGTCTCAAAGCTCTCATCACTAGATGTATCAGGTTCTTGGTCTAATTCTGATGCTTCTTCTTCAATATCATTTGACATAATTTATCCTCATACGTTGTATATAAGGATTCAAATAATTAGTTCAAGAGTTTTAATTAATTTAAGATTTAATTTTTTTTACGTACAAGACCATATTATGGTCTACGATTTCATACCCATGTTGACTTGCAATCTCAGCCTGTCTCTGCTCGATAACTTCATCATGAAACTCTATAATTTTACCTGATTCTATGCATACCATATGATCATGATGTTCATCAGAAACTATCTCATAAACGGCATGCGCTTCTTCAAAATTATGTTTAATTACAATGCCAGCTGCCTCAAATTGGGTGAGAACCCTATATATTGTTGCAAGACCTACATCTTCATCCATTAGAATAAGTTCTTTATAAATATCCTCTGCGCTAAGATGCCCTTTAGCATCCAATACTTCTAGAATTTTTATCCTAGGAAGAGTTGCTTTCAATCCAGCTTTTTGTAATTCTTTATTTTTTCTTTGCATTTTTATGTATTAACTTTGTCTATTAATTAATAGACACAGACTTAAAAGGTTTTACAAAGTATAATCCATCTTGAATATGAAACAACTTATCAATAAAAATTTACTGCCACTGGCAATCCTTTCAATTTTTGCCTCTTCTTGTTCCTACCTTCAGCCGTATAAAGTTCCTGTAATGCAAGGGAATATTATTGAAGATAAAGATGTTTCTAAATTAGAAAAAGGTATGACAAAAGCGCAAGTAGATTTTATATTTGGCAGAGCTGTGATTATGGATCCTTTTCACAATAATCGCTGGGATTACTTTAACTCTATAACCGTTGGTGAAGAAGCTATAACAGAGCGAAAATTATCTATTTTTTTCAATGATGATGGGGTTGTCGATAGTTGGGTGCTTGAAAAACTCTCTGATAATTAAGTTTTACTAATCCTTCTTTCTTTTGGGTCTTGAGTAAGAGGCCTCAATAATTCGACTCTCTCCCCTTCTTTAAGTCTATATTTATGTGGGTAAGGTTTAAATATTCCATCTAGAATTTCGCTGTTAACAGCTAGAATAATTTCATGCTCAACACTAGATATAATATTTCTTATACTTTTAAAATCAATAAACTCAGATACAGTTAGGCTTGAAGAGACATTAAATTCTAAAAAATGCTTGTCTTGCTTTCCTTGATATGCAAAAAAAACCTTCATTTAACTTGCTTTATAAATGAATCAATTATGTTTGATGAAATTGAATCAATCAAACTTTGAGGAGTAATTGCATTGAGTAAAAAGGGTAACTTAAATTCAGCCTCAAAGCTTATTTTGCATGCATGAATGCTGGTTTCTTTTACCTGCCACTTGCCTTTAAAGTAATCAAATGGTCCATCCAGTTGGTCAATAGTAATTGAATCATCAGTTAGAGTATTTTCTGAAGTTATGAAATATTCTTTACCTAGAATATTGAACTCTAATTTACCAATTTCAATAGGGTGATTTCTTTTAATTAATGATGCCCCGGAGCATCCCGGAACAAAGTTTTTATACTCATTAAAATCTAAAACTACATTTAAAGCATTAATACTGCTTACATCAAGCGATTTACTAAAGTTTATCTTTCGCACTAATTTTTGTAATTTTAAAAAAACTGTTTATAGAAAATATATGCAACTGCTAATGGGGCGACAAACTTTACAAAGAATCTCCATAAGAAAAATAATATTGGATTAATAGAACCCATCTCTTCCTTAATAAGTGATTTTTTCATAAACCAGCCAACAAAAATAGCTATAAACATACCTCCAAGCGGAAGCAGTATTTGATTTGTTATAAATTCAATTGAATCAAGAAAATTTCTTTCAGCTATCAGCTGATGATCAGACCAAATATTAAAACTTAAAGCTGAACCTATGCCAAGAACCCATGCTAAAAATGAAATGATTTGAGCTGATTTTTTTCTTGATAGAATGCCCTCTTCTGACATATAAGCCACGCCTGGCTCAAGAAGTGAAATTGATGAGCTTAAAGCGGCTACTGATAGTAAAATAAAAAATAAAGGGCCTATAATCTGACCAAATTGCATTTGATTAAATGCTGAAAGCATTGAAACAAATACAAGCCCTGGTCCGCTATTAGGTTCAAGACTAAAAGCAAATATAATTGGAAAGATGGCAATACCTGCCAATATAGCTACCAAGGTATCAAGAGAAGCCACAGTAAAGGAGTTAGTTACAATATTTTGATCCTTGGGCATATAAGCTCCATAAGCCATGATTGACCCCATTCCAAGACCTAAACTAAAAAATGCCTGTCCCATTGCTTGAAGGAGAGTATCAGAAGTAACATTGGAAAAGTCAGGCGCGAATAAAAATGACATAGCCTTGGTAAAATCTCCATTTACAACTGCATAAATAACCATAAATATCATTAACACACCAAGCATTGGCATTAAAATTTTAACCATTCTTCCGATGCCATCTTTGATTCCAGCAGATACAATTAATGCTGTAAGTGTCATAAAGATGGTATGCCAAAACATTAAATTTAATGGCGAAGAAATAACAGAGGAGAATTGGTCAGGCGAGCTAATAACTCCAGATGAAGATGCTGCAATAAAAATATAGTTCAAACAGATTCCAGCTATGACACTATAAAAAGATAGTATTAGTATCCCAGCAAATATTCCGCTCCAGCCAACGAAACGCCATACAGTACTTTGGTTAGAATCTATCGCAACCCTTCTCATCGCATTAACCGGACTATTGCCAGATCTTCTTCCTATAATGATTTCACTTATCATTATGGGCAATCCAATAACTAATATGCATCCAAGGTATATTAATACAAATGCTCCTCCCCCATTAGTTCCTGCCTTATATGGAAATCCCCATATATTTCCCAACCCTACCGCTGAGCCACTAGCAGCCAATATAAAAGTCCATTTACCAATCCAGGCGCCATGAGATTTGAGTTGTTTTTCTATTTCCATAATATTAATTAATTAAAAGGTTGCTGTAAGGATTTATCCAATATGCAGATGATAACAAAAAACTGATCGAAACTAGAAGGGAGAGCATTTTTCTAAAATCTTTATATTCATCATCTCTTTTTTTGAAATCTGCAGTAGATCTCTCAAAATAATAGTAAGACTGAAAAGCAATCATCAGCATTAATAATGAAGCTAGCACTTGATCAATAAATATCAATATTAGAGCTAAGCAGCCTACAAGACTGTATATTATTCCAATAGATAAGTTATATGCTTGGTTAGGTTGATCATCACGCCAACCCCATGCCATGCCACCTAAAAACGATAATATAATTGAGCCATAAGCTAATTGAAAATATATAGAAGTAATTCCAATATTACCTCCGAAAACCCAAGGGCAAACTGCAAATAATGCAAAGGGTAGAAATCCTACATACCCGAAAGTTGATTTAATTTTATTGATATTCAATTTTTATTATATATTTTTCTTGCACAAGACATATCTACGGACATAATAAAGACATGTCTAAAGATAAACCTGCATTAATTGTAAAGAATAAAACTGCATCAAGAAACTATACACTAGGTCAGGCCTATCAAGCTGGAATTGTTTTAGAAGGGTGGGAAGTTAAATCTCTAAGGAATGGAAAAATTGATGTGCAAAATAGCTATGTAACTTTTAGGAAAGATGAGGCTTGGCTATTCGGCATTAAAATAGACCCACCTGCGTCATTAAAAGATTTTAATGTAGACCCCCTCAGAACAAGAAAGCTGCTTTTAAAAAAGAAAGAGATTGCAGAGCTACAAAAACTTAAAAATGAAAAAAACCTTACAGTCATAATGACATCTATGTATTGGAAAGAAAATTATATAAAGTGCGATATTGCTACTGGTAAAGGAAAGAAAATCCGCGACCAAAGACAGGATATTAAAAAAAGAGATTGGGAACGTGATCAGGGCAGAATTCTCAAAAATGCTAAAAAACAATAACCATACTTCTAAAAATTTTAAGTAATACTGTATAATTCAATGTCCCTATGGGGGCGAACAGGGTTCGACGTTTCTACTGGACTCCGAAGCGCATGCCAAGATTGTGGTAATTCTTGTAA